>Ga0209697_10010570_pt1 | contig 9960 bp, 12 predicted proteins | sample AliMusrvi5mmetaG_FD_184115 | JGI IMG/M metagenome (GOLD analysis project Ga0209697, IMG submission 184115) | Freshwater lake bacterial and archeal communities from Alinen Mustajarvi, Finland, to study Microbial Dark Matter (Phase II) - Alinen... | ecosystem: Environmental > Aquatic > Freshwater... | reverse complement strand
GCCCAACCCGTTCTACCAACCGGCAGCAGGCGCCTTCATGCGCCGGGAGTTTCTCGGGCTGATGACTGCGACCCTCGGCTGGACGTTCATGCCTTGCGCCTCGGCTCAAGACGCGAAGGGCAAGGGTGGCAAGACCGGCAAGGGTGACGATAAGTCCAAGGCCCGCGGCACCGCCTTCCAGGGCGAATACATTCTGCCCGCATCCTTGGCCGAATTCTCCAAACTTTCCGTGGTGCTCGGTCGCGCGACCGACAAAGCCGTAACGGTTAGCACGCTGGCCACGGAGCCGATGGAAGGATTCTTCGAGATCGGCACCGTCCCGGGCAAGTGCAGCCGCAAGACCGCAGTGACAGCCTTCCGCGCAGGCGAACCCGCCGAGGTGGTCTTCGACGGTCTCAAGCCGAACACGGAATACTTCTACCGCCTCAACTACCGCAAGACCGGTGCCGGTGCCTTCACCCAGCGCGCCGAATGCCGTTTCGCCACCCAGCGCGCGCCGGGATCAACCTTTGTCTTCACCATCCAGGGCGATTCGCATCCCGAACGTCCGCACAGCAGTCATCCCGACCTCTATGCGCGCACCCTCCAGACGGCTGCTATGGATCGACCGGACTTCCATATCTGCATCGGCGATGATTTCAGCGTGGCAAGGGTCCGCACGATCACGCCAACCTCGCTCGCCCAACCGTACCTGCTGCAGCGTCCGTTCCTCGGACTTATCGGCCAGACGGCCCCCGTTTTCCTGATGAACGGCAACCATGAGCAGGCATCACTCTTCAATTACAACCAAACCGACGAGCGCCGCGACGTCGCCGTGGGCGTCCAGGTGGCCCGCAACCATCTCTATCCGACGCCAGCTCCCGACGCCTTTTACTCAGGCAATCCCACACAGTTGAAGGACATCGGCCTGCTCAAAAACTACTGCGCCTGGGTCTGGGGCGACGCTCTTTTCGTCCTCCTCGACAACTACTGGCACTCCGCCGCGCTCGTGGACACCGGGTTCGGTGCGAAGGCCAAGGGCGACAAAGGCGGTGGTGGTGGCGCTAGGGATGAAGATCGGAAAAACCGCGACTGGTGGGACATCACCATCGGCGACGCCCAATACCAATGGCTCAAGAAAACGCTCGAAACCAGCAAGACGAAATACAGATTCGTCTTTGCGCACCACGTCCTGGGTTCCGGTCGCGGCGGCGTTGACGAGGCGGATCTCTACGAATGGGGCGGTCAGGGCAGGAAAGGTGAAGGCACCTTCGCCAAGAAGCGTCCTGGCTGGGAACTGCCAATCCACCAACTCATGGTGAAGCACAAGGTGAACATCTTCTTCCAGGGCCATGACCACCTATACTGCCAGCAGGAAAAGGATGGTATCATCTATCAGGAAGTCCCGATGCCCTCCGACCATGGCTACGTTGCCTACAACGAGGAACGCTACGCATCCGGCAAGAAACTCCCCAGTTCCGGCTACCTCCGCGTGACCGTCGCGCCGCAGCAGGTGAAGGTTGAATACGTCCGCTCCTTCCTGCCCAAGGACGAGACCGCAGACACCAGGCAGGGCTCCATCGCACATACCTATGATGTCAAATCCAAGTTTGCCTGACGGCTGTCATGTCCGAGAAGGAATCCACAACCGCACCCGTGACATGCTCCACCATTTCAGTTCATTGATGATGATGAAAACAAAGCTGGTCATGATAGGGTTCGCGGCACTGGTGGCGGCGGTCAGGAAAGCGATCAAGGCCATTGAAGCGGCGAAGCATCAGCCGGAGCTGAGGAGCATCGGCAAATAACCATGCACGGGGTTGGTAAACATGAAATGGTTCCATCGCACATTGCTACGCTTCACGGGGGCAGTCCTTCAAGATTGCATTGCGTTTGATAGATAGCATGTCCACAAGCCACCCCATTCACTTCTCAACCTTTTCGTTTTCCGCATCCAATGCCCGCTCGTGTGCCGCCAGGGTCCGCCGCTCCTTGGCGTCGCGCAGCAGGCGGTTCACCAGCGAACTGACGTAAGTGCTCCCTCCCAGCGCCAGACGCGCCGCAATCCAATTGTTCTCCATCGCGGTGCGCATCCGCACCAAGGCCGCGCACCGCACCTTGTCCGGATGCCCCCTGCGCAACTTCGCCAGATCCGCCATCCCTACCGGCTCATGGCTCAATTGGAAGGCATCCAGCACCCGGTTGATCTCCAACCATGGCGGCGGTGTCAGCCTTTCGCGAAATGCCGCAGACCGCTCCACGGATTCACCGCGCCTGGATCTTAAATCTCAACTGCCTCGCCATAACCGACCTCCGCGAAATCCAACGCCAACCCGGACATTCGAGGACATTCGAGGCTGGACACATCGGCCATTTATCTTCATGTTTCGACCGGCCGCCTGTGTGATGTCCATTCCCGCTGCCATCCCCACGAGGACCTCGTCACTGCCTAACAACACCCCATGAATAATCCATAGATCAAAAGGCCTGTTCCAAGAAACACAAACACCGGGCCAATCAACAGAATGGGGTGGAGTCCCGGCTGAAGTATCGCGATAGACGGATTAGACGGACAGTAGAATACTGTAACCTTATCACCTACGTAGTGAGTGCTACTATGCCAACCCATTGGCGAGAAGTCGAGTCGAGATGTTTTGTAGTCTTCACCAAACACTGAATAAAAAACAACATAATCCAATTCTTTGTAACGTCTGCCAGTCGGCGCTTGAGTTCCCTCAGATGTGGAACCTTGGCACACACCCTCGTACACAATGCTTCCACCAATCCGACCCGCCGCGCTTGGCCAGCGTCGACTCAACCAAGAAAGCTTCAACTCAATTCGACAGAAATAAATCAACAAAATGCCCATTGCTGATAGCAACAACCCTGGGACAATCATAAAATGCCAATTTGTATCTATTTATCTATATCAAATCGCGTGAAGCACAGGACAATAAAGCTTCGCTAGAGGCGGATCATCTATCATTGCGTTCACGGCTTAATATGTCCTTTCTTATCTGTTTCCATATAGTCAGGCAATCCAAATGTAGTGTAATGCCATTCATGCCCAGTCGTTATGCCATTTCTAAGAATAATTTTGTGACCATGCGGGTGCCACCCCAATGTTCTCGCGGAAGCATAATGTGGATCCTCGGTGATGAACAGCTTGATCCAGGGAAGATAAGAAAAATGCATTATGTCAAAGATCAGGTCACGGGTTGGCTTGGCGCGAAACTGTGCCACCGAAGCAAATGCCATCGCTAAGAATGGTCCCCGGAAAAACAAAATCGGATGATTCTCTATTAACCGCTTCATCCGGGATAAAGGGCTGTTGATTCTGTGATGGTTCCAGAACTCGATGTATGGAATAGGGTTCAGGGTATTTAGGCGGCAAAACATTGCAAATATGTAGAATATTGTGAGAGTTTCCTGTGCCTCATGTACATCATCAGGAATAAATTTCAGGCGTTCGCGCCGTGGTAGTTTCGTTTTTGCCAGCTCTATTATGAGCTGAAAATGTTCCGCTTCGGTCCAATTCTCTGGATTGATGCTCCTACTATTCAAGATTTTTTCCGCTATGCTTCCGAGAAATCTGTGAGCCTTTGCTCCTTGCTGGACAGACTCCTGATTGAGTTCGAACGTTATGTCCGACCGGTTGGCAATTCGGTTCCAAGCGTCTGAAAGAGGCATTCGGCTTTGCCACTCCTTGATTGGATCGAGCAATGGACATCCACGGTAAAGGAAACCAACAATCATCTCCTCAGGCGAGGCAAGCAATTGATCATGCAACAGGTGTTGGGCAAAGCCTAACAATTCTACCCGGCGGCGAGGGTCCTTTGTCAATGCAATCTCGAAGTACGTGACAGGCGACATCAGCCATAGTCTCCCCTTTGACTTCTGAAGATTCCTTGTCGCCAAAGCATCCGGCTCCTTGAAACGATTGCACAGGTAATTGATTGCAGATGTTTCTATGTACCATAGCTCCGGTCGAAACTGCCGATCTAACTGGAATGTCTTGGGTTGATTCATTGGTCGTTGTTATGGTCCATCTCTCCGCTGCTAGCCATTTGTTGTGTGAACTGTAGTGTCCACCGATCCACTTTTGCAAGGGAGAACAGGCTTCCCCGCCATGGGCATGCATTCTGTCAAAATGAAGCACCCCCTCCGGTTGCCCGGAGAGGGTGCCCACGAACCGCGCCAGGCCAACGCAGGAAAATCAGGAATACTCGCCGGCCACCAGGTTGATGCGGCAGGCCGACGTACCGTCGAGTTCGATCAGGGCCGGGCCTTCAAGGACCACGAACACGGTGGGTGCGTTGGCCTCCTTGGTGGCCGCACCGACCGGGATCTGCGCACGGGCGGTCATCAGATGAACCATGTCGCCGGGTGCCAGAGCCAGGCCGAGGTTTGCCGTAAGCGTGATCGTGCCCGCCACAGCATCCACCGAACTGACCACGCCGCGCACGCCGGTCCCGGTGGCTAACGAGAACAGCACGACCACATCGTTTGCCGCAGCGCCGGAGTAGGGCACGCAGTTCACCACGGTCTGGGCGGACGCGCTGGCGGCGGTGACAATCGTCGATTTCGAAGGTGCCTTGAAGGTGAGCAACGAAGCCGCCTTGTCGGAAGTGGCGTTCACATACTGGACGCGAACCCGGTCGCGGCCACCGGCGGGAATGACGACATGGCTGAGGATGGATCCGGCATTGCCGGTTTGACTGAATGGAAGCATGGCTATGTTTCTGTTAGGTTGGAGTTTGATCAGGGTTTGACGATCCGCTTGAGGGCATCGGTCTTGGCGGCGACGAAGCCATAGAGGCATTCGAGGGTGACGAACACCTTGTTGGCACGGGTGTCGGTGAAGCGCAGGTAACCGAAGGTCATGCCGGTCTGCGGATCGGTGACGGCACCGGCCTGCTGGTATTCGGCGACCGGCTGGAGGTAATGCATGGCCACCGCCACCGCGCTCGCATGGGCCGCGAAGCCGACGAGTTTTTCCGGGTGGTCGGACGGGATGATCGTCGTCTCATGCAGGTTGAAACCGGCGAGCCGTTTCACCATGGAATCAAGCGACCCCGCGCCAGCACGGCGGCATGAAACTCCCCGGCGGTTTCCGCCAGGTTCGAGCGGATCAGTTCACGCTGGTCGTCGGTGAGCGGTGTGCCGGGTGCGCCCATCGCCTTGTATTTGCCGACCGCGAACACCTCCACCTTGAGGCCCCTGGCATCGAGCGCGGCGGTGTCGTCGATCACGGTCTGCACCACACCGATGGACCCGACACGGGCCGATGGCGTGGCATAAATGGCGCGTGCCTGGCTGGCGATCCAGTAGGCAGCGGAACACATCAGGCCGGAAGAGAAAGCATAGACCTGCTTCTGCGCATTGATCGATGCGACGGTGGTGGCCAGTTCGGGTGTGCCGGCCACGGTGCCGCCGGGCGAGTCGATATCGAGAAACACCGCCTTGATGTCGTCACGCCCACCGGCCTCACGCAGGGCCGAGTCGATTTCAGCGGAGTCAGTGGCACCTAACAACACGCGGTCGAAAACATCCGCCTTGCGGAGGATCGGGCCGTCGATGGCAACCACCCCGATGCCATCCTCAACGGTGAGGAGCGGGTTGGTCGGAGACGACTGCGGCAGCGCACCGCCACGTTCACGGAACATATTGATTGCCGCAGCCATGGACTGCAGCGCCTCGGGCTGGATCAGCCACTCACTGTTTTGAAGAAGAACCGGATTCACGCCCGGTTGGCGGTGTCAACATGAACACTCCCAACACTTGCCTTGTATCGCTGGCCGGAATGCCCGATGTTGGTCTGTGCCGCGTTGGCGTAACCGGGAATGAATACCGGACAGTCTCGTCTCCAATCGGTGACCTGACCGAGGTAGCGTCCGTCCTTTATGGCCGGAGATGCGGGTTCGAATCCCGCACGCGGCATCATTTGCCCTGCGCTTTTTGAGGAACCTGTTGGACGGGGGCGCCCGATGGCTTCCAAAGCATCTCGACCGGCACGCCATACTTGCTGGCGGTTTCCAGAATCAGTTTGGCATCCGTCGCACGCCGTTCGATTTCCTCCCCGAAGTCGGCACCGAGTTCGCTGTAATGGTCGCTGAGCGTTTTCAGGCCCATCTCGACATCCGAGCGGTTCTGCTGGGCTTCGCGTCCCGCATCCACAGTCACACGCCTTGGCGGAACCGAACTGATCTTCCACCATCCGGCGATGGCCGGCAGCAGTCCCCGGCTGATGGCGTCGCCGATCACATAGGCCCAAACCGGCCGGATCAGGCGGCGTTCAAGAATCATCTGGCGGAATGAGAACCGGCGGTCCGCCTTGGCGACAATCAAGCGCACGCCTGCGCCGCCGACCTTGCTGGAATCGGCCGCGAACTCGAAAGGGATCATGCCGAGCGCCGAGTCACGCCTCAGGTGTTCGAGGAAACCGGTGAAGGTGGGACTCGGGCGGTTCGACTGGAAGCTGTCCAGCGACTCATCAGGTTTGAGGGCCACCAATTTTCCGCCGACAATCCGTTGAAGAGAAACCGGGTCGCTCGCCTCGCTGTTAGCCCCAGTCTGTCCCACCACGAAGTCACCGTTGTCATCCAACTCGCCACGGGCCGTTTTCAGAACACGCGCCACGTCGGCGTTGTCCTTCACCGCGTGTTTCTCCAGGGCGAGCAATTCCATTTCATCGAGCACATGGTTGATCGAGTGCTGCATCGTCGGATGCGAGCGCACGCCGCCGGCCCATTCGGGTTCGAACAGGTGAAGCAGTGAGGGTGCCGGGATGTCGCGGAACGTGCCGCCGTCTTCCAATACCCGATAGAACACCGGTGCACCCCAGGCGTCGAGTCCCACGCCGTCGATGGTGTCCTTCGATCCGAACTCGTCGCCGATGCGGTGGGATTCGATCAATTGGATGCGTGGCTCACCTTCGGCATCGCGGGTTTTGTGGACAAAATACTCGCCGTCGATGTCCATCCCGCGGCAGACAAGTGCCTGGCATTCCTCGAACGAAAACCGCCGGGTGATTTCACAGCGGGCCGACCATAGTGCGAAGTAATCCTCGGCGGCGCGGTTCCATGTCGGATTGCCGGATTGCGCCTGGACGCGGATGCCGTCGCCGGTCGAATAGATCGCCATGTTGGCGACCAGTTCCCTGACGAATCCGCTGTTCTTGTGGAGGTAGCGCGACTTGCGGACCAGCTCGGTGCGCACGCCGGGTGTGAGTTCATTACGGGCGTCGGTCGGATATGCCCCCGGCACCGTGCCACGACGCGGCGACCAGTTAGCCGCTTCATACGACGACCACCACGCTTTCGGAACGAGAATCGGAGGCAACCAGCGCAGGGCGATATTCTTGAAACTGATCATTTTGATAGGTATCCGTCGATGAATGAAGCGGCGACGTTGCGGGCTCTGCCGTAGGTTGCCGGATCAAGGATGCGCAACGCGTATGCGCATTCCTCAAGCACCTGGTCCACAGGCATGACGAACTGCTTGGAGACGGATGTTTCCGCATCGTTCCAGTTCATGACCGTCTTTCCCTCAAGAAGAATTTCCTTGGCGCGGCGCTGGATGCTAAGCACCTCGGCAACGGTGAATCCGGTGATGAAGAGTCCGCGTGCCATGACTCAGATCCGGTGTCAACGGTCCGATGGATTGTCGGACGGCTCACGGGGGAATCGCCCTGCGCCACACACTTCCCACAAAATTGCACCGGGCCTGCGCCGAGCGACGAGTGTCCCGGATCTCGTCAAGTAGTGGTTCAACCATCACTCCATAACTATGACAGGCTAAATTGTTAGAAACGTAGGCTAAAATCCTGTCGATTTCTTCCTGCGATGTGAGATTCGCGATGATTTGCCGCATGACATCCAAACTTCCAGTTCGCAAGAATCCAAGTGCACTGGCCTGTTCCAAGGCGATTTGGCGGTCGGTGCCTTTCACTCGCTCCGTCTTGTCAGGCGAGATGGCCAACATGAAGATACCATAAGTAGCCGGGATATATTCCTCTCCGTACTCGTTCTGGATGTAGGCAGGCTTCCATTTCGATTCACGCATGATCCGAAGCCCTTCCTGCCAATTGGTCGCGGCAATCCCTGCTCCCGCATAAAACCGACATTCCGCTTGATCTTTCGCGGATAGCGTTTGGATGAGAGCCTCACTTTCCTTGGGCCTGAACACGATGAGATCGGCAAAATCAGCTGGCCTAACAGGTATCTTGAGCACCGGGAAGTAGAAATTCGCGAGCCAATTCGCCCGCTCTTCCCAACTTTTGGCCTTCGCTGGTGGGACCCTCGGCGTGAAATTGTGTGAGTTTCGGATCTCATTCACCTGCCAAAGCTCACTAAGCCTTTCGGCGTCGCGCTTGGAGGCCCAGCCACGTCTGGAGAGTTCCCGTAGATAGAAATGTTCGTAAGGACTTTGTCGAGTGGCCTGAATCAGGTAGGCTTGCTGTTCTTGGAATGTCCCGATGTTGCGGAAGCAGGCGAGATAATGGCGTGGTGAAAGAACCATTAGATCGGAAGCGAAGCGCTCTGGCGATGAATCAGTATAACCCAACTCTGGATCCTGTTGGAGAAAATGCTCTTGTTTGAACAGGGTTTGGAGGACTTTAATTGTCTCCGTTGATGGTTCAGGGTCATGATCGTTGATAAGTAGACGGAACAGTTCCTCCCGCAGTAAGAAGATTTTGGGGTTTTTCGATTTCGGCCCTATCTGGCTTGCGACTTCGACGGCAAACGCAAGATTTCGATCTCGTAGTGTGCTAGACACTGATGAACAATTGCTTATAAAAGCCACCAGTAAATCAAACTGTCTTGGCTCTATCGGACAGCCTGCAAGTCCATCTGTGGCCTTCTTGATAAGTGGCAAGGACCGCTCCCCAAGGACAGTGACGGCCACGCTCGCGGCGGTGGTGATCAAATTGACGTCCTTGAGTTCAATGGCTTTGTTTAGTGCACGATCAAGGTGTTCTTCGGGTGCGGTGAGGAAGCCCTCGTTTACCGCAAGCACTGGACTTGCCAAGACTGCCATGAAACAGACGATCGTCTTCATAGCAAGAAATACGCAGATTGTCGGCTCGGCATTTCATCGACTGTTAAACCCACCAGGTTCCGGCCTTCACGCACTGCTGTGCTTCGGCCAGCGTGTGGCCGGTCTTGAGTTGGATGTGCGGCGTGTCCTGGAAGGTGGTCCAACTGCCGCCCCAGTCGAGGTCGAACGATTCGGCGATCTTCCCGCAGCGTTCCATGAGCGGGCTTTCCCACTGCGGTTCGCCGTTGGCGTCGAAGACGACGAAGTCCCACGCCACGCCGAAGTTGTGCCAAGAATAGCCGGCCGGGGCGTTGGTCACTCTCGGCCCCGGTGTGGATCGGCCCTGTGCATACAACGCGTCCTGCTCCTGATAGGTCCGGTTGCCGCAGATGATCTTCACGTTGATGCCCGCCTCAAGGCATTTGAGCAACCATTCGCGGGCCTTGCCTTGCGCGTCCTTCCTGAGTGTGGCGATGTTGCCTGCGGATCGGGAGTCGATGCCGCCGCCGGTCGGAGCCGGGGCGGCGGGCGTGGAGGCGGGAGTGGTGACAACAATCCCGAGTTTGGCGGCGACGGCCTGCGCGGTGCGGGGGCCGGGAATGCCGTCGGCGGTGATTCCGAGGGATTGCTGGATTGCGATCCAAAGTGATGCGCTCATGATTGGCGGGGTGCTTTGGATTGCGGCTTACTTGCCGGTGCGGGGCTCGACGGTGATTTCGACGTGGCCGTCCGGCAGGAGTTTGAGCGTGCCAAACTTGTTGGAGATGCTGCCGCTCACTGGAGGGGGCGTGGTGCAAGCGGAGAGCAACAGGACGGACAACGTGACGAGAGAAATGATGGTTCTCATGGTTCCCCGTCCGGGGTGTCAACCGGGGCGGCAGCCGCCGCTTCCCGTCCGATGATCTTGAGCATGGTCGCCGCAGTCGCCTGCATCGACTCGCA
>Ga0209697_10010567_pt1 | contig 9966 bp, 28 predicted proteins | sample AliMusrvi5mmetaG_FD_184115 | JGI IMG/M metagenome (GOLD analysis project Ga0209697, IMG submission 184115) | Freshwater lake bacterial and archeal communities from Alinen Mustajarvi, Finland, to study Microbial Dark Matter (Phase II) - Alinen... | ecosystem: Environmental > Aquatic > Freshwater... | reverse complement strand
CTGTCGACCCGTGCCGCATAGTCCCGACCCGCGAAACCTCCCGCCTGTCGAGCTCGAAAGAGTTCCGGGCGGGAGGTTTCGTCGTTCTAGGGGTTGAGCGGCGAAAAAAGGCCTCACCATTGGCGCCGTGTGCCGGTTTTTTCGTCGGCAGGTCACGTCGGTGCGCTTTGCCGTTTCGACGCGTCAGGGTCGACGAGAGACATGGATGCGAGGAGTGCCAGCAAGTAAGTCGTTTCTCAAGGCGATTGTGGGCGAAGGGCGGCGTCTATGACGCGAAGGGCGGCGTCCATGCCGGCCTGCGTTGCCGCTTGGCGCCACGGCAGTTCGCGCTTGCGCCAATAGCTGGGGTACATGAGCCCATAGGTTTCAGTCGCCCAATTCCCGTAGATATCTTGATATTCCCAACCAAAGTGAGCAGCTGGCGGATTGGCAAGATATCCGGCTGACGCGGGAGCTGCGCTATTCTCGACCGTGCTATTGCAGGAGCGGCAAAGGATGCCGCGCGTCATGCCCGTGGTGTGATCGTGGTCCAGCATTCTGTCGCCGACCCTCAATCTTCCGCCACAATCACCGCACTTTTCCTTTTGGATCTTGAGCAAAATCCTACGCTGATTGTGCCAATCCACTTCCCTGCTGAGCATCACTGCGTCCCCCTATTCGCAATCGGCGGCAGCGCCTTCGCTGCGGCCCGAGCGTCCTCGATTGTGCCGTGTGAGTAGATGCTGAGCATCACCTGAGGCGTGTGGCCGAAGTAGTTGCCAGCGGTCGTGACATCCCACCCGTTGGCGATGGCTCTCGACACGGCGAAGTGTCGTAGGTCGTGAAACCGAGCAGCCACGCCGGCCCGCTTGGCGTGTTTCGAGAAGAACTCGGTCACTGACTTCGCCCGTGGGGGAGTAGTGCCATCGTCCGACCCGAAGATGTACCCATCGACCGGCAACGCCCCGAACATCTCAACCTTGCGCTGCTGCTGGAAGCGGAAAATCTCAATGGCTTGCGGAATGGGGATTGAGCGGGCCTTGCCTGTCTTCGTCGTCCTGAGCTGCTGGCCACCGACACCGGGCACCAACGCCCGCTCAATCACCAAGACCTCGCCAACCCAATCAATGTCAGACCACCGCAGGGCACACAACTCCCCGCGTCGGGCGCCAATCCATGCAGCGGTGGCGATGAGCGCAGCCAAATCGGGGTCGTCGGCCTCGGCTGACTGGATGATGGCGCTCACGTCTACCTCGGTCAACGCCATGCGATCGACCTCGCCCGGTTCGGCAACCCTCGTCGCCTTGGCAGGATTCGTCGCCAGCCATTGCCACCTGACTCCCTGCTCAAGGGCCGCCTTCAGGATGTTGCGGATCGTCTTCACCGTGGACGTGGCGAGACCGCTGGCGGCCAGGTCGGCGAGGAATGCGTCGATGCGGTGCGTCGTGAGCTGCGACAGGTTGCCGTCGCCGAGTGCCGGGTTGATCCTTGTGTCGATCCAACGGCGGTAGGTCTCGATTGTGCCGGGGGAACGGCCAAGGCGTTCGGCCTGACGCAGCCAGTCGGCGAGCAGCCGACTCAGCGGTGCGTTGGTGCCGACTTTCTTGCCTTCTTCGATCTCTCGAATGAGCTCGTTGAGCGCCGCACGGGCCTCGCGCTTGCCTCCGTGGACCGTCTTCGAGACCTGGCGCGGCGAACCGCTGACCGGATCTCTACCGAGGTAGGCGCGGAGTCGCCAGACACCCGGCGAGCGCTCAGCCATGGTGCCTGTGCCGTAATATCTGCGAGCCATACTTGTCCAAGACTAGTCCACAGTTGGGGAAAACCCCAACTTTTCTAGGTGGTGGTGGTGAGTCGGCCTGTAGGCGGGGTTCTGTTAGTACACGGTCACGGGTGGTCACTGCTGGCCCATAACGCCCTGACGTGGACTTTTACCGCGCGGGTGTCGTCATGGTGGGCAGAAAAACCGCTGAAATGTAGTCCCAAAAGTAGTCCAAGGATTTTGAGTAGGCCCCGTGTCGCACCGTTGCGCGATCGTCCACCACCATGAGCAGCGCGCGTGATTCTGAGTGTGAGCCGATCGAGATGGGGCGCCAGGTAGCCGCTCGATGGCGCTCATCGGGCGATGCCATCGGGGCCGATGCGTTGATCGCAACGTGCGACGTTCTCAGCGAATGGATCGCTTCTCGTTCATCGCCACCGTCGATTCGACAATGAGAACCGCCATATCTATCGGCGACAGTTCAAGAAACTCAGACAGTTGATCCAGCAACGCGTCGTCGAGCTTCGGCATTGAGACGCCAAGTTCCCATCGGTTGTATGCCGGTCCGGTGACGCCAAACCCCTGAGCTGCGTCGGTCTGACTCAGCCCCAGCTCATCACGCCTCGCTTTCAGCACCGTGGCCAACGTCTTCATGCGTTTAAGCATATAGCACCACTAACAGATTTGATAGGGGATACTCCTATTCGCATAGGAATATCTGAAAAATCATCAATATTTTAGTTTGCCTGTTGCATTACGCAGTTAGTAACGCTTAGAGTGTCACTCATGCCGAACGCACGTTCCACCTGGGGCAGCAACATCCGAGCGGCGAGGCAGGCACAAGGTCTCAGTCAGTCCGAGCTTGCTCGAAGGTTGCAGATCACGCCCGCTTCGATCTCGCAGTGGGAGTCAGGGACAACCGCACCGAAAGACGAGCACCGTTCAGTGCTGGTCACGGTGCTCGAGTCTGACTACCTCTCACTCTTTCCGATTGAGGTGAGCGCATGAGCGCCACCGTGCTCCCGAAGGTCTGGACGGTCGGCCAGTGTGTCGAGCAGCTCGACCACTCGGTGAGCGAGAAGACGCTGCGCCGAGAGATCGCAGCCGGTCGCCTCAGGGCACGCCGTATCGGTCGGGCGCTGAGGGTGCTCGACGAAGACCTCGCAGCGTGGCTTCGTCAGGACTCGACGCCAGAGGTCACCCCATGACTACCGCTCTGCGCTGCAACAGCGAACGACGGACAAGGAGGTAACCATGAGCCGTCTTGATAGAAGCCTGCGGGTCGGGGGCATCGCAATAGCGATCTGCTACTCGGTCGCAGCGGTGGTGGTCCTAGCCACGCACGAGGTGATCCGGCTGGGCGACCTGCTGATCAGCTTCGGCGTGGGCCTCGCAGGTGGCCTAGTGGCTGTCGTCGGGTGCTGGATTCTCTACGCCATCGACGACGCAGAGCGTGTCGGTTGGGCCAGCGAGGCCGAGCGCCTTGCACGCCACTTCGAGCAGACAGACCGCACCAAGCGTGAGGTGGCTTGATGCAGTGCACCAACTGCCGAGGCAAGGGCAAGGTGGTCATCGGCCACCAGCGCTACGACCGCTCGAGCCGCACTCGCCCACTGATCGACCCGTGCTGGGCGTGCGAGGGAACCGGCTCGGTGCCGGATCAAGAAGCCAAGCCCGCCTTCGACCCTGACGGTCTGTGCTGATGACCGCTGACCTGTTCACTTTCGCTCGAGTTGAGGCAATGGCGGCCAAGGAGTCGGGCATCGCTCTCGCAGAGCGCAACGCCCCGGTCGGATTCAAGGCCGACGCCTACGACGCCATCCTCACGGTGGCCCGCTTGCGCCCAACGTTCACAGCAGACGACGTGTGGGACTGGCTCGAGATCCACCACGAGATCGACGAAGACGTGAACCACGCCGCACTCGGCCCCGTGATGCGTCGAGCTGCCAACGCCGGTGAGATCAAGAAGACAGGACGCCTCGTCCCGACGCGCCAGGCACAGCGCCACCGTGACCTTGTGGAGTGGGAGCGCGCATGAGCGCCCTCATCCACGGACGACTTGCCGCCGACGTGCAGCAGCTGCTTATGGATGCCGACGCCCGGTTGTGCGACCTGCTGATGCAGCAGCCGGACGACAAGACGCTCTTCGACCTGATCGCCAACGTGCGCGAGCTCGCAGAGGACGTTCGGGCTTACGACCCGATCTGAACACACCAACAAGGAGGGAAAGAGAAGTGACTGACGTAGTTGCATATTCACCCGACCAATGCTTCGCACTGGCTGAGAAGATCGCCACCTCGGCATTGCTGCCGCAGGCGTATCGCAACAAGCCCGCCGATGCAGCCATCGCCATGATGTACGGCGTCGAGATGGGGCTGTCACCCATGACCGCCTTGCAGCGCATTGTCGTCATCTCAGGCAAGCCGACTCTCGACGCCCAGGGCATGGTGTCGTTGATCCGTCAGGCTGGCCATTCGATCTCTGGCGATGTCACCGACGACGGCGCAACCGTCACCGGCAAGCGCTGCGACACAGGCGACACGATGACCTCGACGTTCACGATGGACGACGCCAAGCTCGCCGGCCTCGCAGGGAGCTCGACCTACAAGAAGTTCCCCAGAGACATGATGTGGGCCAGAGCGGTCTCGCAGCTCGGTCGTCGGTTGTTTGCCGACGTGCTGATGGCAGCGTCTTACAGCCCCGAAGAGATGCAGGCGGTCGTCGATGACCATCCAGCGAGGACGTCGCCACGACCCGTTCCTACGCCCTCAGAATCCGCTCTCGTGGACGCTGAGGCTGTCGCCGAAGTGTTTGACGCCGAGGTCATCACGGAGGCCGAGATCGTCTCAGAGCCACCGAGCGATGCAGCAAGCGACAAGCAGATCTGGCTGCTCAAGAAGCGCCTCAAGGAGAAGGACCTTGCGGGCGACGAGGCCAAGGGCTTCATCCACTACGTGATCGGGCACGAGGTAACCAAGGTGGCCGACCTGACGAAGCGTGAGGCCAGCGCCGTCATCGACGCTCTCGACGAGGATGACACCCCGCCGGTCGTCGAGCCCACACCGCAGTACGCCGACGACGAGATGCCGTTCTAGTCATGGCCCAGCTCAACCTTGATCGGTACGTCCTCACGTATTGCTGGAAGTGTTGCGACCTCACGAGAGCTCGCGAGTACGTCGAGAACTTCTGCCTGATGCTCGAGTGCGAGACGTGCCACAGCGCATGGCAAGTGAAGGAGGCCCACTGATGGCCCGTTTCGCAATCTGCCGCAAGTGCTGCCGCGAGTTCCTCGTTGTGCCGAAGCCTGGGCGTCCAGTCGCCTACTGCTCGAACAAGTGCCGTGACGGCGCCAACGTCACCTACAAGCCCAAGCGCCCGGTGGAAGAGTTCATCGAGGACTGGCAGCCTTACCGCAACTGCGCCAACGTCCCGACCTTGTGGTTCTTCCCTGATGGTGAAGAGCGCGTCGGCAAGAACATCTTCTACCCGTTCATCGACAGGGTGCGGGCGATCTGTGGCAAGTGCCCGGTTCGTCGTGAGTGCCTTAAGCACGCCATAGATCACAACGAGTTCGGCATCTGGGGCGGGCTCACCAGGGATGAGCGCGACAATGGTCGGCTCTCGATGAGGAACAAGGAGCTGGCAGACACCGCCGGCGACCAGGTCGAGGGCGTCCGCAAGCACGACAAGCAGTGCCCCGAGTGCCTTTCGTGGTTCTCGACGCAGCACAAGCTCAAGATGTTTTGCTCGTCCCGCTGCGCCAATCGTGCCGGTTCTCGTGATCGTAGAGAGCGGGCCAAGGCATGACGACCATCGCCATTACCTGCCCGACGTGCGGCAGCGACACCGAAGAGGTGGCCAGCGGCGCTCGGCACACGTTGAAGTCGATGGAGCGCAAGAGCGTGGTCAAGTGCTCGAAGCTCGAGTGCGGCCTCACGTTCCTGCTCAACATGTGGATCACGCCGGCCAACGGCGCAGCGCAGGCGGTTGCTCAGTGCGGCACCGAGGGCGGCTACCGCAAGCACCGCCGTCTCAAGGAAGAGACGTGCCAGGAGTGTCGTGCAGCACACGCCCGGCAGGAGGCACAGATGTCAGGCAATCGACGACTACGGGCGGTGAAGTGATGACTGATGATTCCAACAACCGCATCGCTGGTGACGCAGGTGATGCACACACGGTCAACATCTACGCGCAGAACATCTCGCCGACCGATCTTGCCAGCGAGCTCGGGTCGGTGGTGCTGTGCGGCGCCGTGGCGCCTCTTGGCGAGCAGGTGCTCGCCTGCCGGCGCGCCGAGGGTCACAGGGGCCAGCACCGCACCAACATCGGCAAAACCGATTCGGTCATCTCGTGGGGAGACCCGACGTGATCGACAACGCCACCCTCGCCGCCATGAGCGACATCGAAGCGAAGTGCAGGCTCGTCATTGCGCTGCGCGAGCTCGACGTGGAGCGCCTTGTGTCGGAGCACTTTCAAGAGTCGGTCGACCTACTGCTCGGCATCATCGAGGACCTTCACGAGCTGATCGAAGAGGTGATGCCGTGACCTGGATCAAGCTCGATGTGTCCTTTGCTCGGCATCGCAAGGTGAAGCAGTTGAGCGACGGTGCGTTTCGTCTGCACGTCACCTCAAAGTGCCACGCCGGCGAGTTTTTGACCGACGGATTCATCCATTTCGACGAGATTTCGGACCTAACCCGACACAAAAAGACTGAAAACCTCGTCAATGAGCTGCTGGATGCAGGCTTGTGGGAAACCGTTTCTGACGGATATCAGATCCACGACTACCTCGAGCACCAAGAGTCAAAAGCGCAGGTAGAAGCCAGAAGAGCAGCAGACAGGGAGCGCAAGCGGGGCGCCAAGAAGAAGGATTCCAAGCAGATTCCAGACGGAATCCAGACGGAATCCAAACAGATTCCAGACGTAGATAAGATAAGAAGAGATGAGATAGAAAAAGGCCCCCAAACCCCCACTGTCGTGGGGGCCTCAAACACCTCATCTTCCAGGCCTCGAGTTGGGTCACGAGCCGATGGCACGAACCCTCGAGCCGTTGCTGAACAGGCAGCCGACGAAGCCAAGCACGTCGAGCGTCTTGACTCGCTGCGCCGCTACGTGATCCAGCGCCAGCACCTCGCCAGCGACGAGTTCGCAGAGACGGCCAACCACGACCTCAACATCGACGACCTAGCGGTCGCTATGGCGTTCTACGACGAGCTGCTCGAGGTGGCCTCGTGATTCCTGACGGCATGAAGACACACCAAGGAGGGGAAGTGACCTACCCAATCACACCGCGACCGGACCGGCTCACCGCCGACCTCGAGCGGATCGTGCGGATCTGCGAAGGACCGCTCAAGAGCTCATGGAAGATCCCGATCATCCGACGCATCGCCGCCGACCTGCTCACCGGCGACTCGCCCGACGAGCGCATGGCTCGCCTCCGCATCGGTGACATCGGCCCGATGGATGGAGTGAGCGCATGACCACTAACTCAGAAGCGCGCAAGCGGCTTGAGGAACGCAAAACGAACTGCGTCTGCAATCCCGGCGACCACTGCTGGACCTGCGGGCAGCCACAGGGCGACACCGATAACGCCGTCAGACCCGACGACTCCGTTATCACCATCGAGATTCGCCGAGAGGACGCCGAAGAGCTGGTGCGGGTTGTTGAGGAGCGGGACGACTTGAGGTCGTTGCTTCACGGCACCTCATGGACCCTCGCCTCTGGGTTGAGGCTGAAGGCGAAGTTGCAGGCTGCACTGAGGGGCGAGAAGTGAGCAAGTGCCGCTGCGACGGAGGCGGCTGGCTCCCTGAGATGTGCCTGGGCCGCTGGCGCTGCCCCTGCTCTGACGGTTACGTCAAGAACGACAGGAACACCGAGGCCTTCAAGCACGTCGAGCAGCTCTGCTCCGACTGCGCCTCGATGAGGGTCAGCGCATGACCACCACACGCAAGGCAGTGCTCGTGCTGCTGCTCATCATCGGGTTGGCGTGTGCAGCACTCGCAGCACCACCACTCACGGACACGGCGCATGGTGCGTCGGTCACGACAGGAGGGCAGCGATGACTGACGATGACTTGGCGATGCTCCAAAACCCAGAGCGCATGGCATCGATCAAGCGCGGCGTCGAGCAGGCCAAGCGCGGCGAAGTCACCTCCCACACTGCCGAGGAGCTGCGCGCTGCTTACATCGAGGAGTACGGCATCGCACCTGAGGGTGAGAAGTGACCGACGACCTCGACTACATCAAGGCCGAAGCCGAGCGCCTGCCAAACGGCACCGCTGCGAAGTTTCGCCGCCTGTTTCACGAACGAGAGAGTTTGCTGACCCATGAAACAGGCCATCTGATGCAACAAACGCCTGACACCGATAACGCCGTCAGACCCGACGACTCCGTTATCACCATCACGATCAGCCGCAATTGCGCCGAATACTTTGCCGAGCGTGCCTGCACCAACGATCGTGCTTGTTTCACTGAAGTTGGCGGCTGCGTGGCTCTCGACTGTCACTTGGAACAAGCCTGCCTAGCAGCACTAGAGGGGGAGCGATGAGTGACACCTACGATCCCGTCGAGCACATCCGAGCCAGCCAGCCAGCCAACGATGCGCTACTGGCGCACTGGAAGTCTCACCCTGACTACGACCCCGAGACCGTGACCGTCAAGATCAGCCGCGAGGATGCCGAAAGCGTCGTGCGTGACCTTCCAGAAGCCAGCGCCGACTTTACGTTTGGTCGTCTCGCGTTGGCCTGCCGAGCGGCACTAGAGGGGGAGAGGTGACTGACCGACAGCCGTTGCATATATGCAACACCACCGATGGCGGTGAGTCGTGACCTGCCCACACTGCGGCGGTGAGATCGCCACCGATGGGCATGGCGTCGTGTCGTGCCAGAAGTGCCGGCGAGTGCCGGCGCCAATGGCGACGCATGTGATGGTGCCGATGCCGGTTGACGACGTGACCTGGTGGGCCGAGTCGATGCTGATCGACCCCGATGGCTACCCACACTTCAACCGTCAGATCCTGCGCTGTCGAGCAGCCGTCGAGCAGTACGGGCTTTCGTGAAGCGTTGGCAAGCGGTCGAGGTGGTCTGGCGTGATGCCCACGGTGGCGATCTTGGCTGGACCAACCCCGAGAACCTCGAGCATCGACCCGTAAAGGTGCGAACGGTCGGGATGTTGTACCGGCGCAACCGTGACGGCATCACCGTTGTCATGTCCAAGGTCGGTCCAGAGATTGGTGCCTACATCTTCATCCCGAGTGGATGGATCGAGTCTGTCGAAGAACTAACCAAGAAGGAGTCCTGATGGCCCAACGTGTACGCGTTTCACGCAAGCGGATGCTCAAGCAGCTTGACGCCATCCTGCATCTGGCTGAGACATTGCCCAAGACGGATCTAGCCGAGCTCGAACGCGTGGCCAAGATCAGTTCGGTCGTCGATGGCTTTCCTGCCGGTGGTGGCGCCAAGGGATCGAACGACGTTGCCAACCCGACGCTCGCTGCCGTGGTCGTACGCCTTTCTAATCGCAAGGACGAGGACTACCGCCAGGTGTCGGCTGAGCAGGTGTCACGATCCATCGAAGAAGCGGCCACAGCGCTGATCCGTGCCCAACGCAGCCTCGACGTGTTCAAGCACCAGGCCGAGGATGCCGTGGGTCGCCCGACACTACCCGAGTGCATCTGCTGCTACGACATCGTGCTCGGCAAGGGTCACGACCGTTTGCGGAGCGGCTTCTGTCCAGCGTGTTACACCGCGTGGACCAGAACCAAGACGGCTGAGCGTGGACGCATGGATCGGCAGATCTTCATGGCGCAGCGCCGTGGTGAGTTGTTCCCTGAGGAACCAGCAGCCAAGGAGCCGGCATGAGCACATCACACAAGATCCTGTTGGCGGTCGTGCTCATCACAACCACCGTCGCGTTGTGGGCAGCCAACCCACGCCTCGGCGACACGACCGGTGGTTGCAGCATGTCGATCCCGATCCACCAGGCGTTGCCACGATGACACCGAGGAAGTGGCTGACGTATCAGTGCAAGTACTGCAAGCACACGACGAAGCAGCTGCGAGGTGAGGTCATGCACCGATGCAGGTGGAACAAGAACCGCATGACGACCTACACCGTGATCGAGGAAGAAGCTGCATGAGCCATGCCTGTTGCCAACTGTAACCACACGCGTGTAGTTTTACACGTAGCGTTGGTGTTCTGTGCCCATGCTGATCTTGTCGTATCTGGAC
>Ga0209697_10010560_pt1 | contig 9971 bp, 8 predicted proteins | sample AliMusrvi5mmetaG_FD_184115 | JGI IMG/M metagenome (GOLD analysis project Ga0209697, IMG submission 184115) | Freshwater lake bacterial and archeal communities from Alinen Mustajarvi, Finland, to study Microbial Dark Matter (Phase II) - Alinen... | ecosystem: Environmental > Aquatic > Freshwater >... | reverse complement strand
GGTGCGGCGGGTGCGAACCAGATTGCTGACCAGCGTGTGGGGAATGGCTTCAAGATACTCTCGCGTGGGAGCATGGTCGAACGAGGCGAAGACCCGGCCTTCGTCGCCCAGGATGCGAAGCTGCGTATCGAGCGGCACCTCGCCCAGCAGCGGCACTTCCATCTCGGCTGCCCGCAGCTTCGCCCCGCCCGAACCAAAAATCTCGTGTCGCGTGCTGCATGTGGGGCAGAGGAAGAAACTCATGTTTTCGACCATGCCGAGTAGTTCGATCTGTAGTTTGCGGAACATGTTGATAGCCTTCGTGACATCCAACAAGGCCACATCCTGGGGAGTGCAAACCACCACCGCTCCCGTGACGGTAAGCAACTGCGAGAGCGAAATGGCCACGTCGCCGGTGCCCGGCGGCATGTCGACCACGAGGTAGTCCAGGTCGCCCCAGGCCGTGTCGCGGACGAACTGTGTCAGGGCGCTGTGCAACATCGGTCCGCGCCATATAACCGCTTCCCCCGGTGGAACCAAAAGACCCATCGAGAGGATCTTCACGCCAGCGGTTTCGAGGGGCTGAATCTTGCCTTCCATTAGCCGCGGCGTCTCGTTGATTCCGAAAAGGTGCGGCACGCTGGGACCGTAGACGTCGGCGTCCATCAGGCCAACCTTGGCCCCGGCACGAGCCAGACCGCAGGCGAGATACGAAGCGATCGAACTTTTGCCCACACCGCCCTTGCCCGCTCCCACCACAATCACGCTCTTGGCCGTCAGCCCAAACTGGCCCGACGGCTCGGCCGGGCGGCGATGCTCTTCAACGTGTACCTCGATTGCCTGGCCGGGGAAGCGGTTCTTGAGCAGCACGCTCAGTTCATCGCGAATTTCGTTCCATAGCGGCGCCGCCCAAGTGGTCAGCCCCAAGGTTACGGATATCTTGCCGTCACCAAGCTGAATCTTGTGGACTTGCTCGAGCTGGACTGCGCTGCGGCCCGTTTCGGGATCATGAAAACTGGAAAGGGCGTTGCGGACGGCGGATTCAGTGACCGGTGGGGGCATTTTCAAAGGGTTCCTTGGGGACAAGATGCAGAACCATTCTACGTTCCCCGCTGGCCCCAGGGTAGGCTTCCCCAAATCCTTTCGACCATGCTTTGCGGAGGTAGCGGGATATTGGCCAAATGACGGACCACCAAGCCAGCCAGGGGCGTCAGTCGGCGGGGCGATGTGAGAAAATGGACCGCCCCCGCCTCGCGCAAGAGCCACTCGAAACGAGCCATGCGACGCTCGGCCACCACGGCAATTCGACTGTGCGGAAAATCACGGGAAAACCAAACCATCCGCCGCAGCAGGTCTTCGAGGTTCTCGCGGGCGGATTCCGCGATCACGAAAGCCGCCGGTGTTTGCCCTAAAGCCTCCCAAGCCTCCGGCAAGCTACGGCACTCCCAAATCCTGACACCCGTCTCGGCCAGTTCACTGCGCAGACCAATCGACCATTGACCGCTACGTTCACAGACGATCAAACGAGCCAGGGACGGAGGATTAGAGGGTGACAAAGTCATGGCGTAAAAAAGATTGAAAATTTTTCAATTCTCATTTTTCAATTCCCCCTTCCTCGGCCAGACCGAGCTGCACCATTTTGCGATAGAGCCTCGGCCGGTTCAGCCCCAAAAGTTTTGCGGCCTTGGTCTTGTTTCCTTTCGACCGGGTCAAGGCTCGGCGGATCAACTCACGTTCAATGTGTGCAATAAACTCATCGAGTTGGATCGTTTCTTCCTTGCGGCGCGGACGGGCCGCTGCCTCGGCAGCCAGGCGAAACCGCTCGGGCAGTTCATCGCGAACGACCAGCGTGCCGGAGGCTCGGGCATGACACTCAACCACCACTTGCGCCAGTTCGGTGACATTGCCCGGCCATGTGTAGGCACAAAGGCTGTCAATCGCTTCGGGGGAAAACCCGCCAAGCTGCCTGCTGCCGCGGGCGTTCTGTGCCTCCAAGAGCGCCTGGGCCAACAGCGGCAGGTCGTCGAGCCGCTTGGCCAGCGGAGGTAGCTCGATGGTGATCGTACTCAACATGGCGGCCAGATCCTCGCGAAAAAGTCCCCGCGGCGGCAGGTCGACCAGCGGCGTGGTAGCGGTCGCTATCAGGCGCAAAGGGTACTTGGCCGTTAGCAGAATCGAAGCCAACGCTGCTTGGCTCTCGGCAGAGAGCTGATCGGCATCGCACAGCAGTAGCGTGTCTCCGCCCGCTGGGCCAAGGGCCACGCTGCGGAGCGTCGATTGGATTAATTCGAGGTCTAATAGCCCGCATTCCAATGGCACAAGCACGCCGCGAGATTCGGCCGGACCAGCATGGTGAATCGACTCGGCCAAGTGACGGCGGCCACTTCCGAGCGGTCCCAGCAATAGTACGCTGGCCCGCGTGGCGACCGCTAGGCGGGCCTGGGCACGGGCCAGCCGCATGGCCGGTGTGACGCCGACAACCCGCTCGGTACGGTAACGCAAGGCCGTCTGTAGCCGCATTCGCTGTAATTGTTCGTGAAGTTCCTGCGATTCGCAGCTCGGGGATGTCGCGATTTCGGGCGTATTTTCCCCAAGATCCCGTGGATCGACCAGGGCAATGATGCAGAGAATCTCCTCATCGGGCTGGCGGAGAGGCACGAAACGGGTGCGGCGAAAGAGCGTCGGCTGATCGGAGAACTTGGCCACGTCGGCCGAAACCTCGTTTGGTAGGGTGGGCTTTAGCCCGCCACCTTGTTGTTGTGCAGAAAAATTGGGCACGACGGCCGATACTTCCCGGCCTTCCAGAACGGCCGGCGGTGGACAAAGCCCTGCGGCCATTCGATCGAGGCCGGTTAGTTCATGGCCCGAATGATAGGCGCACTTCCGCCCCAGCAACTCTTCAGCGTTGGCTCCCAGCCAGTTGCGGCATGCCTCATTCAAGTAAACGATGGTCAGCGCGTCATCAAGCACATAGAGCGGCTGCGAGGCCGACTCCAGCAGCTTCACGAGTTCGGCAGTATGGAGGCGATGTCGGCCCATGTGAGGAAAGAATGTGAAACGACGAAAACCAAATAATCTGAAATCTCAAATCTGCAATTCCCGGTCCCCAAACCCTTTCATTAAAAGAATCGACAGAAATATATTTGACAGAAAATAATTTCTATATCTTTCTGTCATCATGTTCTGTCATGGAATTTCCTTCTGCACTCTCACCGATGATTACCTTCCCCTGCTCCCCGCGTTTGCCCGCCTCGATACACTCTTTCATCAGCGGCCCGGGGTAGAGGCCCAAGGTTAGGACGGCCAAGCTACAGAGCAGGGCCGCGAGATAAGGGCCGGGGCCGCCTTCCGCTCGGAGCGTGGCGAGCGGTTCGCGGAAGTACATCAGGCTGACAATACGGAGATAATAGTAGGCCGCCACCGCCGCATTCAAGGCACCAATAATCGCCAGCGCTATGAACCACGGTCGCAAAGGACCGCCACTTGCCGCCTCGACGTTCAAGGCACTGCCGAAGAGCATCAACTTGCCCCAAAGTCCCGCGGCGGGCGGCAGGCCGGCAAGGCTGAACATGCATCCGGCCAGCGCGGCGGCCATGGCGGGGTGGGTGCGGCCCAAACCGGCCAGTTCCTCGACGGTTTCTATCTGCTGCCGTTGGCGGCCGAGATAAGCCAAGACCGCAAATGTGCCGAGCGTGGCCGCCGCGTATACGCAGAGGTAAAAGAACATGGCCCCGATGCCGCCCCACAAGCCGCTGGCGGTGCCCGGCGCCAGGCCGACGGCCAAACCGATGAACATGTAGCCCGCATTGGCTATCGAGGAGTAGGCAAATAGCCGCCGCACGTTTTCCTGCCAGAGGGCGAGGACATTACCCAGCGTCATTGTCATTACCGAAATTGCCAGGAAGATATGCCAGGAGTAGGCTCCCATCTCCGGCCTGCCCAGCACGATCAGCCGCACCAAGGCCAGGAGTCCGGCCGCCTTGGGCAGCACGGAAAGCAAAGCTGCGGTGGCCTGGATCGTACCTTGATAAACGTCCGGGGCGTAAAAGTGGAACGGCACCGCCGTGACGCGAAAGCAAAGCCCCGCGACGATCAGGACCAAGGCTACTTTGCCGAGAAGCTCAAACCCCGGCGGCGCGGCCAGGGGTGAGTGCAGGGCGCTGAGTTGCATGGTGCCGGTGGTTCCATAGAAAAAACTCAGACCGTAGAGCAAAATTGCCGAGGCGAGCACGCTTAGATAGAAATACTTGGCGGCTGCTTCCTGGCTGGCCGGGTCGCGACGTCCCATCGACAACAGGATATAAGTCGGGATCGAGATCAACTCCAGTCCCACGAACAATAACACGAGGTTGGCCGCGGAGGCAACCAGCATCAGCCCTGCAATCATCAACAGCAGCGAGCCGAGGTACTCGGGCATTCCGCCGGTGACCAGCGGCCGCCAAACGATGAGCACCATGACCGCGCCAAGGGCCAGCGCGAGCCAACGACCATAGGTGGCCAGGGGATCTGCAACCACCGGACTATTCATCGCCCCAGCCATCATCGCGGCGAGTCCTCGTCCAGCATCCGACATAGGCGACGCAGCGGTCAGTGTTGGGAGGATTGGCGTTGGAGGCTTTGCTCCGTATTGCCAGAGTGCTACTGCGGAGAGCAATATTGCACCCAGGGCCAGTGGCGCCCACGCCTTTTGCGTGGACCAAAATGCCCCGCCGAGGTAGATCGCCAGCGCCGCCGCGATGAGCACGATTTCGGCACTTAAGAAACAGATGACGTCAAGGTTCACGGAGGATCTCCATTTTGCGCCTTTGCGTAGGTTCTTCCTTTGTGTCCGCGGCGCGCATTGCCTGGCCGGTCAACTGATCAATGGAGGGGGCCATGCGATCGAGGAAAAACTTCGGCTGCACGCCGATCCAGACGATGACCAGGCACAAGGGCACAAGGGCCGCTACCTCGCGGAGGCTGAGGTCGGCGATCGGTTCGGTGTGCTTTCGCTCCCGCAAGGGGCCGAAGAAGACTCGGGCCACCAGCGACAACATATACCATGCGCCCAACACGACGCCACTCACGGCCAGCACCGAGATCACACGGTATTGCGCGGTCCACTCCGTTGCTACTGATCCCCAGGCTCGCTGGAACATGCCCATCAGCAAGAGGAACTCGCCCACAAAACCGTTCAGCCCGGGGAGTCCGATGCTGGCCAAGGTCATGAAGAGCATGAAAAAGGCCAGCGCGGGAACCTCGCGAGCGATACCGCCGAAGTCGGCAATCCGCCGCGTGTGATAGCGTTCATAGAGCATGCCAACCAGAGCGAACAGGCCGCCGGTCGAGAGACCGTGGTTAATCATCTGCAACGCCCCGCCCTGCAAGGCAACGCGATTGAGGGCGAAAATGCCCAACATGCAGAAACCCAAGTGGCTCACGCTGGAATAGGCAATCAGCCGTTTCAGGTCGCTTTGGGCCAACGCCACCAGAGCGCCGTAGAGGATGCCAGCCACCGAAAGCCAGAGCATCCAGGGCATGCAGACGGCCGCGGCATTGGGCAACATCGGCAAACTGAATCGCAGGAAGCCGTAGGTACCGATCTTTAAGAGCACACCCGCCAAGAGAATACTCCCCGCGGCCGGCGCTTCAACGTGGGCCAGCGGCAGCCAGGTATGCAAGGGAAATAACGGAACCTTGATGGCAAACCCGGCAAAGAGGGCCAGAAAAAGCCAGACCTGCATCACAGATGGCATGGGATGGGCCTGCAGATAGTCTCTAAGGGCCGGAATCGAGAATGTCAACTTCCCGCCGTCGTTGAAAACCCAGAGCACGATGGTCAACAGTCCCAACAATGTCAGCACGCTGCCGGCCAGCGTGAAGAGAAAGAACTTGATGGCCGCATAGCGCCGCTGCTCGCTTCCCCAGATGCCAATCAGGAAAAAGAGCGGCACCAGTGTGAACTCGAAGAACAGGTAGAAGAGAATAATGTCGCGAGCCACGAACACGCCCAACATGCCGGTGCCCAAGAGGAGCAAAAAGCGGTAGTAGAGCGATTCCTGGTCCTTGATGGATTCCCAACTCACCAACACGGCGACAACCAACAAGAGGGCCGTGAGCGCAAAGAGCCAGAGGCTGAGGCCGTCCAGTCCAACGCGGAACTGGATATCCAACGACTTATCCATTGCGGCGAACCAATGCCAGTCTGTACCGGCGAAGTTCTCGGCCCCGATAGGAAAGCCGGCAACCAGCACGATCGCCCCCGCGAGTGTCGCCAGCGAGGCCAATAGTGCCCAGCAACGGGCCTGCATTCGCCCGACAGCGGGCAAGATTGTGGCCGCCGCCGGCAGGAAAAGGGTTACAAGCAACAGGGTTTTCATAGGTTTACTACAACAACACATCGGATTGATCGGACCGATCGGTCCGATTCAACCGTGAGCAGAAAGGTTTTCAATAATTACCATAACAATGTCCCGAGCAGCGCCAGCACACCCAACGCCATCACGAGGGCATAGTACTGCACCAGCCCGCCTTGCAACGGACGAAGCATCGCACCCAACGCCCGTGGAAAGGCCCCAAAAGCATTCACCAATCCGTCGATCGCGTAGCGGTCGGCCAGGGCCAGCAGCGCGGCGAGCGCCTCTAGCGGGCGGACGATCATGACCATATAAATCTCGTCGATGAAAAACTTGCCGTGCGACAGGGCGTACAGGCCAAGCGACTTAGCCAACTTTGCCACCGATTCGGCCAGATCCCGCCGTGCGATATAAAACAGCCAAGCCAGGCCGATGCCAGCCAGGGCTGCGACCGTGCTGATCAACGCCACCGCGAGATGTGACGGGCCGTGCTCGGCGCCTTCCGCTACATTTTCGGCTTGCAACGCTGTCAGCGACGGAGTTTGCATGAGAAATCCTGGGTAATCTTTGCGGCCGAGAAAGTCACCCGTCCATTGGAAGTAGGCGCCCACTGCCAGCGCGCCGATCGCCAGGATCACCAGCGGGCCAGTCATGGCCGCCGGCGACTCGTGGGCGTGATGACCGGCTTCCTTGGGAATCCGCTCCGCGCCATGGAATGTGAGGAAATAGGCGCGGAAGGTATAAAACGCCGTGAGAAAAGCCGTAAACGTAGCGACGTAATAAAGGTATCCAAAGATCGAACCCTGGGCCTCACTCGCTTTTTCGGCCACTGCGGCCAGAATAGCGTCTTTGCTCCAGAAGCCAGCGAAGGGGATAATGCCCGACAGGGCCAGACAGCCGAACAGGAACGTCCAATGGGTTGTCGGCATCTTCCGCCGCAGCCCGCCGAACTGGCAAAGGTCGATCACTCCGCCCATGGCGTGCATCACGCTGCCGGCCCCGAGGAACAACAGGGCTTTGAAGAAGGCGTGCGTGAATAAGTGGAACATGCCGGCGGTCACGCCGAGTTGGCTGCCCGTTCCCAGGGCCAGGAACATGAATCCGAGTTGGCTGACGGTCGAATAGGCCAGAATCCGCTTCAAGTCGGTTTGCGTGAGGGCAATCAGCGCGGCCAGCAGGGCCGTGAAGCCGCCGAGCGCTGAGACCACTTCCTGGGCGTAGGGCGAAGCTGCGTAGAGTGGAGTACAGCGGACAACCAGGTAAACGCCGGCAGTGACCATCGTCGCCGCGTGGATCAAGGCGCTGACCGGCGTGGGGCCTTCCATCGCATCGGGAAGCCAGACGTGCAGGGGGAATTGGGCACTCTTGCCGCAAGCGCCCACGAGCAGCAGCAGACAAATGGCCGTGATTACGCTGCTTTCCTCAAACGGGTGCTTCGTGAGCCGCCAGTTTCCGAAGATGCCGTGCTCGACCCTGCCGGGAATCGTCGGGTCTTCGACCTTTTGCGGATCGAAGTGGATGATGGTCGTAACGTGGCCATCGGCCACGGGAACGGTCTGAACTTTGGAATCGTGGAAATCCAGTGTGCCAAAAGTCGTCCAAAGCAAAAATACGCCCAGAGCGAAACCGAAGTCGCCAACGGGTTGACCAGGAATGCTTTCATGCCGGCGGCGGCCGCCGCCGGCTTCTCGAACCAGAAGCCGATGAGCAGATAGCTACACAGACCCACCGCTTCCCAGAAGACATAGAGCAACACGAAGTTGCTTACCGAGACGAGCATCGTCATCGAGAAGACGAAGAAGGCCACGTAGGCGAAGAACCGCCAGTAGCCCGGGTCGCCGTGCATGTAGCCGCTGGCGTAGATCACCACCAGCGTGCTGATGAACGTGACCATGCCGAGCATGATGGCCGTCAGCGAGTCGGCCCGAAGTACGATGTCCATGCGGAAGGCAGGGGAACTGAGCACTGAGTACTGAGTACTGGCTCCCTGCTCTCCGCCCCCCGCTCCCTGCCCCTCCACGGCTGCCCAAGTCCAAAGCCTCACGACCCGCTCGTGCTGATGGTTCTTCTGGGCCTCCTGAACGGCAAAGATCAGGAGCACGCTTGCCAGGCAGGAGCCGGCCAAGGCGAGAGCAACGGGCCAGTGGCTTTGCTCGCGCAAGACCCGCTTGCCCAGCATGGCCACAACCACTGCTGCCAGCAGAGGCAGCGCGGGAATCAGGATCAGCAGTTTGGGAATGTACGATTCCATGGTTCATACCTTGCGGCGGTAAGACTCTTTCTCGGCTACCGATTTCGGCAACACGCCCGATGGGGTCAAGTGCGGCCAATCCGCGGGTGCCTCCTCGCTCTCCGGCGGGTCTTCTTCAAACGGCGGTTGGTTCGATTCTCGCAGTTCTTGCCATACGGCGATATCGAGATTGCCTTTGCGTTCAAAGAGCATGAGCACCAGGGCCAGGGCGATGGCCGCTTCGCAGGCGGCCACGGCAATGATGAAGATCACCAACATCTGGCCGCCGAGGTCGTTATGATAACGGCCCCAAGCCACGAGGCTGAGCGACACGCCTTGCAACATCATCTCGGCCGAGAGGAACATGACGATCATATTTCGCCGGCTCAAAAAGCCAATCAGCCCGACGCCGAACAAGACGGCTCCGATGGACAAAAAACTCTGCAAGGCTACCAGTTCAGGAGGCATGGGCGGTCCCTCCTTCCCGCGTAGTGTCTGGCTGTTTCATGGCCGCGCGACCCTGGGATACAATCACCGCAGCGCCCACTAGGGCCGCAAATAACAAGGCCCCCACCGCTTCGACGGCAACCAGGTAACGGGTGAAAAGCTCCGCGCCCAGCCGCGAGATCGTGGGTTTTTGCAGGGTGGGCTTTAGCTCGCCTGCGCGTGCAGGTCGGGCTAAAACCCGCCCTACATCACCGATTACCCCCTGCCCATCTCCCGAAAGGGGAGGTGGGAGTTGGTCCGCCTTCGCGATTGCCGATCCGATCATCGTCGTCAGGATGCCCACAAGTACCGCGCCGGTGAAGGCCGAGATCATGGCCTCCCAACTCCGCCGGTCATAAGACGTATGGCCTTCCGGCTGGGAGAGCATGAGCACGAAGAGGAAGGTCACAAGGATCGCCCCCGCGTAGACGACGATCGTTGCGACGGCCAGGAACTCGGCCCCGGCCAACAGGAACAATCCAGCCGTACCGGTGAGCGTCATGCCGAACCAGATGGCGGAATAAACGGGCTTGCGGCAGCTTATCGTGGCCACCGCGGCCACGATCGTCGCGGCGGATATGGCATGGAACATGCCCTTGGTACACCAATCGCCCACGGCAGGCACCTGCGAGCCAAAAAATCCAAAGCCCACGAGGGCCAGCACGCCCCCCAGCGTCCGCCTCGAAGCGCTACTGCCCGGCAGGAGCCACCATAAGCCCACGGCCGCCAAGGCGGTCCCCAAGGCGATAATCGCGCGCGGTGAAATCATGGCGAGTCTCCTGAAGTAGGACGGGGTTTTAACCTGTCTTGGGCAACCTCGGTCGCACGCTTCGAGGGCATCGGCTCGCGGTCCTTGGTCTGATCAAAAACGCTTAACAGCTTTTCCTTGTCGAAGATCATTTCCTCGCGGCTCGACCCCGTCAGGTCGTAAAAGCTCGTCA
>Ga0209697_10010559_pt1 | contig 9971 bp, 11 predicted proteins | sample AliMusrvi5mmetaG_FD_184115 | JGI IMG/M metagenome (GOLD analysis project Ga0209697, IMG submission 184115) | Freshwater lake bacterial and archeal communities from Alinen Mustajarvi, Finland, to study Microbial Dark Matter (Phase II) - Alinen... | ecosystem: Environmental > Aquatic > Freshwater... | reverse complement strand
GTAACGCTGCAAGTTCACGGTTTGAGGCGGACCATTCAGCAAAGTTTTTTTCCCAGATGATATAGTCCTGAGCACGCTTCTCCTTAAGCTTTGCAAAATAGTCGGTGACCTCTGGTGATATATAAAACTTCTCATCCGGAAGCCCTAGTCCCTTGCGCGCCTCGTCTGCAAATTTTACTCCTCCTTCACCATGGGCTTTGTTGGTACCCTCCACCTGCGGAATACCCATACCAATCATTGTGCGACACTTGATCATCTGAGGCTTACCCTTTGCCGTCTTGGCCCTCTCGTAGGCCCTCAGGATTTCTTCAAGATCATGCCCATTGATTTCCTGAACATCCCAGCCGTAGGCACGATATCTGGCGGCAACATCCTCGCTCTGGCTAACGGGAAGCATGGCGTCGAGGGTCACGTTGTTGTCGTCATGGAAAAGAATAAGGTTGTCGAGACCGAGATGACCTGCAAGCGAGGAAGCCTCTCCAGAAACCCCCTCTTGGAGGCAGCCGTCTCCGGCAAGAACAACGATGTGGTTGTCAAAAATGGTATGATCCGGCGTGTTGAAGTGTGCGGCAGCCATTTTCTGGGACATGGCGAAACCAACGGCATTGGCAACCCCCTGACCTAGGGGACCTGTAGTCGCTTCGACACCAGGAGTCTCGCCGAATTCGGGATGGCCGGGAGTGATACTGTGAAGTGAGCGGAACTTTTTGAGCTGATCAAGCGGGAGGTCAAACCCAGCGAGATGTAACCATGAGTATAGGAACATGCTACCGTGACCAGCCGAAAGAATGAATCGGTCTCGGTTCAGCCATCTTGGGTGAGAGGGATCAATGTTGAGAGCCTCCCCGAATAGTACGGCTCCGATTTCTGCGGAGCCGAGGGGCAGACCCAGATGTCCCGAGTTGCAGGCGCTGACGGCGTCGATGGCCAGTCCGCGAGCATCGCGGGCGGCGAGTTGGAGAGTTGAGGTGTTCATAAAGAGTGATCAGCACAAACGAGCTGAGGCTTCTTTGCAAGTCTTCAGGTGATCCCAAACCGCCCTCATCGTTCAGTCACCATCTGGGATGTGCCGGGAAAACAGTCAATCAGACGAGGGCTGTTGTTGAGTAAGGCAGTGAAATGCTCCTAATCCCCAGATCAGTTCGTTGCAGTCAACGGGACGTATCATCCGCGTCGGAAAAAGCCCAGCAAGGATGTCCGCCGCTTCCGCATCTGACTCCCCCCCGAAGGAGGGCATAATGACCGATTCGTTGGCGATATAGAAGTTGGCATGGCTGGCGGGCAGACGAAGTCCTTGCCTTTCGATTCGAGGAGGCATGGGAAGTTGGATCACCCTCAATGGGGTTCCATCGGAAAGCTTCATTGAGCTTAGTCGCTCGAAATTGGCCAAAAGAGGTGCGTGATTAGGGTCAACGCGGTTTGGTTCCAGAACGGTTACTACGGTATCTCGTGAAACAAAGCGTGTGATATCATCAATATGGCCATCTGTGTCATCCCCCTCGATTCCGTCGCCAAGCCATAATATCTGATCAGCTCCGAGATAGTCCCTCAGGACATTCTCAATCTGAGTACAACTCATGGAGGGATTGCGGTTGGGATTCAGGAGGCATGACTCCGTCGTGAGCAGAGCACCTGAACCGTTGGTATCGATCGAGCCTCCCTCGAGAATCAAACCAGGATGAAAAACAGGGAGTTGGAATTTTTCCGCAATTGCCGTGGGAACTGCGTCATCCCTATCAAATGGAGGGTATTTCCCTCCCCATGCATTGTAGCCGAAGTCGTTTATGGCCAGCCTAGGCGCATCTCCTCTTTTCACAAAAATCGGCCCGTGGTCGCGACACCATGGTTCGTTGGTCGGGATGCCAAAAAACTCGATTCTTTCCATGGGAGCAACTGGGGAAAGCAAACCCATTAGCTCCTTTTCCTGATCAGAACTTGAAACGTTGATCCTAAGGATTTCTGATTCAGCAAGGATAGATGCCATTCTGACTAGGGAAGGAAGAACCCTTTCATAGCTTTCAGGAAAACTCTGACCTTCTCTTCGGGGCCATGAAATCCATGTGGCTTCATGAGTCTCCCACTCAGCGGGCATGGAATACCCGAGTGAACGAGGCGTTGCGGCTGAGGCCGTCACGATCGGACTAGATGAAAAAGTCAAACCCCAAGGCTAGGAAGCCTGAAGTTTATCGATGAGCGCGGCTTTGGAAGTTAGACCTGTCTGTCGCTCCACAAGTAATCCGTTTTTAAAGATCATCAGGGTGGGAATGGCCGTCACTCGCTGGAGTCCGGCTACTCCGGGAGCTTCGTCAACATTGACTTTTGCTACCGTCACCTTGCCAGCCAACTCTGCCGCAATCTCTTCTATCACGGGTGCTATCATTCGACAGGGTCCGCACCAAGGAGCCCAGAAATCTACAAGCAGAACAGGTGAGGAAGCCACCGTCTGCGCGAAATTTGTGTCGTTGAGATCAAGAATGTTTGGAGATGACATGGTTACGTATTGTGTATCAGAAATCAGAGCCTGTTCTAGGAAAAGTAAGTCCAAACCTGTACCATAAGCGCGGCAAAGGAGAGTAGGGCGGCGGCAAAGACAAGAGGGAGGAAAAGACCATCCTTACCTGAAATTTCAACAGAATCCTGCTTCGCTCCTGAGAGGACTTCCTTCATCCGGTTTCCTTGGTCTGGGGATACAACCCCTTCCCGCTGAAGTTTTATGGTGGCGGGTGCCGAAGCTTGGGATCGTTGAATGGGAACTTGCCTAGGAGTGAAGTCACTTTTTACTACATTCAGAGGTCTAGGTACCGTTGAAGGCATCACTCCTTCCCGGGGAATGGGCATTGTTGAAACGGGGACAGAGGGTTGGGCCGTTGCCTCGTTTGTGCCCACCTCTGAAGGACTTACATGAGTATTAGGGGGGGCAGCAATCGCTCCAGGCGGTTTCAATGTCTCTGCGGAACCGACTGGAATCGGTTTAGGGGGAAGTTTGAGGGGTGGAAGCTTTACTGGACCGGGCGGAACCGGTGGAACCATACGGCTGTCTGGGGTATTGGGATTAGTCACGGAGCTGATTCGGTTTTTTCTAACCAATGTTTGGTTTACGATCCATTCATCCCTGTGTCAATCCTGTGGAAAAAACAAACAGCCTAGTTTTTCAGTTCGCAGCTGAAGCTGCGTGGGCGGTTCTGAGTGACTGGACCAGGTCAGTATAGTCCTGAAGGATGTGAATTGCCTCATTGCGCACAGGATCGGGAGATCCCGCAACGGGCTCTTCGTCAGAATCATCATCGGAGGTGGTCTTGCTTGCAGCTACCTTGGCAGGCTTCTTTTTCTCCGTAACCTTTGGCAATTCAGGCTTATTTACAGTATCAAGCGACACCTCAAGGGCAACGGGTGTTGGTTCGGGATGAGCCTTGCGTTCGGCATTGCGTTGATCTTTGCGCTTTTTTTCCTCAGCAATCTCACGTTTGCGGGCATCTTCGTTGAGTGAAAGATGATTCATCTCAATTTTTTGTCGGAAAATTTTCATATCCTCGTTGATGAACTGAAACTCTGGATCCTTTGCCACTCGCTCCTCTGACCTGGCGCGAATGGTGTTGATTACAGGTCCGACCAAGGAGAAGTTGTTGATCGGCTGGGGGTCGACTTCGTCGTAGGCAAGTGGATTAGGCAGGGAGCTTTCTCCTATCTCAGGTGTATCAGTCGTAGATGGAAGTACGATGTCCGAGAGTACTCCCCGGTGCTGGGTAGATCCGCCGGAAACACGGTAAAATTTCTGAATCGTAAGTTTTAGTGTCCCTGCGCTAGAATCCTGCTGATGGAAGAGGGGCATGAATTTGCCGACGTCGAGGAGGGTTTGTACCGTTCCTTTTCCAAAACTCCGCTCATCTCCCACCACGATCGCACGGCCGTAATCCTGTAGTGCCGCTGCGAAGATCTCACTTGCAGAGGCGCTGAGCCGATTGACTAGGACCACTACGGGGCCAGTGTAAAAAACCCCATTCTCGGAATCTTGTGAGACACTCACACGCCCAGTTGAATCCTTTGCCTGGACAACCGGTCCCGGACCGACAAATAGCCCGCTAAGGTTGATAGCCTCCTCAAGCGAACCACCGCCGTCTCTACGCAAATCAATGACAAGCCCCTCAATCCCCTCCTTTTTCATACGATCGAGAATAATGCGAACGTCTTTGGTTGTACTCTTAGCATCACCTTCACCACGGCGGTCCATCTCTGCATAGAATGAAGGAACAGTGAGCCAGCCCAGTCGCTGGTTTTTACCGCTAGCCTCCTTGGTTTCAATAATCTCACCCTTAGCTTCAGACTCCTTGAGTTTCACTTCGTCACGGGTGATCTGTACGACGGTTCGTTTGGATGGGTCCGTCGCGTTGGATGGGATGACCTGTAATCGAACAACGGTTCCCTTCCCACCTCGAATCTTCTCAACCACCTTGTCGAGCTTCATATCAACCACATCCTCAAAAGGGCCGTCGCCCTGTGCAACCGCTGCTATGCGATCGTTTGGCTTGAGGCGACCATCCTTGTCAGCCGGCCCCCCGGGAACTATCTCAACAACCCTTGCGTAGCCGTCATCTGGCCGAAGCACAGCTCCAACACCAACCAATGAAAGTTTCATCTGAATATTGAAGTTTTCCATGTCCGAGGGACTCATATATTCGGAATGTGGGTCGTAACTCTCCGAAAGCGCCACGAGGAAAGTCTTGATAACGTCTTCGTCGTTCTGCTCGACGATATCTTTGCGAAACTGTTCGTATCGCTTTGATACAACCTTCGCTGGTGGGTTAATAGAATGCTCGTTAAGTTTTTCCTGCAGAAGCTCAGCCTCAATTCGATCTTCCCAGAGTGCGTCAGCCTCCTCGATACTTGATGGCCACGGGGCTTTCTTGCGGTCGATCTGGACCGTTTTCTGGGTTACAAATGAATGGGGCGCGGCGGCGAGCACCTTGTTTTTTGCAACACGATCCTCCACACGCTGTCGGAATCTGGTAAATATTTCACGGGGTGCGGTAAGGTCCCCCCTTAGTATGTCTGATGCAAGCGAGGAGCTAAACCGATCATGAAACTCGTCTATATCGCCGGTCGTAAAGTAGAGATGATTATAGTCCAGTAATCGGTAATAGTTTTTCAGAACCCTCTCTGACATGCTCTCTGATGGCTCGGACTCCAACCGCGGGGGGTTCGTCTCAGAAAGTGAAAGTGGATGCAGATAGTGCCCCTGCTCAAGCATTCGTGCCACAGTCGCAGCGACTGGCCCCATGTCGGCAGGAGGCTTTTCTGCAGTGGTTTTGGAACTGTTCGTATCATCGGCACGAACTACCCCACCCACCCAGAAGAGAGTGGACAAAAAGGCTGATAAAAATGCCTTGGAAAAACGCCACGATCTTCTATTCATTCGATCCGTTAGTGTTGCAGAGATTCAGGGAAAAGGCAAACTTCATGAAATGAGTTTAAATTCGACATCATTCAGGCCCAAAATGTTCAAAGGAGGATCATGTGACACAAACGCATATCTTTTGGATTGCCCTGAAGGATGTATGCTTATAGACGCTCCAGAGGGGGCCTTAGAGGCGTTTAAACATGAGAAAATCGGACTCCTATTCCTTACCCATGGTCATTTTGACCATGTCCTGGATGCAGCCAAGCTTGCAAAGCAGCACAGGTGTCCCGTTGTGATGCATCCCACGACTGAGTTGATGTTGTCTGATAGGAACCTTCTTAAGAAATTCGGGATAGATCTTGAAGTCGAACCTGTCAAAGCTGATCGGCTCATTCTGGAGGGCGCCAGGCAATCGTTTCTGGGACAGGTTTTCGACATCTTTGAGGTTCCTGGGCACTGCCCTGGGAGTCTCTGCATATTTGATGCTGGCAGGCGAATACTCTATGGTGGAGACGTGCTCTTTGCCGGAGGTGTCGGCAGATGGGATCTGCCTGGCGGGAACCGTGACCAACTCCTATCGGGAATCAAAGGAAAGCTACTCTCCCTACCTGAAGATACAGTGGTTTATTCGGGACACGGACCCCATACGACAATAGGTCAGGAAAAGCTTCATAATCCCTATCTTCAAGATTAGGATAACCGAATTAACTTCTTCAGAAGAAGCGCTTATATGGTTTAGCTGACTAAGCAAAAACTCATGCACATCAAGGCACTCGACAGGGTTGCTCGTCATCGTTAAAAAAAGGAGATGCCATCATTTGCCTATGTAGCCTTGGATTCAAAGGGACAACAGGTGAGCGATTATCTGGATGCTCCCAGTCATTCTGACGCTGTTAACTCTCTCCGGGGCAAGGGGCTTTTCCCCACTAGCGTTCAAGAGCGGGATCGGATGGCACCCCCACTCTCGGAGGCCAGAGAGCCCAAAAAATCCGGCAGCATTAATCTGAGCATACCCTTTCTCCAAAGGAAAACCATCAAGGGAAAAACCCTGATGATCTTCACCCGTCAACTTGCTACTCTCATCGACGCTGGCCTACCCCTCCTCAGAGGGCTTTCCGTTCTTGCAAAGCAGGAGCCTGATCCCGTCCTCAGAAGAACCATCACCCAACTGGCTGACGGAGTTCAGGGAGGAGGCACCTTCAGTGAAGGCCTTGCAGGGCATCCGAGGATTTTTAACAGGCTATATGTTAATATGGTCAGAGCTGGCGAACTAGGCGGCGTGCTAGAGGTTGTTCTCAACCGTTTGGCAGAATTTCAAGAAAAAGCCCAGAAGGTCAAAGGCAAGGTTACCTCTGCTATGTATTATCCTGCCATCGTGCTGGTGATAGCAGTTGCGATTATGAGCTTCCTGCTAGTTTTTATCGTGCCCAAATTTGAGCAGATCTTCACTGACATGCTCGGTGGAAAACCACTTCCACTCCTGACCCAATTTGTTGTTGGAACCAGCAGAACAGTAAAAGACAACTTCTTATGGATCATCCTTGGAATAGGCGGCATTGTTGCAATCTTCCGCCAACTGGTCTCAACACCCCGCGGATCGTTGCTATTCGACCGTTTCCTGCTTTGGGCCCCACTCTTTGGAGATCTAAACAGAAAGAGCGCCATCTCACGTTTTACCCGAACCCTCGGAACCCTTGTTACCAGCGGTGTTCCGATCCTTTCAGCACTTAACATCACCAAGGAAACAGCAGGCAATGCGGTCATCGCCGCTGCCATCTCAAAAATCCATGACAGCGTGAAGGAGGGCGAGACTATCGTGCGTCCCATGGAAGCGAGCGGAGTATTTCCACCCATGGTCATGAGCATGGTTGATGTGGGTGAGGAAACCGGTCAACTCTCCGAAATGCTTCTAAAGGTCGCCGACCTCTACGATGACGAAGTCGACAACGCAGTCAGTGGACTCACATCCTTGATGGAACCAATTATGATCGTATTCTTGGCGGTTGTTGTCGGCACGATTGTGATCGCGCTCTTTCTTCCGCTTATCGGTATTATCAGCGGTCTTCAAACGGAGTGAGAAAGTTTTATAGCCATTCGGAGGAATCAAGAAAGGGGCCACAATCCAAAGCCTTCACGATGGTAGAGCTCATGGTAGTCATGGCTGTGATAAGCATTCTGGCTGGACTGGTGCTTGCCGCCGCTGGATATTTGCAAAAAAAAGGCGCACGTTCGCGAACTGAGGCTGAGATCGCGGCTCTTTCAGCAGCACTTGAAAATTACAAGGCGGACAATGGCGATTATCCTCTGAACACAAACTCCTCGTCCTCCAATAATTCCTGTATCGTGACCAATCTGATGCCGACGAACGGAACGATGGGGAAAATTTATTTTGAGTTCAAGACGAACTCACTTACCAATAGCGGCGCTTCTACCATCTACCTCGACCCATTCGGTAACGCCTACAACTACGTTTATTGGTCCAATGGCTTCACCAATGCCGTAGGATCCACCAACAACGGGGTCAACAACTACGACCTTTGGTCTACGGCTGGAGGATCGAAACGGGCGTCCAATACTTGGATCAAGAACTGGTAGATATACTCTTTTTGGTCGCAGCTTTCTTAAGCCTATCTTTTCAATCTATTCCGATCAAATTCAAACCATCCCATCCCTTTATGACTAACTGGGACCATGTTTCCAGTTGATCGTGCTGCAGGGATAACTCCTCTAGCGACATAAATCCTAGTTCCGCAATTGACTTTTCGTTGGCACTCACCTCCGGAGAAAACAACCGGCATTGGTGGACAACGCCAAGGTGAACGGCGCCCACTGGGTTTGAGTCGTCGTTGATAAGAGCCAATGGGCGTTCGACGAAGGAGCCCGAGATGGATAGTTCTTCTTGAAGTTCACGCATCATGGCCCGCTGGTAAGCAGCCGCATCAAAGGCCTCCCCTAATCCATCACCGTCATTAATGTGGCCGCCGATACCTACTGAGCCTTTCTTCAGCAATCGTGTCTCACCAGAACCGCTTCCGCGTCGATAATGAAGAAGGTTGGTTTCATAGGTCACCACTACGTATGGAATTAGTTGTTTTAGCGTCGGATCTTCTTCTGCCTCCGCTCGGGAAACGAAATAATGATTGCCTGACTTAAGGAATGCAGGCAGGTAGTGTCCAACATCGGGGTTTAGTCCTTGGAAGGAGCCCAACTCATTGAGTAGCGCGCGGCGGATTACAAGAACCTGTTCACTGGATGACATCAGTAAATGAAAAGTTGAAGTTCGGGGTATCAGATTTGTTAACGATGATGGATTCAATTCAGCAGATCCCGACGGATTAGCAAACCCGCATGAAAACTCTACAAATGAATCAGAGTCTTAGGATATGGCAAAAAAGAGATAACGGAAGCACGGAAGGTTCCTTCTACTTTCGCCAAAGCTGATCCAAATCTTCACCATTTATGGAGAACTCTTCCAAATCGAATGAAGCCTGAGCTAGTTATGGTCTTGGAGATACGGTGCTAGTTTTTCCTTAAGTGTGCTGCGTGCACGAAAAAGAAGACTTTTGACTGCCGGAACACTAATCCCGAGCACAAGCGCGATTTCATCATAGGGCATTTTTTCGTACCGCCTGAGAACTACTGCAAGGCGTTCCCTTTCTGGTAGTTCCCCCAAAGCCTTCTCGATGGCAATGTGAAGTTCCCTATCCAGAAGCTGACTATCCGGACCTGGCGAAGTATCTGGTGTCTCGCTGAGGAGAAATTCGTCTGCCGAGGACTGAGGAGAAATACGTGTCCTAATACGGCGGCGTGATTCATTGAAGACAAGTCGTCTTGTGATCGTTAGAAGCCAGGTTGTAAATCGCGCTTCTGGGCGCCAGCGAGGAGCTGATTTCCAAATATTGAGAAAAACCTTCTGCGCAATATCCTCTGCCTCCGCCCCTCCGATCATTCGAGCAACGGTGCCAATGACCATACCTTGATGACGTTCCACCAGTATGCGAAACGCCCTTTCATCACCCTTTGCGACGAGATGCATGAGTGTATCGTCGGACTCTGCGTCTTCTTCTGAAGTGGATGGATCACTCACATTATCGTTATCCTTCCTGCAATGGCATTCTATCGCAAGGGGTTGTGCACGTTCTCAGTAGGCGGTTTTAGCTACTGACAGACGTCCTATGGGCTCACCCTTGTCCATAAAGATGGTTTCAAATTCCGTAACAGGACGAACAATCCCGTCATCCCAAGGGACCTCGATCCAGCATCGTTGTGCTGCAATATTTCGTTTCATCGATTCAAAATAGCCAGGATGGTCAGTCATCAATCGAAGGACTCCATGGATTTTGAGTCTTGAGGCGGCACTTTCCAAAAATTCCGGAGTCACAAGGCGTCTCCCCCAATGCCGTCTCTTGGGCCACGGATCCGGGAAGGAAATGTGGAGTGTGTCGAGGAATTCTTCGGGAACAAGCTCCTCAAGCGATTCCCTCCCCCACCCCCGCCAGATTGCGGCATTTGCAAGACCAAGGCGCTTGATTTTTTTGTTGGTTCTAATCACCCGTTCGGAGAGGCCCTCTAATCC
>Ga0209697_10010552_pt1 | contig 9980 bp, 9 predicted proteins | sample AliMusrvi5mmetaG_FD_184115 | JGI IMG/M metagenome (GOLD analysis project Ga0209697, IMG submission 184115) | Freshwater lake bacterial and archeal communities from Alinen Mustajarvi, Finland, to study Microbial Dark Matter (Phase II) - Alinen... | ecosystem: Environmental > Aquatic > Freshwater >... | reverse complement strand
GGTGATTTCATGCTTTTTTTCTGGTAAAAAAAACAATTTTATCAGCTTATAGAACACGTCGTGTACTGTTTTTATCACCACCCTCTTGTTAATTTAGATGCGTTTGCCCTGGTCAAAAGTACCAAAGATTATTTTAATTTGGTTTTTAATCTCAGCTCTTGCTTCTTTACCATCATTTCTATTATCCCTTGGCGCCCTCAACACTGCAATGTAGGCATTTTTCTTAGCCAGCAGATTGGTCATATCTGCATTTGTTACCGGATAATTAGTCAGCGAATCAATAATAGGATTGATTGCATCATAAATTTCTCCTGCCAATGCTCCTTCAGCTTCATCAAGTTTATTTGCAAAATCACTTTTGGTGATATTCATTTTTTGCATCAAAACTTCATCCTTAATGTCACATGCGTAAGCATAACCTGCCCCCGATACTTTCAGAGCAGCCATAACCATTGCTTGCTCTTTTTGCAACTTGTCTTTCGCCGGACCACTTGTTATTCCCTCAATGATAATTTCATTTTCTTCAATAGTTGTTATCGCATCGTCTATGATTCCAAAGTACGTCACAAAAATAGGAATGTTTTCCCATTTCGATTTAAATCCAAACAATGTTGATCTTACTGATCTTGCTGTTCCAATTCTATTAGCTACATAATTTTCCATGGTATAAATGTTTTTTTAAGTTTCTGCAAAAATAATAATTTTTTAATAACAAATGTTTTTTTTGTAAAAAAAATATGTAATGTCATTAATCATTAATAACACAACGTTTGTTCATGTAACACTAGTTTGTCTTATTTTGATGAAATAGTTTATTTGAATTGTAGTTTTACCGATTCTCATTTCTTAAACATTATTTACACAATTACACATTTCATTTAAGCTCTCTGCTAAAATCAGTCCCATTCAACACAATTTAACTTCCCTCTCACCTCACATTATCTAATTATGTTATGCTAGGTTTGCGCTTTTCTTAACGCATGCCCCCAAGCCCTCCCGTCCTCTTAAACTTTTACATTTTTTAATTTCATCATTGAGGTAATAATAAAATTAGTATCTACAAAAACAGTTGAAATTTATTAAATCATTTGCTAAAGAAGAAAAACTATACTCCCTGAATCAGAACCAAGCAATGCAATCCATCTAATCTTTTTCAGATACCAGTCAATGTAATTTTTCTTAAATCCATTATTGTAATACTGAAATTTAATAAATGTGTGAATTGTGTAACTTTCCCCAAAAACTATATAACACTTTATGTAGAAAAGCTGCGGAACTTTGTACTTCGATTATTTTCATTGATTTTTTCAATGAAAAATAGCTTGACATTTTATGATAACAGTTAATAAAGAAGGCATATTACTTACAAAAACCAATCTCGATTTTGAAAACGAAGGAGTGCTGAATCCCGCAGTAATGCGTGAAGGTGACAGTGTTCATTTGTTTTATAGGGCGGTGCAACAGGGAAATCATTCCACTATTGGGTATTGCCGTTTGGATGGCCCACTGACAGTTGCCGAACGCTATGATAAACCAATCTTGATTCCTGAATTCGATTTTGAGTCACAGGGTGTCGAAGATGCCCGAATCGTAAAAATTGATAACGAATACTACATGACTTATACCGCTTATGATGGCATTAATGCACAGGGAGCATTGGCTGTTTCTACCGACATGAAAAAGTTTGAAAAGCACGGTATAATTGTACCTCCCTTTAGCTATGTGGAGTTCGTATATCTTCTTGAAACGGCTGAAAGGGTCAATAGTAAATATTACCGTAACCACAAATTTTATTATCAGCAAAAGGATATTAAAATTGAAAAGAAAACATTAATGTGGGACAAGGATTTGATTTTTTTCCCGAGAAGAATAAACGGAAAATTATATTTCCTGCACCGCATCAGACCAGGCATTCAGTTAGCAGCAATCAATGACATTAAGGAACTCACTAAAGAATTCTGGAAAAACTATTGCATGACTTTGAAAAATCATATCCTGATGGACCCATGCCTAAATAAATTTGAATCAAAGTATATCGGCGGCGGATGCCCCCCTGTTGAAACAGAACACGGATGGTTATTGATATATCATGGCGTGGAAGAAACTGATACAGGGCTTATATATTCTGCTTGTGCCGCTTTACTTAAGCTTGATGACCCCTCTGTAGTATTAGCCCGTTTGCCTTATCCATTGTTTTCGCCCGAAAATGAATGGGAACAAAAAGGAGACGTCAGCAATGTCGTATTCCCTACAGGAACCGCACTGTTTGGCGATACCTTGTATATTTATTACGGTGCAGCCGATGTGCAAATTGCCTGTGCTTCGCTTAATTTATCAGAATTATTGAAAGAATTATTACTAAATAAAACGCAAAATGAAAAATAAAATTGAAAAAGTATTGATTGCGTTGGATTATAATCCAACCGTTCAGAAAGTAGCAGAAGCAGGTTCCGCATTGGCTAAATCAATGGGCGCTGAAATTACGTTACTGCATGTAATGGCCGACCCGGTGTATTATTCCGAAACAGGATATGACCCTATAATGGGATATACCGGATTCACGGATATAGGTCCAATGAAATTAAACACAAATGATGCATTGAAAAAAGCATCTCAGCAATTTCTTGATAAATCAAAGCTCCACCTCGGTGATAAAAGCATTCAAACGCTGGTGGCAGAAGGCGACGAGTCAGAAGCTATTTTAAAAGCTGCAAAACATTTGCATGCGGATGTGATTGTTATCGGCTCTCACAGCCGGAAATGGTTGGAAAATGTACTTATTGGAAGTGTCACGGAAAAAGTTTTACGCCACACAACTATTCCACTTTTTATTGTTCCGACAAAAAAGGGCAAGTAAAAATACATTAAAAATTATTCACCCCATAGAATTAATCTCCGTTTTCTTAAGGGTATTCAAAAACAGTATTCAACGGAGTAAACAATTTAAAAAATATAAAAATGACAGACATTGAAAAGCACATAGAAGCTGCAAAACACCTGGAAGCTGCAGCACGACATCATCGTGAAGCTGCAAAGCATCTTGAAGAAGGAAATCCTGATAAAGCGCACCATAGTATGCTTAAAGCTTTAGCTCATAGCCAACATGCTGCAGAAATTCAAAAGGAGCATTTAATGGCATGGATATAAAAAAGTAAAGAACGTTAATTTAAAAATAAATAATAATGGAAACTTCAAACACAATTGTGGGTGTTTACGACACACACGATGCAGCAATAGCTGCATTAAAAGCTTTAAAAGAATCAGGTTTGCCTTCTGAAAATATGTCGTTTATTAGCAAAGCCGACATTATTGAGGATAAGTTGCATACCGGTATAAGTGATAACGAGGCTAATGCTCCGGTTGAGATTGGTATAGTATTAGGTCCGGTATTAGGAGTATTGTCAGGATTGAGCATCATAGCTATTCCGGGTTTAGGCTTCTTATATGGAGCAGGCGTTTTGATAGGTGCATTTGTTGGATTTGATTTCGGACTGATCGGTGGAGGAATTGCAACAATGTTAATAAAACTGGGAATTCATAAAGATAAAACAGCTATATACCAGAAACATCTTGAGAATGGAAAGTATATTGTTACAATATGCGGAAATGATGAAATAGCCGAAAAAGCCAAGGTGACATTGCATACCGTAGGTCTTCATATTGATCTGCAGCATCACAAATAATGCATTTTATTGCTAAATAAAGGGACTTTTCTTTTAAAACAAAAATCATGAAATCATTTAAAGAAAACGTTTCAAAAGCCCATAATAGCATGTTGGTGGACTTTATTTTTCCACTTTCAATACCAGGGTTATCTGCATAAATCAATAACAAAAACAACGGGATAATTCATTTTATGAAATCCATTCCAGATAAGACTATGGCTCCCGAATCAAAGCCTGATACTAAGGACGATCTGAAATCCCTTCCAATGAAGGAGCTTCAGGAAAAATTAGAGTCTTCACCTGATGGTCTCACTCAAGCCGAAGCGGAAAAACGACTAACCCAATACGGTCCTAACGAGATTGAAGAAAAGAAGGTCAATCCATTTCTTAAATTCCTTACTTATTTTTGGGGTCCCATTCCGTGGATGATCGAAGTGGCTGTGATTCTTTCAGCGGTAGCAAGACATTGGCCCGATTTTTTTATCATCCTTGTTTTGCTTTTTGCCAACTCGGTAATCGGATTTTGGGAAGAACGTGAGGCCGGCAACGCCATTGAGGCGCTAAAAGCTAAGTTGGCTGTCAAAGCCCGTGTGAAACGTGATGGTAAATGGGTCAATCCTGCTTCACGCGAATTGGTGCCGGGTGATGTCATACGCTTACGTCTTGGCGATATAGTACCTGCTGATGCACGCTTGCTGGATGGTGATTCGGTTGAAGTGGACCAATCCACGTTAACCGGTGAATCTTTGCCAGCCACGCGCAAACCCGGCGATGCGGTGTTTTCAGGCTCTATCATTCGTCAGGGGGAAATAGGCGCTTTGGTTTATGCCACCGGTTCAAAAACCTATTTTGGTAAAACAGCTCAATTGGTGCAGGAAGCGCACACTGTAAGCCATTTTCAAAAGGCGGTTTTAAAGATTGGTAATTATCTTATAATTCTTGCAGTGGCTTTGGTAGCGGTGATTATCACTGTAGCAATCATTCGTGGCGATCCTATTCTTACCACATTGCAATTTGCTTTAGTATTGACTGTAGCTGCAATTCCTGTAGCAATGCCAACTGTGTTATCAGTAACAATGGCTGTGGGAGCGCGTTTGCTTGCAAAAAAGAAAGCAATTGTAAGCAAATTAGTAGCCATCGAAGAATTAGCGGGTGTTGATATGTTATGCGCCGATAAGACCGGTACATTGACACAGAACAAACTTTCATTAGGTGATCCGTTTAGTGTAAACAATATCACAGCCGATCAGGTTATACTCAATGGAGCTTTGGCATCGCGTTCTGATAATAACGACACTATTGACCTTGCAGTGCTTGCCGGAATGAAAGACGATCAGCCGCTGAAAGGTTATAATATGATCCATTTCCTACCTTTCGATGCAGTGCATAAACGTACCGAAGCCACCATCAAAGGTCCTGATGGAAAAGAATTCAAAGTTACAAAGGGAGCGCCTCAGGTAATATTGGCATTGTCTGTAAATGTAGCACAGGTGAAATCCGCTGTTGATAAAGCTGTCAACGATTTTGCAGTACGTGGCTTTCGTTCTTTAGGTGTGGCGCGGGCAGAGGGCGATGGCAAATGGCAATTTCTTGGCGTATTGCCATTGTTCGATCCGCCTCGTGAAGATGCCAAAGCAACCATAGAGACAGCGAAGCAAATGGGCGTAAAAATTAAGATGGTCACAGGTGATGCATTAGCTATTGCCCAGGAAACTGCCAAGAAATTAGGAATGGGAACAAACATTCTTGATGCCGGTAGTTTGGGCGATTCAAAAAAACAAGAGTCCGCAGAGGTTGCTGAATCCATCGAGAATGCCGATGGCTTCGCGCAGGTGTTTCCCGAACATAAATTCCATATAATAGATGTTCTTCAAAAACGTGGTCATATTGTCGGCATGACAGGCGATGGGGTAAATGACGCACCGGCACTGAAGAAAGCCGATTGCGGCATTGCTGTTTCAGGTGCTACGGATGCGGCACGTGCAGCAGCAGCTATTGTGCTTACTACACCCGGACTATCAGTGATTATTGACGCTATCAAGGAGAGCAGGAAAATTTTCCAGCGGATGAATAGCTATGCCATTTATCGAATTGCTGAAACCCTACGAGTTTTGCTATTCATGACACTGGCAATATTAGTGTTTAATTTCTATCCTGTAACTGCTGTAATGATTGTGATGCTTGCATTGCTCAACGATGGAGCCATTCTGTCTATTGCTTACGATAATGTCAAATATAAAAACCAGCCTGAAGCCTGGAACATGCATCTGGTGCTTGGTATATCAACTGTGCTTGGCGTTATCGGTGTCGTCTCCGCTTTCGGTTTGTTTTATCTTGGTGAGCGTGTTTTTCATATTGACCGTGCACATATTCAAACCATGATGTATTTAAAGCTATCCGTAGCCGGACATCTCACAATCTTTCTTACACGCACACGCGGTCCTTTCTGGACAATACGCCCCGCAAAAATTCTATGGATAGCAGTGCTAGGCACACAAATCGTGGCTACTTTAATAGCAGTCTATGGACTATTTATGACTCCTCTTGGTTGGGGTTGGGCAGGCTTTGTTTGGGGTTATGCTTTGGTTTGGTTTCTCCTTAATGACAGATTGAAATTGCTCGCATATCGGATATTCGATCCGGTAAAAGGATAACCGGACATTTGAAATGCCTTGTATTTGTTTGATTTTTTTTAATGGTAATTTAACATTATTTTGATAGATAGCATTATATTCTTAATTATCTTTACCTTTTCAAAATTGAAAAAAGCGAAATGATTCAGGCAAAAGATAACCAAATGGTTGACGAATTAAAAAGATTAAGGAGAATGAGAAAACTTATAGCTTCCGAAATAGAAAACTATGGGCAGGATGATATAGCATTTGAAATGACTGTGATTGATCTGGAAGAATGGCTGCGTGAAACTGATGCTGAAATATCAAAGATAGTGTTGTGAATTTGTATTGATATTTTAGAAGTAGTTTAATATTCTGTTTTTATAAAAGAGTATCCATTTTAAGTTCAACTTCTAACTACCTATATTTCCTCAGAAAACTCTATTAGTTTCTTCCTGTAAGCAGCGAAAACATTAGCTCGCGAAACAAAACCTATGTAGCAATTATTTTCAATCACCGGAAGGTTCCACAAACCCGATGTTTTAAATTTTTCCATCACATTTTCCATGCTCTCATTTGGTGTAACAAATTCAGAAGGCTGTATCATCAGGTCTTTCACCAGTGTTTTTGAATACTCGTCTTTGTTAAACATCACTTCGCGCACATCATCGAGCATGATCATTCCAAGAAAATGCTGCTGTTCATCAATAACAGGAAAGATGTTTCTTTTTGAATGTGCAATTACTTTCACCAGATCACCCAGGGTTGCATTTGTTTCCACAGAGCTGTAATCCTTTTCAACCACATGCGCCACCTTTATAAGCGTAAGGGCAGCTTTGTCCTTGTTATGTGTTATCAGGTCGCCATGTTCTGCAAGGCTTTTGGCATAGATGGAATACTTTTCAAAATAATGAATCGTGATAAACGAAATGGAAGATGTAATAATGAGTGGGATAAATAATCCGTAACCTCCGGTTATTTCTGCAATGAGAAAGATTGCTGTTAGTGGTGCCTGCATCACCCCGGCTATTAATCCAGCCATTCCAACTAGTGTAAAATTACTTTCTGAAAGCTTTATCCATGACAAATTAAAAATATTTATCGCTTTTGAAAAAGCAAATCCTGTGACCCCTCCCATAAAAAGACTCGGTGCAAATATCCCTCCAATACCTCCACTTCCGGTTGTTACAGCCATGGCTATAACTTTAAGTATAAGCAGTGCGACTAGAAATAAAAGAAATATCCTGGGATTATCATGAAGTTGATAAAAGAGGCTGCTGTCGAGCAGTTCATGGGTTTTTCCACTCAAAATTGATTTCATTGCAAAATAACCTTCGCCAAATAGAGGTGGAAAAAAATATATCATCACACCAACGATCAGACCACCGATAACCAATTTTTTGTATGGATTCATTACATTGTGAAAGAGTTTTTCCACACGGGAATTCATTCTTACGAAATATAATGACACCAAACCGGTAAACAATCCAAGCAAAACATAAAATGGTATAGCCCTGAAATCAAAAATATCTTTTACTGTAAAATAAAACTCAATTCTTTCACCTAAAAGGAATGAGGAAACAAGAGTTCCTGTAACGGTTGCTAGCAGTATTGGAATGATTGATGAAGTGGTAAGATCAAGCATCAGCACTTCAAAAGCGAAAATTAATCCCGTTATTGGTGCTTTAAAAATAGCAGATAATGCGGCAGCGGTTCCACAACCAATAAGCAATGTAAGCGTTTTATAATGCAAATTAAAAAGCTGACCAATATTGGAACCAATAGCTGCTCCTGTATATAATATCGGAGCTTCCATGCCCACTGAGCCGCCAAGGCCGCCAGTGAATGAACATGCAACAATGGATGAATAAGTATTATGCCGTTCAATCTTGCTATTCTTTTTTGATATCGAATAAAGTATTTTACTAACTCCATGAGAAATATCGTCCTTTACAAAAAACCGGATAAATAAAACAGTGATAGTTATTCCAACCAGTGGAAGTATCAGGTAGAGCCAGTTTTGTGTATCAAAGTTATTCGAAGTTCTGAAAAGAGCGGCTAGATAATGAACAGACGTTTTGAGTGCCACAGCTGCTAACCCTGCTATCAATCCTATGATAATGCTAAGGAAATAAACAAACTGTTTTTCCTTCAGGTGATGTGTACGCCAGAAATTAAATCGCTTTAAGAATTTTAATTCATTCATGAGGCAAATGTATAATTTTAAAATTAACTGTCGGAATTAAAATAATTAAGATGCAAAATAAAAAGGGAAAAAATTATTAAATCATTTGCTCAAGAAGAAACACTGAAATACCCGCAACAAAACCCACCAATGCAACCCATCCAATCTTTTTCAGATACCAGCCGAATTCTATTTTCTCAACACCCATCACTGCTATACCTGATGCGGAACCTATGATCAAAATGCTGCCGCCCGTTCCAACTGTGTATGCAAGGAATTCCCAAAAACTACTATCTGCAGGATAGCTGTGTAAATTGTACATCCCAATTGAAGCTGCAACAAGCGGAACATTGTCAACTATGGAAGATAACAAGCCTAAAATTATTGCAATAATATTATTGTTCGCAAATGTTTTGTTTAAAAAACCTGCTGCTGATATTAATAATCCTGATGATTCAAGCGCTGCAATACTCAATAATATTCCGAGGAAAAAAAGGATGATGGTGGTGTCTGTTTTTTTCAAAGCCGAAGTCACCGATAAATGTGAACGTATTGTTTCGTCTTTCTTTTTATGGATAATTTCTGTCAGCGCCCACATTATTCCAAGGCTTAAAAGCATTCCCATGTAAGGAGGCAGATTAGTCAGCATTTTGAAAAATGGCACTAAGATCAATGAAATTATTCCAATGAAAAAAATCATCTTCTTTTCAAAATTGCTTGTCATTTGGCTCAATTTGCTTTCCATTACAAGGGTTCTTTCAATTGTTCCCATAACAGAAAAGGACAAAATAAACAGCGGGACAAGCATACAAACCATGCCTGGTAGAAAAAGTTCTGATATAACTTTGGGAGTTGTAACCTGCCCTCCCAACCATAACATAGTGGTGGTTACATCTCCAATCGGCGTCCAAACTCCGCCGGCATTTGAAGCAATCACGATCATTCCGGCAAACAGCAACCTGTCTTTTTTATCAGGGACAAGACGCCTGATAAGTGAAACCATTACAATAGCAGAAGTAAGGTTGTTCAATACCGACGAAAGGAAAAAAGCAATAAATGAAATTATCCACAGAAGATTTACTTTTCTTTTTGTCCTTATCCTGTTCGTGATTATATCAAAACCATTGTGGGCATCTATCATTTCAACAATGATCATCGCGGCAAGCAGGAAGAAAAGGATCTGTGCAATTTCACCAAAATGTTTTGCAAGATTATCTGCAACATCATTCGGATTTCCGCTGTATAGAATACAAACCGTCCAACAGGCAACTCCTGTTATCAATGCCGAAGCAGCTTTATCAAACTTTAAAGGTTTTTCAAAGGCGATGGCAAGATAACCTGCAATAAAAATAATTGTGATTAACCAGACTGCCATAGATTAATTTGATAAAATGATGAAGATTTTCTGTTTAATGCCAACAGAATTCAGGACACGAAGATAAAATAATTGACTGGATTAATCAGTTTTATTCTTTATTTTTGCTTCCAATCTTATTATTTTCACCTGTTAGCGCG
>Ga0209697_10010546_pt1 | contig 9983 bp, 5 predicted proteins | sample AliMusrvi5mmetaG_FD_184115 | JGI IMG/M metagenome (GOLD analysis project Ga0209697, IMG submission 184115) | Freshwater lake bacterial and archeal communities from Alinen Mustajarvi, Finland, to study Microbial Dark Matter (Phase II) - Alinen... | ecosystem: Environmental > Aquatic > Freshwater >... | reverse complement strand
TCGTCCTTGAAGGTGAGCGCCGGGTTGATGCGCAGAAGGATGTCGTGGGCGCCGGCCGCGCCCTGGGCGACCGACAGCGTGCGTTGGGTGAGCCGCACGATCTCAGCGGCAAGCAGCTTGGCGAGGGGGACCAGTTCGGGGGTGGCGGCGACGATGCGGGCGGCCGGATCGAGCAAAATGACCACCTTGCCCGCCGTGCCGCGCATCGGCCAGGGCACCAGTTGGAGCAGCGCCGGATCGGCGCGCAGGCCTATCGCAGCTTGGGTGAGGGCCGGATCGCCGGGACTGCCAAACGGCCGGTCCTGACCGCTCGCGCCCCCCAAAGCGACGATTGTGGCGGCGATCAAATGGAGCGGACGAACGATGGGGTGCATGGGCATCAGGGGAATACGTTGACGATTGCCGGCGGCTTGGCGGGCACCGGCGGCGCCGGACGGAACTCGGGCACGCACGATAGCTGGCGGATTTCGCCCGGCAAAGCGCGGATTCGGGCTTGCGGAATGTGCAAGGATTGTACATCTTATCCGTGTCGCCCATCATGAAAAAGACCCAGTCTGCCAGCCCCGCTCTGCCGATCCGCCTGACCCTCGCCGATCAAGCCGCCGATTGCATCCGCGAGGGACTGCGACGCGACCGCTGGCAAGGGGTGATGCCTGCGGAAGGCGAGTTGTGCCGCGAACTGGGCGTGTCGCGTGGCACCCTGCGCAGCGCGCTAACGGTGCTTTTCGCCGAAAACCTGCTGCGTCCCGGCGGTCGCGGCGGCCGCCATGCCATTGTCGCCAGGGCGGGCGGCCGCAAGCGCAAGCTTCACGCGCTCAGCGGCAACCTGGTGCGGGTGCTCAGCCCGCAGCCGCGCTTCATCGTCGCCGGGCAGACCCAAATCATCTTCCAGGCGGTCAGCGAAACCCTCGGCCGCGCCGGCTTGCACTTCGAGTTCGAACATCACCCCGGCCTCTGGGACTTGCACCACCCCGCTTCGGCGTTGCGCAAAATCACCTCCCAACCCAACACCGTCGGCTGGGTCCTCTACCGCTCGACCCAGGCGGTGCAGGAATGGTTCGCCGCCTCGGGCATTCCCGCCGTGGTGCTTGGCGGCATCTTTCCGGACATCGCACTGCCCCACGCCGAATTCGATTTGGTGGCAGCCTGTCGCCATGCCGTGGGCGTGTTTGCCGCACGCGGCCATCGGCGCATGGCCTTTCTGACGGTGGAGCGAGCCACCGCCGGCGACCAGGCGAGTGCGCGCGGATTTCTGGAGGCCGCCGCCGCCGCCGGAGTCGATGCCCAGATCGCGGTGTTCGACGACACCGTGCCGGGCCTGTGCCGCTTGCTCGACGGTCTGCTGCTGTCCAGCCCCCCGCCCACTGCCTATGTCGCGGCGTTTTCCAACCATGTGCAAGCCACCATCGGGCACCTGACGCGGCGGGGGTTTCCAGTGCCCAAGGCCGCCGCGGTGATTTCACGCATGGATGCGGCGCTGCTCGGCGAGAGCATCCCGTCGGTCGCGCGCTACCAGATGAGTGCCGAACTGTTGGGCCGCGGCTTGGCCCGGATGCTACTCAAGGCGCTCAACCCCGCCAGCAAGACCACCATTGGCAAGTGCGTCATCATGCCCGAATACGTGGACGGAGAAACGGCCGGAGGGCGGCCACCATTTTGAGCGCCGCGCTGCCGCGGCAGGTTGTGCAACCTCTGTACATCGCATCGGGGTGTTTCCAGGCTTTCACCTCGGGTCGGCATGCTCCACAGTCGGTTTGTCCCGCCGACATGCCATCCATCGCAAACCATCTGAGCCAGCCCCTTGCGGGCGGCTCGTCCGCGCTCTCAACGCACCTGGCGCATTCCACCTCCCTGGATTCGTCCGGCGCAACGTTGTTGCTTGACGCGCCGCCGCGCAGCGAGTCTGCGCCGATGCCGCCAGAGGTACGGGAACGCCAGGAATTGCTAGCCCATCTCGAGCGGCTGCGGCCGGGCGTCATCAAGCCGGCGAGTGATTTCATCAAACATCCGTACTGCATTCCCGGCGGTTTTTACGACCAACAGTGGGACTGGGACGGCTTTTTCATCGCCAGCCATCTGGCCGCGCGCACCCCGCCGCGACCGCAGTATCTGAAATTCTGGGCCTTGAACGTGCTGGCATCCGCGCTGCCTGATGGCGACGTGGCCGCATGCATCAGTCCCACGGGTCCGCGTACGGGCCATCGCTCGTTGCGCCTCAAGCCGTTCATCGCACAGGGCGCGGAACTCGCCGCGCGCTTGCTCAACGACTACGGCTGGGTCGAAGAGCACTATGAAGAGATTGCGCGGATAGCCACGCGGCGGGAAACGACCCATTTCATCGAAGCCTACGGCCTGTTTGTCTGGGAGGACGCCATGCAAAGCGGCGCGGACAACAATCCGGCCATTGGCAACGACCCGGCGGCGGTCAAGACCGTGGCGGCGTGTGACGTCAACGCGTTTGTGTACCGCGAGTATCTGGCGCTGGCCCGCTTGGCTGGACGCCTCGGGCGCAGCGAGCAACAAGCCCTGTATGCCGCCAAAGCCGACGCCTTGCGCCAGGCGATGGACAAGCACCTGTGGGACGCGGAATCCGAATCCTACTGGAACCTGCATGTGGCGACCCACCAGTGGACCAAGCGGGTGTCGTACTCGAATTTCGTGCCGCTGTGGGCCGGCATGGTGCCTGCCGCGCGGGCGCAGGCAATGATCCGCCGCTACCTCTGGAACGACGCTCACATGCTCTCCTTGCACGGCCTGCGCTCGCTCTCGCGCCAGGATGCGGACTACAACAACGTCAACATGATCATTCCCTTTTCCAACTGGCAGGGACCGGTCTGGCCCATCGCCAATTACTTCTATTTCGTCGGCCTGCACAAGTACGGCTTTCGCGACGAGGCGGCCGAGCTGGTGCGCCGCCTGACCCGCCTGTACTTGCGCGACATCGCGTTCTGCGGCTCGCTGCACGAGAACTATTGCGCGGAAACCGGCAGTCCGCTGGCCCCCTCGGCGGACCAATCCAAGCACGGCCAGGAGGGTGGCTTCATCGGTTGGAACCTGCTGTTGCAGGACATGACCGAAATGCTCGACGGCCGGCCGAATTTGTTGGAGCTGTAGCGCTAATAAGGAGGATGACGGAAAAGCCCTCCCGTGGGAAAGGCGAGCAATTTGTCTTTTCATGATTTTACCTCACCATGATTTTACCCCACTCTTCGATTCATGCATGACGACATGATCCCGAAGTGCCAGACTGGCGAAGTCAGACTGGCGGCGAGACGCCGCCATCACGGCCTGCGGCGGGGACGCCGCAGCCACCGCAAGCGTGGCTTCGCACGGTTCAATCCACCAGGATCGCCAGGTCGATGAACTGGCCGCCCCAGGTCTGGTGGGTGTGTACGGCGAGGGTGTTGACCCCCTGCTTGAGCGCCTTGGACAGGGCTTCGGTGACCAGGTGCAACTGATAGTTGCCGATGAACCCGGCGACGCCGAGGATTTTCTGGCCGTTGACATAGACCTCGGTGTCCTCGTCATAGGAGATGACCACGCCGCCATGCTTGAGCGGGCCGCCGGCGAAGTCGAAGGTCTTGCGCAGATAGATGTCGCCGCTGGTCCATTCCGTTTTGACGGGCGGGCCATGGCCGAAGGGCGCCAGGCCGGTTTTCCACGCCTGGTCGTCAAAGCCTTCCTTGGTCCACTCGTCGCCGGGCTTGTCGATCACATACTTGTAGGGCGTGGAGAGTTTGCCGTCCTGTGCCGCGCCGACGAGCACCTGCCACTTGGCATCGACGACGCTGACGGTCGGCTGGGGCGCCACCGGATCGCCGTGTTCGTAGGCGGCCTGGCGAGCGGTGATGGCGCGGAGTTTCCGCACATCGAACTTGGGCTTGCGATCATAGTAATAGAGACCGTTTCTCTCCTGTTCGATGTCGGTGAGCTGGGTGTAGCAGAAGCCGAAGAGGTTCGGATTGTCGAGCATGGCATCGATGGTGCCCTGGTAGCGGGTGTAGAACTCGTCGAGGGTCTTGGGGCCAGCCCCATAACTCCAGCCGCCCTCGGAGGCCCAGCCGATGCCGCCGATCTCACTGATCATGAACGGCACTCCGCAATCGGCCTGGTCGGCAACCTTGCTGGCGTAGCGCGCGGGAACGACGGGTCCTTGCGCCGGGGTTGCGAAATAGTCGGCCCATTTTTTCCGCAGGCGCTGCGGTTCGCCGGTATAGTCATGCGCGTCGCAGACTTCCGGATGCGGCAGCGTGTGGGTCCAGCCGCTGGCCTCCAGCGCGGGGCGGGTGGGATCGACCGCCTTGGTGACGTTCCAGATCATCTGTTGGAGTTCGCCGGAGTCCTCGAAGTTCTCGTTGAAGGCGCACCAGCCGATGATCGACGGGTGGTTGCGGTCGCGCAACAACACCTCGGTCCATTCGTTGACATAGGCGGAAAACCCCTCGCGCTGGTTGCCATAGCCGGCGTTGGGATATTCGCCCCAAACCAGATAGCCGAGTTTGTCGGCCCAGTAGAGGAAGCGCGGCTCGAACACCTTCTGGTGCAGGCGCGCGCCGTTATAGCCGCAGGCCATGCTCAGGGTGATGTCGTTTTTGAGCGCGGCGTCGGAGGGGGCGGTCCACAGGCCGTCCGGATAGAACCCCTGGTCGAGGATGAGGCGTTGGAACACCGGCTTGCCGTTGATGAGGATCTTGCGGCCGTCGATGGCGAGCTTGCGCAGCCCGAAATAACTCTTCAACTCGTCGAGCGGCGTGTTGTCGCTGGATAGAGTGAGCTTCAGATCATAAAGAAACGGCGCGCCGGGATCCCATAACTTCTTCTCCTTGAGGTTGAGCACCAGCCGGTTCTGCCACGGGCCGCGGCTGCTGTCCGAACCCACCAGCTTGCCGTCGGCATACGCCTCGGCCTTGAGCGTTAGATCCTTGTCTGCGCCGTTGATCTTCGCCTCGATGAGCACGCGCGAGTTATCGGGATCGGGCACCACGGACAGACTTTCGACGAACGACGAGCCGACAGCCTCCAGCCACACCGGCTGCCAGATGCCGGTGGTGCGGGTGTAGAAACAACTATAACTCTGGTCGCCGCTTTGTTTGCCGCAGGGCTGCAGGCCGGACCACATGTCATCGAGCACTTTGACCACAATTTCGTTAGGTCCGTCCTTGAGCAGGCGGGTGATGTCAAAAGTGAATTGGACGTTTTCACCGACGTGGGAGCCGGCGAGCTGGCCGTTGACGTAAACCCAGGCCCGGTAATCGACCCCGCCGAAATGCAGGCGGATGCGTTTGCCCTTCATCGCGGGCGGCACTTCAAACACGCGGCGGTACCACACGTCCTTGAGTTTCTGCGTGTTGCCCAGCCCGAGGCCCGACAGCTTGCTTTCGGGGCAGAACGGCACGGTGATCTTGGAGTTGAGGTCTTTGCCGTAGGTCAGGCCGCGGGCTTCGCCGTCGGCCGCCTTGTCGATCTCAAACTGCCACTCGCCATTGAGGGTCAGCCAGTTTTCCCGCAGCATATCGGGTCGCGGATGTTCCGGCCGCGGCACTGCGGCCGCCCTGACGATGGCGCCGCTCATCAGGACCGCAAGCACTGCTGCCAAAGGAGCCAGGTTGAAAGAATATTTCATGGTGTTGGATGGGGACCAAGGAGTAACGTGTTGGCAAGCGCCGATTCTTTCAGGTCATTTGCTAAGCGCGGCCGCCGCTCCGTGGACTGCGGCAGCCTGCTGCCGCTGTGGTGCCGCAGCCTGCTGCGGCGTTTAACGAGAATGACAAAATGATGAGAGAGCCTTTCGTAATGGTCAACCCCGGATCTAACCGTGTGGATTCCTGTCGCCTTGTTTTTTGAATACATCCCTATAGTGCTCAACCACCTGATGCCGGCTGCCAGGCAGTTTTTCACCTTCCTTCAATAACCGAACGACTTCATCTTCACAACGGCATATTTCTCCGCCTCCGCATAATGGATGCAAGCGCCACGCTCCGGGTTTCTCATCTCCGCACAGCAGCGCGAGCAGATCAGCACGTCGCCCTTGAGCTGGCACACGCGCCGGCCTTTTTCCTGCGCGCAAAGCGGACATTTTTGTTTCTTCATTTTGGATAGGAGGGGGGATAGGCGGCCTGCACGTAGCCGGGGTGGTGCGTGGACGGAGGGTACAGGGGGCTTTGCGCCGAAGGCAACTGATAACTCTGTTGCCTTTGCGACCTGCGGCCTTTGCGGCCTTTGCGGTCACACCTCTTTGGCTTGAAGACTGCGGCCGGAGGCACGCAGACACGGCTTGCGGCGGGACGCCGCAGCTACGGGCCGGCGCGGAAGACGGAGACGGGCAGGCCTTCTTTGTTCATGAGGTTGGGCTGTGCCAGGTCCTTCCAGGCAAAGCGCATGGCCACCGGCTTGGCCACCTGCTCGCTGCTGAGCAACACGCTCGGGCCGTCGATCTTGGCCACCGCCTCGACGAAGGTGCCGTCGGCGCCGGCGATTTCAAAGCTATCGGGGGGCTTGTTGTCCTTGGTGACCAGGCCGCCGCCGACCGAGTCGAAACGCACGCGCAGTTGCCTGCCTTCGGCGGCGAGGGCTTGGAAACGCGGCCCGCTATAGACGAGGTCTTTCTGACCGTAGTCTTTGGCCAGCGCCCACAGTGCGAGGCGGCGGGCGATCTCCTGTTTGTTAGGCGGATGGCCGCCGCCGAAATGGTCGCTGGCGTTGCAGGTGTCGGTGGAGGCGGCCATGCCGGTGTTGCGGATGGCCATCGTCGCGCTCTGCGCCTCTAGCAGAAACGGCAGCTTGCCGTCGTAGTTGTTAGGAGTTATCTGGACGAAATAGAACGGGAAATCCCCCTGTTGCCAGACTTTGCGCCAGCCGCCGATGAGCGCCTTCATCTTGTCGAGATAGCGCATGCCATCGCCGCAATTGGACTCGCCCTGATACCACAGGGCGCCGCGGATGGCGAACGGCACCAACGGATAGATCATGCCGTTGTAAAGCACCGGGCCGCCCTCGGCTGGCAACAGGCTGGCGATGGCCAGTGCGGGCGGCAGCGGACGTCCCTGCGCCAGTGCGGCGCGCGCCTGGGGCAGGGCGGTTTCCAGCGTGTCGAGGTTTTCGGCGAGTTTCTTGCGCGCGGCGTCGGTGGCGGCGGTGACGCCGGCAAGCGACGCCTGCAACGAGGGCACCTCGGCCAGGCCTTCGGGCGCGGTCCACACCTCGACTTGGGTGGCGCCCTGGGAGGCGGCGATCATGCCCACCGGCACGTTGAGGGCCTTGAGAATGTCGCGTCCAAAGAAATAGCCGACGGCGGAGAAGTCGGCGACGGTCGGGTTGTTAGGCGAGCACACGAACCAGCGGGCCTTGATGTCATTGAGCGGCAGGCCCGCCGGCGTGCGCGGAACCCATAACAGACGCAGCTTGGGATAGTCGGCGTCCTTGATTTCCTGTTGGGCATTGAGCGCATGCTTCAACTCGAATTCCATATTCGATTGGCCGGAGCAAAGCCAGACTTCCCCAACCAAGACGTCGGTGACTTTGAGCGCGTTGTTGCCGCTGACTGTCAGCTCGTGCGGGCCGCCGGCCGGCAGCGCGGGCAGCGCGACGTTCCATTCGCCTGCCGCGCTGGCGGTGGCGTCCGCCGTCTTGCCGGCAAGCGCGACGCTGACCTTCTCTCCCGGCGCGGCCCAGCCCCACACCTTGATCGGCTTGTCGCGCTGCAGCACCATGTGATCGCTGAAGACATTGGGCAGGCGCACGTCGGCGAAGGCGGACGCGGCCAGGGACGCGATGGTTGTTAGATAGACGATGCTTCTGATTCTCATGACGTTGATTTTTGGAATGCGGGATTCTTTGAGATGCCGCTCGGAGTCGCCGTGCGCAAGCGTATGGCATTGCTGAGTGGCAGCAAGAGAATTTGTGACAGAGCGCATCACCCGTGGCACCCTCCGCCCACGGTGGCAGGGACCCGTTTCCGAAAGGTTCGGCTGGGGCAAGGAACGGGACTTGCCAAGTCCCGTCGCAAAGACACGGCACTTGGCAAGTGCCGCTCCGTGGCCGTCCCTGCCAGTAGGGGTTGCAACCCGCTGGCGTGTAATTACGCTTCCGCCTTGCGGGTGGCCGCGCGATCTGGCATCACCCGGCCATGACAAGCATTTTTCCGGTTGGACTGGCGAAGCGATGGCACTCCGGCAACTGGCAGTGGCTAGTTGCAGGCCTGCTGGCGGTGACGCCGTTGCGTGCCGCCGAGCCGGAGCTTGACCGCGGGTTTGCCAATCCGCCCGACGCGGCCAAGCCGTGGGTGTATGCGTTCATTCTCAATGGCAACCTCACGCGCGAGGGCATCACCGCGGACTTGGAAGCGATGCAACGCGTGGGGCTCGGCGGGCTGTTGGTGATGGAAGTCGATCAGGGCACCCCGGTGGGGCCGGTGGCCTTCATGAGCGACGAGTGGCGCGGGCTCTTCAAGCACTTGGCCGGCGAAGCCCAGCGCCTCGGCCTGCAAGTCAACATGAATGACGGCCCCGGCTGGGGTGGCAGCGGCGGCCCGTGGATCCCGCCCGACAAAGCCATGCAAGTGGTGGTGACCAGCGAGACGCAGGTGGCCGGCGGCACGAGATTCGACGGGGTGCTGCCGCAGCCTCACGCAAACAAAGGGTTCTATCGGGAGATCGCGCTGCTGGCATTCCCGACCCCCGGAGTTATGCCTAACACCGATGCCCGCGTGAACCACCTGCCGGAAAAATCCGTGTCGTGGTCCTATATCTCGGGTTATAGCATGGGCACCGACCGCGAGGCCAAGGTGCCGGCGGCAGCGATGATCGATCCGGCACGGATCGTCGATCTAACTGACAGGATGGCCGCCGCCGGCAAACTGGCGTGGGACGCGCCAGCGCTGCCGGCCGGCGGGACCTGGACGTTGCTACGGCTCGGCCACACGTTCAGCGGCGCGGAAAGCCATCCGGCACCGGCCACCGGCACGGGTCCGGAGTGCGACAAGCTGAGCAAGGAAGGCATTGAGGCACAATTCAACGGCATGCTTGGCAAGCTCATCGCGGACGTCGGTCCGCTGGCGGGGCCGACCCTAACATCGACGCACGTGGATAGCTGGGAAATCGGCGGCCAGAACTGGACGGCGCGGATGCGCGAGGAATTCAAGCGGCGGCGCGGCTACGACCTGCTGCCGTGGCTGCCGGTTCTAACCGGCCGCTTCATCGGCAGCGTGGACACGACGGAACGCTTCCTGTGGGATTTGCGCCAGACGGTGTCCGAGTTGTTGGCGGAGAATTACATCGGGCATCTGGGGAAACTGGCGCATGAGCATGGATTGCGCCTCTCGATGGAAGCTTACGGGACGCCGGCGCTCGACATGGATGTGATCAATTCGGTGGATGAACCGATGTGTGAGTTCTGGTGGTCGGGTGGCGGACGCTTGGACTGGAGCTTGAAAGCGATGGCTTCCGCGGCGCATGTCAACGGCCGTCCGATTGTCGGGGCCGAGGCGTTCACCTCTAACAAGCGCGAGCGGTGGCGCGGCCATCCGGCGCTCATCAAGGCGCGCGGCGACCGGGTGCTGTGTGGCGGGGTGAACCGTTTCGTCATCCACCGCTATGCGATGCAGCCGTGGGCGCAGGACGTGCGGCCCGGCATGAGCATGGGCCCGTATGGCTTGCATTACGAGCGGACCGAGACGTGGTGGGAGGACTCCAAGGCGTGGCACCAGTACCTTGCCCGCTGCCAGTATCTGTTGCGGCAGGGGACTTTTGTTGCCGATGTGCTCAGTCTGCAACCCGAGGAACCGATGCAGCGCTTCAACCTGCTGAATCTAACTGGATACGATTATGATGGCATCAGCCCGCAGGCATTCCTCAATCAAGTGACGATGAAAGACGGGCGGCTGACGCTGCCATCGGGCATGAGTTATCGGCTGCTGGCACTTTCCACCACCAACACCAAGAACATGAGCCTGGCGATGCTCAGGAAAATCCGGAGTCTGGTGGAAG
>Ga0209697_10010540_pt1 | contig 9986 bp, 9 predicted proteins | sample AliMusrvi5mmetaG_FD_184115 | JGI IMG/M metagenome (GOLD analysis project Ga0209697, IMG submission 184115) | Freshwater lake bacterial and archeal communities from Alinen Mustajarvi, Finland, to study Microbial Dark Matter (Phase II) - Alinen... | ecosystem: Environmental > Aquatic > Freshwater >... | reverse complement strand
CGTCATGTCACATCAAGCCATCACCATTCTCGATGAACGCCGCGCTCAAGTCCTGCGCAAAGGACTTGATGACACGGCGCAAATCGCCTGTGGCAAGCGCAGCGTGGCGGGCGCGGTGAGCCAGCGGGCCTGTGTCTTCTGCGGTTCGCGGGTGGTGCTCTATCCGATTGCTGATGCCTTGCATGTGGTCCACGGCCCGATCGGCTGCGCCGCCTATACCTGGGACATCCGTGGTGCGCAGTCGAGCGGTCCGCAACTCCACCGCAACAGCTTTTCCACCGACCTGCAGGAAAAGGACGTCATCTTCGGCGGCGAAAGGAAACTCACCGCCGCCTTGCGGGAACTCATCGCGGCGTGCCGGCCCAAGGCCGCTTTCGTGTATTCCACCTGCATCACCGGCATCATCGGTGACGACGTGGGCGCGGTCTGCAGGACGCTTGCCGCCGAAACCGGCATACCGGTCATCCCGGTCGAGAGCCCCGGATTCAGCGGCACCAAGAAAGACGGCTACCGCGCCGCGTGCGACGCGCTCTATCAACTTGTCGGCACCGGGGACACCACCGGCATCTCCCCCCATTCGATCAACTTGTTAGGTGAGTTCAACATCGCCGGCGAGACCTATATGATGAAGGACTACTTCAAGCGCATCGGCATTGAGGTGGTGTCCTGTATCACCGGTGACGGACGGGTCGATGAACTGCGCCGTTGCCATGGTGCGAAGCTCAACCTGGTGCAATGCTCCGGTTCGATGCAGCATTTGGCGCAGCGGTTGGAGGCGGACTACGGGATTCCGTTCCGCCGGATATCGTTTTTCGGCATCGAGGACACGGCCGCGGCGCTCTACGACGCGGCGGGGGTGCTGGGCGATCCCGAAATTGCACAGCGCGCCCGCAACCTGGTGAGCCTGGAGCTGGCCCGCATTCAACCCGAACTGCGCCGCTACCGGAAGATTCTGAAGGGTCGCAAGGCCGCCATCTATGTCGGCGGGGCGTTCAAGGCATTCTCGCTGGTGCGGGCCTTGCGTTCCCTCGGCATGAACACCGTGCTGGTCGGCTCGCAAACCGGCAACGCCCAGGATTACCGCCAACTCAAGGAACTTTGCGATCCGGGCACCATCATCGTGGACGATTCCAATCCGCTGGAACTCGCCAAATTCTGCCTCGAGCAGGATGTGGACCTGTTCATCGGCGGCGTGAAGGAGCGGCCGATCGCCTATAAGCTCGGCATCGGCTTCTGCGATCACAATCACGAACGCAAGGAAGCGCTGGCCGGATTCGAGGGCATGCTCAACTTCGCCCGCGAAGTGCATGCCTCCGTCATGAGTCCGGTGTGGAAATTCGTGCCGCGCCGGGTGCTGCCGAAGGTGTCTCACAACAAGGAGGAGGCCGCATGATCGACGAGGGTGATCTCCTGGGCGACGGACCGCCGGATGTGCTCGATCTATCACATTGCACGGCGGCCACCCGCAATGCCTGCAAGCTGTGCACCCCGCTGGGAGCCTGCCTGGTGTTTCGTGGCGTGCGTGGCACGCTGCCGTTCCTGCACGGGTCACAAGGCTGCTCCACCTATATTCGGCGCTACCTCATCAGTCATTTTCGCGAGCCGATGGACATCGCCGCATCTAACTTTTCCGAGGAAACCGCCGTGTTCGGCGGTGCCAGGAACCTGCAGGCCGGCATGCGCAACGTGACCCTGCAGTACCAGCCGGAGTTGATCGGCCTGGCCACCACCTGTCTGAGTGAAACCATCGGCGAGGACATGCCCTCCTTGGTGCACGATTGCCGCGCGGCGGTGCCCAACCTGCCGCCCGTGGTCCATGTCTCCACCGCCAGTTTCCGCGGCTCCCACATTGACGGTTTCCATGACGCGGTGCGTGCCGTGGTGAGCCAACTCACCACGGCTTGCCAGGCGCATGGTGGATTGAATCTGCTGCCCGGCATGGTTTCCACCGCCGACCTGCGCCACCTGCGAGAGTTGGCGGAGAGCTTCGGCTTTGGCGTGACCCTGTTGCCCGACTATAGCGACACGCTCGATGGTGCCAGTTGGGCTGACTATCAGGCTTTGCCTAGCGGCGGAGTGCCCATCGATGCCATCCGCGCCATGAGTGGTGCCTGCGCCACGCTTGAACTAGGCGACACGCTGCGCGGCAACCGCAAGTCCGCCGCCAGCGTGTTGGAAAATTCCTTCGGGGTGGAGAAAATCAGTCTCACCCTGCCGGTGGGCATTCAGGCCACCGATGAATTCATCGCAGCGCTGGCCCGCCTCTCCGGGCGCGACATCCCGGTCGGCATCACCGCCGAGCGCGGGCGCCTGATCGACTCGATGGTCGATGGACACAAGGTTGTCTTCGGCAAGCGCGCGGTGATTTTTGGCGAAGCCGACCTGGTGATAGGACTAACCGCATTCCTATGTGAGATAGGGATTGAGCCGGTGCTGTGCATTTGTGGCGGCAAGACCAACAACTTTGAAACGCTGCTGCGCGCGGTGGTGCCCGAGTTGCCGGCAGGCACGGTCATTCGCGATGGCGCGGACTTTGCCGACATCTCGCATGAGGCCCGTCAACTCTCACCCGACCTGCTGCTGGGCAATAGCAAAGGCTACGGTCTCGCCCGCGAACTCAACATCCCCCTGATCCGCACCGGCTTCCCCATCCACGACCGCCTGGGCGGCCAACGTGTCCTGCATCTTGGCTACCGCGGGGCACTGACCCTGTTTGATACGCTCGCCAACACCCTCTTAGCCTGCAAGCAAGAAACCTCAACCATTGGATACTCCTACCTGTGAGCACCTGCGTTCATCCCGAACAATTCGCCCTCGACCGCCATCCCTGCTATAGCATCGGCGGCAGCCACAATTTCGCCCGCATTCATCTTCCGGTAGCGCCGGCCTGCAACATTCAGTGCAACTATTGCAACCGCAAGTTCGATTGTGTCAATGAGAGTCGTCCTGGCGTGACCAGTCGGATCCTGACCCCGGTGCAGGCGCTTGCCTACCTCGTGGACATGGTGGAAAAGATTCCCTCAATCGAGGTGGTTGGCATCGCCGGTCCCGGCGATCCGTTCGCCAATCCCTTTGAGACGATGGAAACGCTGCGCCTGGTGCGCAAACGCTTTCCCAAAATGATGCTCTGCCTCGCCAGCAACGGCCTGCATATCGGCCCTCACATTGAGGAACTCGCCACTCTCGAAGTCACTCACGTCACCATCACCATCAATGCGGTTGACTCCAACATCGGGGCACTGGTTTACCGCTGGGTGCGCGACGGCGATCACCCGCTCAAGGGCGAGGATGGTGCGGCGCTCATGATCCAGCGGCAACTGGATGCCGTTGCGAGGTTGGCCAGACTCGGGGTTCTGGTCAAGGTCAACGCCATCGTCATTCCCGGCATCAACGACCGCCACATCCCGGAGATCGCACGTGTCACCAAGTCCCTCGGCGCCAAACTCATGAACTGCGTCGCGCTGTGTCCGGTAGAGAGCACGCCGTTCGCTAACCTGACTGAACCCGACGGCATCATGATGGCGCGGGTGCGACTCCAAGCCGGCGCCAGCATGCCGCAAATGAGCCATTGTGCCCGCTGCCGCGCCGACGCGGTCGGCCTGCTGGGCGCGGACCAATCCATTGCCTATGCCGACACCCTCGAATACTTCACCGAAATGAACCTGCCCATCGACACCTCGCGCCCCCATGTTGCCGTTGCCACCCAGGAAGGCATGCTCGTCAACCTCCACCTCGGCGAAGCCACCAAGGTCATCATCTATGGTTACCATCCGGAAGTCGATGAATACGAGATTATAGACGTCAGAGAGCTTCCCCCCCATGGCGGCGGGGACAGCCGATGGAAGAAACTGGCCTACGATCTGAGTGATTGCCGGGCGGTGCTGGTGAGCGCCAGCGGCCCGCGCCCGAAACAGATCGTCGAAGGCTTCGGCCTTGCGGTCGTCGAGATGGAAGGTCTTATCGAAGAGGGGCTTGAAGCCATCTTCCATGAGGAGGAGATTCCCGCTTCGCTGCGTCGCCGTTTCACCAGTTGCGGGGCCAGTTGCGCCGGTTCCGGCACCGGTTGCTCATGAAAATCATAAATCATAAATCATAAATCATAAATTCAAAGTCATGAAAATTCCCACCCACCATCTGTTTGTATGCGCCAGCTTTCGGGCCAACGGCGAACCGCAAGGCGTTTGCCATAAGAAAGCCTCCATCAGCTTGCTGAGTTACCTCCAAAACGAAATCCAGGACCGCATGCTCGACGGCATCGAAGTCTGCGTCACCGGCTGCATGAACCAATGCACCATGGGCCCGGTGATCGTGGATTATCCATCCGGCCACACCTACGGCCGAATCAGTGAGGAAGCCATTGACGCCATCCTCGACGCCTTTGAGAACGATGGCGTTGCGGAAGAGTACCTCGTCGCGTGAAGACCTGCCCCGCTCCCATGAACCCACTCGCTGAGATCAGTGCCGCCAAAGCGTGGTTCGTTGACACCACCCTGCGCGACGGCGAACAGGCGGCCGGCGTGGTTTTCTCCGATGCGCAACGTTGTGGCATTGCCCGGCGCTTGGTGACAAGCGGCGTGCGCGAGTTGGAAGTGGGCATTCCCGCCTCCGGCGAAACCGCGCGCCGCCGAATCTCGCAAGTGGCCGAGGCCGTTTCCGGCACCTGGCTGCTGGCCTGGTGCCGGGCCCGGCTGGAAGACATTGCCGCCGCCGCCCAAACCCCGGTGCAAGGCGTGCATCTGTCGTTTCCGGTTTCTAACATTCATCTCCGGATCTGGGGCAAGACCCACTCATGGGTGCTGCGAACGCTGGCCGAGTTAACGCAAGAGGCGGCCGCCAGGTTCGGCTACGTCACCGTCGGTGCCCAGGATGCCTCGCGGGCCGACCGCTGCTTTCTGCTGGATTTCTGCCACGCCGTGGCGCAATCCCCGGCGTCGCGCCTGCGCCTCGCCGACACCGTCGGCATGCTCACCCCACTGAGCACCCAGCGACTGGTGAGCGCCGCGCAGCAAGCGCTGGCCGGCAAAGCATTGGAGATTCATGCTCACAACGACCTCGGCATGGCCACCGCAAACACCATCGCCGCGTGGCAGGCTGGTGCCAAGTGCCTGAGCACCACGGTCAACGGTCTTGGCGAGCGCGCCGGCAATGCCTCATTCGCCGAGGTCGCCACCGCGCTGCGGGTGGCTTGTGGCTGCGACACCGGGCTGGCCCTGCGTCATTTGTGCGAACTGGGCACCTACGTCGCCGCCGCCTCACAGCGCACGCTGCCAAGCACCACTCCTGTCGTCGGGGAAGATGTCTTCTCCCACGCCTCGGGCATTCATCTAACAGGGCTGAGCCGCGATGCCGACGCCTACCAGGCATTTCCGCCCGGGTTGGTCGGGCACGCTCCCTCGCGCCATTTCTTCGGAGCCCAGAGCGGTCCGGGCACGCTGCGGGATTTCGCGGCCCGCTCCGGTGTCGAACTTGATGCAGCCGCCCTGCCGGCCATGACCGAGCGGCTGCGGGATTTCTGCCAACACCACCGCACGCTGCTTGGCGCCGCGGAGGCATTGCGCCTCGCCACCTCCCACTTCTGATAGATCATAAAATACTGACAAACCATGGCATTTTTCATCACCCTCGCATCGCGTGACACGGCTGGCTGCTGGACCCTCGGAGAGAAGACCAAAGCGCGCCTGGCGGGCCCGCACGGTCCCCTCGCCACCCATATCATCAACCTGCCGGCGGCGTCCACCGGAGAATGGAATCTAACGGCTGAGCAAATCATCGAGCATTTCCAAGTCAGTTCCTCGAACGAGGAAGGGATTCCGCTTCTGGTGTGGGACAGCGGCGAACCCGATGCCTGCCCCATGCGGGTGTTGCGCGTTTGCGGCGTGAGCAGGGAGTTTGATACCGAGTTGCTGGTGCAAACGGAAGTTCTCGAACCCGCCGGTGACGGTTTCCGGAGCACGGGGCGCCGCGTCAACGAGGCCCTGCGCATGCTAGGCGGGCGCATCACCCCGAAAGCCAAGTGGGTGTGGGCCGCGCCCAAAATGTCCATCGGCAGCACGGTGATTGGATTATGACGTGGCTTATGAACTCGATGCAAAACCCCTCACACCCCGCGATGTGGCTGCTTGAAATCAGCCGCAACCACTCACATTTCTCCCCAAACGGTCGATCCACAATAATACAAGACCAAATGATGCCTGCCAAACTTGAAACCGATACACTAATGAGCCAACGCCACAAACATCCAAAACCGTTACCTCCCGAGCGCTCCGTTCAAACCCTGCGGCGGGTCTTCAATGCCGATGCCGTTTACGGCAAACTCCGAGTGGCATTCTCCTTATTGACGTTGGCAACCGCCCCGACGATTTTCGCGGCCGGGGCTGCGGTTCCAGACCCGGCCAGCGGTGACATTTTCCTCGGGGTCCGGGCGGAAAGCGGCACCGGGGCCGGGATGGCCTATCTGGTCAAAATCGGCAATGACTCAATTTTCATCGCAGCGGTTCAGGGTACTTCCTATGACCTCGCCTTGGCTACCTGCCCCTCAACGACGGCAATACCGGCGTCGTTGGCTCCGGGGTGCCGCTAGCCAACTGGGGCGTGCCGCTCAGCTACAACGGGGTGCCGCTGACCACGGCGAACTTGAGCAACGGCAAATACACCGCCTGGCTCTACAGCCGGATGGACCGCCGCCAGACGCTTCTCACCGGCTTGTATCTGACGTTTGCCGACACCCTGCGCGACCAGATCCGCAACACCGATGCGGTGCAAGGGGGCAACCTCAAGAACGACGCGTCCTTCTATGTGATGCGCAGCACCGACGGCGGACTGGTGGTGCCGAAATAGCCGGGACAGTCGGGATGACCCCGGAATTCAGCAAACGACCCCGGATCGGGGCTGATAGCGAGCAAGTTCCATTCCCGGATGTTGCGCCAATCCGTGGCAAAGCCACCACTGCCCCCAATCCCGTGTTCGAGCGGACACGGGACTGCCGCTGCGGATTGCCTGAACCGCCGCAAAAACGGCTCACCCCACCCAGCGCTCCCATCGCCGAAAACCCGGCTTAATCCATACCGTACGATCTACTTATCAGGAAATTGGACCCGCAGCCGACCCAAGCTGGCTTGTTTATCTCTTCACTCAGTACATTGATATTGTGCAGGTTATGAATTTCAAACGGAAATTCCAGGGTGTCTTCAGCGGATACATTACTATGGTTAGCAATTTACTGATGATTTCACTTGCCAATAGTAGATTAAATGGTATGATGATGCCCTGCCGCCGGTAAAAAGGCCCGCGTCATTCATTCAAAACATCCATCTGTACTCGCGGGGATTTGTACTGGGGGATCTTCGGCTTGGCTTCCGGAGTGAGCCCGAAGCTCTACAGCAGCAGGCCGCGCAATCCGGCCACCACCATTGCCAGCGCCTGGCCCGCTTTGGATACGATTTCGCTGAACACGACTTCCAGCCAGATCAACAGCGTGCTCAACGGCAACTATGGCTACCGGGTGCTGGACGCCACTGCAAATAGCAGCGTAGCCGCCTTCCAGGCCAATGCGGGAAACACCTCGAGCTATAACTATCAGGTCGCCACCCCCGGCGCCACGGATTTCGGATCGACCCCACAAACCACCGCCGGCGGAGTCACTTATGGCGGAGTGGTCGGCACGCAGGATCTGTGGCCCGCCGAAACCCTCAACGGCATCTACAGTCCGCAGGGCAGCGGCGGCTACTCAACCGGGGCCCTGCTCGCCGCCACTCTAACCACAACGCTGGGGCCCGACGCATACACAGGCAAATACCTCGACCCGGACACCCAGGCCTATCAGTATCTCTATCCCAACGCGAGCGCCGGATACTACATCGGCTATCTCACCCCCAGCGATGCCAACTCGCGCGTCATCGGCGGCAATGTGCCGCTGGCAAACCGTGGCATCGCCCTGAGCTACAACGGCGTGGCGCTCACCAACTCGAACATCCAGAATGGCAGGTACACCGCTTGGGTTTACAACCGGATTCTCAAGCCACAAAGCGGTTTGACGGGCCTCCAGCTCACATTTGCCAACGCCTTGCGTGATCGGATCACCAACTTTGACGCGACCGCAGGCGGCGGCCTCAAAAATGACGCCACCTTTCTGGTGAAACGCTCAAGCGACGGCGGACTTGTAACTCCGAAATGAACCGTCCCTCCCAATTCGTCAAACGGATGACGCGGCTACTCGCTACGCTGGCTGTGTGGTCCGGGCTGGCGGAGGAAATGACCATGGCGCAGGAGGTCACCAGTTTCTACATCCGGGAATACCGGGTGGAAGGGGCGCGGCGCCTGAAGAACCTCGAGGTGGAGGAGGCGGTCTATCCGTTTCTCGGGCCGGGCCGCACGCCCGGCGACGTGGACAAGGCGCGTGAGGCGTTGGAAAAAGTCTATCACGACAAGGGGTTCCAGACCGTGTCGGTGCTCGTGCCGCAGCAGGACCCGCGGCGCGGGGTGATCCGCCTTGAGGTCGTGGAGGGCAAGGTCGGCCGCCTGCGGGTCAATGGGGCGCGGTTTTTCCTGCCCAGCAGCATCAAGCGCGAGGCACCGTCACTGGCCGCAGGCGGGGTGCCGAACATGAACCAGGTCGGCAAGGAAATCGTCGGGCTCAACCGCCTGGCGGACCGGCGGGTGACCCCGGTGCTGCGCCCGGGCGTGGAACCGGGAACGGTGGACATCGACCTTAACGTGGAGGACAAGCGGCCCTTGCACGGGTCGCTGGAGCTGAACAACCGCTACAGCTCCAACACCACGCCGCTGCGCCTCGATGGCGGCTTGAGTTATGCCAACCTGTTCCAACTCGGGCACACCGCGGGCGTGAATTTCCAGATCGCCCCGGAAAACCTGCACGATGCCGAGGTGTTTTCCGGCTATTATCTGGCCCGCGTGTCCGACGGCGTCAGCTTGATGCTCCAGGGCACCAAGCAAAACAGCGACGTCTCCACGCTGGGCGGCGCGGCCGTCGGCGGCCGCGGCAATACCCTCGGCCTGCGCGTGCTGCGCGACCTGCCGACAACGGCGAAGTTCAATCAGAGCTTCAACTTCGGAATGGATTACAAGCAATCCGAGGAAAACATCGTGATCGGCCCCAGCACCATTTCGACTCCGATCACCTACTATCCGCTGTGCGCCAACTATGGCGCCTCCTGGCTGGCGGACGACAGCTTCACCGAGCTCAACACCTCGCTCAACTTCCACTTGCGCGGCCTGGGCAGCAGCGGCCAGGACTTTGCCAACAAGCGCTTCAACGCCGACGCGAGTTATGTCTATATCCGCGCCGACCTCTCCCACACCCACGACCTCAAGGGCGGCGCGCAGGTGTTCGGCAGGATCCAGGGCCAGCTCGCCAACGAGCCGCTGGTCAACGCCGAGCAATTCGCGGGCGGCGGCCTGGGCACCGCGCGCGGCTACCTCGAGGCCACCGCGCTTGGCGACAACGGCCTGTTCGGCAGCGTCGAGTTGCGCAGCCCCTCGCTCATCGGCGCGCCTAACAAAAGCGGCGCGCGCGCCGACGAGTGGCGGTTCTACGCGTTCGCCGACGCCGGAATGTTGGGCATTTGCAACGCGCTGCCAGGCCAGCAGCAGAGTTATAGCTTCGCCAGCGCCGGCGCCGGCACGCGCTGCAAACTCAGCAACCATTACAATGCCTCGGTCGATGTGGCCGTGCCCTTCATCGACCAAACCGACGCCAGCGCGGGCGATGTCCGCGTCACCTTCCGCGGCTGGGCCGATTTCTAACATTCATGTTTCCCCCCATGCACCACCGTCCCCCTCTAACGCTCTTCGCTAGCTTCAAGAATCCTGGCCGAAGGGCAACTCCCATGACCTCACGTGCAGCTTGGCTGCGGGCAGGATGCCCGCGCCACCGTGGTCCGGGCATCCTGCCCGGAGTCCTGCGGGCTCATCCGATTTCCCGAACCTCGACCCTTTTCCGACTGGGATCAGGATGTCTGAGCCTCTGC
>Ga0209697_10010533_pt1 | contig 9988 bp, 10 predicted proteins | sample AliMusrvi5mmetaG_FD_184115 | JGI IMG/M metagenome (GOLD analysis project Ga0209697, IMG submission 184115) | Freshwater lake bacterial and archeal communities from Alinen Mustajarvi, Finland, to study Microbial Dark Matter (Phase II) - Alinen... | ecosystem: Environmental > Aquatic > Freshwater... | reverse complement strand
GCTGCGAGGGTTTTACGCAGGGACGGGCGTTTTGGGATGGAACCAGTAACCTTTTTCCCGGCGTCGGGAATTTGGTCGGGTGCGGGTGGAATGTCGGTTGGCGGGGTGGGGTTGTCGGGTAGAGACGCGCCATGGCGCGTCTCTACAGGGGGAACCGTAACCGCAACCGGCGGAACCGCCTTCAATTCGTCGTAATTATCGGGTTTAGGGATATCAAATGTTTCATAAATGTAATCGTCTCCAATGGGCACACCCATATCCTTAATAATTTTGACCATGTCCAGCTGAACCTTACGGCTCAACTCCTCGGTATCCTGGTAGAAGAATTTACCACCTGCAACCGGGAAGCCGTGCAGCTCGAGCAGGTGGTAAAAATCGTTATTCAGAATAGACATAATGTCCATGCAGTCTTCGTTAAAGACATCCTGCTCACCGCGCTCGTGTATCTCACCCAGTGCCCTGGCTCCCTTCGTGCCTGCGTCGGTTGTTAGCGTGGATCCGATTATCAGTTTTGATATCTCCTCGTTACATGCGGCCTTAAGGTGAAGGTAAATATCGCCGGTTAGGTTGCTCCCCGATGCGTCGACCGTAACATCTGTACCCTCCGGATAAGCAATAAAGGGCGAACCGCCCAGCTTCTCTAACATCGAAAGCAGCGCGGTCTTACCCGCCTCATCGTTAGGCTGATATTTCCCTTTCCGGAGCGGACGGCCAAAAAGCTCGGCTAACTCCGACCAGTCGCCCATGCAACCGCGCTTCCAGATTACATATTGTGCGGCGGATACGAGAGAACCCAGATCGCGCGGTGTACCCACCTCGATTATATAATTACACTCCGGAGCGCTACGGTAATCAATGCCGGTGCTATCGCCCTGGTTGATGGTGACAAGGCCGAATTCCGGTACTACGTGCTTACGCGGCACCAGATTATATTTAAGCTTCTCACCGGTGAAGTCTATTTGTATGAGTGTGTGGCCAAAAAAACGATGATCGATCAAATCTGACAGCATCATCCGAAAGGCACCCGTGTTAATAAAATCTTCTATCTCTGCAACCGAGTCGCCATCCTTTAAGAAAGTAATGGGCATGGCACGCACTGCCCTACGGCGTTTATCAACTACAGACCTGAGGTGTGCATCGAGCATAAGGTCATCGTAAAGATCGTAAAGTGCTCTGCGGCGTGGTGAAATAATACTCTCCGCCGCCTGAATTGCGGTACGCCACGAGGCGATATCTACATTTGTCCGGTACGGTTGCTTCAGGATTAACTCGGTTACGTTAATAGTGCCGGTATCTCCCTTCCTACGCAATATTTTAGCCATATCTTTAAAAATAAAATTTAATAATGTGAAACACGTTTATCGTTAGATCCCCCAACGATGGGTGAGTAAACCTGAGTTGGATTTCCAAGCGTGAGGGTGAAGGCGCCATTTTGCGTATCCTTTAAAAATTCGATAGATGCCTTATAACGCTCCTTCCGTGTATTAGGAATTGATGCCGGATCGACATACGACCATATGTGATATATTGCCAGGTCCTTTGCGATCATCAGTATCATTTCGTCGCGCGAAGTTCCGGTTTTTGCGAACTCGGCAAGGATATCGTATTTGTCGATAATATACGCCTTAATCTGCCCCATTGCCTGGGCGCATGCAGTAGTGATAATACTGTCGTCGCTGTTAAAGTCGAGCGTTTCGAGCAGCTGCTGTTCAATGCTTTTTGCGAGATCGGATTTTGTGAGATATGACATGATAATTATTTATTTTGGTTTGTCGTAGAGACGCCCAAATTGGGCGTCTCTACGGTTATTAATATTTTTTAGATCCTCCTTTTCGCACACCCAGGGTGATGGGTTCGGAGGCAATTATTTTTTGATTCAGCATAAATACGCCTCCCTCTATGGCGTCGGGTCCGTCTATATGGCTTGTGGTGTTGGCCGCAAAGTTTCGGAACTGGTCCTCAAGGCGCAGCATGTGGGGGTTGGTCTTTTCGTCCTCGTTAAAGATCAATCGTCCCTGCCGGTTCAACGGTTCGAGGTTCCCCTCGATGCGGGCAAATTTATCGGGCTTTTTGCGCACGTCGGGAGTGACATGGACGTAGTGCCCCTTCTCTTTACCCACGCTGAAAAACAGCGGCTGAAATACCTGTTCATAAAACGGATCCTGTAGCGAGTTATTCTCAATGTAATTGTACACCTGTGTACGCTGTTTGGCATACTCTTCGATATCGTAATACCATTGCACGAACTTCGCGTTCTTTACCTGTTCGAGGTAGCCTGTGAAAATGTAGAACTTCCCTTCAAACTGTCCGATAAGGAATAAAGCCTTGTAGCAGTTGTCCTTATTCTCCTTATTCGAGGGGGCGGGGTCGCCGTAGGCAGCCAGGAACCGGAATTCCGACAGCTTAGGGCATTTCCCCCACGTTACCTCCTTAAATACGGTACCCTGGATTATCGGGTTATTGTAATACTCCTTCTGGATAGAGTTGTACGAAATTTTTGAAAGCAACCAATCGATATGTTCCTCGGTGTTTTTATCGGGCCAGGTTGACTTCCCGTTTTTATCGCGAGTGTTAATCGTATCGACATGGTCGGCTTTGTCGGAGCTCCGGGCGATGATGCTGTTTTTGCTGATCAGGTTACCCTGAAAAACAATCCTGACATTCCCGGAAACGGAAACGGTGGGGATCAAAGCCTGTTCGACCCAGTCCCAGGTATCCTGGACCCGCTTTTCGTTGCGGCACCGCTCGTCCGTATCAATATCATCTATCCGTATTACCTCGGGGCGCACTGCCTCGTTACGCGTTCCGCGGGGTGATTGTCCGGCACCAATTGCCCTGAATGAACAACCCTTCCGGGTTACGAAATCGCCCATTTCCCACTGTCGGAAGCCCTTCTGTGTACCATAATCGGAGATTAGCCGGGCGTTGCTTTCGAGATTAATCAAGTAAGGCATCAGAAGCTCCTCGGCATTGTCGTAGGTATGCGATACCAGGAGGAAGTTACGGGCGCGTCCGGTCATGGCCATGTAAATATCTTCCATCATCCCGCGCGTGCTCTTAGCCAGCTCGCGGCTCCAGCGTCGGACTTCGTACCAACGGTTATTTTTCAACAGCCGCTCTGTCGCCTTTCGGTGAAACGGAGCCGATGGACTCGAATAATAGGCCGGAAAGTAATAAGCAAACCAGCTCTCCGAGTTTTTCTCAAGCTTGATTATCCTGGCACGGCGCGTTATCTCATCCTCGACCGGGAGCGGCGTACTGCGCATGAGATTATCGCGGTAGGCTTCCCAGCGTTCGATTTGATCTTTTGTGGATTTTGGGGCCATGATTTTATTTTGGTGTAGAGACGCACAATTGTGCGTCTCTACAGGTTGTTTAAATGTTCCTTAATTGCTCTTTAATGAACGCGTCCTGCAACTCTACCATTTTTTTTGATAGCGTAAAATCGGCCTCCCTGAGCCAATTGCCGAACTTGATAAATACATCGATATATATGGAGATTGAAAGCTCTGTTTCGAGCGATTTGGCTGTGGACGCGAGCTTGGATAATGTATCTGCCTCACTTGGTTTGATTGGGCGCACCACCCGGGCTCCTTCGAGGTTCTCACTCTCAAGGGAATCAAAAATCTGATTTATTTGCGCATAAGTGCGGCTAAGTGTTTCCTGTCGGCTAATCACAAAGTTTGCCTTAAGGCTCTCCCAGTTGCCGTCGGCCTTCCACTTTGTTATTGTTTGCGCAGATGTACCTACCCGCCCAGCAATTTCGGCCTGCGAGAGGTTATCTTTCAGGTAAAGCATCCTGGCGTAATCCTTACGCATGATCATCGTTGTTTCACTCCTGGCCATGGTTTGCGTTTTATTTGTATCACAAACTTACACCTTACCCTTATGAGTGACAATTCGGCTTTTTTTAAGGGTTGAAATATGGCGTAAAACGTTTATATACTGCGAATTTAACAGCATAATCTACCACCTTACAAACCTGATTTGCAGCATGATTAAATTAATCGAAAATTTGCGTTGAAGTTCACAGACACACTTAACACTTATTGTAATGTACGGAGATATTTACATCTATAAACCGATTGGACCACGCACCGAAGAGGACGATGATGTAATCACCGCCGGTGATGTGCAGAGCCAGCTGGATTGGTGCGACAGCGATACTGTAACCGTGCATGTGAACTGCCCGGGCGGGTCGTACTTCGAGGGGTTGGCCATCTTCCATGCGCTGAATGCCTGCCCGAAACATGTTACTGTAATCGTTGAAGGGATAGCGGCCAGTATGGCCTCTGTTATTATCCTTGCTGCTGACGAGATAGTAATGTCGCCGTTTGCCAAGATAATGACCCACGGCATCAGCGGAGAGAGTTGCGGAAGTGCGGCACAGCTCCGCGAGGATGCTAACGAGATGGAAACCTTTGAGGCCTCGATGTTAGAAATTTACTCACGTCGCACTGGCTTAACCGCAGATGCATGCCGGACAAAGTTTATGGCCGACAGCGATACCTGGTTTAACGCAAAGGAGGCCGTTGCCGCTAAATTGGCCGACCGGATAGAGCAGGGAAAATTAACAGCGGACATGAATAACGCGAATCGGAATTCGCGTGACCCGAATCCGAACCAGGCGCTGGCATTTTACCAGTCGTGCGCTGCGATACTACGTGTACCCAATCAATCAAAAGATATGGATTTTATAAAAATTAAGAATCAATTCCAACTTAGTGACGATGTTACTGAGGATGCCTTCCTTGCCCAGGTCGAGGGATGGCGGACAAAAGTGATCGAAACAGAGCAGCTCACCGCTCAGTTAGATAGTTTTAAAACTGCTGCTGCACTTGCCGAGACTGCCCGTATCGAGGGGCTGATATCACAGGCGGTGAATGAAAAAAGGATTGTCGCCCCACAAAAGGAGATGTGGAAGAGCCTGTTTGCCGCCAATGCCGAAAATGCCGAGAAGGCGCTTATGGGTATTGCACCCGCTAAGGATCTAACCAACATCTCCACTGGTGGAACGCCCGACGAGCGTGAAGAGCTTGCAAAGCTAACCTTCGATCAGATGGACAGGAGTAATAAGCTGGAACGTGTAAGGGGCGCTTACTACGACCTTTACGAGGCGAAGTTTGAGGAGAAATTTGGCAAAAAGCCAAATAAATAACTGGGACGCGCTATAGCGCATCTAATAACTGAGACGCGCTATAGCGCGTCTGTACGGAATAATCATCGAATTTTTAATTTTTAATTCATTTTATATTATGAAAATTTTTAAAGTACTTATTTCGCTTTTGTTTATCGCCTGTACCGCCACGGTATTTGGCGCTGTGTCGGGTATTGAACCCGGCTACATCATGGCTTGTCTGACCGCCGTTTCTGTAATTCCGATGCCAGCCGGTGTGCTGGGTATGGCCATCACAAAGGAGTTGTGGATAAACGACGTGGTTGCGAACCTGTTTAAAGCCAACCCCCATCTTGCGAACGCCTATAATGCGGATGCTTTTGTGTATCAAGGTAAGGTAGTGCATATTCCTAACGCGGGGTCGAAACCGGCGATTACGAAGAATAGAAGCTCATACCCGGCAACTGTAGTTAACCGAACCGATACAGACATTACCTTTTCGCTCGACGAGTATAGCTCTGAGCCGGTAAGGATTGCAAATGCTGAAAAATACGAATTAAGCTACGACAAGAGGGCCAGTGTGATGGGCGCGCAGTATGCGTCGATTGCCGAAACAATTGGCGACTGGTTTTTCTACTACTGGGCACCAACCGTTCTTGCGCAAATGGCCCGTACAACCGGCACCACTGCGGCGGCTACTTATACCGGTGCAACCGGAGTGCGTAATATTCTGATGCTGGCTGATATTCAGAAAATGCAAAAGCTGTTTAATAAGCAGAACATCCCTCAGATGGATCGATTTGCACAATTAGACGCTGACATGTACGATCAGTTATTGAACCAATTGAATGCAACAACCTACCGCGATTTTTCGGCGGCGATGAACCTCGAGGCTGGCGTAGTGGGCAAATTATTTGGATTTACCTTCCTGGCGCCACGCACCACTGTGCTGGTGTACGATAACGCAACGACCCCAGTCCCTTACGATCCTTCGCAGACCCCGACCGCGGCTACAGCCAACGCCGCCGGATTGTTCTGGCATAAGGACTCGGTAATAAGGGCGCTTGGGCAAAACGATTTCTTTGAAAACTTGAATGACCCGCTCTACTATGGCGACGTGTACTCTACCCTTGTGAGGGCAGGCGGACGTGTGCGCAGAAACGACGGTTCCGGCGTTGCCGCATTGGTTCAGGCATAGTGATATAAACCCCCGATAGCCGGGGAGCGGTGGACATTTAAACGAAGCCGCTCCCCTATTGGGTGAAAATTTACAGGATGAAAAGAGGGGTAAAAATATTAATCGTTGTATTAATGGTATTGATAGGGTGCAGGGCGCAAAGGGGTACAATTACCCCTTTACAACAGGTGGCGATTCAGTACCGCGAAAAGATTGTTGAACGGTTGGTTCCCGTTGTGATGCCCCCCGACTCGGCAAGTGTTAAGGCGCTATTTGAGTGCAACGAAAAGAACCAGGTTGTGCTTAAGGAGCTAACAGATATCAGGAGTAAAAATGTAAGAAGCCGGTATTCATTGACAAACGGGGCATTTCGGTATTCCGCTCTAACAAAACCGGACACCGTCTACCTGCGTGCAAAGGATAGTATTGTATCGAGGGATGTACCTATCAGGGTAGAAGTACCGGTGGAGGTGAACAGGCTAACCTGGTGGCAAAAAACGCAGATTTATGCGGGGCGGATTTGTTTTATCCTGTTTTTTTTATTAGGCGCTTATGAGATAATAAAATGGAAAATAACCCTTTAATTTAAAATATAATGAGCTATAAATTAGGTCAGGAACAGGGCATTAAATGGGCGACAAAGCTGCTATTGGGCAAGTTGTCTGCCGGGCTGGAATTATCGACTGATTCGGTTGACGTAACCAACGACACCAGCGCTGGTTTTAAAGAACATTTACCAAGCGATCTGGGAGGAACGGTAAGTTTTTCAGCCGTTTATGATCCCGCAGCTACTGTGGGTCAGGGCTGCGAAGATTTAAAGGCAGATTGGCTCTCGAAGAGCATTAAGGCTTTAACCTTCGGAGGACTCGTTACCGGCGATAAAATTACCTCGGCAAATGCCTTTATTACGAAGTTCAGCCAGAGTGCTAAGCACGGTGATAAAATTACGTGCGATGTAACTTTCCAGTTAACCGGCGCGATTACCAATACAACATCGGCATAATAGCGCAGCATGATTAACGAGGCTATCAAATTAGAGTTTAAGGGCAGAGTACGCGAACTACGCTTCGGTATAGGTCCAAGCAGAATTCTGTGCCGGGACAGGGGGATTACGGTAAGCGAGATGCATACCATCAGCATTAATGAGTTGATTCAGGATATCATCTGTGCGTCGCTCGAATTCGAATGCTACATTAACGAGCAGCCCGTTGACTTCAATAAATGGGAGGTATACCAATGGATTAACGATCTTGACCAGGAAACGTTTCAAAGTATTTTCGAGGTGTTTATCAAAACGCGTACAGTCGGACAAAGTGTATACGACGTATATATGAAAAATCTGTCGCAAGCGGATGGAGAGGCACCCGACGAAAAAAAAAACAAACGTGGGATGATTTAGACGAGTTTGCCATTGGCGAGATGGGAATATCCCCTGAGCGTTTTGAGCGAATGACCTGGCGGGAGTTTGAACTTAATGTCAGGGGATATTTTTTAAGGCTCGCGCGTCAAAAATGGATGTTCAGGGAGCTGATATGGAACCTGTGGGCCAGCAATGCCACCTCACAAAATTTTAATTTAGACCGTAAGGATATTATGCTCCTCCCCTGGGATGAGGAGGACCCACCACGAAAAGAATATACACCGGAAGAGATAGAGGAGATAAGGAAGCGGTTCGACAATATTGGGGTGTAATGAATGATGAAATTATAATATGGCAGCAATCGACGATTTATTTATAAGGATTTTTGCAGACGGCTCGCAGCTTGGGAAGGGGCTGAATGAGGCACAGGACAAAGTCAATGTATTCAGCGACGGAATGTCGAAGCTGGGAGATACCATCAAAGGGTATCTGTCAGTTGCAGCCATTGAAGAGTTTGTACGATACAGTATGAAAGCCGGTGATGAGGCAGACCGTGCGCTCGCAAAGGTGGCACAAGCGATTAAAACAACCAACGGTGTTGCCGGTAAATCGTTAGAGGACCTTAAATCGGCAGCTGATGATTTTAAAAAGTCGACGCTGTTTGATGATGACCAGGTGTTGAACGACGTTTCCGCACAGCTTTTGACCTTTTCGAATATTGCCGGTGAGAACTTTCAACGCGCTCAGGTGGCGGCGCTTGATTTGGCTACTGTATTAGGAGACGGAGAGGGATTAAGGGGTATTGCAATTCAATTAGGAAAGGCACTTAATGACCCGGTTACCGGATTAACGGCCTTAAGACGTTCGGGTGTTTCGTTTTCATCAGAGCAGCGAAACATGATAAATGCATTTGTCGAAACAAACGAGGTAGCTAAGGCTCAGGCCATCATTCTTGGTGAGGTAGAGCGGCAGTATGGAGGGCAGGCAGTTGCTGCCGCGGCGGCGAGTAACGGGATGAAACAATTTAGCCACGATCTGGACGATGTGGCTAAGGCTTTTGGAGGGGTTATTAATCACTCATCAATATTGCACGATGTACTTACCACATTATCAGCGGATATTAATATCCTTTTAAGCCAGGACGCTAACTGGTTAGAGAAATTCGTTGCAGTTACTAATCCGGGATATAGTGGCGCTATGGCAAAGGCATTCGATCAAAGGGATAAGGATAACCTTCAGGACCAAAGGCTTAGCATGTACAGCGGCGGTGAGTCGGATGCGGGAGGACCGCAAAAGAAGGAGGCTGAAACTTATGGCCGGCTAAAACAGGAGCTAAAAGCATTACAGGAGGAGTTGGAACTTGCCACCAAAAGCGAAATAGAGGGTATTAACCGACGTATCGATGCAAAAAAGGCTGAAATAAAGCAATGGGAGGATGTTGGCCGATCGGTTAAGAATTACAGCGGGTCAATTAAGGAACTGGAAAATCAATTATCTGCGCTAAATGAAAAGCGCGACACGACCGCTGGAATTGGAAATATTGCAGCGGTTAATGAGCAAATTAAGAAAAAAGAGGAGGAGATAAAACTCCTCAAAAATGCCTCCCTGGCATGGGTGGCGTATGGTGCAACGGTCAGCCAGACAATGACAAGTATGCTACCAAAATTTACCAAACTGTCAACAGACATGAAGCATACGTTTGCCGATGCACATACCATGACCAATAAAATGCTAAAAGAGGAAATGGATAAGATGAAGCAGTGGACAGACTTCGTCCAGTCGGCCATATCGACGGTAATATCGGGATCGGCTAATCTTATTGGAAATTTATTAGGTGATTTAATTACCGGCCAGAGTGATGCATTTAGCTCGGCGCTGGGATTCATAGGGAATATTGTTGGGCAGGTTGGACAAATGGCAATTGCGTTAGGGTCAACTATGCTTGCAATGCTACTATTGACAACAACGCCAAGCATACCCGGCGCGTTAGCGCTGATTGGATTAGGTATTGCGGCAGTAGGAATTGGGAAAGCGATATCAAACATATCAAAATCGTCGTCGTCCTCCGGGAGTAGCGGCTACGGATCTTCAGGGTCGGGATCCGGCACATTTGACACCCGTGCTGCAATTGGCGGAGGTGGACAGACTGTTCAGTTAAAATTGGTTGGAAGGGATTTAGTTGGCGCAATTACGGTGAATAAACTTTATTACGGGAGACAGGGGTAGGACGAGGGCACGACTGCACGGGGGCACGACTATACGACTGCACGAGGGCACGACTGCACGAGGGCACGACGGAGGTGAATTAATGATAAATAAAAATATGGCATACGGG
>Ga0209697_10010532_pt1 | contig 9988 bp, 7 predicted proteins | sample AliMusrvi5mmetaG_FD_184115 | JGI IMG/M metagenome (GOLD analysis project Ga0209697, IMG submission 184115) | Freshwater lake bacterial and archeal communities from Alinen Mustajarvi, Finland, to study Microbial Dark Matter (Phase II) - Alinen... | ecosystem: Environmental > Aquatic > Freshwater >... | reverse complement strand
ACCGAGAAGAGCCGAGGATGAAAAGGCAGCGCCAGATTCGGATCGCCCGTCCGCAAATCCAACACCCGAAAAGACCTCGCAAGAAATTCCGGTCAATAAAGCTCCGCCGCTCGCTACAAGCACGCCCAAGAGTCCCCCGACATTCCCAAATCCATGGTGGTGGGCGCTCCTCGCCATTCCCGCGCTTATTCTCGGCTGGCTCGGCCTGCGCTTCCGTAAGCAAACATGAACTTCAGTCTGTCACTCTTCCGTTCGTTGCTGCTGGCAACCACGCTGTTCGCGGCGAGATCGTCTGGAAATGCCGAACCTGTTTCTACGACGAAAGATGGCATGGTCCTTGCCGCAGACTTGTCGGTGGCTGTCAACGGAAAAATCCACATAATCTGTAGCCTAACCAATCAATCGCCTTACACCCTGGCCTCCGTCCATACCCATTCCGCATGCCCTTGCTTTCAGTTCAAGCTTTTGGACGCTAACGGAACCCGTGTGCCACAAGAGGAGAATTGGTCCGTGGATCATTCCCAGGAGGAATGGAAAGACCCCAATGGAAATAGGAGTTTTAATGAAATATGGATTGCCCCTTCCAAGAAGCAGGAATTCGAGTTTGATCTGGAGGATGCGTACGGAGACCGCGCGGCACAAGGGCGCACTTTGGAAGTGAAATGGAAGAATATTTACAGTGGACCAGAAGCCACTCTGAGTATTCGCGAGAGAATCAACTCAGATGGCCACGTGGAACCAGCCCACGAGGAAGTGAACCACTTTCCAGGCCTCTGGACTGTCTCGGTCTCCGTCCCGCTGCAAGAACGAGGCGACGACGAAAAGCCAGCGCCAGATTCGGATCGCCCGTCCGCAAATCCACCACCTGAAAAGGCATCGCAAGAAATCCCGATCAATAAAGCTCCGCCGCTCGCTGCGAGCACGCCGAAGAATTCGCCGGCAGCCCCAAACCCATGGTGGTGGGCGCTCCTCGCCATTCCCGCGTTTCTGTTGGTCTGGCTAGGCGTTCGATTCCGCAAGCAAACATGAACTTCAGTCTGCCATTCGTTCGGGTTTTGTTAGCTGCAACCATGCTGCTTGCCGCGAGGTCGCCAGGAATCGCCAAAGCGGTTTCTACGACGAAGGAGGGAATTACCCTTGCTGCGGAATCCACTATAGGACCTAGTGGAAAAACTCACATCACCTGCTCGCTAACCAATGATTCTCCGTTTGTTCTGGCCGCTGTAAACACCCCCTCAAAATGTCCATGCTTTCAGTTCAAGCTGCTCGACTCCAAAGGTAAGCACATATTGCAGAATGTGCAATGGGCCAAGGTGCACCAACAAGATGAATTGAACGATGAGTCGCTAAACGCCAGGGGCATAAACCAAGTCTATGTATATCCCTCAAAGAAGCGTGAATTCCAATTCGATCTGGAGGATGCCTATGGAGACCGGGCGGCGCAAGGGCGCACGTTGGAGGTCAAATGGAGGAATATTTTCGGCGGACCTGAAACTCCCATTGAAGTTCCCGAGAGTATAGGAACCTCCGGAACGATTGTCCCAGCACATGATGAAAAGAATCACTTTCCTGGGCTCTGGACTGTCTCGGTTTCCGTTCCGCTGCCTCAACGAGCCGGGGACAAATCGACATCGCCAGATTCGGATCACCCGTCCGCCAATCAGCCACCTGAAAAGACCTCACAAGAAACGCCGAGTAGCAAGACACCGCAGCTAATTGCAAGCACACCCAAGAATCCCCCGACATCCCCAAACCCGTGGTGGTGGGCGCTCCTTGCCATTCCCGCGCTTCTGATGGTCTGGTTAGGCCTGCGCACCCGGAAACAAACATGAGGCGGGCGTCGGGGCCGTGGTGAGTTTCGCTCTAGCGGATTCAGTTGATGAGTCCAAGGGCTTTGAGTGTGTCGAGGATGCCGGTGATTTGTGCGGTTCGCTTCTGCGATTTGCGGCCGAAACAGGCGGCGAGGCGTTCGGTGAGTTCAGCCGAGCCGGCATCCGGGTCGCGGCCGATGGTTGGCAGGAGCTTACGTATGACCGCCACTTGCGCGGGGAGTTCGGCAGGCCAGGCGGGAAGAGATTGGGGATCGTGGATGGTGGATGGTAGATGGGTGGAGTCGGCCAGGCCGATCTCGGTTTGTTGGGCGGTGCCCGCGCCGGGGGCCTGATAGTCGGGGCGCAACCAGCGGATCAGGCCGCGCTTTTCTTCCGCCGCGCGTTCGTGGTTGAGCGCGACGAGGCGGCAGAGAAGTTGCTGTTCGAGCGACTCGGCCGCGGGGCCGCCACGGGCGATGATATCGGCTAGGGGGATGGCGGTTGCGAGGTCGGCCCACCCATACGCTTCCAACACGGCGGCGTCGAGGTCGTCGTGAATCTGCTTGAGCACCGACACCAGGCCCTTGTCGTGAATCGCCTTGTCCTTCACGTTCAGGGTTTCGCCGGAGCGGAGTTTTTCGAGGACGTTGTAGATGCCGGTTAGGGTGAGGTCGGGATATAACTCTTGCTGGCGCTTGCGGTGCGCGTCGAGGCGCTCGCCAAGGTCGCGGATGCGCTGCTTGAGTCCACCGTCTTCGAGGACGGGGAATGAGAAGGTGTCAAAACAGCGGGAGTTGTTGTATCGGGGATCGTTGCCCACACCCATGCGACCGCCCAATTCCAGTGCCCAAATTGTGTGGACCTTTGACGCTAGAATTCCGAGAACATAAGCATCGTCGCACGCGATGCAAACCACTTCACTTTCGGCAACGACTGGAAGATCGAGAAATAGAAAGATCCTGTGTTTTGCTGTGCGAGGTGTGCAAAGCATTCTTGTCAGGCCGACTGGCGCCGGCCTAAACGTCGCTCGGGCCTCACCGTAAATCCAACAATCGAGCCTGTAGGTATCTCTTCGATTCTGCTCTCGTTCAGGTCTAACGTGTCCTAAAAGATGTTGGTAGATTTCGGGGGATTGAGTTCTGAGTTGAGATTCACTTAAACCAAAAGCGTCGATTGCGTACAATTCCTTGTCGTCCTGCACCAAGCCGCGCGAACCAACATAGCGAAAAATCAGTTTTGGCGCATCAGACGCTTGCAGTTGTAACTCTTCTGCCTTTTCCTGATCGAGCAAAAAGCCCTTACCATGAAGTTTGACGCCCATGCTGCTCAGTCGGCGGTTTGATTCGAGTGCATTGGCTGTGGTGGTATCTGCGCCAATTTGAAGATTGGGGGCGAGGACGCCCCCACTCCTTGAGAGAGTCACTTCGTTTTCGCCGTCTTCGCGGGCTTGTTCGGAGGTGACTTTGTCGAGGATGCCTTCGGCGTGGCCGGGGGCGGCGACGGTCATGGCGATGCGCACGGCGGCGCCGTCGGCGGAATCAATCCAGGGGTGATCGGGGATGGCGTAGGCGAGATGCAGCGGCTTTTTCGATTCGGTGAGAAACGGTTCCATGACACGGCGATTGAACGTCTGATGGATCGAGTTGGTGGTGATGAATCCGAAGCGTTTCGCCTTGTCATCGCGGACGAGTTCGGCGGCTTTCCGCCACCAGAACATGACGAAGTCGGCGGATTCGGGCACATCGCCTTTCCAGACTTTGCGCAAGGCTTCGACATAACCGTCACCAAGCGCCTCGCGCATGCGGGAGGCACCGATGAAGGGCGGATTGCCGGCGATGTAATCAGCCTCGGGCCATTCGGCGCGGCGCGGATTGATGTAATCGAACAGGACACGGCGGGCGGACTCGTCAGGCACTTCCTTGCCGGTGACCGGGTGCGGCTTGGTGGTGTAGCCGTTCCAGACGGTTAGTATATCTCCGCTTTGCGGATCGCGGCGGGGGACGCGCGCGTCGTAGGCGAGCACGGCATCCTGCTCGAAAATGCTGCGGTCCTTGGGCAACAGCGGGCGGTCGCCGGTGTCGGCCTTGCCGGTGGTCTTGCGCTGCCACTGGAAATAACCGATCCACAGGACAAGTTGGCCAATGGCAACCGCTTGTTGGTTGAGTTCAAGTCCGATGAATTGCTCGGGGCGGACGCGGAAGCCGTGCATTTCCATGACGGCATCGCCACCCAGGGCGTCGATGAGTTCGAGCACCTCGGCTTCCAAGCGCTTCATGTGCTCCATGGTGACATAGAGAAAGTTCGCGGTGCCGCAGGCGGGGTCGAGGATACGCAACTTGCAAAGATAGCGGTGGAAGGTGACGACTTGCTGGAGGGCATCCGCTCTGGATTTCCCGGCTTGTTTGCGGAGGCTGGCGGCATCGCCACCGAGTTGTTTGGCCTCAGTGGAAGCACCGGCGGCGAGTTTCGCATTGGCGTCGGCTGCCATCTGGTCGGCTTGGGCTTCGGCTCTATCAGCTTCCTCATGGAGGGTGGCCGCGGCGACGCGCACGGCGTCCCATGCGTCGCGCAGCGGGCCAATGATGGTGGTGCGGATCAGGCGTTCGACATAGGTGCGGGGTGTGAATTCAGCGCCGAGTTTGTGGCGCTCGCGGGGATCGAGGGCGCGAGTTAGAAGTGTGCCGAAGATGGATGGCTCGACGGCACTCCAATCCTTGGCGGCGGCCTCGATGAGCATGGCCAGTTGTGCAATTGAGACCGGCAGGGCGCTGGTGTTCTCAAAAAGTCCGCCGTTGAAACAGGCGATTTCCTTGAGCAGTAGTGCGGAGAAACGGGTGCCGACCGCCATTTCCTTCCACAGGCCGGAGACCAGCACCGGGAACCCCTGCGGCGTGTCCCTGATTCGCTCCAACAGATTCTTGAAGCCGTCCTCGGGCAACAGCCCCACGTCTTCCGCGAACATCGTGAACAGGCAGCGCTGGAGGAACCCGGCGATGATTTTCGGGTCGTGGCCATCGGCTTCGAGCGACTTGGCCAGCACGGCGAGGCGGGCGGCAATGTCGCGGGTGACGGCGGCGGCGACTTTGGAAGGATCGAGCGAATGCGGATCGAGCCAGACTTTGCGCAGGCGCTCGCGGATTTCCGGGCGGTGGAGGTCCGGCAGGGTGATGCGGTGCGAGACGGGATCGGGGAAGCGCTCATATTGGCCGCCGGTGCCGGTGAACTCGGCGTAGAGGTCGAGCGTGCTGCCGATGTCACAAACGATCAGGAATGGCGGGCGGCCCTCCTCGGGGGGCAGGGCGGTGATGTAGCCGCGGGCTTGGTGATAGGCGCGCTCAAGGGCTTTGTCGAAGGCGACGGTGCCGCGCTTGCCGTGGCCGGTTTTCACGGGGGCGTTCGGCGAGCTCAGCCGAGCTGCAGGCGCTGCGGCGAAGGGGTTTTCAGCCTCCCCGGCCGCATTGGTGCCCTGCTTGCTTTCCAGCACGAGGGAGCCTCGCCGATAAAGGTCGATGAAGCCGGTGGAAGTGGTGCCGTCCGGGTTCCTGCGGGTGACGGCCCGCTCGAAGACGTACGCGTTGTGGGTGTTATCGGGAGAAGATGGGTCGGGACGGGGCAGATCGAGCAGGGTGCACAGCTCGCTGAGGAATAGCACGTAATTGGCGCGCTCGGCGGCTCCGGAATTTTCCCAGCGTTCGATGAAGGCGGTGATTTGATCGGGGGTGGCGTCGGGCATGGGCTGCGGCGACGGTTGGGGCTCCGGCGGAATTTCAGGCGCATGCCGGAAGCGTCGCAAACCGATTCCAACAGATTGGAAGCGGCAAAGCAAGGGCGCTGAGTGTGGATTTCATCAGGACCCGTCACCTTGCCGGTCTCTTACGCGCCGGCTGAAGCAAGCGCGCCAAGCCAGCCCTTTTCATAGTTGACTTTCGCACTCGTCAGCCACCATGCTGCTCCCATGTTTGACCCTGACCGCTACGATGGCCGCATGCCATACCGCCGCTGCGGCGACTCCGGCCTGCTGTTGCCGGCCATTTCGCTGGGCTTCTGGCACAACTTCGGCCGCATCGATGATTACCAGGAGGCCCGCAAGATCATGGGCCGGGCGTTTGACCGCGGCATCACGCACTTCGACCTGGCTAACAACTACGGCCCGCCGCCGGGCTCCGCGGAGGACACCGTGGGCCGCATTCTGGCGGAGGATTTCATCTGCCACCGCGACGAGTTGGTCATTTCCACCAAGGCCGGCCATGAGATGTGGCGCGGTCCCTATGGCGAATGGGGCTCGCGCAAGCACCTGCTCGCCTCGCTCGACCAATCGCTCAGGCGGCTGCGCCTGAGTTATGTCGATATCTTCTATTCCCATCGGCCCGACCCCGACACCCGCCTGGAGGAAACCATGTCGGCTCTGGCCAGCGCGGTCCACAGCGGCAAGGCGTTGTACGTCGGGCTATCGAAATACCCGCTCAAGCGCCTCAAGAAGGCCGTGCGCATCCTCAAGGACATGGGCATCCGCTGCCTGATCTATCAACCGCCCTACTCACTGCTCAACCGTTGGCCGGAATCCACCGGGATCCTCGACTGGCTGTTGGACGAGGGCATCGGCTGCGTCGTGTTCAGCCCGCTGGCGCAAGGCCTGCTGACGCCCAAATACCTCAACGGCATTCCCGAGGGCTCGCGCGCGGCGCGCCCCGAGGGGTTTTTGCAGCCCGCTCAAGTGACGGCCCAACAGGCGAAACTGCTCGCCTTGAGCGAACTGGCCACCGCCCATGGCATGCCGCTGCACCATCTGGCCCTGCGCTGGGCGTTGCGCTCGCCCGCCGTCACCTCGGCCATCGTCGGTGCCCGCAGCGTCGCCCAACTCGACGACTCGCTCGACTCGCTCCAATCCGAAACCCTCAGTGAAAGCCTGCTCGCAGCCATTGACATCCTCGCTCCCCCGGCCGACAGGGAAAAGGACACCGACGCCTAACACATCACCCGATCCGCCCCCGTGACTTGGAACGACTATTTTCTAACGCTCTTTGACAGTTGCTGCGCCACCTATCAAGGAGGCGCGCGCGACTTTGGGAAATTCTACACCGGTGAGGACCGCGCGTTTCTGGCCACCATCGGGTATCAACCCCGCGAGTTTTTCGATTTTGTCGAGGACTTCTGCGAGGAGGGCACGCCCAGCGCCAGCACGGCCCTGTTGGTGGCGGCGGTGCGCCGCGACTACTTTCTAACCGTGCAAAAGGGCGTCACCGGCCACAGGATTCTCACCCGCGATGAGTTGCCAACCTTCGGCCAGACTCTCGATGGCCTCGCCTATCTGCCGCGCATCCTCAGCAAGGCCCGCGCCAAACTCCGCGGCGAACTCGATCCGGACATCATGTTCGGCTGCGGCGGCGACCGCAACTTCCTCCATAAGCACGGCTGCATCCCGCCAGCGGATTTCCTCCGCCAAGTCTGGGCTGCCGGCGACAACGATGCCAAGGTCGCCGCCTGGATCAAAGCCCAGGAACAATGATGCCAGTCATTTTCTACAATGATGCCAGTCATTTTCTTGTTGACGTCGCAGAACCCTCGCGTGACCCGAAAGAACGCCGGGTGCCCGGCGTAAACGGCCGTGATGAAATGCCCCTTGTCCGCCGCCGTCCTGATGGTTCCAGCAGTGCTCACCGCAACGCTTCACGCGGTGCCGGTGTTCATTGGCACCGATGCCGGCGCGCACTCCGCCAGCAAGGGCATTTACCGGAGCGAATTTGATCCGCTCACCGGCAAGCTCGAGCCGCCGCAACTCGCCGCCGCCTATCCGAGTCCCGGGTTCCTGGCGCTGCATCCCTCAAAACCCGTCCTGCTCGCGGTCGGCGGACCGCGCAAGCCGTTCGCGGACGGCACCAATGCGGTGGCCGCCTTTGCCATCGCCACGGATCACAGCCTGCAATTTCTCGGCGAGGCATCCAGCGGCGGCAAGGGTGCCTGCCATCTCGCGGTGGACCCGTCCGGGCATAGCGTGGCGGTGGCCAACTATGATGACGGCCACATTGCAACGATCCAACTCGATGACCACGGTGTGCCCGAGAAAACCATCTCGGTCATTGCCAATCAGGGCACGGGGCCCGACCCGCAGCGCCAGGAGGGTCCCCACGCCCACGGCGTTTATTTCGACCAGGCGGCCACCCGCTTGTTCGTGCCCGATCTGGGGCTTGACCGGGTGCTGGTCTATCCCTTCGACGCCGCCACCTCCAAACTCGGCAAGGCCTTGCCCCCGCTGATGACCGCCGCGGGCGCGGGCCCACGCCACCTGGCGTTTTCCGCCGACGGGCGCTTTGCCTATGTGATCAATGAGTTGAACAACACGGTGCTCACCGCCTCATTTGACAAGGGAAACCTGCAAGCCCTCGGCACGGTCGCGACGTTGCCCGGCAATTTCTCCGGATCGAACACCACGGCCGAAATCGAAGTCAGCCCCGACGGACGTTTCGTCTATGCCTCTAACCGCGGCCATGACTCGATCGCGGTGTTTCGGCGCGACGTGTCATCCGGCGCTCTCACGTCCGTGCAGCAAGCGCCCTGCGGTGGCAAGGCGCCCCGCCATTTCAAGATCGCGCCCGGCGGCAGGTGGCTGCTCTGCGCCCACCAGGATTCTAACACAATCAGCGTGCTCCCGCTCGACCCCCAAAGCGGCAAGCTCGGGGCACCCGCCACCACCGTCCCCTGTCCGCGCCCGATCTGCGTGTTGTTCCAGCCGTGAGCAGCGGGAACAACACGTGCCAGGTGTCCTGCCAAGCGGCGATCACCCTATCCATTTTGCGGGATTGCAATCCGTGAATTGACAATGCCGCCGATTCTGGCCATTATCCTACCATGACCGACATTCCGCACGACGCATGGTTTTACTCACACGAAGGGGAGCGGCTCGGACCGGTATCCCTCGCCGAACTGCGGGTGAAGGCCGTCGAAGGCGGGCTCGATCCCAGGCAGGACATGGTCTGGACCAAGGGCATGGAAGATTGGCAACCCGCCGGTGAAATCGAGGCTCTGTTCGAGCGCCGCGTGAGTCCCGTCACGCCGCCTGCCAATCCGTACCTGGCGCCTCAGGCCGAATCGGTCAGTGCAACGATGCAGCGGCAGGGCGAGTGGCCGGGCGCACGCCGCCGCGCCTACCTGACCGCCACCATCTTGCTGCCAGTGCTGTGGAATGTGGCGCTCGCGTTCGGCCCGGCGGCCATAGGCACAGCGCTGGAGCCCGCCTTGCTGCAAAAAATCAACCTCAGCGGTGCCTTGGGGCTTGTCATCATCGGCATCGTCGTCGGATTGCAACGCCTGGCGAACCTCGGCATGAGCCGCTGGTGGTACTTGGGCCATTTTGTGCCAATTCTCAACCTGTGGATCGGCTACCGGTGTTTCGCCTGCCCGGCGGGCTATGCCTATCATAAGCAGATGGATGGCATCGGCATCGCGCTGGCTATCTTCTATTGGCTGCTGGTCGTTGTCGCACTCATAGCTGCCATCGCCGTGGTGGTCCTCCTGGTTCACTTTGCCAACGACCCGCGCGTGGCCGACCTGTTACGGCAGATGCGCGAGGCCTTCGAGCATGCCCGCACCGCCGCGCCGGCGCCATGAGGCGTATGCATTCTGCACTTGGCGGAAAGGAGTTGTGGCCTGGGAATCTTACTGGGCGCATTGGGATCCGGGCAAGGATGCCCGGACCACCGTGGTGCGGGCATCCTGCACGCTGCCAAGCTGCTGATTGGCTCAGCGCACCCGATAGTAGCCGTCGGGATTGTAGAGGAAATAGACGTCCTTGGGATTGAGGCGGGGCAGCCAGACGAAGGGCCGGCCTTCGGCGTCCACTTCCTCGGTCAGCGCGGCTTTGACAGGAGGCACCGGCGGCGAGGGCTTGGCATCCGGGTCCTTGGTGAAGGAGGTTTCCTCCACTCCGCTGATGATATGGTTGACCCACTTGAGTTCCTTGGCCTTGTCGCCGAACTCGCTCCAATCGCCGCTGGAGGAATGGGCGTACATCCGCTTGATCAACTCATCGGTGCTTAGGCCCATTTTCTGCGCGATGGGCGTGGCCAGACGGTCCCACCAGCGGGTGCTTTCCTCGTAGAACTCGCGTTGCTGGGTGAGATTGAGCCGGGCGCTGGCAATCTGCGAGCTGATCTGATGGTGCAGAATGACCGCGTTCGGAT
>Ga0209697_10010531_pt1 | contig 9989 bp, 5 predicted proteins | sample AliMusrvi5mmetaG_FD_184115 | JGI IMG/M metagenome (GOLD analysis project Ga0209697, IMG submission 184115) | Freshwater lake bacterial and archeal communities from Alinen Mustajarvi, Finland, to study Microbial Dark Matter (Phase II) - Alinen... | ecosystem: Environmental > Aquatic > Freshwater >... | reverse complement strand
GGGTGATGGTTTCCATCGAACCAGTCAGGAACGTTGTTGTTATCGCCCGCTGCCACGCCAGCGTCAAAATTGCCGTTGGTATGCGTGAGTGTGGCCCGGGCGGAAAGAGCCATGGCGATGCAGCTTGCTCCCATCCAGATCATCATTTTCATGGTGCTTGATAGCGCTCTTCCATCGGGTTTTGTGATTCGTCGGCTCATTGTGACATCGGAAGTTGGATTCATTGAATGGGACCTGAGTAGTTACGAGGGAACATCTTGCGTGCTTGGTTTACAAGAGCCTATCTCCCCAGGACAAAAAGCGGACAGTGTATTTTTTTGCGGGGTGATGGTGGGGGCACCGAACTCGATAAGGCGTGAACCCTTCAGTTTCTGAAGTTTAAGGGAAATGGCTTCCCTTGCAAAAAGTTTATCACAGAATGTGCATCTACCGACCGAATGCACATGAAACCCATCCCTCTGAAAATCCGCCAGGAAGTGCTGAAAGTTCCAGCTTTTGTCATGTGGAACGCATTGTCCACGGACGAACACCGGACTTGGGATCGGCAATGGTTCGGGCACGAATTGATGCCGAAGGCCACCTTCACTGTGCGCGGCATTGGGATTCGGGAGCCCATGTTCAATCAGAACGTGGATCGGCCCATGGGCACCGGTGACTGGCTCATCATGCTCTTCCATGAAGCGTCGCGTCTCGAGCGCGACGACCCGTCGCCATCCGCATCGGCGCTGACGATGGTGATCTGGCCGCCCGGAGTTCCACAGTTCTATAGTTGGGGCAATGAGCCTGGTTTCGAAGCGCATTCGTGGATGCATGTGGAGGGGACGTGGGTCAGGCAGCAGATTGATACGATGGAATTGCCTACCACGAAGCCGTTTCAGGTGACAGTTGACTCCGTGATGATTCTCTGCCTTTCAGCGATGCTCGATGAGATGAGGGACGCCTCGTCACCTGACCCCGTCATCCTGCAGAATCTCTTTGAGAACTGGGCACGGGGCATCCGGCGGCAGATCAAGTCACAGAATACCGTCACGACGATTCCGTCGTGCCTTCTTCGAGTCCGCCAATACCTTGATGCCGATTGCCGCCGGATTCCTCCGCTCAAGGAACTCGCCGCAATCGCCGCCATGTCCGAAAGCCACCTTTGTCACCGATTCCGCGAATTCTTTGGCTCATCGATCAGTGAGTACGTCATCCGAAAACGCATGTCCGCGGCCCAGAGAATGCTCTACGATCTGGATTTTCGCTCCGGGGAAATCGCAGAAGCTGTCGGCTATTTGGATATTTACCAATTCTGCAAGCAGTTCAAAAAGACCTTCGGTGTGAGTCCGACACAATACCGCCAGCAGCAAGTTCTGAACTCAGTGAACGAGCTCATTGATGACAAAAGGGCGCTCGGAAACTCCTGATCACACTGAGAAGAAGTTTACAAATATTTTCAGAACACTCATTTCTCGGCAACTGGCCGTGGCACCTGGTCGATGAAGGTGGTGAGCTCTGGAGTGCTGCCGCCCGCTCTGATATAGACAATGAATATCTGGCGGAACACATCCAGGTATTTGTTCCGGCACTCGCTGAAGACGATCCATGAACCGGCCTTTTTGTAGTAAAAATCCGTCTGCGCCATGTTGTAAGGATCCAGCTGTGTGACGGCTGGCATGCGGGTGATGGCGCCCGGCTTGCAGGCAATTTTATGCTCGCCGACCGCCACCGAGGTCTCCAGCGCCATCAACGGCACGATCCGGGATTCGCCGCGTGGAAATGCCTCCAGAGAATCATCTATCAGAACTATCCGATAGGCGGGCGTCAGGTCGGCGGGAGCCCGAACAACGATGGCGACGGCCCGCTTCATCGGCTTCGGCACGGCCACCCACGCTGCGATGCTGGCTTGCGGGCTTTTCGATTCAGGTGCCGCCGTGTTGAACAACACCAACGAGCCGGCCTCGGGAATCGTCTGCTGCGGCGTGCCGATTTCCCCGCAAGCCAGGTTCAACTTTACCACTTTGCCGTTGACATCCTTCAGATAGAGATCCGCCGGGGCCTGGGTCGGATCCTGCAAAATGAACCGCAACGTGAGCGGTGCCACGGCAGGACTTGATTGCTGGGAATACGTCGCTGTGGTCAGCCAACAAGCGACAAGTAGATATATATAATAACGGGTCATGATGAGTGGCTCAGATTTCATTGGGTGACAGCCAACGGAATGACACGAGTATCAGGCGACGGCCGAATCTTTTGTTAGCCAAAGATAGGCCGTTGCTTGTCGAATCACTCGAGGCGGGATCGTTGGCAGGGTCAACATACTCGGGGATCCGTTGGCATACGGCCTCCGCATAGGCGCGGATCACCTGCGTGCCATGCTTTGACTCGCCATACACCCGGATGACAAAGGTATCCGAGCGGACGGTCGCGGCAGGTTCCAGGATGCGCATCAGGTCGCCCTGGCAGATCCATCCGGGCGCTCCGGCCGCGGGATTGCCGGTGACGACCGCCGGGGTTTTGAAGCCATAGATGGCTGGATCCGATATGTCGGTGCCGCGGATGGAAAGTTGATTAGGGAAGGTGGACTTGTTGATGCCGGCGGCTTCGATAGCGGCCTCCAGGGCACCGCGCTCGGTCAACGCGCTGTCAGTTCCGATGCGGCGGTTGACGAATTCGGACAGCGAGAGGAACGGGCCACGGGATTTTACTTCATCGACGATGCGCTTGGCGAGCGTGTCGAGTTCGTCATCGGTGAGTTGGCGGTAGCCGTTCCAGCGGTTTTCCCGTCCAGCGTCCGTGGCCAAATCCAGTTTCAAATCACTTGCCGTGGAGTTCAGCAGGGAAGTCGGGAAAATCGGATTGTAAGCCGCTGCCTGTTGGGTTTTGGTGCCATTGAGCAATGTGAGGCTCGGGACGCTGCAGCCACGCATGGAGGCCAGTTTGGCCTTCCATGCCTTCACGCTGGTGGAGTTCACGTTGAACGGCCCCCGAACCATCTGATAGGAGGCCGCATTTTTATAGGCGTCGTTCTTCGGTTTGCCTGACGAAAACAGCGTCGCGGCCGCATCCTTCGCGGTGGTTCCGGCAGGCAGGTAGGGATGGAATGCCTGGGCGGTCAAAGTCCGGGTTCCGGCCATGAACCCGTCAAAGGCGTCGGCGGGCGTTCCGCCATCGGTGGCGAAAGTCGAGAAGTAAAAGCCATCATACAGCGCGTGGTTCGCAAGAACCGAGTGGTCGAGAAGATTGTATCCATCAGCTCCGGCCTCCGAGACCTTGCCGGTGCTCATCAGCGGCGAAACCGTGGAATTCCCCACCGGTTGCACGAAACTCGGAGCGAAGGGCGATGCCAGGGCGTTGGATCGGCGGAAATCCGCAATCGTCTGCATCGGCCCGACCGGCAATTCCAGATAACTGCCGGATTTCATCCCCAGATTGGTGGTGTTGCCGGTGAGGTATCTGCCGCGGTTGGTGGCGTCACTTTGTAATATCTTATTCAGACTGCCCATGGTGATGGGCTCGAGGCTCAATTCGTGCGCCAAGGTGCCCAGTTTTCTGGTTCTTAAATTGGCGATGGCCATCGGCACGGCGGGATTATTGAACAAGAATGGTTTACCGGCGAAGCGACCGTTCAACAAGGCGTTGCCAGGCACGCTGAGGGTCGCCCGCGCCCCGGATTCATTGACTCCTCCGCTGGTCGTCCTGGCGTATGCGGAGAACAGCGCGAACGGCTTGGCGTTGGCATGATTGCTGATGGGATCATTGAAATCCACAAACGCGCTCAGCGCCGTCGTGTTGAACGTCATTGATTTGAGCGTGCCTTGCAAATCCGTCACCGCAGGATACTCAAAGCGAATGCCACCATAGTTGCGAATCGTGCCGCCAATGCCGATTTTCACCTTCACATCGAACGAGGCACTGCCCCCCTGAGTGGGCAGGGTCGGGCCGCAGATCACTTGAATGGCGGAAGTGGCAGGCTCGTTCCGCTTGCAATCAAACGTGAGCGTGCCGTACGGATTGAGCCAGTCGAGATCAAGACCAATGAATGGTCCGTTGTAGCCCGGCTTGGCCTTGAGCGATCGACTGAGCGAATTGGCATAGTCGAAAAACGTTGTTCCGTTAGATCCCGACCCCTCGCCGTTGCTGCCGAAAAATTCACTTGGATTCAAGTACGGTGTGCAGATGAGGGTTTGGCCGGGTTTCATAATGATTGGGCCACTTTTGGGCTGGTTGTTCTCCGCATCCGCGTCAGTCTCGATCTGGGCCGCCGTCTGGGTCTTGCTGGTGGTCCGGTCATAGTCGGTCCAGTTGGCGATTTTCATCACGATGGATTTCTTGATATATCCGCCGGTTCGGCCGCTACCGTCGTAGAGTTCATTGAAGGGGATGATGCGGCCGGTTGTGTTAGGTCCGACCGTGAATTGGAATCCGATCGGCATGCTGTCGAATCCGACCTCCATGAGATCGAAAGAGATACTGACGTTGTAGGGATTGTGGAGAGTCACAACCGGGGTGTACATCAAGTGTACCTTGGTGTCATTGGCACCGCCCCAGTGGTTATTTCGCGCAACCATGCTGAAGATGACCTGCATTTTAGCAATCACCGGGATGGGCGCGAATTCGCCGAGCACTGGTGGCTGGCTGCCGATGGCCGGCATGGCCAGGTCCGCGGAGGGCAGCTGGGAATAGGTCGGGGCGCTTTCTCGGTTGGTGAGCTTCCGGAACAAGTTGTAGTAAGACGACAGGATGCTCCAATGCGGGTCGGAATTGCCCGTGATGTGGTGGGTGGATTGGTACAAGCCCTTGTTCAAATACTCCGGTGGCAACAGCACCGATCCAGTCGGGCTGCGCATCTCGAAGATGGACGAGAGGTCCCGCTTGAGGCCGCCTTTTCGCACATCCGCCAACACGCCCAACGAGTAAGGAGTGACGTCATTGCGGAATTTCCTGATGGTCTCCTTCGGCGTGTTTTTGCCGCCGAGCAATTCAACCTGGCCGAAATCGGTGATCTTTGGTGCGCCTTCCAAGGCTTGCTGGTATTGCTCTTGAGTCGAGTCTTTCGGCAGAAATTCCAAGGCTTGATCCATCACCGAGACATCGGGCCGGTGGCCTCCCAGCAGGGCGCTCTGGTGGGCGAGGGTTGGTTGGTGACGGGGATCCCGATAGGCAATGATGCGGGCCTTCACCGACTCATCCGCGACATGCCAGGCACAGGCACCCTGCTCTTTGCCATCTTTGAACAGAGGAACCCTGCCCGCAACAAGCGGCCCCCCAGCTGGCAATTCACCACCGAAGGTCGCCTTGTCCGCCAGCGTGATGGGTTGCACGGACCACGCGGAATGGCCGAAATCACGCTGGGTGGCGTCTGCCGGGTTGCGAGTGGAGACCAGCCAACGCTTGAAGCCGGGCGAATCGTTGTCGGCTGCGGTCTGGGTTTTCGGCCCGCTGTAGTCAAGGCTGGCGGAGGCAGGATCAAAGTCCCACGAACTCCATACCCCGGTGAGGCCCGATTTTCCGGGACTCTTGAGAATTGCGGAGGTCGCTGTCGCGGCTTGGTCGGGTCCCAGCGATTTCTGCAAGTCCCCGAGCGCGAGCATCAGTGCCAGACGGGCGTTGCTCCGGGCTTCAGCCATCGCCATACCCTGGCCTGCGGTGCGCAACGACACACTGGAAAGAGTGAATAATCCAACCACGATGATCACCAGCAGGATCATCAGCAGGAGTGTGGCTACCAGGGCCATCCCCCTCGGACACCTGTTCGGGCCGGAAATCAACGAGCGAGACAGGTGTGGCCGCGAGAATTCTCTCGCAGGGCGACTGTCGGTTGGATTGCGGGATGGCTTCATTGCCTAAGGGTTATCTCTCTTGGTCGGGTGTGTTGGGCGTATACCTTACGGCCTCTGGCATCTTAAGAAAATGTCTTCCCTTGTGAAAAGTTTGTGATAGAATGTGCATCGGACAGCCTAACGCACATGAAACCCGGCTCCAACCGTACAAAGCGTGTGTCCGTGGGCGCATACTCAAACCGGTTCGGCTTGTCAGCGTTGAGGGCGGGAAAGATTTCCACTTTAGAAGTGGCGGACGCCGTTTGCGCGGCCAAGAGGCATGTGGCGACCCTGCCTATCATTTTGAAGGAAACACAGGTTGATGTTGTCATGTGACCTTGCCGGGGTTTCCCGGGATTGTGGCGGACGGTGGGTGGTTTCATGTGTCAGAACGTATTTTGTTAGTCTTTCCGGAAGGTTCAGACACACGGGCGGAAGAATTGTTAGACTGAGCGCAAGGCCATATTTGCATTTCTTCGGGAATGTGGCTTGGCATTCCGAGACATTGAAGGCGCGGTCTTGATTTTCTCGGTCACCCCCGGCAAGCAACAGTCGAAATGCATCAGCCGTCAATCCGGCTCGGACGAATTGACGGGTGATGTTTGTTGATGGTTGAAATCCGCCTTGGCTAGGCCGGCGCGGGTCAGGGGGTTTGCTCAACGCCCACTTGGAAGAACCTGGCTTTTTGCGGACCGTTGGCCGAGGGAATGAGCTCGATCGGATAGGGTACCCGCACCGCACGGATGTCGCCGGTGCTCGTCAGTTCGCTCGGTTCGGTGGCGCTGGTCTCCCAATAGCCTGCCTCCAGATCCGCACTGAAGCGAACGGTGTAGAGGATACCGGCGGTTAGATAATCCGCACGGCGGCCAAACACCGCGTAAAACGCGCCACCATCCTCGACGATTTTGGGAGCTCCCGGGTTGGTGACGGATGTCCCGTCATAGACGATTGCACCGCTTGACGACAGGGTCGGGTCGGTGCCGAAGGCGTATTCCTGGAGGTTGGTCAGGCCGTCTCCATCCGGGTCATGGCTGGCAACCTTGTCGGTGAAGGAATTGGCGAAGGTGCCGTTTGACCAGGAGTCATAGGGGCTGGTGCCGGTGGAGGTGACGGTCAGCAACAGGCTCAGGGTGTCTTCGGAGATCGAGACGGTGGCCGCCCAACCCGCTGGCAGGTTGAGGATGGCCGGCACACTCCCGGTGATCGGCTCGGAGGCGACGACGAGCGGGTAGATGCCGGGAGCGGACAGGACGCCACTGGTGGTGATGTCGAGCACGGAGGCACCGGAGAAGACCAGCGCAGCGGTGATATTGAGCGGATCGTGGTCTGCGGCCAACGTGCTCAGGGTGAAGGCCAGGCGGCCATTGTCGGCGATGGTCGTCGTGCTGTGGATGGTGCCGGTGCCGCCGAGGGTGGCGTTGGCATTGACCGTGACCGTTCCAGTGGCAATGCTGCCGGTGACGAGGAGAGCCCCGTTGTTCACGGTGGTGGGGCCGGTGTATCCGTTACTTGCCGTTAGGGTGAGCGTGCCGGAGCCCACCTTGGTCAGGGCAGTCGCCGCGCCATTGGAGCCCACGCCGATGTTGCCGGAATATGTCGTGCTCGTCCCCAGTGCACCGATCTCAAGCGTGGTGGTTCCCGAGGTGCTGTCGTTCCAATGCAGCGCACTTCCTGATAGAGCGCCAAGTTCCAGGGTGGCATTGCCGACATGGCTCACGAAATACGTGCCGTTGAACACCCAGCCCGCGTCTGCGCTGCCGGAGTTAGCAGCACTGAGGCATGTCTGCCCCGCGCTCTGCGTGTAGGTGCCGGTGAAGCCGCTGATGTTGCCGGCGAAGGTGTAGCGTGAGTCATCCGACTTGTGAATGGTTCCGGCCCCGCCAATCGTGTTAGCTAAAGTCCTGCCACCGGTGGTCGCGAAGGACAGGGTGCCGCTGGCCCCAACCGTGACCGTGCCGGCCCCGAGCGCACCATTCGCTCCGGTAACGGACAAAGTGCCCTCATTGACGGTGGTGTTGCCGGTGTAGATGTTGGTGGCGCCGAGCGTGACAGTGCCCGCGCCGACCTTGGTCAAACCGCTGGTTCCGAGCAGAGGGACGTTCAGGGTTGCGTTGCTGTTTGCGGCAATCGTCGGGCTATTCAGCGTGATCGAACCCGAACCTGAAACGGCGTAGTTGGCATTGAAGGTCAATCTGCCAGCGATGACGGCAGAGGGCAAAGTCACCGTGTAATTTTCTATGCCACCCGAGCCGAAGGTGACGAAGTTAAAGTTGCTCCAGGCAATATCGCTGAGCCCATCCCACCAATTGGCTGAGGTCCAGGTGCCATCCCCATCCTGCACATCAGAAGTGCCGGCATCGGCATCCCAGGTCACGGTGGCGGGCACGGCAACCGTCACCGCGGCGACCGGACTGGTGGCCGTGCCATACAGGTTGGTCACGACGACATCGTAATCGCCGCTGTCACCGACCTCGGTAAGGGCGTTGGTATAGGTCGCAGAAGTGGCGCCGGAAAGATCCACGCCACCCTTTCGCCACTGATAGGTCAAGGGGGCAACTCCCACCGCGCCAGCATTCATGGTGAGAGTTCCACCAGACGCAAGGGAGACGCCCTTCGGGGGAACCGTGACCACGGGTTTGTCCGTGATGATAAAACCGGCCAAAAAACTCCGCGGAATGCCATCGGAAGGACCCGTGAGGCTCAGAGTATCACTCGTGAACAGATTCGAGGTCGGTGTGCTAATCGAGAAGCCAGCCGAGGCGTTATAGGTGAAAGTCCCGCGCACGTCATAGGTTAGGGTTTCGGGGGTGACACCATCGCTAATCGAGGTGGGGGCGATTTGAGGAACTCTCCCGTCATCCGCCGCGATCGCCTGAAGGACGTAGCCATCGGGAAACTGCGCCGCCAGGCCGCTCAAATTCACCTGATAGGGGCCGTACAGTTCCCCCCAATAGACCTCGGTATCTCCCGGATACCCCACGTAATCAATTGGCATGTAAACCGGGGCCGCCCAACTGGTCCATACGCCTTGTGCAGACCACGAGACGCCGAATGAACCTCCATTGCTCGGGGTTGCAGTCAACGAGTCTGCAGCCAGCCCCGGATTCGCCGATGTGAACCAGTCGCTGGCTCCAATGCCAAAGGCGGTAGCGGTTACCTCCTTGCCAGAAGTGCCATACGCACTGCCTTGGAAGTTGATGCCGACGCTGGTGCCTGCCTGGGAGGAACCGAGCATTAACGCTGCAGCGGGAACAGCCAGCGCGGCACCTTTTATTAACGTGTATGTTTTCATCAATGATTTTTTCGACGTGGCGTTTTTCATAATGGTTGGTTTGTGCTTCGTTGATAACGTTATGTAACTGAGAAAGAATCGTTATATGGCCGTCTGGAAGACTGGCATTGGATTCATGCCTTCTCTTCGGGGATGCCGAGTTCGGCGAGGGTCTGGCGGAGCCAGTGCAGCGAGTGGGTGAGCATCGGGCCGCCCTGGCCTTCGCATTCGATCGAGAGATGTCCGGTGAAACCCGTTTCATGCAACAGCGCGAGACAGCGCTTGATGTTCGATGCGTTGACGCCATCGCCCACGGCACATTGTGAGAGGGCGATGCCGGTCTGGCCACCGCCGACGATGGCGGCGAGCGATTCGCTGACGTCCTTGACGTGGACGTGGGCGACCTTGTTGCGGAAGCGTTCGCAGAACGCCACGGGATCCTGGCCGGCGATGAAGGTGTTACCGGTATCCAGATTGAGGCGCAGGAACGGGCTGTCCACAAACGCGAGCATGCGCTCGAGAAACTCCGGTTTGGTGGTGAAGTAACCATGCACCTCGATGGTGACGGTCATTTCATAGGCCTCGGCCACCTCGATGATTCGCTGGTATTGGCGTTTCATCAGGTCCATCGCCTCCTCGTCCGTTAGGCCGGCAGGGCGATGAAGACCATCGGTGGTGGCGACGCATCCGCAACCGGCATGCTTCGCCCACGGGATGGCTTTGAGCACATAAGGCAGCCCGTAAGCCGGACCATCGATACCGGACAGCGGAAACGCGGCGTCCACCTGCGAAAAGCGGACGCCATAGGACGCCATGTGTTTGCGAAGAAGCGCCGGGTCCTGATACATGGCAACATGTGGCTGATAGCCGAGGCCGTGGATCCAGCTCACGCCGTCTATCAGGCCGCACTCGATCCA
>Ga0209697_10010526_pt1 | contig 9991 bp, 8 predicted proteins | sample AliMusrvi5mmetaG_FD_184115 | JGI IMG/M metagenome (GOLD analysis project Ga0209697, IMG submission 184115) | Freshwater lake bacterial and archeal communities from Alinen Mustajarvi, Finland, to study Microbial Dark Matter (Phase II) - Alinen... | ecosystem: Environmental > Aquatic > Freshwater >... | reverse complement strand
TCCCATCAGCATCTTCGGCCGAAAGAATCATACCTTCGCTCATCACACCACGAAGTTTGCGTGGTTCAAAATTGGCTATAAAGCAAACCTGTGTGCCGATCAGTTCTTCCGGATTTGGATAGTAGGCGGCTATACCCGACAAAATGGTGCGTTCTTCCATGCCATCAGCCAACCGGAATTGAAGTAATTTATCGGCTTTTGGCACTTTCTGGCAATCGAGCACGGTAGCCACGCGGATATCCAGTTTCGAGAAATCATCGAAAGCCACATTTTCTTTTACCGGAGCTGGTTTATAGGCAGCTGCTTCGTTGGCTAATTTTGTATTCTGTAATTTCTGAACCTGCGCTGCGATGGTTTCATCTTCAATTTTTTCAAAAAGTAATTCGGGAGTTCCAAGTTGATCGCCGGCTTTCAGTAGGTCAATCCGGCCCAGTTCTTTCCAGTCGAAAGTGGAAAGATTCAGCATAGTGCGTAATTTTGCTGAAGTAAAAGGCAAAAACGGTTCAAATGCAATGGCCAGATTCGCTGCGATTTGCAAACTCAGATGCATAATGGTTGCCACACGGTCCATATCGGTTTTAGCCACTTTCCATGGTTCTGTGTCTGCCAAATACTTGTTGCCGATGCGGGCCAGATTCATAGCTTCTTTTTGCGCATCGCGGAAGCGGAAATTGTTGAGTAATTTTTCTACGTCAGCTTTTACGTTTGCAAATTCGTCGAGCGTTTGTTTGTCGTAGTCGGTCAGTTCGCCCAATTCAGGCACTATGCCATCGTAATATTTTTGAGTAAGTACCAACGCACGGTTGATAAAGTTGCCAAAAATGGCTACCAACTCGTTGTTATTGCGTGCCTGAAAATCTTTCCAGGTAAAGTCGTTGTCTTTGGTTTCGGGAGCATTGGCAGTGAGCACGTAGCGCAGTACGTCCTGTTTTCCGGGAAATTCTTCCAGGTATTCGTGCAGCCATACCGCCCAGTTTCGCGAAGTTGAAATTTTATCACCTTCCAGGTTCAGAAACTCGTTTGCCGGAACATTATCAGGTAAAATATACGAACCTTCGGCTTTCAACATCGCCGGAAAAACGATACAGTGAAAAACAATATTGTCTTTTCCGATAAAGTGCAACAGACGCGTTTCAGGGTCTTTCCACCATTTTTCCCAACTGTCTGGCAGCAGTTCTTTGGTGTTCGAAATGTAACCAATCGGCGCATCGAACCATACATACAACACTTTACCATCGGCACCTGCAACCGGCACCGGAATTCCCCAATCGAGGTCACGACTTACGGCACGAGGTTGTAAACCCATATCGAGCCAGCTTTTGCACTGTCCGTATACGTTCGGTTTCCATTCTTTGTGATCTTCCAAAATCCATTGGCGTAACCACGCTTCGTGCTGGTCGAGCGGAAGATACCAGTGTTTGGTTTCGCGCATTACCGGAGCAGAACCGCTGATCGCTGATTTTGGATTGATTAAATCGGTAGGGCTCAATGATGTTCCGCAGGATTCGCACTGGTCGCCGTAAGCATTTTCGTTGCCGCAATGCGGACATTTTCCGGTAATGTAACGGTCGGCAAGGAATTGCTGAGCCGTTTCGTCGTAATATTGTTCGCTGGTTTTCTCAACAAAACCGCCTTTGTCGTAAATGGTTTTGAAAATATCGGAAGCCAGTTCTTTATGAGTTTTGGACGTGGTACGCGAGTAAATATCAAACGAAATTCCAAAATCCTCGAACGATTTTTTGATAATTCCGTGGTAACGATCCACAATATCCTGAGGCGTTACGCCTTCTTTTTTGGCTTTGATGGTGATAGGCACACCGTGCTCGTCCGATCCGCCGACAAAAAGAACTTCCTCGCCCTTCAGACGGAGGTAGCGCACATAAATATCAGCAGGAACATAAACACCCGCCAGGTGACCAATATGAACAGGTCCGTTGGCATAAGGCAAAGCCGAAGTTACGGTGGTACGTTTAAATGTAGTCATTGTTTTTGTAGGGACAAGTCGTGACTTGTCCATTTTTTTATAGGACAGGTCACGACCTGTCCGTACATTAATGAGTAAGGATATCAATTCGGGCTGCAAAGATACAGACAAATAATGAAATTTGGAATTTTTATTTTTTGGAAATGAACTAAAAAGCAGAAGTTCAATGTTCTGTCAGATTTTCTATTTATCAATCAATAAACTTTCGGTTTCAGATGGGATTTTAAAACTAATAAGTGTAACATCCATTGTCCCTGCAACCTTGAGCTTAATCCAACCAATTCTTGATTTATTGTTTATTATTTTACGAAAACCAATATACCCAAAATCATTTTTAATCCAGGTACTATCAATAAAACTACCTCCATATTGTTTATAAACGTCATATGTAATGTATTTTGATTCGCTTGAGAAATTTGAAGTGTTAACTATCCTATCATTGAAAACATATCTATATGCTTTAGCATTCAAAAAAGAAATTTGACAATTATTCAAAGACTTCACATTAATACCATATTCATAAAGTGTAATTCCACCATTCGAGTTTGTATATAGAACAAGGTCGTTAACTCCATCACTTTCTACGTCTATATTTATGTTTGTAAAATATTTAATCAACTTCTGGTTATTTAAACTTACAGTGTCCACCAGATTAAATGTATTCGTGCTAGAATCATTTTTAATCCCATTCGATGCAATTAATTTTACTTTGTAGATTCCATAATCGCTATAAGAGTGACTCGGTTCTGCTAATATAGAGCTTGTGCCATCTCCAAAGTCCCAAAGGTAGTTATTTGAATTTATAGACCTGTTGATAAATCTAACAGTCCTCAGTAAGGGATTGATTAAGAAGTCAAAACCAGCAACAGGATCTTTTTTCTCAATAGGTATATTTTCAATAGTTATAGTTTTAACAACAGAATCGGACAGCAATCCATAAGATGAGATTAATTTTACAGTATATTTTCCTGAACTATTATAAGAATGAACCGGCTCTTTAATCACTGAAAATGTACCATCACCGAAATCCCATTTATATCTTGAAGAATTTTCAGAAAGATTTGTGAAAGTAACTATGTAACCTGAAGCTAGAGTATATGAAAAATCAGCTTTTAGATTATTTTTGGTGCTATCTTCGCAACTAATGAAGAGTAAAATTGTTGCAAATAAATGCAATAGGTGTTTCATAAAATAGAGTTCTAATTGCGAAGTTTAATCTTTCTCATTTGGTTCGACAAATGTAAATATAATTTTGTTGTTTAACAACATTTTCTGGATAATTTTATTGTACAATCAAAACATCTATCTTTGTACTAAACAGAAATTACTCAATGCCCCTCAACAAAGCCATACTCAAAGAACAACTTGCCCAGCTTTCCAAAAAAGAATTAGCCGAAATGGTGCTGAAGCTTGCCGGAAAGCGCTATAACTACGAGTTTTTGCTGGTGAATTTTCTGGATACCGAAGGCGGTGAACAAACACTTTACGAAGAAGCGATTGAAGATATTGATGCACTTTGGTTGAAGGAATTTAAAGGAAGTACCGAGCTAAAAAGGCTGGTGAAAAAGCTGAATGCCTGTGTGAAGCGGATCAACGAATTTATGGTGGAAACCAAAAGTAAAAAACTGGAAGCAGACCTGGTGCTGTATGTGTTGGGGTTGCAGTTCGGGCAACCGACAAAAGTATTTGGAGCGCGTGTTTCGGGTTACGATTACAAAGTGGGTTTGCTGTTGAAACGACTTATTACGCTGGTCACCAAAAAACTGCATCCCGACTATCTGGCCGACTATCAGGAAAAAATCAACGAAATGCTTCAGCGTTTGCACAAAACTTCCAATCGGATTAATACCATTAAGGAATTGCCTCAGCAGATTGATTAAAACTCAATTTATCTTCGTACTTTTGCGCTTTGAACTCCTTTAAAACTCCAATGCTGAAAAAAATAAAACCCTATATGATGCCCATTTCCATGTTATTGGGCGCTATTTTTTACAAACCTGCGGGAGCATTGTCGTTCCTCACTCCTTATCTGATTTTTATCATGTTGTTCCTTACTTATTGTAACCTGAAGCTGAACGAAATTCGAGTTTCGTGGTTGCATTTATGGCTGATTTTAATACAACTTGGAGGTAGTATAGGCGTTTTTCTGTTGCTCAATCCCATAAATACCGTATTGGCACAAGCTGCAATGGTTTGCGTGCTCGCACCTACCGGAACAGCTGCACCGGTTGTAACAGGCATGTTGAAAGGAAATATTGCGGGAGTGACGGCTTATAGCTTGCTGATTAATATTTGCGTGGCAGTGGCTGCACCAATCATTTTTTCGTTTGTAGGTAACAACCAAACTTTGCCGTTTTTCGACTCGTTTCTGGCTATCGGACAGCGGGTTTTTGTTTTGTTGATTTTTCCGTTTGCGTTGGCTCTGTTTTTGCGAAAAGTAACGCCTACTGTTACCGATAAAATAGGTTCTTATTCCGGATTAGCCTTCTATGTCTGGTCGTTTTCACTGATTATCGTAACGGGACGAACCGTAGAATTTATTATGAAACAAAATAGTTCAAGTTTTATGTTGGAAATTGTTGTTGCATTAGCTGCTTTGGTGGTTTGTATCAGTCAATTTTTGATTGGGCGTGGCATTGGCAAACAATACGATGACACCATTGCAGGTGGTCAGGGTTTAGGACAGAAAAACACCATTCTGGCAATCTGGATGGCACAAATGTACCTGAATCCGATTGCATCGATTGGTCCGGGAGCATATGTGCTGTGGCAGAATTTGGTAAATTCGTATCAGGTTTGGCTGAAGCGGAAAGTATTATAACCTCACCCCTGACCCCTCTCCTTGAGGAGAGGGAAATAATGAAAAAGAAATTTATGACACGTAAAAATCAAATCATCCTTGTAACAATTGTTCTGCTAATCAATTTCCTGCTGGACAGAGTAACTAAAATGCTGGCTCTAAATTACCTTCAGGGCAGGGAAACCTTGTCGTATTTTTACGATACCATCGTGTTGCAGTATACCGAAAATACCGGAGCATTTCTGAGCATGGGTGCTGGTTGGCCGGATTGGCTAAAATACATTCTTTTACTCGCAATTCCCATTGCTGTTTGTCTGTACGGACTTTATTATTGCGCTTTTAAACTGACTGACACAAAATTAGTTATTGCTTTTGTATGCGTCATCGGTGGTGGACTTGGCAATCTTGTTGACCGGCTGATTTACGATTTCCATGTGGTGGATTTTCTGAATTTTGGCATTGGTTCACTGCGTACCGGGATTCTTAATGTGGCGGATATGTCGGTTACTTTTGCGGTTATTTACTTATTGTTTCTTCAGTTTACAAGTCCGAAGGAAGAATCAGCATAATTATTCTTTTCTATTTCCGAACAAAACCGCTTTGAAATTAGTTAGTTTAGCAAAAGAAACTATTCAATGGATTTGCAAATAAATGAATATCAGTTTGGTGAGCGACCTGTGGTTACCCGCCCGAATATGGAGTTTTTAGAGTTTTTAGGCGAAGATGGCATTCGAGCTATGGTTAGCCGTCACTACGATTTAATGCGCCAAAGCCCGATAAAAAAACTTTTTCCGAGCGAGGATGCCGAGTTTGAAAAGGCAAAACTTCGTTCTTCCGATTTTATGATTCAAATACTGGGCGGACCTGAACATTACAATAAAAATCAGGGACAACCATTACTTGTTAAACGCCACCGACCATTTACTATTACCTATGCAGGTCGGACTGTGTGGCTTACATGTTACAAACAAGCATTGCTTGAAACTAATGCTCCCGAACACCTCATTCAATCATTTTGGGATTATCTAAATGTTTTTTCCATTTGGATGGTCAATATTCCCGACAAATAACCCTTTAAAAATAATATTATGAATCTGCTCGAACAACTCAAATCGTATACCAAAGTGGTGGCCGATACCGGTGATTTTCAATCGATTGCTGCTTATAAACCAGCCGATGCCACTACCAATCCGTCATTAATTTATGCAGCTTCACAGGATGCGAAATACGCCTGGCTTATCGACGATGCTATTGCATATGCTAAGGGTATTTCAACCGACAAAACTGTTCAGCTGAGTAAAGCGATGGATAAGTTGGCCGTGAATTTTGGACTTGAAATTCTGAAAATCGTTCCCGGGCGTGCTTCAACCGAGGTAGATGCCCGCCTTTCTTTCGATACCGAGGCAACTATTTCCAAAGCGCGTGAACTCATTGCGCTATATGAAGCCAACGGAATTTCGCGCGAACGGATTTTGATAAAAGTGGCATCGACCTGGGAAGGAATCCGTGCTTCCGAACAATTGGAAAAGGAAGGCATTCACGGCAATCTGACTTTGTTATTTTCCATGGCTCAGGCTGTGCGCTGTGCCGAAGCTAATGTGACGCTTATTTCGCCTTTCGTGGGACGTATTCTGGACTGGCACAAAAAAGACCGTGGAGTTGCTGATATTCCAGCAACGGAAGATCCGGGCGTATTGTCGGTTGGGCAGATTTACAATTACTATAAAAAATTTGGCTACAATACCATCGTGATGGGAGCGAGCTTCCGAAATATTGGCGAAATTATTGAACTGGCGGGTTGCGATGCGCTGACTATTGCACCGTCGTTGCTCAAAGAACTGGAAAATACCGAAGGTATTCTGGAAAAGAAATTAATACCGGAAACTTCGAAAAATCTGGATATTGAGCGAATTCACATGGATGAAAAAACCTTCCGATGGATGATGAACGAGGATGCCATGGCAACTGAAAAACTCGCCGAAGGAATCCGGAATTTTACCAAGGATTTAATTAAACTGGAAAAACATATTTCGGCTCTACTTTAGAACGAGGAACCAAGATATTAGACAAAAAGAGAGAAAAATCAACTTGATTTTTCTCTCTTTTTGTTAAGTCACCCTTTAGGGGGATTTAGGGGGCATCTTATTTTTCTTTCTTTTCCACCAGCTCGGTAAAACTCTTCGCAGCTTTGGTAAATTCCGAAGGAAGTAACACAATGGTTGTGGTGTTATTGTCGATTCCGATTTCCGATAGCATTTGCATGCGGCGAAGTTCAAGTGCTATCGGGCTGCCTTCCATCACCGTTGCGCCTTGAGTAAGTTTAATAGACGCTTCCAGCTCGGCTTCGGCTTTTACAATTCGGGCACGTTTTTCTCGAATTGCTTCCGCTTCACGAGCCATTGCACGCTGCATGGCTTCGGGAATTTCCACGTCCTTCATTTCCACCATTTCAATTTTGATTCCCCAGGGCTCGGTAACCGAATCCACGTTTTTCTGAAGTGTGGCGTTAATTTGTTCGCGTTCACGTAGCACCTCATCGAGCGAATGTTGTCCGATAATATTACGCAAAGCCGTTACCGAAAACTGATAAACCGCCTTGTAATAATCTGCCACCTGAATAATGGCACTTTCGGGATTGGTGATTCTGAACCAAAGTACGGCGTTTACTTTAATGGTTACGCTGTCCTTGGTGATGGTTTCCTGTTGTTCCAGATCAACGGTTTTGGTACGAATATCAACCCGTTGTTGAGCATCAATCAGCGGAATAATCCAGTATAAGCCGGGACCTTTGATGGATTGAAAACGTCCAAGACGAAAAATAATGGAGCGTTGATACTCCTGAGCAATTCTAAATCCTGAAAGCAGAATTAAAATAACGGCACCGATAATAATTTCGGGAATAGGGAGAATTTCCATTTTTGTTGATTTTAAAGGGTTTTGAAATTTGGGTTCAAATACGCTTCAAATTTACATAAATAATTCAGGAATAATACTTTTTTTATAACATTACTGAAAATAATTTACATGCAACGTTCAACTAGGGTTAGTTCACTATCAATCAGGATAAATGCCCTGATATTAGATAGTTTTGCAAAAACAGAAAGGTGTAGGATTGGAAGAACCGAGGTTGGGCAACGGTACTATTTAGTTTCTCTACCAAACTTTGGTATAGTTCTACAGGAGTTTGTGCGTATGACCCGAAACAATGGGATTAAAGCACGGAACTTGCGTAGAAACCCCGGGTCTTTCGGATAAATCTACGGAAGATGGATAGACTAACCTGAAAAATCTATGGAATAATACCAAACATTGCTAGATTTATGCGGATATTTTGCTGAAAAACACGGGAAATTTGTGAGTTTCTACCAAAGTTTCGGTGATTAATATGAAAGAATGGTAGATAAACCCAGAACTTTCGGATTTGAATACGGAACTTTCGGATTAAAATACGACAATGGTTTAAAAAACCTCGTCAGCGGTTGGAAAATAGATTTATTTCGACCCCAAATACAGCAAAAACATTCCAATCAGCACACCAATCATATCAATTAATTTCAATTTGATGTTTTTGTCTTTCATTACGATAGCGCCGTACAAAAAGGGAACCACCACACCCGAACGTCGAATGGTTGATACCACGGAAATCATGGATTCGGGCAAAGTAAGTGCATAAAAATATACAAAATCGGCTGTTACCAGAAAGAATGATATCCAGAAAATAGCCCATTTGAAGGTAAAAGGAGTGGTTTTCTTGCGGGTTGGTGCCCATAAAAACAGAGTGATGATACCCATAATTGCCGCCTGATAGAAAGTGTAGTATACCTGAACGGACATAACGTCATAGCGCTTCATCAGATATTTGTCGTACAAACCGCTCAATGCTCCGGTGAGCGTGGCCATAACGATAAACCAGAACCATTTATTGGTTTTGAAAGATATGCCTTCTTTTTTTCCGGCAACTGAAAAGAGATAAAACGAAAGCAAAGTGATTCCCACACCTGCCGCCTGAAATCCGTTCAGTTTTTCGCCAAAAATCAACATAGCACCTACCACTGTCCAAACTGGTTGTGTAGCTTTGATAGGCGAAGCGAGCGAAAGTGGTAAATGCTTTAGAGCAAAATAAGCAAACAGCCACGAGGTAAGCACGATGGTAGCTTTCAAGACAAACAGCATGTGAGCATGAAAATCGACACGTGGCACAAAAAATACCGAACCTTTAAGCGTTTCGGGGAAAAATTCGGATAAGATTAGGAACGGAACGAGCGTCAGACACGAGAATAATATCGAAACAAAGATGACCGGAATAACTGCATTTTTTTCTAAAGATACCTTTTTAAAAACTTCATACGAACCTAACAGAATGGCAGAAACAAAAGCTAAGAATAACCACATGGGCAATTAATAATTCACAATTAATAATTCATAATTAAAGGCTTGTCAGATAAAAATCTCTGTGGGATGTTGAATATCAACCAGATACAAGCCATGCGCCGGAACGGAAACGCCGGCTTTGCAACGGTTTTTGGCTTCGATAACGGCTCTGAATTCGTCGAAAGACATTCTATGACGACCTACTTCGAACAATGTACCTACAACCGCCCGCACCATATTCCGCAAAAACCGATCGGCCTCAATGGTAAAAACCCACTCATCTCCCACTTTCGTCCATTCGGCACGGCTTATCGCGCAATTATTCGTTTTTGCGTCAGTGTGCAGCTTGCTGAAACTGGTAAAATCGCGGTATTCGAGCAGAATGGATGCTGCCCGGTTCATTGCTTCAAAATCCAGTTTGTCACTAATACGAGCCGCCAATTCTGTCAGGAAAACATCCTTTTCGGTAACTACATGATATTCATACCGGCGCGAAACCGCATCAAAACGGGCATGTGCTTCGGGCTGAACTTCAACAATTTTCTGAATGGTAATGTCGCGGGGCAACAAGCTGTTGAGCTTATTCGTTATGTCAAACTCCGCTGGTAACTCTCCTTCCACGTCAAAATGAGCAACCATCAGCCGCGCATGAACTCCGGTATCGGTTCGACCGGCTCCTGTAATCTCAGTTTCGGTGCGCAAAACGGTGCTTAATGCCTTTGTCAGAACTTCCTGAACGGAAATTCCGTTAGGCTGAATCTGCCAACCGTGATAAGCGGTTCCCTTGTAGGAGAGGTATATGAAGTAGCGTTTTTTCACGCTGCAAAGATACAACC
>Ga0209697_10010524_pt1 | contig 9994 bp, 4 predicted proteins | sample AliMusrvi5mmetaG_FD_184115 | JGI IMG/M metagenome (GOLD analysis project Ga0209697, IMG submission 184115) | Freshwater lake bacterial and archeal communities from Alinen Mustajarvi, Finland, to study Microbial Dark Matter (Phase II) - Alinen... | ecosystem: Environmental > Aquatic > Freshwater >... | reverse complement strand
TCTCGGTGGCCAGCAGGATGCTGCTGCCACCGCCATCGAGGTTAATGGCGCGGTCGCAGCCCAGGTGCAGCATCAGCGCGGCCAACTCCGCCGCCGTCATCCCCTGGCTGTAGCCGGGCTGCCGGCCATCCACCACCGCCAGGTACAGTGTGCGGGCGCCGGCGTCCAGGCCCACAGCGGTGCGTGGGTGACGGTCGCCGCCCGCCTCCGGCAGCACGTGACCGTCCTTGAGCAGGTCGATCCACCAGATGTTCACCGCCTCGCGGACGCCGGCCAATTCCGCCGGCGCCGGGCTGATGTGCGCCCCGCGGTCGGCATCCATCCAGAAGCACATATTGTTGCCCGGCGTCGTCTCCGCGCCGCTGCGCACCTTGCCGGCACTCACCGCAAGTCCGATGATATCCACCGGCTGTCCGGCGTGCCAGTGGGTATCCGGCTTTTCTCCCAGTTTCGGCACATCCTTGAAGGCGTTGGCATTCACCGCAACCAGCGCGTGGAACTGCTTCGCGAGCGAGCGTGGATCAGTAAGCGCCGCTTCCGCCGGGCCCGCACCGTCCGGGTCCTCCGCCGGCATGGCGATCACTTCCAACATGGGCGCGCGCAAATCCACCCGCACGATGTAGGCGGCCAGCGGAGGATCGATCTGCTTTTCGCTCCAGATCACCAGCGGCGCGGCCAACTCCTCCGGGGTCTTCGGTGCGTGGTCCAGCCGTAAGAGCGCCGCCGTTCGCCCCGCCAGCATGGCGGCGACGAGGAGGAGGGAGACGAATAGGCGCAGGCATCGTATAGACATGATACGCGTAGCTTACTGCCGGTGTGCCCCACCGTCAAGAGTTCAGCATAACTTCTACCCGGCATTATTCATGAGTGAATTGACTCCCGGGCTTACTGAGGCATTATTCGAAATGATATGAATAATGCGAGCTACCGATCAAAATATTGGCGACAGAGTTATGGTCTGTACATTCGCCGTTGTTTTGAGATTAATGGGGCTCTGTCCCTATATATCCCTATATATCCCAACGCAACCTCCGCGTCATGCAACGGACTTATCGACATGGTGGCGTCTCATCCGGTACCATAGCACAACGTATCGCCGCATGGCTGGGTCACGCGTGTCATGCCGATACATATAGACTGCGGACGGTTTTGTTGGACAGGGCCATCTTCAGACGGGTTGCGACGCGCGACGCGGGTGCTGCGCGGTGGTTCCTGGTACAATACTAATCCAGACAACTTCCGCGCCGCCAACCTGAACAACAACAATCTCACAAACCGGAACAATAACAACAGTTTCCGGTGTGTGTGGCGTTCGCCAGGTCCCTCCAGCCTGAAAATTTCTGGAGTCGCCGGAATTTCGTACACTACGGTGGACGAGAGCGTGCTGCGGGGAGTCCATGCGCATCGTGGCCCGGTCCTCGGGCGCTCCTGGGGACGAATACAAAACCGCCCGGCGGCGACCGGTAGGCGCGCGAGTGTTCGACGGCCGTCGCCGGGCATTTATAAAACGCGTCCGGTCGGTGGACCGGGCGCGCGGGGTGGGCGGTGGCGGATTACCGCACGCGGTTTTGGATTTCGGCGCGGTTCTGCACGTCGGTATACTTCAGGTTTTGAATGTAGGCCCAGCAGGCAGTGGTATAGCCGGTCATCTGCTGGTAGAAGGCTCCGGAGAACTGCCGGATGCCGAGATGATGCAGGCCAGGATGCCGAGTCAATAAAGGGCTTTGACCTCTTTATTTGAATTGTAAGGAGATTTCCATGAACTTTGCGACGATGGTGCGCGTGTACTGTTTGCTCCTGGTCTGCTGTAGTGCCCGCATGCTCTGGGCACAAGGCAATTTCAATATGGCCTCCCGCCTGTATGCCGTGCCGGCGGCCGGGCAGACGATGGATGGTGATCTGAGTACATGGGACACCTCGGGCGGCATCGACGTCTACGCCACCCCGGAAACGCGCGCGAAGAGCAACGCCCATCTCTACGTGATGTATGATGCGGAGGCGATCTACCTGGGCGCGGACATTACCGACGCCACTCCGATGATGAACGTGCATGATCCGGTGACCGATGCCGGACGCGGATGGAACGGCGATGCCTTGCAGTTCCGTCTTTATCTCAAGCCGACTTTCCCCGGCAACGACAGCACCTTTGATACAAAGAACGACCCCACTTCGCAAATCGTCCACCTGCTCTGTTGGTATTACGGCGCGGAAAAAACCCCCGTGCTGCAACTGGCCTATGGGATGAAGTATGCGAATTTGCATCCCGAGTGGCGGGATGGCATTGTACCGAATGCGCAATACCAGGCGGCGTATCAACTTCGCGCGGATAAGACCGGCTATCGGCTGACCTACCGCATCCCCTGGACGGTTTTGAGCGCCACCTATGCATTGAAGGCCGGCGACCTCACCGCAGCTACCTGCCAGGTGCATTGGGCCATCCCCGATGGGTCGGCTATCGAGCCGGGCGGGGTGGCAAACGGCTTACAAAGCCGCGCCGGATTCGCCTTTCAGGAGACTGGTTGCTGGGGAAAACTCATCTTCTCGCCGACAGGTCACCTTGCCACCCAACAGGCCGGCGAGAAGCTGACACCACCCACACCGTTGCAGTTCACCTACCCATTAGCACAGGACGGTATAGTGACCGTAGCACTGCTCGATGATAAAGACGCGCCGGTGCGGCATATCGTTGCCGCCCAGCCACGCAAAGCCGGCACGCTGACAGAGACCTGGGATGGTCTCGGAGACAACGGAGCGCCATTACCGGCGGGCATATATCATTGGAAAGGGCTGGTGCATGACCCGCTACAGGTGGTGCACCGGCTCTCCGTGCATAATTCTGGCCATCCGCCCTTCCCCACTGCCGATGGCACTGGCAGTTGGGGCGCTGACCATGGCGCACCCAGCGCAGTCGCCTGCGCCGGTCAGCATATATTGTTGGGCTGGTCGGGTTGTGAGGCCGGCTGGGGCTTTATCGGCGCCGATCTCAACGGACGCAAACAATGGGGGCAGCGGTATGATGTGCAGAACCACTGCCTGGCCTCAGATGGCGAGTGGGCCTACCTGTATGGCGGCGTCAACGGACAAGTCGGGCTCATCCGTGCCAGATTGGATACCGGCATGCATACCAAGTTTGACGGCGATGTACCGCGGGCGCAGATTCCGGACACTGTGAAGATGGCGGTGGTCGGCCTGGCCGTGTCCGGCGATACGCTCATTGCCGCCTTCCCCGGCTGGACACCGAAACCCTGGTATATGGAGACGCGCGATCCTAAACTGGACACCGAGCCGCAGTGGAACTCCCTCGTGCTGTTTAACAAAAAGACCGGACAAGTGCTGACCACGCTGACGCTACCTGGCGCTGCCGGCAAAGGGCAACCACAACTCGGGGGCATCGCCGTGCGGAACGCCGGTGAGGTGTATGCCATCCTCGGCGGCAAGGTTGTGATTGTCGCGCTGAAGAATGGCACGGTACGCGACTTCGCGGTCAAGCACCTTGATTCTCCTCAATCATTGGCGGTCGATGCCCAGGGTAAGCTCTATGTCGCCAATAGCGGCACGCTGCAGAATGTCTCAATTTTCAGTCCTGCGGGAAATTATCTGAAGTCCATCGGAAAATCCGGCGGGCGTCCGATCCTCGGAAAATGGGATGGCGCACGCGGCGTCTACAATCCCATGGATCTGGCGGTGGATGGACAGGGACGCCTGTGGGTCGCCGAACAGGACTGGAACCCCAAGCGGATCAGCGTGTGGAACACAAAGACTTGCACGCTCATCACCGAATTCTTTGGCGGGTCGCACTACAGCACCTACGCCTCCATGGATCCCACCGACCCCACGCGCGTGTATTGCCATGGCGTACAGTGGAAAGTGGACATTGACAAGGGTACCTGGTACCCCGAAGCGACAGTATTGCGGGAGGCGGCGGAATGCCCACGTCATCCCGTCACGCTGCCGAACGGACGGCAATACGCCTACCTGCAGCGTACCGGCCTGCTTATGCGTCAGGGCGACCGTTTCGTACTGGTGGCCGGCGTGCTGAATATTGACCGCTTGAAAGACTATCCCTGGTTCGCGGAGTGGAAGAAGGGATGGGATGCGCCCGATCAGGTTACGGAACGACAGCGCTATCCGCAGGCGAACGCCAACACGACCTTCTGGACCGATCTGAACGGTGACGGCCGCGTGACGCCGGATGAACTCTTCCCCAATGTCCTCGGTGGCTTCTACTGGGGCAGCACAATTGATGCCAACCTGACGCTTTATGGCGGAACTGAATATGGCACGGTGCATGCGTTCCGGTTGAAACCCCAAAAAATTCTACCCAAGGGCATACCGGTATATGACATCAGCAAACTGGAAACCTTTGGTCCGGAAAAAACGCTGGGGACCATGGGTACGCAGGTGAGCACCGTAGCCGGATATGCCGATGAGGATGCCGTCTACATGTTGGGTGGGTTGCAAGTTGACGCAGAAGGCCGGAAGCTCTACCCCGGTTTGAACAAATTCGCCGGCAATGGCGAGCATCTATGGGGGTATTGGAACTGTTGGACCGGTATGCACTGGGCGTTGCGCAAGCCCATCCCGAAAAAGGGGGAGTTATTTGGGTGCCAGCTCATCTGTGGCAAAGGCGGCGGTGTACTGGCCGTACAGAACTACTTCGGCACAGTTGATCTCCTCAGTACCGACGGCCTCTACATCGATAAGATCATGCACGATCAGCGTCTCGGCATTATGGGCAACGAGACGATCTTCGCGGAATTCTTCTCCGGAGAATTCGTAAAGACAAAGGAAGGACGCTACTTCCTGCTCGCGGGCGACACCGATGGCCGCGTCAATGAAATCCTCGGGCTTAATTCGATACAGCGCTTTGCCGGTTCCTTTACCCTCACCCTGGAGGACGTGAAAGTCGCCCAGCAGGCGCGTGATGCCTTTGCCATCCAGCAAGCGCACGCGCAAACACTCACGATCCATCGTCTGGCTGGCCTGGACTGGGCCACCGCCAGCACCATGACGCGGGTGGTGGACGACCAGCGCAAGTTCAGCACCGCCATCGCCTATGACGAGAAAGATTTGATCGTGCGCTATGTGGTAACAGGGCCGAACGAGCTCACCAATAGTATCACCGAACGGCAACTACTCTTCAAAGGTGGCAACTGTCTGGATATCGAGCTGCAAACCGACCCGAAGGCCGACCCGGCACGCGCGGAAGCCGTCATAGGCGATATGCGCCTGCTCGTTACCCGCCAGGAAGGGAAACCGCTCTGCCTAGCCTACATAAAGAAGGCGCCAGGGTTCCAGGGGCAACCGGTGGTGCTGCAATCACCGACGGGCAAAGAAATATTCGATAAGGTTGTCGAGATTCCGGTGGAACTGGCGTATGAGAAGACAAAGACCGGATTCATCGCGGTGGTGCGCATCCCCCGCGCATCCCTGGGGCTCACCTTGACTCCCGCCACTTCCGTGCGGCTGGATCTTGGCTTCCGCTTCGGTAATGAGACGGGCAACGCAGTGGCGCAACGCGCCTACGTGTGGAACAGCAGTCCGTTGACCATGATCATTTACGACGTTCCCAGCGAGACACGCATGGAACCGGCCAACTGGGGCACAGCGACAGTCGAATAATCGTTTTGAATCCTTGCCAACCACGTCTGACGGGTATTAACCCGGATTATTCAGGAAGTAATTGACTGCCGGGTTAACTGCGGCATTATTCGAAATGCTATGAATAGTGCGGGGTAGCAGCCTGAAGCGAATTGCCAATCACAGCGTTATCTTCGGTGCGAAAGATGGGGACTGGCTTGCATTTCTCAGGCACAAGTGTCTATAAGATTAGGACAATGATCTGAAAATGCGTGCCTATCCCCAATACACGCCCTCTGCAAACACGCCGGTTAATGCGCCGGCGCCGCCGGTGTTGTAGGTTTTTTCACCGGCTGACTGGGAGGAATGCGCAGTATGAGTTCCATGGTGCGCTTGCCGACTTCGCGCACCACCGGGGCGGCGATCACGCCGCCGTAATGGGAGCCTTGCGGCTCGTCGATGATCGCCACCATGGTCAGGCGCGGTTTTTCCACCGGCATAAAGCCGATGAAGGAGCCGATATATTTGCCGGCGCGGAACCCGCCCGGTCCGGCCTTCTGCGCGGTGCCAGTCTTGCCCGCGATCCGATATCCGGGGATGGCCGCGGCCTTGCCCGTGCCTTTTTTCCCCGACACCACGCGTTCCAGGTACCGGCGTAAGAGCACCGCGGTCTCGGCCTTGCACACGCGTTTGCGTTCCGGCATGACATGTTCAATAGTTCCGTCGGGGCGCACCCAGGATTTCACCAGGTGCGGCTTCACCAGATACCCACCGTTTGCGGCAACCGAGTATAACGCGACCATTTGCAGCGGTGTAACAGCCATACTCTGACCGAATCCCTCATTTGCCAGGGTGACTTTCGCGCGTTCGCAATTTTTACGGTTCAGCGAACCGTGTGATTCATTGGCGAGTTCAATGCCGGTGCGTTTGCCGAACCCGAGATTGTCGCACCACTTGAGGAAGCGCGCGGGGCCCAGGCGCATAGCCAGCGTCGCTGCGCCTATATTGCAGGATTCCTCCAACAGCGCCCCGGCGTCGACCTGACCATGGGCGCCGTGCACATCGTGAATGATATGGTTGCCCACCGGCAATGCCCCGGTGCAGTTGGTGATGATTTGCCCGTCGTGGGTGACGCCTTCCTCCAGGGCCGCGATCACTGTGGCGGTTTTATAGGTACTTCCTGGTTCATAGTAGTTACTAACCGCGGTGTGTACCAACGGAATCTTCTTTGCCGCCGGATCATTCGCATCCCAACTGGGATAGGTCGCCATCGCCAGAATTTCCCCGTTCTCCGGGTTCATCACCACGCAGGCGCCGCGCAATGCATGCGCGCTGTCCACTGCCTTGGCCAACTCGTCTTCCGCGGTTTGCTGAATATTCACGTCCAGTGTCGTCACCACATCGCGTCCATCCACCGGTTCAATACGCTCGCTGCGCTCCGGGATCGTCATCCGCCGCGTGTCGATCTCGCGCATCTCCTTGCCATCTTTCCCCTGCAGGATATTGTCCTCCACCTGCTCTAACCCGAATGCGCCATGAAAGCCGCCGTTGAAATAGGCGACAAATCCCAGCGACGCGGAGGCCAGCGTATTATACGGATAGCGCCGGCGGCGTTCCTGCTGCATGCCCACCCCGGGCAAGCCATACACCACGCCGGGAATCGGCTTGGCTATCATCTTGCGTGTGATGCGCAGCGACGGCTTGCCGGCGGCCGGGGGCGGCCCCAGCGGTCCGGGCGCGGCCCCGGCCTGCAAGCGGTTACGAATCTCCTCTTTCGAGATCAACTCTTTTACCGGCTCCAACGGTTCTCCCTGTTTATGCGGTTTGGGTTCGGGATTGCTCATGGCATACAGGCGGTCCACGGCGTTGTCCAGCCGCGTGCCCGGGGTGTCGTGCTTCTCGCTCGGGTCGGGCGTGCTCAACACTTTTCCCGGCTCCACAACAAAAAAAGTGCCTTGCAAGCGGCGTACCGCGGCCGACATTTCCTCCGACAGTCCGCGGCGCAACCAGGCGAACCGCGTGCGATAGAGCAGGCGACGTTCTATTGCCTCCGGCGTCATCCCGATGAGCAACGACAGTTGCGCGGCCGCGGTGTCCGCCGGCAACGTTGACGTGCCGTCCAGATACCCGCGGGGGTCCACGCCCAGGGAATAATTCTTTTCCGCTTTGACGATCGCGACGCCGGGGAAATGCAAGGCGCGTACAGCGAGCATGTGCGGGGGAGAGAAGTGGGCGGTCAACCAGCGCAAACGCAAGGGTGTCGCGGGTGGGGTGGCCGGCGTTGCTGCTGTATGATGCGGTGGCGGCGTGCCGGTGGTTTGCGCTGGGGCGACGGGGGAAGTCGCCACCGGCGCGGCCTGGTGCACCGGCTCTTTACTCGAGGCGTGCTCCTGTTGCGGCGTCACATCGATGCCCAACTGTGTAGTGACCGTTTGCGGGGTCACCCCGAGGGCCTGCGCGAGTTCCGGCACCAGGGCATCGCTCTCCGGCAGCAACCGTGGATCCGCGCCGATACGGTATCGCCAGCCATCCTCGCGCACCGTCAGGCCGGGGAGGGTGCAGGCACGCAACGCGGTCACTTCGGTGGGCGAGAGATCACGCTTGACCCACACAAAATCCACTGGTTGCGTGATGGTGGCCAGCAACTGGTCCGGCGGCACTTGCACCACCGGCGCCAATTGCTGGGCGAGGAGTGCGGGGTTGCTGATCAACTCGGGGTCCACATACAGCGAATCCCGTGTGTCGTCCAGCGCCAGTACGACGCCATTACAATCAAGCAACCGCCCACGTGTGGCCGGCAACACGTCCTGACGCTTGTGATACATATCCGCCTGGCGTTGATAATACGCGTGCTTGATCACTTGCAGCCAGAAAAGACGGCCGATGATGAGCAGCAATATTCCCCCGAGGAGAATGCACCAGATCACGGCATTTTTGCGGATAGTGCGATGTTGTTGACTGAATCCCGACAACCATGTCGCCATAGCGTCCCTCCCGGAAAGCACGGACGACATCCCTCGCAAAGGCAAGGGATGTCGTAGCACATTGTTGAAAAAGCTGGTGGTGTGATGTTAGCCCGCTGGATACGCGAAGCGAATACAGCTTTGGCTAGCCCGCTTTATCCGCAAACTAATCCTGGGCATACGCCGGGTCGCCGGGACCGCGACTCAGACGCTCCACCGTGTGACCCATGGCAGCCAGCACATGCCGGCCGGAACGGGCTACCCAGGAAGGAGGAGAGGATACGCGCGCTTGCGCCACCCCGGACTGGTTCATGTCACTGGGCACGCGCACGTAATGTACCCGATCAACTGTCGGAATTTCCAGGCCTTGATTTTTAGCCATCTCGGTCAGATGAGCCTGAGCGGTCAGACGGTCGAGATCCAGATTGAGCGCGATATTGTCGCGCCGCAACTGGGCGATGTCCTGATGGAGGCGCTGGCGTGTGAATTCCTGCTCGGCGATACAGGCATAGCTATGCACATACGCGAGCAGGAGGGTGGCGCCGGCCGCCACGAGCAGGATAACCGCGAGGGCCTTGAGCCAGATCAGGGGGATGGCGCGCAGGCGATGTCGCGAAGTTACCGACACGGAGGGCGGCTCTTGGGGGGTTTCGGGTTCTAACCATATTATTCGTTGTGCAAGTGCCATAGCGTCCACCTCGGGCGAGATGTGATTAGACTGCAAAAGTTACGACGGGACGAGATGAACTCGTCGAATGCGCATAGACGGTCAAGGTGGGGCGGCGCCCGAGGCGACTCTCCGGCCCCGCGCTATCCAACAGGGCGAATAGCGCAGTGGTCACCGAGATGGTGCGTGAACGGCCACGACCATCGAAACAGAAAAATGTGACCCGCGAACGGGTCCGGGATTCCCCCCGCGGACGAGAGGTCGTTGTCCAGCGGAGAAGTACTGTGCCCCGCAGGGCAGCCGGGTACGGGGACCCGGCGTGCGCGGTTTGACCGCACGTTACACGCGTTCCGCGGCCCGCAATTTGGCGCTGCGGCTACGCGGATTTCGCCGGATCTCGTCCGGCGATGGGACCAGCGGCTTTTTGGTGAGCACGGTCAAGAGCCGCGGCGGCGCGGGTTGTTCCGGCTCATACGGATTGGACGGCGGCGGACGCCTGCCTGCGAGGAACTGGAACGTCTTTTTCGTTTCACCATCCTCTAGGCTTTGATAGGACAAGACAACCAATCTGGCGGCGACGTTGCTGCATCGGGTGGCTGCGACCAGGGCTTCGGCTAAAGCGGCGATTTCTTGATTGACGACGATACGAAGGGCTTGAAAAGCCTTCGTGGCTGGGTGAATTTTGCTGCGATGTGGTACTGGAACTGTTGCGGCAACCAGGGCTGCAAATGCTGTGGTGGTAGTGATCGGTGCTTGTTTCCGCGCGTTGACGACAGCTTTAGAC
>Ga0209697_10010520_pt1 | contig 9996 bp, 9 predicted proteins | sample AliMusrvi5mmetaG_FD_184115 | JGI IMG/M metagenome (GOLD analysis project Ga0209697, IMG submission 184115) | Freshwater lake bacterial and archeal communities from Alinen Mustajarvi, Finland, to study Microbial Dark Matter (Phase II) - Alinen... | ecosystem: Environmental > Aquatic > Freshwater >... | reverse complement strand
GAAAAAACAATAATCATTTATATATATTGTTATTTATTGCCATGAGAGGGTTCAGTTGCTATGTTTTCAGCTTTCGAGGGAGAATAGATGAAATTTCCGTTTTTCAAGAAAAAAGATCCCAAAGCGGAATTTGAAAAAAACCTGGCCAGGTGCCGTCATGAGGCTGAAGACAATCCCAATGACCTGCGGCTGATGACCAAAATAGCGGAGCTGTATCATGAAAACGGCGATACGGCAAATGCCGTAAAAGAATATTTCAAAGTCGCAAAAGGCTACCAGGAAATTCACAAAAACAGCATAGTTGTCGGCATCTTCCGGCATATCATCTCCCTTGACCCGTCGCAAATCGAGGTGTATCACCTGCTTTCTGATGAATTGATGAAGGACATTCAGATGGGAGATGCCGTCGAGGTGATGGTAAAGCTGGCCACGTATTATTATGAACGGGACCAGCATTATGAAGCTGCCCAGACAATAAAAAAAATCAAAGAAATCGATCCCAATAATAAATTCTACAGCTCAAAGGTCGAAAAGTTTTTTAAGGATCGAAATCTCGATCCCGAGGCAATAGAGCAGATCGGGCCGAAGTCGAAATGGACCTTGATCGCCCAGCCGAAAAAGCATGTTGATGAGTTCGCCGACATGGAGCCTGAAGGTGGCTACTTTAATCTCGAACAAGTGCTGGGAGAAGCAACCCTGTCGGGGTTCATTTCATCAATGCCCAGCGATAGCCTTCAGAGCCAGTCCGCGGGGCATGTCGAGCCCAACAGCGTCTTTGATCAGCTGAAAAAATTCATCGATGCGGATAAAAAAAACGACAGCCCTGAGTTTCATTACAACTTTGCCATGGCATACCTGCGCAATAATGAATTTGAGAAAGCGCATGATGAATTTCTCACAGCCCTCTATGGCATTACCGACAAGCTTGACTGCTACACGCAGCTCATAAACTGCTGCCAGGAGCTGCGCTGGCTTGATCTGGCGCGGGAGTATATCGGCAAGGCGCAAAAACTGCCCAAGCTTGAAGACCAAGAGCGCATGGGGCTTGAGTATATGCTTGGCCTTGTATGCAAAGACAGCGGCGACAGAAAACAAGCCCTGAAAATATTTAAAAAAATTGCTCAAAAAGATAAAGGCTTCAAAGCCGTTGCCCATGAAATCAGGGAGCTTGAAAAGCAAGACTGACCATAAGCGGAAATGCCCTCCTTTTTCCGCGCTCTCATTTTTTGCATATAACTCAGAATACCTGTTCCCTTTCCGTTAGTTCTGCGCTACAATGGTTAGCAGTGGCGCCATAAGCTGCACAACCTTCATCGATTGCCATCTCAGTACGCCTGGAGCGCTGTACCGGCAGGGCTAACGCAATCCTCGTTCAGTTTTGCTCATCATAGCCATAATGATTACACAGTATCGGCTTCACCATAGAACCGGAAAATATCCGCGCAGACCGGATTGCAGCATACTGCACCCGGATTTCTGCTGGGTTTGGAGTTCCATCACCACCCAATCAGTTAAGGAGTGAATTTTTAATGGCAACCACAGTTACCGGCGTGTTGAAAATCGGCAAAAAAGGAGGCGGCGGCGTGCTCCGTGACCTGCAGCACTCTTTCCGCCGGCAGGGGCGGGAAACCGAAGTTCCTGCCGGTCTTATTCGCGAGTACCGCCTTGTTGAAGGAGCCCTGCTTACCGGCCCTGCTCGCCAGGGCCGCCAGGGCAGTTGTCTTACCGCTGTCGAAACCATTTGTGGCGCGACGCCTGAAACGTTTCAGCGCAGGAAGCCCTACACGGCGCTAACCGCGATCGATCCCCACGAGCGCTTTCATCTGGCGGCTTCGGGAGATGCGGGCATGCGGATCGTTGATCTCATAGCGCCTATCGGCAAGGGAACCCGGGGCATGATCGTATCGCCCCCCAAGGCGGGAAAGACCATACTGCTTGAGCGTATCGCAAATGCCATTCACGCAGGCGAGCCCGAGGCGAGAATCATTGTGCTGCTCATTGATGAGCGGCCCGAAGAGGTCACCTATTTTCGCCGGGCGGTAAAAGCCGAGGTCCTTTCCAGCAGCAATGATCAGAGCATCCAGGAGCATATAGAGCTTGTCGAGCTCACCCTTGCCCATGTGCGCACTGAGATCGAATGCGGCCGGGATGTGGTGGTGCTTGTCGACAGCCTCACGCGCATGGGCCGGGCCTTCAACCAGAAAGGCCCCGGGGTCGGGCGGACGCTTTCCGGGGGACTTGACGCCGGGGCCCTTGAGCTGCCGCGCCGGTTCTTCGGCCTTGCCCGAAACATTGAAGACGGCGGCTCGGTCACCATCATCGCCACAGCCCTTGTTGATACGGGCTCGCGCATGGACCAGCTCATTTTTGAGGAATTTAAGGGCACCGGCAACAGCGAGATAGTTCTTGAGCGGTCGCTTGCGGAGGCCCATATTTTTCCGGCCATAAACATTCGCGCCAGCGGCACCCGCAAGGAAGACCGGCTCTACAGCCCCCAGGAAAACCTCGGCCTTGCCGGATTGCGGCGCAGACTTGCGGACAAAAAGCCCAAAGAGGCAATGGAAGAACTTTTAAAGCTTATGGACACCTATCCGACAAATGAGCAGCTGCTGGCAAAACTTGCCCCGGCGAAGTGAACCTGCCGGGCACGTTACAGCTGCTCCATTCTTAAGCGCACAGCATACTTCCGCACTAACAGGCACCGGTTGAGCGGATTGCCTTGTTTTCTCCTGAATGGGCGCACTTAAATAAACACGAACAGTTACCGTAGCCTTTGTCAGGCCGTCCATCGTCATCGGCGATGAATGGCCGGCAGGCAGTAAAAAAGGAGCACCATGTCCGACGAAAAAGAAATTGCAAATTTTGAAAATTTCAACCTCAACAAACATCTGCTGAAGGCGCTTTCCGATCTGGGCTATGAAACGCCCACGCCGATTCAGTCCCTTATTATCCCCCATGTGCTGGCGGGCCGCGATGTCATGGGCCAGGCCCAGACCGGCACGGGGAAAACTGCTGCATTCGCACTGCCCCTGCTGGAGCGCATTGATCTGAAAAAGCTCTCCGTGCAGGTGCTGGTGCTGACGCCAACGCGCGAACTGACCATACAGGTTGCCGAGGCCTTTCAGACCTATGCCGCCCATTTAAAGGGCTTTCACGTTCTTCCGGTGTACGGCGGGCAGGATTATGACGTGCAGCTGCGGCCCCTGAAGCGCGGGGTGCATGTGGTGGTCGGCACGCCGGGCCGCGTTATGGATCACCTGCGCCGGGGGACCCTGAACTTGAGCGGCCTTGCCTGTCTGGTGCTTGATGAGGCCGATGAAATGCTTCGGATGGGATTTCTTGATGATGTGGAATGGATACTTGAACATACGCCCCCGAAGCGCCAGATCACCCTTTTCTCGGCAACCCTGCCTGCCGCTATCCGCCGCATCGGCCAGAAGCATCTCAGTGAGCCGCTGGAAATAACCACAAAAGTGCGCACCACGACCGCCGATACCATACGCCACCGGTACTGGATGGTCAGCGGCCTGCACAAGCTCGACGCCCTGACGCGCATACTGGAATCAGAGCCCTTTGACGGCATCATCGTTTTTGTGCGGACAAAAAGCACGACCGCGGAGCTTGCCGAGCGGCTTCAGGCCCGGGGGTATGCCGCGGCGCCCCTGTGCGGCGATATCACCCAGAAAACCCGCGAGCGCACGATCGAGCAGCTGAAATCCGGCAAGCTTGACATACTGGTGGCAACCGATGTTGCGGCCCGGGGACTGGATGTCGACCGGATAAGCCATGTAATAAATTACGATATCCCCTATGATACGGAATCCTATGTCCACCGCGTCGGCCGCACGGGCCGCGCCGGCCGCACGGGCGATGCAATCCTGTTTGTGGCGCCCCGCGAGCGCAACATGCTCTCCGCCATAGAGAAGGCCACGCGGCAGAAAATCGACATAATGCAGCTGCCGTCAACGGAGGTCATCAACAACCAGCGCATAGCCCGCTTCAAGCAGCGCATTACCGACACGCTGGCGGCGGGTGATCTTAATCTCAAATTTTTCTCCGACATCATAGCCGGCTACCGGCAGGAGCACAATGTGCCGGAGCTTGATATTGCCGCGGCACTGGCCAAGCTCCTGCAGGGAGATGAGCCCCTGCTGCTGACGGAAAGAAAAAAGAGCGGCGATGTCCGGCCGGCCGGCATGGACAGGCCGGCCCGCGACGGCTCCAGGCCCAGGCGCCCCATGGCCGATGACCGGCCCCGGCAGGGGCCGCGCTCTTCCCGGCCCGCCGCCGGGCTGGAAGCAGCCACGGAAAAGGGCATGGAGCGGTTTCGTATTGCCGTGGGCCACATGCACGGCGTCAAGCCCGGCAATATTGTGGGCGCTATCACCAACGAAGCCGGTCTTGAAAGCAGGCAAATCGGCAGGATTGAAATCTATGATGATTTCACCACGGTTGACCTTCCGGAAGGCATGCCGCGCAATATACTTAACACGCTGAAGCATGTCTGGGTGGCGGGGCAGGAAATGAAAATCGCGCGGCTGGCAGGCCCGGCAAAAGAGCCAGACCATTTCAAGGCGCCCAAGCCGCACCCCCTGAGAAAAAAGGACAAGCGGCCTGCGCGGAAGATCGATTAACCCAGGTTCCTTGTAGCCAGAGCATTTTTCAAAATACTGTAGCCATACAGGCACAGGTGAGCTTTTGGTGAAGGCAGCCCGTGCGGTTCGAGCCATTGGCATTCCGCCATCGCCGGCTTCTTTTGCGAGAATCATAGCACGGGCTAACGAAGCAAAAGCTTGCCTGTGCAAACGGCTACGAAAAAAAGAAAAATGCTCTAAAGGTGATTATGCAGCGCCCTGCCGGGGCTCGGTGCCCAGCAGAAGCCGTTTAATATTTTCTTTATGCCTGATGAAAACCAGCAGGCCCATGCCCATTCCCGCACTGATTACCGGCAGGGGATAGGAATATGCGATGAGCAGTATCGGCAACAGCACGGCTGCGCCGAGGGAGCCCAAGGATACATACCGCGAAACAGCGACGATGACCACAAACAGCGCCAGCACCATTATGAGCGGCTCGGGAGCAAGAAAGGCAAAAATTCCGAGGCAGGTTGCCACACCCTTGCCGCCCTTGAATTTGAGGTATGCGGGAAACAGGTGCCCGAGAAATGCCGCAACCCCGAAAATGCTCAGGGCCAGATAATCCGCGTTGCCATGGGTATCAGGAAAAAGAAGCGACCCGGCATAGACGGGCAAAAACCCTTTGAGCATGTCCCCCAAAAGCGTCAGCGCGCCTAACCTTCGCCCCAGCAGCCGCGTCACATTGGTGGCGCCGATATTGCCGCTGCCGCCGCCACGGATGTCTATTTCTGAAAATAGCTTTGCCAGTACCAGCCCCGTCGGCACGGAGCCGAGAAGGTAGGAGGCCAGGGTAAAGAGGGCTATTAATAAAGAATGCATCATGCAAGAAAATCAATCGCCGTTAAATTTTATTGTATTGTTAGATATCAGACAACCCTCTGCGCCACAAGATATTTCGGATCGGCACTGCAGACCGCGTTCAAAAACGCCCTAGTGGATCATGGCAATTCATTGTTGCATCTACACCACCCGGCCTCCCCTTTCCAGGGGAGGAGATTGGCTAAGTGCACAAAGCTCCATTTTCATTTCCCCTCCTGGCCAGGAGGGGTACGGGGAGGTGGATCAATTGATAATTTTAAAAATCATAACCCACTAATGCCTGCCGCCTCAGCCTTTGGCGGTGAGGGCACCAGGCCGCCCCATCTGCGGCTGGCTGTTGACTTTATTTTCCGTCCATGCGATTTTTAATAAGTTGCTCGTGACGGGCACCTGACAGCCTCCTGATCCGACCGGGAGAGCATAGCTTCGGAGATGATGCTTCATGAACAGTAATTCCCGCCGTATTTCGCGGCGAGATTTTTTAATACGCACTGCCCTGTTTACCGCGGGCACCTGCACGGGCACGGGGCTCGTGCTCAAACCCTTTGCCCGGGCGCTGGACCGGCTGGCGGCAGGTGAGCCTGCGCCGCGCATAGCCTTTATTCTTGATGATGTGGGCTTTAATGTCGAGCGGTTGCAGCCCTTTCTCGATCTTAAAGCCCCTATTACCTATGCGGTCCTGCCGCATATGCAGTATTCCCGCAGCCTGGCGGAAAAAATTCACGCCAGCGGCCATGAAGTGATGCTGCATCAGCCCATGGAGCCGTATAACCGCGATCTGAACCCCGGCCCCGGGGCGCTGTATCTCGCCCAGAGCTCGTCCGTGATGGAGCAGATACTGCAAGGTAATCTTGAGAATTTTTCCCATGCCGCCGGATTCAATAACCACATGGGCTCGCGGTTTACCGAGTCGCGTCCCAAAATGCAGCTGGCCCTTTCTTTCTTTCAGGAACGCGAATTTTATTTTATCGACAGCTGCACATCGCAGCATTCGGTGGGCTTTGAAACAGCCTGGGCCATGAATATGACGGCGGCGCACTCCAATGAGTTCATTGACAATACCCGCACCGTGCCGGCAGTGTACGGCCAGCTGGTGCGGCTTAAGGCCCATGCCTTAAAAAACGGCTGCGCCATCGGTATCGGCCATCCCTGGCCGGAAACCGCGCAGGGTCTGCGGCAGTTTCTGCAGGAGCTGCGCGGCTCGAATTTTTCACTGGTGTATGCTTCCCAGATCGCCTGCGTATAACACCTGTGGAATAACCCGCCGAGGCACTGAGCACACAAAGATTTGACGTTTTGAATTGTTTAATTGGTTGAATTAGTTATATTGGTTCGATTGGTTTTAAGGGGCCAGCAGGTAGTATGAGCAATGCATTCCCTGAATTTTGTTACACCTTGGTGGTGAATTAAAGGTATGACGGATATACAGAACATTTCAGACAAAGTGCAGGCAGGTGAGCGGCTGACGCGTGAAGATGGCCTTGCGATGCTGCGCTCGCAGGAGATACTGTCGCTGGGGGAGCTGGCCGCAGCAGAAAAGCGCAAACGCACGGCGGACAAGGTGTTTTTTAACGTCAACTGTCACGTCAATCTTACCAATATCTGCGTGTCGCGCTGCACGTTTTGCGCCTTCAGCTGCGATAAAGAGGCCGGCAATGCCTATGTCATGACCCAGCAGGAAGTGCTGGACCGCGTACGCGCAGCCCTGCCCCTCGGCATTACGGAAGTGCATATGGTCAGCGGCCTGCATCCTGACAAGCCTTTTGCCTGGTACCGGGACATGGTGGCCAGCCTGAAGAGGGAGTTTCCGGCCCTGCATATCAAGGCCTTTACGCCTGTTGAAATTCAGTATTTTTCGGACATATCAGGACTGCCGGTTCGCGGGGTGTTTGAGCAGCTGATTGCCGCGGGCCTGGGCTCCCTGCCCGGCGGCGGGGCCGAAGTGCTGAGCCCGCGCGTGCGCGCGGCCCTGTGCCCGAAAAAGGCCACTGCCGCGCAATGGCTTGACATCATGCGCACTGCGCACAGCCTCGGCCTGCGCTCAAATGCCACGCTGCTGTGGGGCCATATCGAAACGGACGAAGAAATTATTGATCACCTGCTGCAGCTTCGCGAGCTGCAGGATGAAACCCGCGGGTTCCAGACCTTTATCCCCCTGCTGTTTCATTCGGCAAATACCGAGCTTGCCGGCCGCGGCAGGCCAACGGCTTTCGAGCAACTCCGGCTCTTTGCCGCGGCGCGCCTCCTGCTCGATAACTTCGAGCATATTAAGGCGTACTGGATTATGACGGGCCTTAAAATCGCGCAACTGGCCCTGCTGTTCGGGGCCGACGATGTCGACGGCACCGTGGTGGAGGAGCGCATTACCCATGCCGCTGGCGCCGAGACCGCGCAGGGCCTCACGCGCGGAGAGCTCATGGCCATAATCCGGCAGGCCGGCATGCAACCCGTGCAGCGCGACACGCTGTACAATGAGATTGAGCCCACCGTGCAGCCTTGATACAACTGCCAGGAAGCAGCCCACGGACAAGGGGCTCACGACAGTTTTGGTTGAATTTAAATACAAAGCGGCCCACGATACCTTCCCGCCATTGAAGCCTGTTCATGGTTTCTTCACGCTGGTAACCCCAGACCAAGCGCGATCTGGATAGTTTTATGTTGTAACATTAATTGTTGACGCACCACATTTTTGTTGTTACGATAAATATATGACGATCGAGTTCGATCCGGTAAAAAGAGAAAAGAACCTAATGGAGCGCGGACTTGATTTCGCTGATTCCGACAAGGTTTTTGATGGTCTTCACTTTATCGCTCGCGACGATCGTTTTGACTACGGCGAGGAGCGTTTCATTACCGTCGGACTACTGGACAGTCGCATGGTTGTAATTGTCTGGACCCCGAGAAACGACGCACGCCGAATTATTTCCATGAGGTATGCAAATGACCGCGAAATCAGCCGTTACAAAAAACACCTTGGTTGATCCTGACGATGCTCCGGAATTGACTGATACCTGGTTTGAAAAAGCTGACCTTATGCAAGGCGCCAAGCTTATCCGCCGGGGCCGTCCACCCGGGCGGACTAAGGCTTCGCAAACTGTCCGATTTGATTTGGACGTTCTAGCGGCTTTCAAAGCCACGGGCAAAGGGTGGCAGACCCGCATGAACGAGGCGCTACGGGAGTGGATGAAGGAACATCCGATGAAGCACGTCTGAATCATGCGACTAATATGAACACGCATTAAAATGATAGGAACTTGTTTTGAGATGGAAAGAATAATTGATAGATAAGTTCCCCGCCCACCCTCAGTGTAGACTGTTTTTTGAAATCCTGTTTATATAGAAACATGAGAATGTGGGGGCGAAACGAAATAGGGAGGTGTCCCAATACTGTTCGGCATGATTTCTGCTTTATTAAAAAGTGTTCAAGTCTGTTTGCAAAAGGGCGATACTAAAAGAAAAATCGCTTGTTATGGCTACAGGCAGAAAGAAAAAGCCGCCCATTAAAGAAGCCCATCTACAAGGGTTTAAATACTTCGAACGATTTATTGCCACCCTTAAACAATTCCATCTAATTAAAGCCCATCATAACCGCGATTTGCATTATGATCAGTACATCGCCCTGATTTTGTTCTATTTCTTCAATCCCGTTCTTACCAGCCTGCGGGCTATCCAGCAGGCATCAACCCTTGAGAAGGTACAATCCGTTCTGGGCGTGAAAGCTACCAGCCTGGGCTCTCTGTCAGAGGCATCACAGGTGTTTGACCCGCAACTGCTCATCCCGCTTCTACAGCAGCTTGCTCAAGAGGCAAGCGTCATTGAAAAGGATCCACTGCTAAAAGACATTCAACAAAGCATAGTAACCGTTGACGGATCACTGCTTCCCGCAGTACCCAGAATGCTCTGGGCCTTATGGGTTGACGAACAGCACCGGGCAGCCAAGCTGCATCTGGAGTTTGATGTTCGATCCCACACTCCCCGCACAGCCACCATCACCGATGGTAACGGCAATGAAAAGCAGGTGTTGCGGCAGCTGCTCTCCCCCGGTAAATTCTATATCCTTGATGCCGGCTATGCACAGTATAGTCTGCTCAGCGATATTATTGGCGCAGAAAGCTCTGTTGTTGTACGGCTTAGAGACAATGCGGTGTGGGATAGCATTGAGCAACGCCCCCTTACCGATGCTGATACGTCAGCCGGTGTTACCAGAGACACCGTTGTCTATCTGGGCAGCAAAAAAACAAAGCCTGACTGTCCGACACCCCTGCGAATTATTGAAATTTTCCACAAAGGTGATTCAGCCGTACCGCGCAAAACCAGAGTCTCCAGCAAAAAAACATTTCGCACTACCGACGTTGACTACAGCATGCTGCTGGCCACTAATCGTATGGACCTGTCAGCTGAAACCATTGCCGCGCGGCGAATTCAAGTTGCAAGTGCACCACAAGAAGCTTCAAAAAAGACTTCTTGCGGAGTCCGATAGCTAAGGCATTTTCTTGGTCGATTATTGAGTTTTTGAGCAACAAAAGCAATCTGCTTTTTT
>Ga0209697_10010518_pt1 | contig 9996 bp, 7 predicted proteins | sample AliMusrvi5mmetaG_FD_184115 | JGI IMG/M metagenome (GOLD analysis project Ga0209697, IMG submission 184115) | Freshwater lake bacterial and archeal communities from Alinen Mustajarvi, Finland, to study Microbial Dark Matter (Phase II) - Alinen... | ecosystem: Environmental > Aquatic > Freshwater >... | reverse complement strand
GCCCTGTTCTTCGGGGTCATCTTCTTTGTCAAGTATGCCTTCGAAAACAATTGGATTCCGCCAGCCGTGCGGGTGGCGCTCGGCTTCGTGACCGGCGCCGGTTTGTTAGTCGGAGGGCTGGCCTTGCATCGCAAGGCCGCCTATCAAGTGCTGGCGCAGGCGCTGTGCGCCACCGCCGTGTTGATTCTTTACGGCGTCAGCTACGCGGCGCATGCCTATTATCGTTTGGTGGCATTCGGCGATATCCCCACCTTCGCCCTGATGGTGATTATCACCGTGGCCGCGTTTCTCATCGCGGTGCGGCTCAACGCGCTGGTGGTGGCGGTCTTGGGCATGCTCGGCGGTTTTCTAACACCCGTGTTGGTTAACACCGGCAAGGACAATCCAATCGGTCTGTTCACCTACATCGCGCTGCTGGTCAGCGGCCTGCTGGCGGTGTCCCGGTATCGCCGCTGGGGGTTTCTGGTCACGGCCGCGGCCGTTGGCACGGTGCTGATGCAGTTGGCCTGGTTTGGCAGGTTCTTTGTGCAAGGGCACTATGCCGAGGGCTCGAAAACCCTGATTCCAATGGGCATTCTGGTCTTCTACAATGCCTTGTTTCTCACCGCCGCCTGGCTGGAGAAACGCCGCAACGACACCGCGCTCCATGCCGCGGGATCGGCACTGGGCCTGTGCGCGGTGTCCATGGTTTTCGCCTATCTGATGCTCGGATGCGCTTCCGTGAGTGGCCGCGTGCCGCTGTTATACGGCTTCGTTTTGTTAGCAAACCTGGCGGTGCTGGCCCTCGTCTGGATGCAGCCCGGACTCATGGCCGCCCAAGTGATCAGCGCCATTCTGACGTTTTTGCATCTGGCGTTGTGGACGGGCGGACACCTCAATCCGGAGCGGTTTGGCAGCGCGTTGGCTGCCTATCTGGTGTTTGGCGCTGTGCATGCGGCGGCCCCCGTGGCGCTGGCCCGCCTGCGTCCCGGGAGCATGACCGTGTTGCCGCCAGGACTCTGGCCGTGGTCGGCGCCGCTTGCCTTGCTGCTGATCCTGCTGCCGATGTTCAATCTGCCTGAAACGCCGCTGTTCGTCTGGCCCGTGGTGCTGCTGATGGATCTGCTGGTGATCCTGCTGGCGGTGGCCACCGGCGCGATGCTGCCGGTACTCGCGTCGCTGGTCATCACTCTGGTGCTGGCTGCCGCGTGGCTGGTGCATGCGCCAGGGCCGCTGCACGTTCTATCACCCTTCCTGATCATCATCAGTGGATTTGCCGCGGTGTTCGCCGTGGCCGGACGATGGCTGAGCGGAAAACCCGCCCTGGCCGATGGCGCGAATACCGGCAAACCCACACCGGATCGGCAAGTGGCCGACGCCTTGCCGATGTTCTCGGGCGTGCTGCCCTTCATCCTGTTGATTCTGGCCATTCTGCAACTGCCGATCGCCAATCCCTCACCGGTGTTCGGCGTCGGCCTGCTGCTGGTGATCCTGTTGTTAGGGCTGGCGCTGCTCAACCGCCAATCCGCGTTGGTGCCTGCCGCGCTGGGCTGCATTCTCGCCGTGGAAGCCGTCTGGCATGTCAACCGCTTCAACGCGGAACTCCCTGACATTCCGCTCGCCTGGTATCTGGGGTTTTACACGCTGTTCCTGTTGTTTCCTTTCGTTTTCCACAAGGTCTGTGAAGCCCGCGTCTGGCCGTGGACCGCCAGCGCGTTGGCCGGGGTCGGCCATTTCCTGCTCATCCATCATTTGGTGAAGCACGCGTATCTGGCAATGCACGGCATGATGGGCTTGCTGCCCGCCGCCTTTGCCATCCCCAGCCTGCTGGCGCTCGTCTCGGTGTTGCGCACGGTTGCCTCCATGGATGAGGTCAAGCGCGGCAAACTCGCCTGGTTCGGCGGCGTCGCCCTGTTTTTCATCACGTTGATTTTCCCGATCCAGTTCGACCGCCAGTGGCTAACCGTCAGTTGGGCGCTGGAAGGCGCCCTGCTGCTGTGGTTGTTCCACCGCGTGCCTCATCGCGGCCTGCAACTGACCGGCCTCGGGCTGTTAGGAATCGCCTTCGTCCGCCTGACCCTTAACCCCGCGGTGTTCACCGATTACCCGCGCGGCGACATGGTGATTCTCAACTGGCATTTGTATACTTACGGCATCGTGGCCGCGGCGCAGATGCTGGGGGCATGGTGGTTCAGCGACCCTGGCGGCCGCCTCGCCCCCGAGAGCAACGTGCGCGGCGTGCTGCTAGGCTTTGGTGGCGTGCTGTTGTTTCTGCTGATGAACATCGAGATCGCCGACTTTTTCACCCCGCCCGGCAGCCGCTGTGTGGCCTTCAGTTTCGGCATGAACTTCGCCCGCGACATGACCTATAGCATCGCCTGGGGCTTGTTCTCGCTAGGTTTGCTAGGCCTCGGCATCTGGAAGCAAGCACGGCCCGCACGCTATGCCGCCATCGGCCTATTGGTGGTCACCCTGCTCAAGCTGTTCCTGCACGACCTTTCCGCCATCGGCAGCATCTTCCGCATCGGCGCGCTCATCGGCGTCGCTGTGATCGCCTTCGTCGCGTCCTTCCTCTATCAGCAATTCTTCAACCGCTCCAAGGTGTCATGAACATACCCGTCGCTCTAGTGCTCATCGCCAGCGGCATGGTGACGGCCGCGCCGGAGGCCGACCGAAGCGCCTGGCAGTGGCAACAAAGCGTCCAAGTGCCCGCCGCCGGCATGGTCCGGCTCGATCTGCCACCGCCAACACTCGATGCCTCACTGCCCGACCTCGCCGACCTGCGCTTGGTGTCACCGGTCGGTTTGGAAACGCCCTATCTAACCGAAATTCCGGCGCTCGCCGCCGCCCGGGAAATCGGGGCGACCGATTTCAAAGCCACGCTGGTGGAACCCGCGGCGGGAACCGACGCCGCCACCGTATTGGAATGCGCCACCGGAACCGGCGACCCCATTCAAGCCGTCACGCTGGCATCCCCGGCCCACGAATTCATCAAATCCATCAAAATTGAGGGAACTCGCGATGGCACGGATTGGCAGTCGCTCGTTGCCCGCGAGATGGTTTTCCGCCAACCCGGCGGCGCCGAGCGCCTGCGGATCGCGCTCGCCCCCGCTCCCTGGCAACGACTGCGCCTCACTCTCTCCGACGTCCGCTCCAAACCTGTCGTTTTCACCGGCGTTGCCATCTCGCTGTTAGACTCCGCAAGACCGGAGACCATCGCTCACACGGTGAGCCTCGCGCCCGCCACGGAAACTCCCGGCACCTCCCTCATCCCGCTCGATCTCGACGCCGCCAACCTCCATCTGGCGGACCTCAAACTCGAAATCACCGATCCCATCTTCAGCCGCCATTACTCACTGGGATTTCGCAGTTCCACCACCAACGGCAAGACCACCATCACCCCGTTGACCCAGGGAATCCTGTTCCGGGTGTTGGGGGAGCAGGGAAGCTCGATCGAGCAACTCGTCATCAATGTCGGACGGCGGATCCCTGCCAGGCAACTCTTGTTGACCCTGCAAAACGGCGACAGTCCGCCACTCACGCTAACCGGTGCCAGCGCCCGCCGCTACCCGACCACGCTGGCCTTCCACGCCGCGCAACCAGGTACCTGGCACCTGCTCACCGGCAATCCGGGAGCCGCCCTTCCGCGCTACGATCTCGCCGCACTGCGCGGCGACCTGAGCAAAGCCGGCGGCCAGCGGCTCGGTCCCGGCCCGTTGCAGGCCAAGGCGGATTTCAAGGCACCGCCCGCATTGCCAGGCGTGGAGCCCGCTGGCGCCGCCATCGACCTAACGCAATGGGGGTTCCGTCGCGCCGTGCAAGCCCCGGCATCTGGCGTGATCCGCATCGAACCGGATCCTGCCGCGCTGGCGCACTCCGACAGCCTGCTCCGCGATCTGCGCCTCATCCAGAATGGCCGCCAACTTCCATATCTGATAGAATCCGACAGTGTCCTGCGCACGCTCCATCCCGTCGTCGCCGAGCAGCCGGACCCGAAGCGGCCGGGTGTCTCCCGCTGGCAGATCACCCTGCCGCTGGACAATCTTCCAGGAACGGACGTGCAGGCGGATTCCCCAGCGCCTCTGTTCACCCGCACCTTCGTCGCGACCGCGCAACGCAAAGACGAGTTGGGCAATCCCTGGGTCCAGACACTTGGCACCGCCACATGGACCAGATCCGCCACGCCAGGCGACGTGACTAACAGCCTGCTACTCGGCTTGGCAAACACCCGGCTGCCCGCGATATTTTGGTTAGAGACGGTCAACGGAGACAACCCGCCCGTCAAAGTGGAAAACATTCGTGTGCGTTACACCGCGCCCCTCCTCACGGCCAAACTCACCTCTGTCGACACCCTCTTCCTCTACTATGGCAATCCGCGAGCCGTCGCACCGTCCTATGACCTGCGTCTCGTCCGGGAAGAACTGCTCGCCGCGGACAAACAAGCGGCCACCCTCGCCGCGGAGGAAATCCTTCGCCCCGACCGCCGGCACGCCGACGAAGTCAGCCCCGGCTCACCCTGGCTGTGGGCCGCGCTGGCCCTGGTGGTGGCGGTGCTGCTGGTTGTCGTGGCCCGATTGCTGCCGAAAGCCGATGCGAGTCCGGCAAAATAGATGTCTAACTTGGCCAACACCGCGCCATGACGATGCCAGGGCGATACCACGACGCAGGACACACCTTTCACGACTCATCCGCTGACGCCTCCGTCACCTGCCGCGTTGTCACCAAGGCGTCTACGGAGCGTGTTCGATGACTCAATCGGTGTGGAACACCTCTTCGGCATCGGCCCAGATGCCGCCCTTTTTTCTGGCGGCGGGCAACGGGAGTTGGCAGGGGTCGGTTTCCTTCCACCAGCGGCGCGTCTCCGGATCGGCCGCCATCTTTTTCATGTCGGCATCAAAGTCCCTGCCGACATACTCGAAGTAGGAAAACAGATAGGTCCGGCCGTCGATCTCGGACCGATAGATCGAGTAATTCCTGATGTTGCAGTCCTTGATCTTGGCAAGGATCGAGGGCCACGGCGCGGCATGCAGCTTGCGGTAATATACCTCCTTCTCCGGCTTGAGGCCGGTGACGCTGGCAAAGCGCCTGGCCGGCGCCGTCGCGCAACCGGCTAACAATATTGCGGTGGCAAATGCCATGATTGATTGGAGTTTCATGATTCCATTTTGCACGGTTTTCACAGGCGATCTCGCGATCGTTTATCGGACGGGACGCGCGGGTGCAAGCCTTTTCCACGACTTTTCCACGCCCACCTTGACATTCATGACGTTTTGCCTCGGGCCGTGTGGGCACAGTGCAACGCACGCGGCCCGCGTAAGCGGTTTCACTAGGGCCTGCCGTGCAAAGCCCGACGTCGCTGGATTCGCCGATCAACGATGGCGAGACGACCGAATATGGCGAAGTCATCGGTGACGAGCGGGCATCCAATCCGCGCGACAAACTGGCTGACAAGAACATGTTCGGCGAACTCGATGGTTTGCTAGGCATGCTGAACGAGCGCGAGCGGCGCATCATTGACGTGCGCTTCGGCCTGGCGGGCTGCACGCCTTTGACGCTGGAGGAAGCGGGTCGGCAATTCGGGGTGACCCGCGAGCGGATCCGCCAGCTTCAAAATTCCGCGCTGGAAAAAATGGGCCGTGCGCTGCGAAAGAGGGATACTCAGTGTGGCGGGCCTGCTGGTCTCGCACCCGCCACTGACGGCTGCCGATCTCTATTAGGCCGGAAGGCCCAAGACATTCCGGTTGGCACACACGCTTGATATTCCGGCCTCCGTTCACGATGCCTGCGACGCCTGAGCCGGTCAGCGGGTGCGCTCAAACGCCGCCCGCCAGAACCGATCGCTGCGGGCGGCGAGCGACAGCAGCGGATTCTGCAGGGATGGTGTTAGAACAAGCGTTTGCAGGCGGCGTGCCCATGCCAGACGGCGGACGAAAGCCGCGTCACATGCGCTGGCGATTTGGTCGCGGGCTTCAAGCCACGACCCCTCACCGCGGCTCCACGCGGCCAGTGGCGCAATCGCCAGTTCCGCCGATTCAAAGGCCATCGACATGCCATTGCCGGTAACCGGCGGAATCATGGTGATGGCGTCGCCCACGCAGATTTCGACGCGCGACGCGGCTTGCTGCGGCCGCAGCGACAGTCCGGCGATGGCGCAAAAGGAATCATCCAAAAATTCGGCGGCGGCGAGCCGGCGCTGCAACGGGGATCCGGGCTGACCGCGGAGCAGGTCGCGCCTGTTGTTAGACCCGGCATCGACGCACGCACCCTTGCGAAACAGCCCGCACACGTTGACCTCCCCGCCGTTGATGTTGCACAAGCCCACGTAACCTAACGGAGAGACGTGCATTTCCAGGTCGGCGACAAGGGCGATGCGACGCGCGTGAATCTTCAGGCCAAACCAGCGCGATCCGCCCTCATCCGCGCCAGCCCGCCGACCCGTGGCGCGAACGACGCCCTCGCCACAGTCAATGGCGACACGCCGGCCTTCTATCAAATAGCCGCCGAGTTCCCGGAATGCCGCCGCCAGCGCGGCGTCCAGGACGTCACGGGAAAGACAGATGGCCGGCGTCGGCAGCGGGCGCGGCGCGGCGACCCGGGTCGAGGTGAAGAACGCCACTGTCCGCGCGGAGATGGCGCCGGCCTCGTCTAACAACCCGGTCAATCCCAGCCTCGCGAGCGTGGCCTGACCGCGGCCGCTGATGAACTCGCCACAGACGCGGTGGCGTCGACACTGTCCCGCCTCGTGGATTGTCACCGGCACCCCGCGTTGCCGCAGGCCGATGCCGAGCGTCAGTCCCGCGAGACCTCCGCCAACGATGGTGATGGATTTCGCAGCGTCCATGGTTCAATTGACCCGCCGCGCGATGAATAGATGACTGAAAGCTCCGGCGCGGTGTTCCGCGAGCCTCCAGTTAGACCGGTCGGGCCACAACGCGGAAAGCTCCACGCCGGAAAATCCGGCGCGCACACTGATCGGGGCATCGTGACGTGTCACGTCGTTGCAGCCGATCGCCCACAACAGCCGGCTGCAAAGCAACGGCCATGCCGCGCGCCGCGGTTCGATGGCGATGAATGCTTCGGCGTGCCGCGAAATCATCCGCAGCAAGCGCAGCAGCCGGGCTTGCTCGAAATGGTGGAGAAACAGATTGGCGATGACGATCTCGCGCGTGTCCGGGGATCGCGGCCAGTCAAAGACATCGGCCATCACGGATTGCGCGTGCCAGCCCAGCGCGGCGAGAGCGGCGAGCGTTGCCGTGGAGGCCTGGATTTGCATGTCGAGGAGTTCGGGTTGGACGATACGTTTCACGCGGAGAGCACTTCCAGGAACGCGCCGTGGCAACTGAAGCCCGCGCCGAACGCGGACATCCACCACAGGCCGTCGGGCACCGCATCGCGCAGCGAGCGTTCGAGGATGAAATAGACGGAGGGGCTGCTGATGTTGCCGAATTCGCGCAGCACGGCGGAACCATGCCGCACGTCGTCCGCGTTCAGGCCGAGTTTGTCACGCAAGGCGAGAATCACATCGCGCCCCCCGGTGTGCAGGATCCAACCGGTGATTTGATCGCGTCTCACCTGCGCCGCCACCAGGGATTCGGCAAACAATTTTCCGGCGATCTCGCCGGCGATTTGCGGGACTTGCGGCAGCAAAATATTGCGCAACATCCCCTGTTTGTGAGAAAACCTGAGCGTCTCGCGTTCGGCGGGGACAAGCTTCGTGTCGGCGAATTTCCATTCGACCCGCCTGCGCCCGGGCAATGGTTCGTTGCCTAACACGGCAGCGCCCGCGCCATCACCGAACAGGCAGGCGCTGATGAGAACTCCCGGATCGTCATCGATATAGAAGGCCGCGCTGCAAATCTCGACGCAGATGGAGAGTGCCTTGTGCGCCCGGGCCGATGTTAGAATCGCCTCGGCCGTCCGCAGGTTCGGCAGCGCCGCGCCACAGCCCTGGCCCACCAGGTCGAGGGCGAAGACATTCGGGCGCAGGCCGAGACTCTCACTGACATAACTTGTCAGGCCGGGACACAGGTAGCCGGTGCAGGTGCTGATGAGCACGGCATCAATCTCCTCGGGTCGGCAGTCCGCATCGTTCAGGGCACGTCGCGCGGCCTCGGAGGCGAGCAGCGGCGCGTGCTTGGCGAAGCGGGCTTGCAGGACATCGGGTGTGTGCTCGAAGGCCTCGGTGAGCGGATCCAGAACGAGGTGCCGGGCCTCGATGCCGTTGTCGCGGCAAAGGACTTTTTTCAGGATGGCCTTTGAGCGCGGTTTGAGTTGGGCATACTCCTGCCAGTTCTGCAAGGCCTGCCAGGAATCCCGCTGGGCATAGCGTTGCGGCGGAGCGGCGGTGCCGAGACCCGTGATGAACATGCGCCAATGCTAACACACGTCGGTGGCATGGGCCAAGTCAATATTTCAGGACGGGCGAGTCATCTGCTCGGGGGTGAGCTCGCGTGGCATCACGTCGCGGCCGATGTCGAAATGGATGATGCATCGGGCGGTCCGCGTGCACCTCGATGGCGCCCATCCGCAATCGATCGAAATCCCCCCCGAACCAGCAGACTCGCCCCTGCCGGAGCACACCAACAAAAAAAATCACCGATTTTGAATTTTTTTCTTGGCAGGGACGACGGGAAATCTAATTTCGCGCGTGTTGCCCTTTCGCATGAATTTGACGACAAAGTCCGTTTTTCGGCGTAATTCCGCCCGGCAGAAGTTCCGGGTGGCGCTGCTGCCGCGGTTTTTGAGGCTTCCCGGCCGCTTTTCCCCCACAATTCTTAGATAAACAAACCAATCCATAACCAACCCCAAGCCAAATGAAGAATTCCAGAATCAATCCGTTCGCCGCCGTGGCAATCCTCGCGTTGGGCGTCGCCCTGGGCGGCCAACATGCCAGGGCGGCCGACTACGCCGGATACATCGCCGGCACCAGTCCCGTGGGTTGGTGGGGCATGAACGAGACCGGAGTGACGGCCACCACGGCCGACCTCTCCGGTGCCTACGGCGCTGCCAACAATCAGGCGGGCGCCAACATCAACCTGACCTATCAAGGTGCGGGGGTCAACACCGTCGCCGATCAGGCTGGTTACGTCACTGGTGCGGGCAACCGCGCGGCCTACTTCGATGGCACCACCGATTCGGGCTTGTACGGCCACGGCGCCGTGCCCTATGACACGAACGTAGCCGGGGCCATCTATCGCTACCCGAGTGGTTTTTCCGGCGAGTTTTGGATCCAGCCGCAACTCATCGGCGGCGGTCTTGACGCCCAGCGGGTCATTGCCACCCGCGAATTCGGCTTTGGCTTTGAGGATACGTCCACCGCTCACCGGCTTCAGTTCACCACCTTTGGCAAACAGGATTACTTTTCCAGCGCCACCGTCAACCTCTTCGACGGCGGCTGGCACCAGATCGGATTCTCGTTCGACGGCAACATGACCACCAATTTCTTCGTCGATGGCGTCGCGGTCGGCAGCCAGGTGGGCACCAGCGCGGGCATCAGAACCGCCGCGGATCCCGGGGCCAATACGATCAACCTGGGTCACCGCAACACCAACCTCCAACACTACAAGGGCGGCTTGGACGAAGCGGTCCTCTGGGACACCACCCGCAGCGAGAGTGACTTCGCCGCCTCCTTCGCCGCCGCCACGGTTCCGGAATCCAGCACGCTCGCGATGCTCGGCCTGGGCATGCTCTGCTGCGCCCGCCGCAAACGCTAACCGGATGTTCTAACACCTGCCGCCCCGCCGCGCACCCGTGCCGGCGGGGCGGCTTTTTTGCGCATCATGCCGGTCCCGCACGCCATGCTCAGTGCCGACGGAACCCATGGCGGCGGCGAAATCCGATCGGGTGATCCGGGCCTGAATTTCCATGGGCCGACGTTTGAGGGCCGTCCCTTAGAACCTGTTTAGTTAACAACCAAGCTTCTCAGGGATCGTGCGATGGCGGCGATGTATATCATGGATTCTGAACTGTCCGTGGTTTTCTCAAAGTCTTTGCTCAACCTGCGCTGGCCGTTGAACC
>Ga0209697_10010517_pt1 | contig 9998 bp, 4 predicted proteins | sample AliMusrvi5mmetaG_FD_184115 | JGI IMG/M metagenome (GOLD analysis project Ga0209697, IMG submission 184115) | Freshwater lake bacterial and archeal communities from Alinen Mustajarvi, Finland, to study Microbial Dark Matter (Phase II) - Alinen... | ecosystem: Environmental > Aquatic > Freshwater >... | reverse complement strand
CCGGGATCACCGTTTGGGTCGAGGTGGAAAGGTTCTTGATCGTGATGTTGCCGCTGCCGGGCGCGATGTTCTCGGTGAAGGTTACCACGAGATCCGTGCTGCCCGCCACGCCGGTCGCGTTGTCAGTCGGGCTCAGGGTGACGATGGTCGGCGCGGTGAGATCGGGTGGGCCGGTGGCGAAGTTCCAGGTGGTGTCGTTGGCGATGCCAGCGAACGGATTGGCCGAGAGGTCCTTGATCGTGCCGGAGCCGATCCTGATAGCATAGTTCGTGTTCGGCGCGAGGTTGGTGCTCGGGTTGATCGTTAGAACCTCGCCGGACAACGAAACTTGGGGATCGCCCACCGGGATCACCGTTTGGGTCGAGGCGGAAAGGTTCTTGATCGTGATGTTGCCGCTGCCGGGCGCGATGTTCTCGTTGAAGGTCAGCACCAGATTGGCGTATGCCGGGACGTTGGTCGCATTGTCCGCGGGGGCAAGCGTCGAGATCTGCGGCGGGGTGGAGTCGATGCCGGTCGGCGTGCCGAAGACGTCGATTTCGCGGAAAACAAAGGTCCCTTCATACTGGCCTCCATTGACACTCTTGGCGGTGAAGCGGATGAACTCCACCCCTCTGGCGAGCACGCCGGTACTATCGGTCAAGGTGACTTTGGTCGCCCCTTGGTCAGTTAGGCCCACCCCCAGCGGTTCATAGTCCACCGTCGCCAAGGTTGTGTAGTCCAGCGCGTCTTTGAGCTTCACTTCCACCGTAAAGGCCTGATTGCCGAAACCCGCGCCGACCCAGGCGGCGATGCTTTGGATCGAGGTGAGGTCGTAGCCCAAGTTGTTGGCACCGAGTCCAAGGTGGTATTCGGCGGTGGCACCGACGGTCGTCCAAGCCCCTTCGACGTGACCTTGACCATCATTCCAATAACTCAGACCGTGAAACCCATCATTCAGTGCCGCTGTGGTCGCGCCGCCAGAACCGGCACCGGTCTTCCAGCCGGTGGTGGTCGCCGGCAGGCCGGTTAGCAGATCGGAATTGCTGACATCGGCCGCGTAGGCCAGTTCCGTGGTGCTGAAGACCTTCGTCTGCAACAGTGCCGCATTGGCGGAGGTGGCGGCAAGGGCAAGGCTCGCGAACGCGGCGGCGAGGCGGGTGACGGCAGGTTGTCTTGTTTTCATCGTTCGGATGTTTGCGGTGCCGTCATACTCCGCCAGTGCCTCAGGGTGCAACTTGAATTTGATTGGGTCACCGCTCGCCGAACTTGCGTTAGTCCTTCTTCGCTTCCGTTAGAGCCGGGGCGTTTGTGCGATCATGATCCTGCCATTGGAATCCGGGCCGAAATCGGTGCTGACCGTGGCTCGCAGGATCAGCGGGGCGGCGGAGAGTTGGGGCAGCGCGACGTGATAGACATTGTCTTTGTCGCTGGCGCCGGACCAGCCGAAATGCTTGTCGGTGGCCAGCACCTTGCCGTCCTGGACGATTTCCACGGCATGGATCTGGTAACGGCTCTTGCCACTTTCGTATTGGAAGGTGATGTCGTAGTTGCCGGGTCCTTTGACGCCAGCGGTGATTGGCCAATCCACGGTCTTGGGGCTTGGCGAGGCATGTTCGGTCGTCCAATGGGCAAACACCGTGCCGGTGGCCGCCAGCGGCTTGTAGTGGACGCCGAGCGCGGCCAAGCGCGGCAGGTGGCCCTGCAACCGCGCCACAAAGGCCTCGTAGTTGCGTCCGGCGGCCGGCGACCACACCACCTCGGACAAGGCGGCGGCACGCGGATAGACCAGGGCATCAATGCGCTCCTCCGACGGATGGGTGTCGGTCCACATCTGTGCCTGGGCTCCCAGCACATGTGCCGCCTGCTCGGCGGTGAGTTCTTTGGGGATGGGTTCAAAGCCATAGACTTTTTCGACAGGTGTGTCCGGGTAGTCAAAATACGTCCAGGCCGTTGGCGCCATCACCACATCGTGGTTGGCCTTGGCAGCGGTGATGCCTCCACCCATCCCGCGCCACGACATGACGGTGGCTTTGGGTGCCAGGCCGCCTTCGAGAATCTCATCCCAACCGATCATGCGACGGTTGTTGGATTCAAGGAACTTCTCGATGCGCTTGACGAAGTAGCTCTGCAACTCCTCGCCGTTTTCCAGCTTCTCGGCTTTCATCTTGGCCTGGCAGATGGGGCAACTGAGCCAATGTTGTTTGGGACATTCGTCGCCGCCGATGTGGACGTAGGGTCCCGGGAAAAGTCCGACCACTTGGGACAGCACCTCCTCCAGAAAGGCATAGGTCTTTTCGTTGCCGACACAGAATTCCCAAGGGCGGACCGGCTTGCCATTCGTGTCCAATTGCGGAGTCGGGCAATCGAGTTCGGGATAGGCGAGCAGGGCCGGTGGTTCATGACCGGGCATGTCGATTTCCGGCAGGACGGTGATATGCCGGGCGGCGGCATAGCTAACCACTTCGCGGATCTCGTCCTGGGTGTAAAAGCCCGGCTTGACACCCGGTCCGCGCGTGGCCGCCTCCAGCAGCTTGGGCCGGCCCTTGATCTCGAGGCTCCAGGTCCCCAGGTCGGTTAGATGCCAGTGGAACAGGTTGAACTTGTGCAGGGCCATCAGGTCGATGAAGCGTTTGACAAACTCCTTGCGCTGGAAGTCATGGCCGGAATCGAGCATCAGTCCGCGCCAGGCAAAGCGCGGTTGGTCCTCGATGGTCACGCACGGCACCGTCCATGTTATATCCTTGGTCGGCGCTGCCGCGAAAATCTGCGGTGGCAGGAGTTGGCGCAGGGTTTGCACGCCATAGAACAGCCCGGCCTGGCCGGCGGCGGCAAGCCGGATCCCTTCCTGCGTCACGGTCATCTGATAGCCTTCCCGGCCGAGCCGAGCCAGCGTTTGATCCTGCATCAACTTGATGCTGGCGTTAGCACCGGCCGGTGCCTGCGCCGTCACCGTGAGAGCGTAGCCGGTGGCCGGCCTGAGGTTCTCGACGAGCTGCCGGGCGGTGGCGGTGCTGGCCGCATCGGCGACGATGATGGTTTCGGGTGTGACCGTGAACACGCCAGGTTCAACTGTCATCTTCACGGGTAGCGGCACGATGGCTGGAGCGGGAGGTTCCGCCGCCAGCGCCAGCGGCAGATAGAACCCGGCCAGGCCGGTTACGGTGACCCGGCGGGGCCAGGCGATTAGAAAGTTGGTTTTGGATGGGATGGCACTCATGATGGCATTTTCGCTTGTCACTGGCAAGGACTGTCAAATAGCTCCATGGTTATTCGTTATTATTCCGTCACGCACTGTGAGCATGGTGCGGGGCCGGATCATGGGATTGGTCAGGTTGGGATGGAGCGCTACGCGTGCCACGGCCGGAATGTTGCAGGGATTTTCGCCTCCCTCAAAATCAGAGGCACATACAAGACCGGTCTTGCCCCGTCTCTTCCTCCATTCCTCTGTGGCTCAATTCACTCGGAAATTCCCAAGGATTTCCTTGTGCCCCCGGAAGGAATTCGCCAGTATCTCACACATCGTCACTGTGCGAGCATCCGTGCAGTCTCCGATCCGTCAGTTCCGCTCCTTCCATCCAACTAAGAAAACCAGCCGCCGCCCTGCAAACCAACCAACCACCACCATCCCATGAAAATGCTTGATCGCATTCCTCTTCGCGCTCCCCTCAAACCTCTCGCCCTCGCGGCCCTCGCGGCCCTCGCGGCCCTCGCACTCGCCCAGATTGGCGCCAATGCGGCAACCATCACCTGGGGCCCGGCCACCGATGACACGCTCAATGTGAGCCGCACCGCGTTTGTGCAAAGCGATGTAATGACCAACGGCACCTTTGTTGCCGCCGTGACCAACAGCACCACTGCCACGGTCAACGGCGTAACGTTCACCGGATGGACCTCTTACAGCGGGCCGCCCGTGGTGGACATCACTTACGGCTCATCCCCCATCTCGTTGCGGTGGAACACCGCCCAACAGTGGGGCATGCCATGGAATGCATACGGCAGTTTTGGCTACGACAACGGGACGAGCATCGGCCTGCTTGTCACCGGGGGCGGCTCAGGCACTTCCGGCACCATCACGCTGAGTTCGCTCACCCCGGGCAACTCGTATCAGGTCCAAATCTGGGCGCCCACCTGGAACAGCAACGCCCAGACGCTATCGGTCGCTGGGGTCAGCCTACGCATAGGCAAACCGACGGGCACCGTGTCCCAGTATGTGGTGGGCACGTTCACCGCCAATGGCGATAGTCAAACGATCAGTTGGTCGGGCATCGCGCCCAGCGCCATTTCCTTGCGCGACGTGTCCAACATGCCGCCCGCCGACGCCGGCAAGTCCACCGTGGTGGCCAACCCTCTCACCATCGCGTGCGACGGCATCACCACTTCCACGATCACCGTCACCTTGCTAGATGCCAGCGGCTATGCCGTCTCGGGCAAGACCGTGACGCTGGCCTCCAGCCGTGGCGCGACCGACACAATTTCGGCAGCCTCGGGGCTTTCCAGCGGTTTCGGAGTGGTGACCTTTACCGTGACCTCCACGACGCCGGGTTCGCCCGTCTTCACCGCCACGGAAACCGACGATGGTGTGACAGTCACCCAAACGGCCACCGTGGACTTTTCTGCGGGGGCGGTGAGTGCGGCCCATTCAACGGTGGCGGCCTCCCCGACTCCGATCTTGGCGGATGGTTTAGCCACCTCCACGATCACCGTCACCTTGAAAGCTGCCGGCGGCAATGCCGTCTCGGGCAAGACCGTGACGCTGGCCTCCAGCCGTGGCGCGCTCGACACGATTGCCGCGGCCTCGGGGGCCTCCAACAGTTCCGGGGTAGTCACGTTTGCCGTGACCTCCTTGACGCCGGGCTCGTCCGTCTTCACCGCCACGGATACCGATGACAACGTAACGGTCACCCAAACGGCCACCGCGGAATTCACGGTCGGGCCGGTGAGTGCGGCCAAATCAACGGTGGCGGCCTCCCCGACTCCGATCTTGGCGAACGGCTCCACCTCATCCACGATCACCGTCACCCTGAAAGACGCCAGTGGTCATCCCATCTCGGGTAAGACTGTGACGTTAGAGTCCAGCCGTGGCGCGACGGACACGATTGCGGCGGCCTCGGGGGCCTCCAACGGTTCCGGGGTAGTCACGTTTGCCGTGACCTCCACGACACCGGGCAAGCCCGTCTTCACCGCCACGGATACCGATGACAGCGTGACGGTCACCCAAACGGCCACCGTGACCTTTACTGTGCTCCCGGCGATCATCACCTGGGGCCTAGCCACCGATGACACGCTCAATGGGAGCTCCACCGCGTTTGTGCAAAGCGATGTAATGACCAACGGCACCTTTGTTGCCGCCGTGACCAACAGCACCACTGCCACGGTCAACGGCGTACCGTTCACCGGATGGACCTCTTTCAGCGGGCCGCCCGTGGTGGACATCACTTACGGCTCATCCCCCATCTCGTTGCGGTGGGACAACCCCCAACAGTGGGGCTACCCATCCAATACATGGGGCAGTTTTGGCTACGACAACGGGACGAGCATAGGCCTGCTTGTCACCGGGGGCGGCGGCACAGGCCCCACATGCACTTTGCCCGGCACCATCACGCTGAGTTCGCTCACCCCGACCAAATCGTATCAGGTCCAAATCTGGGCGTCCACCTGGAACAGCACCGGGTCGGTATCGGTCGGTGGGGTCAGCCTACGCATAGGCCATCCGCCGGGCACCGTGTCCCAGTATGTGGTGGGCACGTTCACCGCCAATGGCGATAGTCAAACGATCCGTTGGTCGGGCATCGCGCCCAGCGCCATTTCGCTGCGCGACTTGTCCGGCGGGTCGGTGTCGGGCTACGCCTCTTGGGCGGCCACCAACGCGGGCGGCCAGTCCGCCAGTGAGGACTACGACCACGACGGCGTGTCCAACGGCCTGAAGTATTACATGGGTGCCGCCGGAACCCTCGCGGCCATCAGTCCGCCGGTGGTGACCAATGGTGCTGCCCGGACCGTCACCTGGCCGCGCGACCCGACCGCCACCGTCACCTCCGTCATGGTGCAGGTCTCCAGCGATCTGGCCATCTGGCATGATGTCCCTCTGACCGACCCGAGCATCGTTGCCACCGATCCGACCAAGATCGTGTACACTCTGCCCGCCGGCACCGAGCAATTCTGCCGTCTGGTCGTCACCCCGTAAGCATTCCCGATCTAACAGCGCAACCACTCAGGTGGCAGCCCGTCCGGGTTGCCACCTGTTTTCGTTGTTTCTTGTCCGCGTAAGTCCACCCACCCGGCACGTCGGAGGACTCTTGCCTTTAGCCTAAAGAGGAAGATAGAAACCACGGATTACACGGATTTATCGGATTAAGAATGAGTTATGGATTTCATGGCGTTAACCTTTTGAGTGACTGACTATTTTGATAGAACACAGACATATTCTCCGTGAAATCCGTGTAATCCGTGTAATCCGTGGTGAAAAATGCCGCTTTCCCCAATTCCATTTTCCTTTGTAATATTCCTCGGTGGCTCAATTTACTCAAAAATGCCCAAAAAATTTCCTTGAGCCCCCGGGGAAACTTTGCAACTTCTTCAGATGTTGCCATTGCGCGAGCTTTCGGACAGTTCGATCCGTCGATACCGATGCTTCCATCCACCGAACAAAACCAACCCCCGCCTCCGAAAACCACCAACCAACCCATGAAAATACTTGATCGCATTCCGCTTCGAGCCCCGCTCAAACACCTCGCCCTCGCCTGTGCCGTCGCGCTCGGACTGGGCACCGGAACCACCCGCGCTGGTGTGATCGACATCAGCGGTCTCGGTATCAACATCGATGCCCTTGTCGGCGCTGGCAACACGGGCCGCCTGACTGGAGCAACCTCCTGCAACAGCGGCTTCACTGTGCCTTTGGACCTCAATGGCAACACCCTCACCCTTTATGGGGGCTGGAGTAACAATGGTGCGATCTCCGGCAGCGGCGTGCTGCATTTTGTAGGCGGTGGCGGCATCAGTGGCGATGTCGGCAATACCTACACCGGCACGACCACGGTGAGCGGTGACTGGAACATCATAAAAACTTCCGGCAACGCACTGTGCGGCGACATCTCGGTGCTCGCCAATTCCACTTTGCACTATGGCCAATGGAACTACTGGACTAGAGCCGACAACCAGATCGCGGACGATGCGAACGTGACCCTCACCAGCACGTCTGCATTGATGTTGTATGCGTATTACGCATACCCGGATGAGAGAACAGGTCCTAAGTGGCCCGTCGCTTCGGACACCATCGGCGAGTTGCACGTGGTGACAGGATCTCAAGTGAACACCGGTTCCGGTAGAATGGGCACCCCTGAGGGTGGCGTGCTCAGTGTCTCCGAGCTGTATATCGACGGAGTAAGGCAAAACCATGGGACCATCACTGGACCGGTCACATTTGCAGGTCTGGTCATCACCGGCACGGGCAGCGTGGTCGTGCGTGGGGGCGCCCCCGGGACCGCCACCACCACCGTTGTGACCACCTCGGGCTCACCCTCCACGGAAGGGGTTTCGGTGACGCTCACGGCCACGGTCACCCCGTATCCCACGGGCGGCACGGTCCAGTTCTATGACAATACCGTGGCCATCGGCGCTGCGGCCACCGTGAACACCAGCACGGGCATTGCCACCCTGGTGACCAGCGACCTAATCCCTGGCAGTCATACGATCACCGCCACCTACAGCGGCACCCCAGGCTTCCTCACCAGCACGGACGTCACCGGTGCCAGCCAGACGGTCAACGAAGTCACCAAGGTCCCGACCACCACCGTTGTGACCACCTCGGGCTCACCCACCATGTCCGGGGATTCTGTGACGCTCACAGCCACGGTCACCCCGCATCCCACCACGGGCTCGGGCGGCACGGTGCGGTTCTATGACAATACCGTGGCCATCGGCGCTGCGGCCAGCGTGAACACCGGCACGGGCGAGGCCACCCTGGCGACCACGGCTCTAACCGTTGGCAGTCACACGATCACCGCCACCTATAGCGGCGCCATTGGCTACGCCACCAGCACGGACCCCACCGGTGCCACCCAGATCGTCAACGGGCGTGTGATCGATATCCAAGGCCTCGGTATCAACATCGATGCCCTGGTCGGCGCTGGCAACACGGGTCGCCTGATTGGACCAACCTCCAGCAACGGCGGCTTCACTGTGCCTTTGGACCTCCATGGCAACACCCTCACCCTTAACACCTGGAACAACAATGGTGCGATCTCCGGCAACGGCGCGGTGCATTTTGCAGGCACTGGCGGTATCCAGGGCGACTCCGCCCCCAGTACCTACACAGGCGAGACCACGGTGAGCGGTTACCTGGTGCTATGGAAGAGTCAAGGCAACGCGCTGTGCGGCAACATCACGTTGGCCGACAACACCGAAATCCGAACGTACCTCAGCAACCAGATCGCTGACAATGCGAACCTAACCCTCGCCGCCACGTCTCAATTGTCTCTGTTCAATTATTACACTCCACAGATAGCCCTTACGGAGACCATCGCCGGACTGACCCTCGTTGACGGCGCCAAGGTGAATACCGGCACCGGCACCCCCACCGGCAGCGTGCTCACGGTGAGCTCACTCACAGTTGATGGCGTTGTCCAGCCAGCAGGCACCTACACGTCCTCCAGCGCGTTTGTGATCGGAACGGGCAGCATCGTTGTGCCCCCCGGAGGTGCCCAGACCCCGTATGAACTCTGGGCGGCCAGCCTCCCCGGCGATAAATCGCCAAGTGGGGACAGTAACAACGACGGCGTGTCCAACGGCGTCGCGTTCTTCATGGGCAAAGACGGCCCCGCCACCAATCCGGGCGTCGTGAACGGCAAGGTCACCTGGCCCCATGTGGGCGTGGTCACCTCGTTCGAGGTCCAGGTTTCCGATAACCTGCAGGATTGGTCGGCAGCCACCACGGGCGTTGACACGAGCGATTCGACCAAGGTGGTTTACACCCTGCCAACCGGCGCGGCGAAGAAGTTCTGCCGTCTGCTGGTCATCCCGTAAGCATTCCCGATCTAACAGCGCAACCACTCAGGTGGCAGCCCGTCCGGGTTGCCACCTGTTTTCGTTGTTTCATGATCCCCGTGAACCACCGGTCCACCCTCATGGCTGCGTGCACGTATAAACCCGAAAACGGAAGTTGAAATCCGAGATTCGTTCTTGAAACCACGGATTTCACGGATTTCACGGATTTTTTGGTATGGATTTTCGCACCATTTGCAACTTCGGACAAGTTGCAAATGGCACCAGATTTCAATCTGTGAAGTCCGTGTAATCTGTGGTTCATCTAACCGATATTTCAAATCAGACTTCGGTGTTCGGGATAAATATTCCTCGGTGGCTCAATTTACTCAAAAATTCCCAAAAATTTCCTTGTGCCCCCCCGGAAAAATTTCAGTATTTCAGATATCGTCATTGTACTGACGGATCCGTACAGTTGCCGATCCGGCAGTTCCACAAGAACACAAAAATAAGCCCCCGTCTCCGAAAACCAAGACCAACAAACAACCTCCATTCCATGAAAACCCTTGATCGCATTCCTCTTCGAGCCCCGCTCAAACACCTCGCCCTCGCCTGTGCCGTCGCGCTCGGACTGGGTGCCGGAACCACCCGCGCCGCTATGATCGACATCCAAGGCACCAATATCGCCATCGATACCGTGGTCGGCGCTGACAACACGGGCCGCCTGATTGGAACGACCACCACCAACGCCACCAACATCACCAAGGATTTGGACCTCAATGGCAACACTCTCACCCTTAACGGCAATAGCAATGGTGCGATCTCCGGCAACGGCACGGTGATTGTGAAAAGAGCTGTCGCTGGCAGCACCGGCAATACCTACACCGGCACGACCACGGTGAGCGCTTCCGTGGCACTCAGTAAGACGGCCGGCAACGCGCTGTGCGGCGACATCTCGGTGGCCGCCGCGACCACTTTGTACTGGGGCGTAGGCGGCAGCACAGCTAGCGCAAACGACCAGATCGCGGACGATGCGAATG
>Ga0209697_10010507_pt1 | contig 10004 bp, 8 predicted proteins | sample AliMusrvi5mmetaG_FD_184115 | JGI IMG/M metagenome (GOLD analysis project Ga0209697, IMG submission 184115) | Freshwater lake bacterial and archeal communities from Alinen Mustajarvi, Finland, to study Microbial Dark Matter (Phase II) - Alinen... | ecosystem: Environmental > Aquatic > Freshwater... | reverse complement strand
GCGGCAGGGATTGCAGCCGGCGAGGTGCCCCTCCAGAGACTTGCAGATGGCCGGATTGACGCCGCCGTCCACATACTCGTTCAGGAGTGCGAGGAGTTCGGCACAGTTTGCGCCCTGCGGACCGCCGATGGTATGAGGCGTGGTCTTCTTATTAGGCATGGGAAGCCTCCTGACCTGAAAGTAGCGATGAAAGGTCGTGGGCATGTGCGCCCGGTTCGTAACGGTGTGCGGCGTCGCCGAAGGCGCGCGTCAGACGTTCGCGCAACTGCAGGCGCGCGCGCAGGAGTCGGACCTTTACGTTGGCCTCGCTGAGGCGCAGTGTTTTGGCGGTCTCGCGGACCGAGAAAGCTTCCACGTCCCGCAGCAGAAAGACGGCGCGATGACCGGGATCGAGGGCGGCAATGGCGGCATCGAGCAAGTGGCGCGTTTCCGCCCGTTGCAGCAGTTGATCCGGCGGTTCCCGCCAATCGGCAATGAACTCCGGATGGGGAATGCGACCGGTGTCGTCCGGCGCAGTGGCCTCGTCAAGGGACTGTGTGGGCAGGCCGCGGCGTTTGCGGACAGTCTTGAGGGCGGCATTCGCGGCGATGGTCGTGAGCCAGGTGGAGAACGCCGCCGTTTCGCGGAAGCGGGAGAGATTGCGAAGCGCGCTGATGAACGTCTGCTGGGTGACATCCTGCGCGTCCTCGACAGAACCGGTCATGCGTCGGGCCAGGCCATAGATCCGGCGTTCATGGCGCGACATCAACGTCTCAAACGCGTCCATGGCGCCGTTGCGGGCGGCGCGAACCAGCGCGGCGTCATCCGGCGGATTTGCGGGCGTGTCTTTGACTGTAGGATCGACCGACAAGTGCATGCTTTCCCAACTCTTACCACCACCGTGGGACGGTGCAGCAATAACGAGTGTATTCCTCTCCGAAAAGTTGCGCCAAGCGCCATTCCTCTCGCTTGACCACGCTGTAGTGCAGCCACACCGCAACCGCAGGCAGCAGCGCCAGCGACCAAAGTGCGCCCGTGACAAGCGCCACACCGGTATACAACAGGAGCAGCGCCAGGTACAGGGGATTGCGGGTGCGTCGGAACGGGCCGGTTACGACCAGAACCCGCGGGCGGCCCTCGGGGAGCATGGTGGTGCAAGAGCGGTGCAATGTGACCTGTGCCGCGACGTACAGCACAATTGCAGGCACGGCGAAAAGCGCTCCCAACAGAAATCCTGCCGTCCGCGGCAGTTGTGGCAATGGCCAGATGTGCGCCAGAGCCAGTCCGATGACGAATGGCGCGATAAAGATCAACGGCGGGCGGACGTGCATTTCTTCAGTCTTCCTGATGGTGCGGCGCGTGCTGCCAACCGCACTGTGTCCTTGCTCGTCTAAGGCTGTTCCGTGCCAGAAAGAAAACCGGCTGCCCTAGCCCGCCGTCATCCAGACATTACACCTGCCGAAGGGTGCCCTCAACTGTCTTCGGAAGTGCAATCTTTTCTGCAGAACGGGCCGGGAGCAAAATTTCCGCCCCGATTTTTTGGAGTTGCCAGCGGGCCGCGGTTTTGCCAATATTTCCATTGCCAATGAGAAACTTTGCCGCCAGTACGTGCACCGCCCCGGACGACGCCATGCGCGCCGCCCGCCGTTGCGTTGTGTCGGCGAACGTTCTTGGAATTCTCCTGTCCGGGCTGCTGGGCTTGATTACACCCCGCGGGAGAATCGGTTTGGCGTAGGACGCGACGCAGACGCAAAACTGAGACTCCCGCCGGCCCGAATGGGTGGCGGGTTTTTTGTTTACTGGTGAAGAGAACAAACAGAGGACAGAACCATGAACACCGCGAAGCAGAGGCTGTACATCTTCGACACCACCCTGCGCGACGGGGAGCAATCCCCCGGCTGCAGCATGAACCTCAAGGAGAAGCTGCTGGTCGCGGCGCAGCTCGAACTCCTGCACGTGGACGTGATCGAGGCCGGTTTTGCCGCCTCCTCGCCGGGCGACTTCGAGTCCGTCCGCGCGGTCGCGCGCCTGGCGCAGAAAGCCTCGGTGGCGACGCTCTGTCGCTGTCTGGCAAAGGACATCGATGCCGGCTGGCAGGCGGTGCGCGAGGCGCGCCGCCCGCGCCTGCACCTCTTTCTCGCCACGTCGCCGCTGCACATGCAGTACAAGCTCAAGATGACGCCCGACGCCGTGCATGAGCAGGCGGTGGCCATGGTGAAGTACGCGCGCAATCTCTGCCCCGAGGTGGAGTTCTCGTGCGAAGATGCCTCGCGCAGCGAAACGGACTTCCTGTACCGCGTGGTCGAGGGCGTGATCCGCGCCGGCGCGGGGATCGTGAACCTGCCCGACACCGTGGGGTATGCCGTGCCCGAACAATATGCCGCCATGATCCGCGGCGTGGCCGAGCGCGTGCCCAATGCCGGCGATGCGATCCTGTCCGTCCACTGCCACAACGACCTCGGCCTCGGCGTGGCGAACTCGCTCGCCGCCGTGCAGGCGGGGGCGCGGCAGGTGGAGTGCGCCATCAACGGCATCGGCGAGCGCGCGGGCAATGCCGCGCTCGAGGAGATCGTCATGGCGCTCCGCACGCGGCCGGATTATTTTGCGGCCGCCGCCGAAGTGGACACCACCCACCTGTACAACGCCAGCCGCAGCGTGATCACAGCCACCGGTTCGCGCGTGCAACCCAACAAGGCGATTGTCGGCGAAAACGCCTTCGCGCACGAGGCCGGCATCCACCAGCACGGCATGATGGCGCATGCCGGCACGTACGAGATCATGACGCCCGAGTCGGTCGGCATCCCGCGCAACCGCATGGTGCTCGGCAAGCATTCGGGGCGGCATGCCTTCGAGAGCCGGCTGGCGGACCTCGGCTTCCACTTCGACGACGCCAAGATCCAGGAGCTCTTCGCCGGATTCAAGCTGCTGGCCGACCGCAAGAAGACGGTCTCGGACGAGGACATCGAGGCGCTCGCGCGCGGCAGCGCGGGGCAGGCGGAGGAGATCCTGAAGCTGGAACGGTTCGTGGTGCAGTCGGGCAACGACATCCCGGCGACCTGCACGATCTTTCTTCGGAAGGATGGCGAACTGTCGCAGCACTCGGCCACCGGCGACGGCCCGATCGACGCCGCTTTCCAGGCGATCGGGAAGATCCTGGGCTTCCGCCTCACGCTGGAGGCGTTCACGCTTTCGTCCGTGACCGGCGGCGAGGATGCGCAGGGCGACGCTTCGGTCAAGGTCCGCCGCGGCGAACGGGTGTACAACGGGCATGGTCTTTCGACCGACGTGATCGAGGCCAGCATCAAGGCGTATCTGTCGGCGGTCAATGCGCTGCTGGGGGATGAGAAGAATGTCGGGGAGAAGAATTCAGGATTCAGAATGCAGGATTCAGAATGCAAAACCCAGGGATCGAAATAAGCGCGGTAGCGCAGTATTCTTCTGGATTCTGAATACTGAATACTGAATTCTGGCCATCGGCCACGCACCAGTTGCAAGCATCGGGAGAAGCACATGAAAAAGGTTGAACTGCTCGACACCACGCTGCGCGACGGCGCGCAGTCCGAGGGGATCTCGTTCTCGGTGCGCGACAAGCTGGCGATCGTCGAGACACTCGACGACCTCGGCATCCCGCTGGTCGAGGCCGGCAATCCCGGCTCGAATCCGAAAGATCTCGATTTCTTCCGGGAAGTGCGCGGCCTGCGCCTGAAGCACGCGCGCCTCGCGGCGTTCGGCGCCACGCGCCGCCCCGGCGTGGCTGTGACGGACGATCCGCAGGTGCGCAGTCTGGTCGCGGCGGGTACGCCCGTGCTGGTGATCTTCGGCAAATCGTGGGATCTGCACGTCACCGAGGTACTCAAGACCACGCTGGACGAGAACGTGCGCATGGTCCGCGACACGCTCGCCCACGCCAAGACGCGCGCCGAACGCGTGATCTACGATGCCGAGCATTTCTACGACGGTTACCGCGCGAACCCCGCGTATGCGCTCTCCACGCTCGACGCCGCGGTCGAGGCGGGCGCGGATGTGCTCTGCCTGTGCGACACGAATGGCGGCCGCTTTCCGGAGGAGATCGCCGAGGCCACGAAAGTCGTGCGGGAGCGCTTCGGCAACCGCGCCGTCGTCGGCGTGCATCCGCACAACGACAGCGGCCTGGCCGTGGCCAACGCGCTTGCCGCCGTGCAGGCCGGCGCGCACCACGTGCAGGGGACGCTGATCGGATTCGGCGAACGCTGCGGCAATGCCAACCTCGCCACGATCCTGGCGAACCTGCAGCTCAAGGCCGGGTACAGTTGCATTCCGGCGGCGAAGATGCTGGGGCTCACCACCGCGGCGCGGCGCGTGGCGGAGATCGCCAACATCGTCCTGGCCGACGACCAGCCCTACGTCGGCACCAAGGCTTTCACACACAAGGCCGGCATGCACATGGACGGCGTGCGCAAGTGTTCGGAGTCGTTCGAGCACGTGCCGCCGGAATCCGTCGGCAACGCGCGGCGCTTTCTCATCAGCGAGATCGCCGGGCGCAGCGCCGTGCTGGCGCGCATTCAGCGCATCGCACCGTCGGTGCAGAAAACGGACAAGGTGGTGGACGAGGTGGTCGCGCGCCTGAAGACTCTCGAACAGCGGGGCTACCAGTTCGAAGGCGCGGACGGCAGTTTCGAGCTGCTGGTGCGCAAGGCCTTGGGCACCTATCAGCCGTATTTTACCCTTGAGCACTACCAGATCATCGGCGAGCGGCCCGCAAAAAAGGATCGGGAAGGTGCGGCTGCCATCGTCAAGCTCAGCGTCAAAGGGCGCACCGAGATCACGACCGCGGAAGGCGACGGCCCCGTGAACGCCCTGGACCGCAGCCTGCGCAAGGCGCTGGAGCGGTTCTATCCGGCGCTGGCGGAAGTCCGCCTGACCGATTTCAAGGTGCGCGTGCTGGACGGCAATCGCGCCACCGAAGCTACCACGCGCGTGCTGATCGAATCCACCGACGGCCGCGCCGTGTGGACCACGGTCGGCGTGTCGACCGACATCATCGAGGCCAGTTGGTTCGCGCTGGTGGACTCGATCGAGTACAAGCTGTCCCGCGACCAGGGGCAGTAGTCACCACGTTCGTTTCAGGCTCGCATAGCAGCGCCGGCCGGAGGCGGGTTGGCCGGGATAGGTCTCGAACGCGTCGTTCCACGGGTTGACCACGCCGATGGCGGCTTCCAGTCCCTCCTGCCGCCACACCTGCCACCGCAGTTCCGCGTTGGCGGCTGCAGAGACGTCGGAGCCGTTGCGGGCCGGATTGGCCGCGTACACGGCGCACTCCTGCCAGCACGCGAAGGCCAGGTCCGGCGTCAGGCGGGCGCGTATGCCGGCATGGAGTGTCTGCCCGGGATAGTCGAGCACGTAGCGGCTGGCATAGACGTCCGTGTCGCATTCCTTGGTCAATGCCTGGTACGAGAATGTCGCCACAACCGCGCGCGTGACCGGCACAGCGGCATCGGCCACCAGTCCGTAGGTGCGCACACGATCGAGATTTGTGGCGGTCCAGGGGCCGCCCGGCGCCTGTCGCACCCAATCCACCAGATCATGACTGTCCTCGGCAAAGAGCGCGAGGCCTCCTTCGGCGAATGACCGTGTTTCGCGCCACGCCAACTCCACCGTGCGCGTGTGCTGCCGCTCCAAACCGCTGTTCCCTAGCGAACCGGGAGAGTTGTAATCCAGCTCTGTGTAGGAAGGCTCGCGCACGGCTTCGGTGTAGGAGAGTGTCACCCGCCGTGCCGCGCTCGGACGCCATTCGATCCCTGCTGCCGGCAACCAGGCCGGGCGGTCGTCGGAAAAGGCCTCCAACGATCCGCCCGCCGAGAAGGTCACATCGCCGATCGTATACCGCGGCAGCGCGGCCAGCGAAACGTGCCCGCGCTCGTGCGTTCCCAGACCGGCATAGCTTGGAAGAATGATGCCGTTGTGCGTTCCGTCGAGCCACTCCTCGTCAGCGTCTGTGCGCAGGTCGATGTCCAGGTTGGCGCCCAGCGCCTGACGAGTGTCGCCATGCACGGTGGCCATGTCGGAAAGTGCGTGATTGGCGTACAGGTCATGGTCGGCCCGGTCCAGCCAATAGCGGTCATCCGTCTGCTGCCAGCCGCAGGAGACATGACTGGGCGGGCGGTCCGGGCCGTCGTTGTCGATGGTTGCGGCGGCTGTCATCAGCGATTCGGCGATCTGTTCTTCGGCCGCAAATTGCGCGGGCGCGCCGTAGAAACCGCGTGCGCCAAATGCACGCCAGCCATAGGCGCCCAACAGGTCGAGTTGGTTGCCGCCGCCGCGCACCTGCGCCTGTGCGCCCGCCGACCAGCGGTTCAGGTAGTTGTCGTTGTAGCCGTCCGTGCGATCGACGGAAGCAGCTTCGGCAAAGGCGCCCTCCCCTATGACGATGTGGTCGTCCGTCGCGTCGCTGCGGCACAGCCGCAGGTTGGCGAACAGGTCGTCCGGTCCGCCTCCGATCTCGATGCGGCTCACGTCGTCGATGGGTACGAAATCGAGCGCCACGCTGCCGGCTGGGTGACCGGACGACGCGCGGAATTGGTCAATTCCCGTCAGCAGGCGCGGCGCGCCGAACACGTCAACCGGAACCGGCAAATCGGACTGAAAATGTTCGGTCTGGGGATTGTGCAGCGCCAAGCCGGAGAACAACAGGCCGGAGGAACTGAACGGGTCGCCGCGGATGACGAGGTCCGCCTGCGGCGCGGCGAATCCCTGGCTGCGCAGGGAGACGCCGGGCAGATCCGCGACAAAGGTGGGGGCCGTGCTGCGGTCCAGGAGCGGCGCCACGGCATCCACCAGGGCCGTGGCCTCGACCTGAACCAGGATGTTGGATGCCTCGCCGCCCGCCGCCAGCAGCGGCGCGACCAGCAGGGCGATCGGCAGCCAGCCCCCTTTTGCCGTCATGCACATGGCGCCAGAGAATAGCCGACCGCGCATAAATGTCAACCATGTGAATTTTGTATGTTAACCAACTTGATGGGTGTAACGAGGGGGGCGGAAACCGGGAGTAAGCGTCCGCCGGCGGGCACAAGGCGTTTTAAGATTGCTTTGGCGTTTGTTGCTACGCGCGGGTATACTGTTGTACGTTGTTTGCAAGGGTGCGGTCGGTATTGGCTGCAGGTAATTGGAATGGTCGGGCCGCCACTCCGTTTCGTTGCGCAGCGCACAAGCGAACGGAGTTTAGACTTTGACTGCTGACAGACTCACACGTGCCGGCCATGTCACACTCTCCAGATCCGCCTTGGTAGTGCTTGTTTTGGTGCTCCAGATTCCTTGGTTGATCGTTCTGTTCATCACTTGGCGCCACCCGCGTCAAGAATCCATCGTTTCGCCGGCATATCCGCCGGATGCATGTACGAACGTGGAACAAGTTCTCTCCGGACCGTGGGGCAACATCAGCGTCGTGCCGATCGTTCTGGATTGCCCTTCCGCCCAGCACCTCAACGATCTTGACCTGACCCCCTACCGCCAGTGGATCTTCCGCGAGGAAAACCTCGACGCCATCCGGCAGCACTTCGTAAAGGCCGACCTATCCCCGGCCGTCTGCGACCAACTCCTAAAAACGGGAACACCTCTCCCCGGCGGCAAAGGGTTCGTATTCCACCCACCGGATGCCATCGTGCGCGACCTCTCTCCTGGCCCGCGCGCATCACTCTATGCCGTCCTCAGCCGCTTGCCCGCAAACATCGGCCAGAACATACCCTTCTGCTTCCGCGGATCGTCCCTGCAGGAATGGTTCGTCGGCAACAGCGTGCCGCCGGCAACGATCTCCCTGATCGAACCCCTGCTCTACAAGCGTGCCGGCTACCTGCTGTTCTCCGATCCGCAGTTAGTGCTTCCCGCCATCCCCGAGCGCTACAAACGCTTGGCTGTCATTCGCGCCCTGCGCCGAATGTCCACGCTGCGCATGCGTGTCTTCCTGAAACCGGACGAATCCCCCGATTCGGCCCTTGCCTACTGGGGCCAGGCCAACCGATACACCGCCGTGGAACCCTTGCTGCCCGCGTTGGCCATGCCACCGGACGGTTTGAGCGTAACATCCCTCCTGCCACCCTTCGCGCGATCGCGACTCTACACCTATCCCAGCGAGAAAGAACCCGGTGGCGCCGCGCACTGCAACTGCCACTGGACCAGCCTCAATTTTTTCAACGATCCTCCGGATGACGCCATCGCCACCGACGCCAACATCGCCAAGACACTCGCCACCCTCTACGAACCGCTCACCAGTTCCACGCGCCTGGGAGACATCATCCTTTTCTTTGACGGCAACAACCTTGTCCACTCCTGCGTCTACATCGCCGGCGACATCGTCTTCACCAAGAATGGCGCTGGCACCATCGCGCCTTACCTGCTGCAACACCTGCAGGATGTTGAAGCGGGTTATCGACTCATGTACGGTTCCGTCAAACTCGGTTTCTGCCGCCGCAAGGGCACCTGAAGAGGCTGTCACCGGGAACCGCAAACCGAGCCGGTAGTTGCGTAGTTTGATGGCATCGGCGGTCGATCATGTTATCCCGCAGATCATCACTCCGCCAGAAAACACGCCGCCTGTCGCGGGGCCGGGCTGTCGCCGACCGGGAGCAGGCGCGGCGCCTCGGCGCGGCAGCGGTCGAAAACCAGCGGACAGCGTGGTGCGAATGGACACCCGGCCTGCGGAGTGGGGCGTGCGGAGCACGGAATGCGGAGTGCGGAGTCTGCCTTCCGATCTTCGACTTTTGTTTTCTGACTGTCGTTTTCCGCGTTCCGCGTTCCGCGCTCCGCATTCAGCTTCCTCCCGATCCTCGGCACGGACGCCAGCAGAAGCCGCGTATACGGGTGCGCCGGCGCATGGAGCACGGTTTCGGTTGGGCCGAGTTCGACGATCTTACCGAGGTACATTACGGCGATGCGGTCGGCCAGATGCTGCACCACGCCGATGTCGTGCGTGATGAAGAGGTACGAGAGCTGGTGGCGGTTGCGCAGTTCCGCCAGCAGGTTGAGCACCTGCGCGCGCACGGAGAGGTCGAGCGCGCTGACGGCTTCGTCGCAGATCAGCAGGCGGGGCCCCAGCGCCAGCGCCCGCGCAATGCAGATCCGCTGCCGCTGCCCGCCGGAAAACGCATGCGGATAGCGGTCCAACGCTTCCGGGCCGAGTCCGACATCCTGCAGCAACCGAAGCGCGACGGCGCGCTGCTCCGGCGGCCGGATCAGCCCCTGCGCCAGCAAACCTTCGGTCACTTGGTCGAGAATCGTGTGCCGCGGGTTGAGCGAAGCCAGCGGATCCTGGAAGACCACCTGCACGGCGCGGCGGTAGTCCCGCAGCGCGTTGCCGCGGAGACGCAGCACGTCGCGTCCATCGAGCAGGATCTCACCGGTGCGCGGACGTTCGAGCCGCAGAATCGTGCGGGCGAGCGTGGACTTGCCGCAGCCGGATTCACCCACCACGCCGAGCGTCTCGCCCGGCAGGATGGCGAGGTCCACGCCATCCACCGCGCGGACATAGTCCACAATGCGCGCAAAGACTCCGCGCCGGACCGGGTACCAGGTCCGAAGGTTGCGGATTTCAAGCAATGGACGTTGCTCAGACATTGGGTAAAGGGCCTGGCGGGATGCCCAGCACGGCGGCAGCTTCGCGCATGACGACGTCGTTGGTAATCAATGGCGCAGCGCGGAAGCGCAGGCACGTGGCGATGTGAATGGCGTCGAGCGAACGAAGCGGTGCGCGACCGGCGCATCTTTCGATCATTTCTCCCGCCTCGATGAGCACGGACCGGCTGACCGGCTGTAACGTCAAACCACCCGCGCGAGACCAGAAAAGCTGCAGGTGGTTCCACGCGTTGGTGTACGTTCGGGCGTCGATTTCACCGTGCTGCCGCTTCCGTACGAGCGCCGAGCGGCATTCCACAATCGCCAACTCGGACGACAGCACGTCGTACTGTCCTTCCACGATATCGGCAAAGAACTCGCTGTCCGGTTCCCGGATCACCAGCTTGACCAGGATGGCGCTATCCAAGTACATGGTTCAGCCC
>Ga0209697_10010496_pt1 | contig 10011 bp, 7 predicted proteins | sample AliMusrvi5mmetaG_FD_184115 | JGI IMG/M metagenome (GOLD analysis project Ga0209697, IMG submission 184115) | Freshwater lake bacterial and archeal communities from Alinen Mustajarvi, Finland, to study Microbial Dark Matter (Phase II) - Alinen... | ecosystem: Environmental > Aquatic > Freshwater... | reverse complement strand
GGCCCGCACCGCAGGGCCACCCGGTCGCGATTGGCGGTTACTTTCGCGTCGGCCTCGATTCTTTGCTCGCGCTACTGCTGGCGGGTGCGTGCATCGTGTCACTCCTGACGGGACCGGCACAGCTTGCCTGGAGCGAGATGTGGAACAAAGGCATTTTCGGGTTTCGGGCCGCGCGGACCTTGATGGCATCCGTCGCCGGGGCTGGGCTCTCGGTGGCTGGCGTCGTTTTTCAGTCGCTCTTGCGCAACCCGCTGGCCGAACCCTACGTGCTCGGCGTGACGGCCGGGGCCGGCGTTGGCGCTGCTTTGGCGATCGTTACCGGCATCACCATGTTCGGACTCTGGACCGTGCCCGGCATGGCCTTTGTTGGTGCTTTGGGCACGATTCTTTTGGTGCAGGCCCTGGCCCGCACGCCATCCGGCGCCGTGCCGGTCGAAACGATGCTGCTGGCCGGTGTCACCGTCAGTGCGGTGCTCAATAGCCTGTTGATGTTTGTCGTCTCGGTGGCACCTCCCGAAAAACTGCGCGGCGTGGTGTGGTGGCTCCTTGGCAACCTGCAAGTCAGCGATTGGCGATTGCTGGAAATCGTCGCCGTCGTTGTGGCCGCGGGACTGGCGGTCGCCATCCTTTGGGCACGGGACTTGAACCTCATGGCCCTGGGCGATGAGCCGGCTGCCCATTTGGGCCTGAACGTCACGCGCAGCCGCCTTATGTTCTTCGTCGTGGCCTCGCTCATTACCGGGGCCACGGTCGCATCCTGCGGAATCATCGGCTTCGTGGGGCTGATCGTGCCACATGCCATGCGATTGATCGTCGGGCCGGACCATCGCCGCTTGGTGCCGGCGGCCGCGCTGGCCGGTGCCGCGTTTCTGGCGCTGGCCGACTGCCTCGCCCGGACTCTGCTCCAGCAAGGTGAAATTCCCATCGGCGTGGTCACGGCCTTGGCTGGCGGGCCGTTGTTCCTCATGCTCTTGCGAAAACACAAGGCGGTCACCGGGAGTTGATATGCTGACCGCCGAAAACCTACATGCCGGCTATGGCAACAAACTCGTCTTACAAGACGTTTCGCTCACGGTCGCGCCTGGCGAATTCTTGGGCGTGCTAGGCCCCAACGGCTGCGGCAAGACAACGCTGCTGCGGGCCTTATGCGGCACGCTCAAGCCACGCCGAGGATGCGTTCGGCTGGACGGTCAGGACATGCGGGCCATCAATAAACGGAGTCTTGCCCGAACGATGGCCTATCTGCCGCAGGATCTGATGATCGAGCTGGACTTCACGGTCCGCGAACTGGCCTTGCTGGGCCGCAGCCCGCACCTTTCGCGTTTTGTGCGGGAATCGGACGAGGACCGCCGTGTGGCCGAGCAGGCGATGCAACTAGCCGACGTGCTGCACCTTGCCGACCGACCAGTCACGGCCCTCAGCGGCGGCGAGCGGCAGCGGACGTTGATTGCGATCTGCCTGGCCCAACAGCCGAAGATCCTGCTGCTCGATGAGCCGACCAATCATCTCGATCTTTCGCACCAGTTGTCGATTCTCGACTTGATTGCCCGGCTGAATCGCGCCAACGGCCTGGCCGTCGTCGCCGTGTTTCACGATCTGAATCTGGCCGCCGAGTATTGCGGCCGGCTTGTACTCTTGGAAAGCGGCCGCGTGGCGAAGATGGGCACTCCCGCGGAAGTCATCACAGAAGAGACAATCCGTCGCGTTTATGGGGTGCAGGTTGCCGTGCAGCCCAACGGCGTTTCCAAGCGGCCGCATGTGGTCTTGACGGCCGGCGCGGCGGGGAAATAGGCAACAACAAAATTAGCCCATCTCCAACCCTGAGTGCCCTCATTCGCGACAACCCACTAATAGTTCGTTCAGCCGACCGGAGAAGGTGAAAGCACCCTTGCTTGTTAAGGAAAAACTATCCCCGGAGTGGTGTCGAGACGGCAATTAGGCTCCCATCTTTCCAAAACCCAAAAATTCCAGGAATTTTTGGTCAACCCACTTGACTAGTGAGGGGCTAGAGTGAGAAAATTTGCTTAGGAAAAGAGAAGGCGATCTTCAACCGCGATGAAAGACGATTTCCGCGCTGGTGAGGCCGCTTTCTAAGTGCGATTGAGGCCGATGGCCTGCGGTAGTCGCCCGTATGGCGTAAACCACACCCGGTTCGCCTTCCCGCCTTGAGTTGCCTAACTCGAAAATACCCCCCCTAATAAACCTATTCGATGTAACCATGAAGTTCACCAAATCTGTATCCGTCGAAGAGTTGCAGGTAATCGGCCGTTTTGAGAGCTTGCGCAAGATTCTGCTTTCCGAGCAATACGCCGAGCACTTGAAGAAGCCTTTGGCCTATTGGGCCTTGCCTGCCGATCGGCGGTTGCCCCTTGCATTCCTGGGCCGGACCCTGGAAGATCTCTTTAAGATGTCGTTCTGGGAACTCTCCAATACACCCGGAATCGGCCAGAAAAAGATTTGTTCGTTTGTGAAGTTGCTGGCCCGAGCGGCAAACACCGATCCCTCGGAGTTGCCGACCGACGACATCCTTTTACCCGACGCGGAAACCGCGGTTGCCGAAGGCGAAGGTGAATCGGCTGACCGTTTTAACGCGGCCTCCGTCTCGGAGGTTGTCTGGGGACAGTGGAGGGCGAGCGCGATCAAGCATGGCCTGGGTGACGAGAAGCTCGGCCGCTTCGCACCGACCTTGCGAAATATGACCCGCGTGATCTGGAATACGCCTTTGGAGGCTTATACCCGCCTTAGCCTCCACGAAATTCGCTCGATGAAGACACACGGCGAGAAGCGTGTGCGCGCGATTCTTGAGGTTTTCCATAGTGTCCACGCACTCGCGGCCAACATGGGAACCCAGGAGCACCTCGTCGTGCGAATCTTTCCCCGGCGGATCGATCAAGTTGAGCGATGGATCGGGCAAGCCTTGCAGACGGCGGGGGTTTCGACCACTGAGGAACTGTTCGTGAATGTCGTCCAGCCGCTGCTGGAGCAGGTCCGCACCGATTCCACGCAACAGATCGCCAGCCTGGCGGAGAATCGGCTGGGCATTTCCGCACCGATCACGAGCGTTCGCCAGGCAGCACGGGCCATGGTGCTCACGCGAGCCCGAGTCTATCAGTTGCTCAACGAGATCAATGATATCATGGCGGTACGATGGCCCAACGGCCGCCATCAGATGTATGAACTTCGCGAAAAGCTGACGTCGGAGTCAACGTCGATGGACTCTCCGCCCGACTTGCAGCAGTTCTTCGCTGCTATCGAGTTATTCTATCCCGGCAGTCGTCGCGGCGCCGCCGGTCCGCTGGAACAGTTGCTCGACGAGGAAGATGAAGAGGAAACAACCGAGGTCAGGGTTGAAGATCGGGATCTGGTCGAGGCCAAGTAGGCTCGCTCGACAGAACGGGAAGGGACCAGCCGGAAATGTCGGAGGATGCGTGAAAAGTGATTCGGTTTATTTCCGCGCAAGCCCTAGCTGCCACGATTTCTTCAACGACGAAGTAAGTTTAGTACCTGTCCAACATTAACTCCGCGTTTTTGTGGTGCGGCCGTCCTGGCTGCGTGTGCAGGCGAGACGCCCGCACCACAAGTTGTTTTTGGACGAGCACTTACCAGCCGACATCGCCCTTCTTCGGTGATCGGTAACGCACACCCTGAGCCTTCAGCCGCTCGAGCTCTGTCCGGATGCGGCGTTTGAAATCGTCCCAGTTCTTCTGCTTCGGATCGGTCCACGTCAGCTCGGCAATGGCGCACGCCCGTGGATAGGCCATGTACTGCACCTGCGCGTAGTTTGGAAAGAACTCGCTCCATAGGTTGCCGCCGGCTCCGAGGATGTGTTTGGCCTTCTCGGCCGGTAGTCCAGCCGGCAGCGGGTCATAGCCGTAGACCTGCGCCAACGGTAAAAATCCACCAATAGCGCGGGGTTCCCCGCCCTTCGCCTGATAATAGTCGAGGTAACAGTGGCTGGTGGGCGTCATAATAACGTCGTGGCCGGCTTTGGCTGCGGTTACACCACCCGCAATGCCGCGCCAACTCATCACCGTGGCGTTGGGCGCTAAGCCGCCTTCGAGAATCTCATCCCAGCCGATCAGCGTGCGCTCCTGGGCGTTAATGAAGCGTTCCATCCGCCTGACAAAGTAACTTTGCAGTTCGTGCTCATTCTTAAGGCCCTCCTTGTGGATGCGCGCCTTGCATTTCGGGCACCGCGTCCAGTTGCCCTTATCGACTTCGTCGGCCCCAATGTGGATGTACCTGCCTGGGAAGAGGCCGATTACTTCGCTCAGTACGTTTTGCAGGAAGGTGAAAGTCGCGTCGTTTCCAGGACAGTAAATGCCCATGGCCCCGGAATCGCGGTCGTGGGATCCTCCGAAACAACTATACTCGGGATACGCCGAGAGCGCCGCTCCCGAGTGTCCGGGCATCTCGATTTCCGGCACGATGGTCACGTAGCGGGCTTGCGCGTAAGCAACGAGTTCTCGGATGTCGTCCTGCGTGTAGAAACCTCCATAACGGCCGTCCTTTCCGTAGGCGGTGCCATCCTTTGCGGCGAGTCCGAAACCGATCGACTTCCGCCACCCGCCGACCTCGGTTAGTTTGGGATACCGCTTGATCTCCACTCGCCAGCCCGAATCGTCCGTGAGGTGGAGTTGCAAGGTATTGAGTTTGTGCTGCGCCATGAGGTCGATGAAGTCCTTGAGTTCCTCCTTGCTAACGAAATGCCGCGCCACGTCGAGCAACAATCCGCGCCACACGAACCGCGGTTGGTCGTTGATCCGCACGGTGGGGACGGTCCAGGCGACCGGCTCTTGGACTTTCACTTTGCTGAACACCCGCGGCGGCAGCAGTTGGAGTAGGGTTTGTGTACCGTAGAACATTCCCGCCGCGCCGCCCCCGGTGATGATGGCGCCATCCGGCGCGATTTCAAGTTGATAACCCTCGCGCCCGAGAGCAACATCGGCGCCGCGCATCGTAAGGCGGATCGAACCTGGCTGCTTGCCCAGGAAGTCGGAGGTTGACACCTTGAGCTTAAAGCCGGTGCTGGCCTGAATCCGCTGAGTCAGCAGCTTGGCGATGCCCGTCGCCTCCGCAGAGTCTTTATCCACGAGCAGGACGGTATCTTGATCGAGTACGAAGTGGCCCGGCCCGCACTGCACTTCCCGCGGTTGCGGGACAAGGGCGATTGCAGGGGTCGTCTCGGCGGCTGAGGCCAGATTGTCCAGGGTAAGGAACGATATCCAATACACGGCCAGCCAACAAATAACTAGTATTCTCACGAATTCACATCTCTCCGGAAAATGAGGTTGAAGGTTCAGTTCGTGGCAAAGTAGGCTGCAAGTTAGATGTCGTTGCTTAGTACCTGCCCAACATTAACTCCGCGTTTTTGTGGTGCGGCCGTCCCGGCTGCATGTACAAGCGAGACGCCCGCACCACAAGTTGTTTTTGGACGAGCACTTACGCTGCCGTCCGCTGCCGCGCGATCCGCGATTGACTGCTGACCAGCGACCAGATGAGCGCGGCGACGTGGGCGACGGCATGTGGCCTTGCCATGCGATGCATGGCGTGGGCCATGATCGCGCGTCCGTCGGAGTCGCTCAAAATTCGGCTGAGCAATTCGGCCAGGTGATCGTCCAGGCGGCCGGTTATTTCGCGCTCATCAACCAAGTGAGCGGCCCCCGCGGCGACGAAAATATCGGCATTCTTTCGCTGATGATCGGCGGCGGCGTGCGGGTAGGGCAGCAGCACGGCGGGCGTCGCGACGGCCGAGAGTTCGGCCAGCGTCGTCCCGCCCGCGCGACAGATGGCCAAACTGCTGTCAGCAAGCAACACGGGCAGGTTGGCCCAAAAGGCTTCTACCTGGGCATCCACGGCGAACTTGCGATAGAGGTCTCGCGTTGATTCCAGGTCAGCCTCGCCCGACTGATGCAGGATCTCCCAACCGGCCAGCAGATGGCGGATTTTGTACAACGCCCGAGGTATGTTTTCGTTCAAGGATCGGGCCCCGCCACTGCCGCCGAGCACGACCAAGCGGGACTGGCCCAACTCTCCTTCCGGGAGATGGCCTTCCGGGAGATGACCCTGGTGGGGGGCGATCGGGCCGATATGGCCGCGCTTCGCCGCCCCTGACTGCCAACTCCCCTCTCCCCCTGCCTCTCTCCCCAAGAGAGAGGGAAACTTCTCGTTCGCCGCAAAGCTGCGGATCGGGTTGCCGGTGCAGCGAACCGGAGAGTGCCAGCGGATCTGTTGCTCGGTCTCCTCGAAACTCGTGCAAACCAAGCTGGCATAGCGCGATAACCAGCGATTGGCTTTTCCCAGCACGACGTTCTGTTCCAGCAAGACCAGCGGCAAACGGCGACGTGCGGCAGCCCGGCCCATGGGCACGCTGGCGTATCCACCAAGACCGACGACGCCGGCGACATGCTCTTCCTGCAGCAAGCGGCTGGCAGCAAAATAGCCAGCCACGTTTTCCACGACGAAGGAAATTGCCTCGCTTGCCCGTCGTGGCAGCGGTCGGCTGGGTAACGATACATAGTCGAATCCCGCGGCCGCAACGTGCTCGCGCTCCAGTGGCTTGCCGGTGCCAACAAAGGTGATCCGCACGCCAGGGCGATTGGCAGAGAGTTTTTCCGCGACAGCCAGACCAGGGAACAGATGTCCGCCTGTGCCGCCTCCAGCGAAAACGATATGGAGCCTGTTTTTCATCGACATATTTTTCCTCACCGCACTACACACCCGTCGCTGGCCAGCAATTCCACGCCTCGGCCCGCTGGCTTTTCGACGACGTTGATTCTCAGACACGCCGTTCCCAGCAGAGCGCACAGAGCCGCGGCGATCCAGAAACGGATGACAATCTTACTTTCCGGCCAACCACGTAATTGAAAATGATGATGCAGCGGCGCGCAGAGGAAGATTCGTCGCTTCCGCCATTTGTACCAGCCGACTTGTAGGATGACACTCAGGGCTTCGGCCACGAAGACTCCGCCCACAAGCAGCAGCAGCAGTTCCTGCCGCGAGACAACGGCCATGAACCCCAACAATCCGCCCAGTGGCAACGAACCAGTATCGCCCATGAAGACCTGGGCCGGATGACAGTTGAACCAGAGGAATCCGACCACGGCGCCAATCACCGCGGCCGAGAGAATGGCCAATTCGCCACAGCCGGCAATATGAGGGATGTTAAGATAGACTGCCCACTGAGAGTGCCCCGCCGCATAGACAAAGAGGGTCATGGCGGCAGTGGCGAACAAGAGACATCCGCCAGCTAATCCATCGAGACCGTCGGCCAGATTCACGGCGTTCGATGAACCAACAATCACCACGATTGCCAGTGGCACGAACCAGATCCCTAGCGAAAACGAGGTAATGTTCAAGGGCGGAGGCAGGACCAGTCCATCGGGCAAGGAGGAGTGGTCGAGGTACAGGTACAAGGCCGCCGCCGTGGCAATTAACACCTGGCCGGCAAGCTTGCCGCCGGCGGAAATGCCGCGTTTTTCCGAACGAAGTTTGACCAAGTCGTCGATCGCGCCGAGCAGCGTCAGTCCGCCGGTGAGACCCAGGGCCAGGAGCAGATAGCGATTCGTCAGATCGCCCGCCAGCAGCAGGCTGCCAACCAGTCCCGCGACAATGAACAATCCGCCCATCGTGGGCGTGGCCTCCTTGCCTTGATGCAGGCGGCCGATCTCGGGCGAGTCGCTTTTGATCGGCTCGCGGAAGCGGCAAGCCAGCCAGGCAATCGAGCGCGGCCCCAGGATCACGGCCAGCATGAAGCTGATCCATGCCGCCAGCGATGCGCGTGAAGTGATCTTCCCCAGGCTGGCCAGAGAGGAAGCGGCAGCAACGTGTTGGATTAACCAGAGCAGCATAAGGAGCGTGGAGCAAATCGGACAAATAATGGCGAAAGGGGAAGGCTGGTCGGCCTTCCCCCTGCGCGTTGTTCCCTGAGCAACCGAGGCGGCGCGGATGCACCGCCTCGGCACTCAGAACGAAGTCCCACCGTGAAGCTCTTGCCAGAGCGACCGACCCAGTGGTCGCGGAACCCGGCAAGCTGTTTGCTTCAACCCAAGGAGGGGAGGCCGACAGCCAATTCCCGCAAACCGGCTGCCAACGGTGGAACTCCTTCAATGGTTTGGAATCCTGGATCCTGTGCCTCCTTCGAGAACTTGTTCATGCGGATTTACGTTGCGGATATTGTTTCAAAGCCTCAATCAGGCGTTCCATCGCCATTACCCGCGAACCTTTGACCAACACGATATCACCCGGCAGAACCGCCTGGCCGACGTAGGGCATGGCATCCTCGAGCGTGTCGCAAGGCACGGCACGGGCGCGGATCAAGCCAGTCGAACGTGCTCCGGCCGTCACGTGCCGAGCGAATTGGCCGCAGGCGATGACCAACTCGGCCCCGCCGATCTGGACGATGTCTTTTCCCATCTGCCAATGCAAGGCGATCGATTGCGTTCCCAGCTCGGCCATGTCGCCGCAAACGACGATACGCCGGCCGGCGGCGTCGAAGTCGCGGAGAAGTTCGAGGGCCGCCCGCATCGCGGTGGGATTTGAATTGTAGGTGTCGTTGATAATTGTCGCGCCGCGGATTTCGGTCACTTCACAGCGCATGGGCACGGACTGGTAGTTGGTCAGGGCCGCGGCAATTTCTTCCAGGTCAAAGCCCATCATGCGGCCCACCGCCACGGAGGCCAGCGCGGCGTTGATGTGATGGCGGCCCCAGACCGGAATGGAGAACCGTACCGGCTCCCTGCTTCCGCGACTGCCGGCGGCCGGCGCTGCAACTTCACCATGCGCAACATGGAATTCCAAGCGGCCCCGCTTGCACTCGATATTCACCGCGCGAAGGTTGCACTGCGGCCCGGTGCCGATCCAGGTGATCGGCGCCGCACAGCGCGACGACAAAACCCGCAGCCATGAATCGTCGGCCAACACGGCATGTCCGCTGCTAGGCAATGCGGCCAGCAATTCGGCCTTGGCCTCAGCCACGCCCTGACGACTGCCGAATCCGCCAAGATGGGCGTCGCCAAGCTGCGTGATCACACCGACCTTGGCGCCACACAACTCGGCCAGCATGGCGATCTCGCCGGCGCGGTTGGCCGCCAACTCCAGCACGGCATAGTCGTGTTGCGGTTCGATGCCCAACATACTCAACGGCACGCCCCACTGATTGTTGTAATTTCGTGGGCTGGCCGTTCCCTGCAAGTGGCCCTGCAACACGGTATGGATCATCTGACGCGTGGTGGTCTTGCCCACACTGCCCGTCACGGCGATTACGATGCCGGTGAAGTGCCGCCGCTTCCAGCGCGCCCATTGCTCCAGCGCCCGTTGCGTGTCATCAACATTCAGAACCCAGCCCTCTCCAGGTTCGGTTTCAATTCGTGAAACAACGACGCCTTGCGCACCGCGATGAAAAGCCTCGTGGATGAAACATGCCCCGTCGTGGTTCGGTCCCGGGATCGCCCAAAAGATATCGTCGGACTCAACTTGGCGGCTGTCGATGACAATCCGACCCAGCGCAATCAGAGCGGCATCCGGAATCCTGTCTTCTGGCAGGATCCGGCCACCGGTCGCTTGTGCTAGATCGTGTAGGGTTTGCATCGGTTGTCAGTTGTCAGTTGTCAGTGGTCAGTGGTCAGTGGTCAGTGGTGAAATCGCGAGCGGCTGTAGTCTTTGAATCTAATCCCCAACCCTAATCCCCAATCCCCCATACAACCACTCTTCGGCAATCTGTTGATCGTCCAAGGCAATTTTCTCGTCGCCGACGATCTGATAATCTTCGTGCCCCTTGCCGGCGATTAGCAAGCAATCGCCCGGCTGGGCTTGCGCCAAGGCCCAATGAATCGCCTGGCTGCGGTCGATAATCACCCGGGCGGCCGCGGGATGCTGAAAACCTTCGAGAATCTCCGCGACGATTTCCTGGGGATCTTCGTGCCGCGGGTTGTCGCTGGTGAGCACGCTACAGTCGGCCAACAGCTCAGCCTGCCGGCCCATCAACGGCCGCTTTTGTCGATCGCGATCGCC
>Ga0209697_10010487_pt1 | contig 10017 bp, 4 predicted proteins | sample AliMusrvi5mmetaG_FD_184115 | JGI IMG/M metagenome (GOLD analysis project Ga0209697, IMG submission 184115) | Freshwater lake bacterial and archeal communities from Alinen Mustajarvi, Finland, to study Microbial Dark Matter (Phase II) - Alinen... | ecosystem: Environmental > Aquatic > Freshwater... | reverse complement strand
CGCCAGGTGCCACCGAGATCAACGTTCGGTTCTTTCACTCCAGCCACGAGTTGTGGCCGTGGCGAGAGCCGTGGAAGATTCTCGTCCGCCAGCGCACTGCCGGCGACCCATCCAATCATCATCAATCCAACTGTCAGTATTCGTTTCATTATTCTATCCTTTCTTCTTGGCCGAGTTTCATTTGTCAATAGATTGTACCAAAACCTTTCGTTGGCTCACAGTAGAACTCTTGTGGCGAGTTCCCTGCGGATATCCCCTGACGCCAGGTTGCCGGATTGCACGCCGTATTCATCGAGCGTGAAACACGAGTCCACATACTTTAATGCCCAGATGCCCAGGTCCTGCGAGGGGCGAAACGCCTCGATATAGGTCTTCGGAGAATCTTGCCGAATACCAGCCATGATTTGCGTCAGTGCCTTCTGCGAGGCATAGTCCGAGTTTCCGGGCAGATGATCGTGCTTGCCGGACTGGCAGTCCGCAGGGACGAGCTGGCCCACGGCTCCCATCCCTCCGAAAAAGTCGCCATCCATTTCCCATCCTTGATAGGGACCACCGGCAATGGCTTCAAGGTAGATCCGGTCAAGCCACTCTCGAAAATCGCGCACCCCGATGCAATTGCCCTTGCCTGACTGACGCCACGCCGGAGCGTTGGCCGGACGTGAGGCACCGGCGTCGATCAGCCAATCCGGCCGATCCTGGCGGAATGGTTTCCCTGCCGCCCAGGGGTGAGTGTTATTGAGCGTGGCAAAAAGCATGACCTTGACATTCAGTTTCCGGGCATGCTCGAGGAACTTTTGGACCATGGGCCCGGGCTGGTATTTGTCGTCGGCCCCAAGAACATTCATCCTGCTGATCTCACCGCCCCATGGATGGGCGTCACTATACCAATCGATGCCACACTGCGCCATGACGTCGAGAGCCTTCATGTCTTGGGCAATGGACTGTTCAGTGGATTCGCCCCGTTCGGTCTGGGACATCCAGCCGTTCATTATCGGGACCAGGCCAAACCGCGGTGGACCAAGGATGGCCGAGGTCATAGCCACCATCGCATCCGATTCGCTCTGCAAAGGCAGGTCTTTCGTTTCCTTGTCGAATGGCCCGTGTTGGTAGACGCCAAAATATGCCGGCTCGCACAGCAGTTTCTCGCCAGCTCGCATTTTCAAACCAGGTGCCAACTCCAGGATGACGTTGTCCCCCTTCAGCGCAGAAGAATCAAAGGAGTATTCCAGTCCCGTGAACAAACCGCCCTTGGCCGTCCGGCCGAAAAAAGTGCATTCCGGCTCACGCCCCGGAGCATGTCCGAACTTTGGGTAGCGATAGGGAACCATCTGCAGACCGGGACAGGAAAAAGTTGGACGGCTTACGGTAACCTTCTTGAGGCCGTGCACGCCACTGCCTGTCAGTGCCAATTGCTTTTCGACAAAGTGATTTTCACCGTGAAGCGTGTAGGTCACCTCGACGATAATTCTGTCACTCGCGTACCGGGCCGTCACAACCTCGCCTTGACAACTAAGCGACGCGAGTTTCAGATCGGCAGACTTCGCCTGAAACTCCACCGCCTCGACTTCCCATTCGTCGCCGCAAATCCCGTAGATTTCCGCCGTGAGCTTGTTTCCGATTGCCGTGAGCGCGCCTGACTTCCTGTCGAAGCTCAGGCTTATGCGGCTATTTTCCAGGCGGAGCGGTTCTTGCGCCCACGCACATGCCGACGCCAGCAAAACCATTAATGAAAGCGTTGTTATGAATACTCTCTTCATCTACTGCCTTTCATGGTTCAAGCGGCTGTGGCACTCTCAGCCGCAGCCAATCGTGTGTAAAGGCTAAAAGCACGGCGGGAACGGGGCCGCTGAAATCTTGCAACACGCCGTGCCACTTACCTTCCGCATCGCGCCAAAGGGCCACGTCAACTCGCTCGGGCAGTTCGATGGCCAACCCTCCGCAACGGAACGATGTCAGTGCGCCGGCAGCCAGGGCTTCGAGTTTGCCGCCTTTGTCGAGTCGCACGGCCGCCACGCCCACGGCGTCGATGGCGACATCGTGGCCGTTGACTTTGATGGATTTCTGGATCGGGTCGCCCCTCACGTCATTCTGGCCGGAAGCGAGAATGACCGTGCCGTCCACGAGTCGGCAGTTTCCGGACGAAGGCAGCGCGGCTGACGTCCGGCCCAGACTGCCCCACCTGGGAAGCGTTACGGTTGCGCAGGTCTGCGTTTCGACTCCCGCTTGGCGCAGTTCGGCGAGGACGGCTTCGGCACAAGCGTTGATATCTCTAGCAACTTTCATCCGGGACGGCAGGGCCGCATTTCCGTCGAATGCTTTGGCGTCAAAGTTCTTGGTCCAATCGCCGATCCGATAGATAATGGTTTTGCCTTTGGCGGCTTTCTGAAAGAACCCTGCGGTGGTGGCGTTCTCGAACTCGGGATGATAGAGAACCACGGCCGCATAGCGCTGTTGCCCGAACCAGATGTTCCCGTCGGCATCAACCCGCAACGCCTTGTCGCGTAACTCGCTTGTGGGAATCAGGTCCGCGTAATACCCGGCGCGCCAGAAGGCGTCGGTCAGTTCCATGCCCACGTCATCAAAAGCAGGCCCCGCCCAATTCATCGCGCCGGCATGGCCGAAGATCACGGCCACGGGACAATCGACTGGTGCCGCGGAAATGAAATTGAGCAGACGGATCCGGCAGTCGGCGCGGATCACAGGGCTGAGCAGGAGCTTCTTGCCCAGTTCCGCCGCAGGTCCCTCTCCCCCCCCACAGGACATGAAAATTCATCCGCCCGCCAGCCAGGGCGTAACTCCAGATCAGCTTCTCGTAGGACTCCGGCGTGGGGGCGTACCACTGGTTGTACCACGGGGCACCGAACTTTTTCGCCATCGATGTGCGGCAACTGTAGGGCGTGGTCTCGTCGGATTGGGCGTAGCTGCGAGTTGCGGTCCACCAGTTCAGGCCGTTTCGCTCAAACTCGCGGGCATCGGGGTAGGGGATAACCGTGTCGTGCGTGCCGACAAAAGCGTTAGGGCCAAAGGTGGCCTTTGTAGCGCGATAAAATGCTTGTTCGATCTCGGTGTTGCGGAGGCGATGAAGTTCCATGACGTGATTGACGGCCGCCTGGCGCTGGCCCTCCCGGCCCCGTTCACCATAGCACATCAACAGCGAGTCGCGGACCATGTCCCGGCCGCCGCTGGCTTTGGCATAAGCGTCGGATTGCCAGCGGGAGAACCAGAATCCGTTTTTCCCGGGATTGCCGTCGCCGCACACCGGAAATCCCCATTCGTCCTTCAACAGTCCGGCCAGCGGCAGGTCGGCATACTGGCGGATCGTTTCCTCCTCAAAGGGAATCAGATGCGGACTGAACACCGCCGGATATTCGAAAGTAACTCGGGCGATGATGCACACCTTGCGCTCCTTGACGCCCGCGCCGCACGACAGGGCGGCAGAAAAACTGCGTGGCTCGGTCTTGGGCGTCTTGCAGGAGGCCGTGATGTCGGTGACCGTATCAGGGTCGATGCCCGCGGCGGTCTTCGTGTAGCTGTAGGCCCGCTCCAGGCGAATGGCGATCGCGCCTGCGCCGCAGATTGCGTCACCATGCCCGCACGGATAGGCAACGTCCGCCAGCAGCTCGCCGCTTTCGGGAAGCGTGAACTCCTGAAGCCAGAGCCGCTCCTGCAATTCATCCGGGTATTGCTTCTTGAAGGCTGAAATCGAATGCCGGACATCAAGTTCCAGAACAATGCCGATCCCCTTTTGCCGTGCGTAAATCGCCGCCTGTTTGAACCAGTCATGAACTTGAGGGTCAACCATCTGACGCCCGCCGTTGCGCATCGTGGTCGTCAGCAGGTTGTAATGCGAGTGGTCAGCCATCGCATCGAGATAGTTCCGGTACCCGTCCGGCCGCATCTCCGACTCCTGCGGAAACCACGCGCCGAGGACGGGGGGAATGTTGGTTGGCGACCGGAGTGCCGCCGTGTCGATCTTGGGGGAACCCGCAGGCTGATTGGGCCCGCTGACCGCCAGCCGCTGCCAATCCTGCGTGATGCGTTTGAGGTCGTCCGGAACCGGGCCTTGCCATCCCTGCAAGACACCGCGCCAGTGTCCGGAGCCATCCTTCCAGAGGGCGAAATCATAGGGCGTTTCAGACGCGATCTTCATCTCGCCAACAGTGAAGCTTCTCACGCCGCCACCGGCCAGTGCCACCGGGAGCCCGTTGCCGTCAAGGCGCACCGCGGCCAGCCCCTCCGCGTCGAAAGCGATCTTTGTGTTGCCGATCAGGGTCGTTTTCCGCAGAGGGTCGCCGTCCATCGTTTTCTCCGCCGCGATGAAGATGCGCGTGCCGTCTAGCAAGCGGCAATGGCCGTTTAGACTTCCCGCCTGCTGCATTTCGATCCCGCGCCCTTTCAGATCCTTGACCACCTCAGCCACACACCTCCCGTCATCCGCAACCAAGGTCATACCGGCCGGCAACAGTTTGTCACCCTCGACCGGCTTGGCGTCAAAATCGCGAGTCCACTTCCCCATCCGGTACCGCGTTGATTTGCCATTTGCCGCCCGTTGCCAAAAATCCGCATCGGCAATCTTCCCGAATTCGGGATGATAGAGAACCACGGCGGCGTAGCGTTGTTCCCCATATCTGACATATCCATCGGAATCGACCTTCAGTGATTGGTTTTCGATTTCGCTGGTCGGTATCAGGTCCGCCGGGAAGCCCGCCATCCAGAAGGCGTCTGCCAAGCGTGATCCGCTGTCCTGAAAGTGCGGTCCGGCATAGTTCATGGTGGCGGCGTGGCCGAACACCACGGCGATTGGACAGTCCAGCGGGCTTTTCGAAATCAGGTTGAGCAACCGGATGCGCTGCTCGCCGCGCATCAACGCCGACTTGTGCAGAGAAGAGTAGTCTCCTGTCGGCATATTAGGGGCCGGCCAAATCGGGTGGAAATTCATCCGCCCGCCACTGGCCGCATATTTCCAGAGATGCTGGCGGTAGGCTTCCAAGTCCGTGCTGTAATACATATTCAACCAAAACGGGCTGCCCCACTTCTTGCTCAGCGCCGTGCCCACGCAGAACGGAATCTCCTCGTCCGTTTGTGCTATGTCGCGTTTGACCGCCCACCAGTCCAGCCCGCTCCGTTGATACTCGCCTTGATTGTTCGGATCCGATATCCAGGTGGGATGCGTGCCGACGAATGCCTTGGGCCCCAGGCATTTCTTGACGAGAGCATAGAAGGCGGCTTCGACATCGACATTCTGCCGACGCACCAGTTCCAGGTGGTGATTGATGGCCAACTGGCGCTCCGCTTCGCGCCCCCGCTCACCCGTTCGCATCAGCAGGAAATCGGCCAGCAAATCCCTGCCGCCAGTGGCTTTCCGATAGGCCTCCTGCCGGTAAGTGGACCAGGGCAGCTTCTCCAGCCCCACGGCCGGATCACCGCCTTCATCCTTGCACGCTCCGGCCAATCCGACCCCGGCATAGCGTGCGAGAATCTTCTCCTGGAATTCGTTGTAGTGAGGCGCGAAGATTTCGGCCAGGCAGCCGGGCGATGCGCCCAGCACCGCTACGGTTTTTCCTAACAACGATTGGACCCACTCCACACGGACTGTTAGAGCGCCATCCGGCGCAACGGACTGACGGCAGAGGGACGAGACATCCGCCAGCGATCCGACCTTGATGACCCCATCCGCCAGTTCATAGCTATAGGCTCTCAGCAATCGGGCGGGAGGCAGCTTGACGTCCGGCCTGCCGCCAGGTTCGTAATTCAGCGACGGGCAGCCGGCAAACGCCTGCGCCGCGATCACCACTTCGTTGCGCCCGCCTTCGGCCATCTGAATCGGCTGAAGCGACACCACATAACAAAGTTCATCGGGATACGCCCGGAGAAACCCGGTCAAATCGCTCCACATACTGAACTCAGGCGCGATTCCGATGCCCTTGCTCCTGGCATACACGACGGCCTGCTTGACCTGCTCGAAGACGGCGGGGTCGGTTAGCGGCTCACGCCGCCCGGCGCGGAACGAAGCCGTCAACAGCGTGAACGAAGTGGATTGGCCAAAAAGATCGAGCTTCTCTTTATAGCCGCCGGGTTTGAAATCCGCCTCACCCCAGAACCAGCAGGCAACCTCCGGCGGCAAAGAGTTGGATAACCGCAGCGATTCGACATTCTCGCATTCCGCAGCCATCCCTGGCGCGGCCAGCAGCGCCAGCAGCAGGGCGAAGAAGGTGCTGGCTGCTCGTTTTCTCATGTGTGTCTTCTTTATTTGGTGTTTCATTTGACAGTTCCGGGAGCGTGGATCGGATTCTGTCAGGTCAGTCACCTCGCCTCATAATCAAGACCCAGTCCTCGTCGTCAGGTCGCTCCGGCAACGGGCACTTGCCAGTGGTGACGGCGAGCTTGGCCTCGAGTTTTATCCCGTTACCGCTGCGCGGATTGAACCAAATTGCCATGTAGCTCCCGGTGCCGGTTGGGTCAGTCAGGTTGAGCACAGTCGACACCTTGGAACCGCTGCCTTTCGGGAACCAGACGAGGTGGACCGCATCGCCGTCGGACTTGGCCAGCGGACGTGTAGCGTCGCTGAGTTTGCCCGGGAATTCCACCGCGTCCGGACGCGGTGACAGCTTCCACCACTCGACGGATTCGTAGCACTTGCGAAGATAGAAGCCGTGCAATCGTCATCATCACCGCAACGTATGGCAATATACATGGAATTTTCCAAGTTTCCATTTCCATAAAGAAGTCCAATGGCTACAAACCCTAAATTCATTGGGCCACATGCCCCATGATTATGCGCGGGATATTTGTTGCGTAAACTAGCAAAATTTTGATCATAGGTTTGGCCCGCATTTTTCCAGGCGATAACATCGTCAAACATTTTCCTGGTCAAACAATCTGCTGGAATAGAATAACGCCCTGCATCGAAAATTTCAGTAACATTAGTTGCGGTAAACGCTTTAGACTGCATTGCCGCAACAGCTATTCCACCATAGACCGCTTCACCATAACCTATTACATGGCCGGCACGCCAGGCAATGTCAATTGCCGAGTTGACCTGGGCGGGGCATACCATGCCACACCAATCGGCTTCTATCCAAAAATCAGGTTGATCCGCTGCGCCTTCATTTAATATTGTAGCCTCACTTAAAGTTGTCTGCGTAAAACCTGTTGCTGCCATACCAACCTCCGCCGGCGGTGGCGGAAGGATCCGCACCTCGGACGAGAAGATAGACGTCTTCGCCGCGGGTGGATCAACGGCGACCACCATGTTCCCCAGCCACTCATAGGTGACGTTCACCGACGGGAGTCTATTCTTCCATATCCCGCCCGCCTCGTGCAAGAAGCGCAGGAGCGGATAAACGATGGTCAATTCGTCGCCGATCTTGATGCCCGTGAACCGGACATAGTCCCCGGACCACTGCACAGATACGGCCTGCGAACCGACAAACGCCGCGACCTGGTCCCGCGGCGCCCAATGCGGGGGGCGCAGGAAGAAATCGTCTTGCACTCCGGCCTTCACCGTCAGGCGCCCGGTTGTCGGCATGAACGACACCACGCGTCCCCATTTCGAGTCCCGGTTGAAACTCATGTTCACATACACGCCCGCCGGTCCGAGCTTCGATGCGGGATACCGATCAATGACGTGGCTCCAGGTCGTGTAGATGGCCCGCAACCCCTCCGGAGCGCAACATCCTGCCAACACATGATAGGTGCCCTTCAAAATGCTGTTTTCGAGGTCGTTGAGTCCGCAGTAACTGCGAATAGCGCCCTGAAGTTTCCTGACATCTTCGAGTCCCTGCCGGATCTTCTCCTCGCCGTGCGCGCGATTGACCATTCTGTATTCGGCCTCGAATTCCGGCGTGACAATAAACACGCAGGGACTGATGCGGTTGCGCAGATACCGTTCGACATAATCGAAGTATTCGGGATGCCCGCCACGCGCGATCATGGCCGCGTTGGACATCATGTCGGACGTCAGGCAGGTCTCGTCGGTCGGATGCCCTCCGGGCATGGCGGGAAACCAGCCGGCACCCGTGCCGCGGCTGAGCATGAAATCCCACGACCGTTTCGCAAACGCGGTGTACCGCTCGTCGCCGGTGACGACCCCCAGGTGCGCGATTCCCCACAAGGCGTGCATGGTGGTGTGACTGTGGCCGTTGTCGATATCACCGTCGGCCTTGATCTTGATGCCGCCGGGCTGCGCTCCAGTCATGATTCCTTCGGCGTAGGCTTTGGCGAACTCCAGCGCCTCGAGGTCGCCACAGGCCTGATAGTAGTTGATCAAGGATTCGACCACAGGCGCGGGCATTCTGTTCCAACCATTCGGCACGGGGGTTCCGTCCTGTTTCATCGCGCCCATGCCGGCAGGCAAATAGCACCTGTCGGGAACCGGATAGACCGCTAGTTTTTTGAGCCGCAGCATGATCTTGCGGGCGGTTTCCTTCGATCCCACGTTGCCTGTGCGGCGGAAGTCCTCGGCCAGGGAATTCAGGATCTTGGTCGCGCCCCAGACGTGATACACGTAGTCCTTTTCCGTATAGACCTTGTTGATATCCGTCTCGTTGTAGCAACCGGGGTGGGATAAGACCGTGCCATCCGCCCGCACGTACGCCAGCATTCGCTTGTGAAACGCCGCTTCGATGTCCTTGCCGGCCGTTGAACCGCTGATTTCCCGCATGTAGTACCATTCCCAATCCATCCGGGCGTCCGTGTCGCATGCAACCACCACATCATGTCCGCTGGGAACAGGCGGACAATTCATCGGGTTGGCCTGGAACACCGGTTCGTAATCGAATTCCTTACGCGGCGACCGGATCAGATAGTTCATCGCCCACTGCGCCATGCACCGCAGATCGACATCCACGCCCGGTTGCACGGCAGATAGCGGCTGGATGCTTGTTGGCGCCGGCGCCCGCACCGTGACATCGCGAACTTTTCCCGTAAGACCCTTTACTGTATTCTGCGAGATGATTTCACTGGCCGATACTTGCGTAGCAGGCTCTCCCTGTGCCGACAAACAGAAAACCAAAGACAGGAGAATTGCTGGCACTATTGCCTTCATGTGTTTCTCTCCGAAGAATGATTGGACTGGCTCTTCCGGTTTTGGGTGCGAACACCGCACAATCCGGAACACTGCGGATACAGGAGGCAAAGATACCGGGGTCTTGTCGGCCCCCGCCACCGGGTTGTAGAGAGCGGGCGTTACGAAACCAATCAACCGATGTGTCGTTATCTTCTTCATAGGATACCTTTCTTTAATACCTGTCTTGTTTACTAAATGCCAATCATTGTTTACCGTTCATCATTGCTATGCAATCACTTGTACCCCATTGCCTGCAGTTGCTTGTCGAAATCCGGCGGCAGGTCGGCCAACGGCTTGTCGAGGTTTTGCCCCGCGTAGTTGAGCATGTTCCGCAGCAAACGTTCGGCCACAGGATCACTGCCGAGATTGTCCCGGATGTTCAGGACATTGGCGATAAAACGCCCGGCGCCAAAATGCCATTCGCCGACATAGACGCCGGATCCTGCGGTTGTTTCCCCGGGCCTATAGCCAAAACAAGTATTGATGCCGCCACAGATTGCTTGATCCGGTTTTGTGAAATTGCACAGACTCTTCCCATACTGAGGCAGGATGTTCCGATAAAACGTCCAATCCATTAGTCCGCCGCACGGCAATCCATCGAAGATCGGATGCCGCCGTGTCCAATCATCCCTGTGATATAAGCCGGCTCCGGACATAGCATCGATCGTCCCCCATACCCCTTTGTGTGTCAGCGGCAACCAGTAGAGATTGCGAATGGGCGGGCAACTGCCACTCGATGCACCTGGGACTTCCGCATCGTCAAACATCGCCTGTGGCGTCAGGAAAACGACCGTCGAACCGCGGGCAATTCGCGAGGTCAACTCCTTGAATCGCTCGGGGTTCTTCGCCGCTTTGCCGACGACCAGAATGGCTTCGCGCTTCTGCGGCGGCTGCCCCTCGACCGCGGCTTGAAACGTGATGGCGTGTTCCTTCAACCAGCGCTCTAACCC
>Ga0209697_10010484_pt1 | contig 10018 bp, 6 predicted proteins | sample AliMusrvi5mmetaG_FD_184115 | JGI IMG/M metagenome (GOLD analysis project Ga0209697, IMG submission 184115) | Freshwater lake bacterial and archeal communities from Alinen Mustajarvi, Finland, to study Microbial Dark Matter (Phase II) - Alinen... | ecosystem: Environmental > Aquatic > Freshwater... | reverse complement strand
CAAGACAGAAGACCGCTGCGCTGCAAGACAGAAGACCGCTGCGCTCCAAGACAGAAGACCGCTGCGCTCCAAGACAGAAGACCGCTGCGCTGCAAGACAGAAGACCGCTGCGCTCCAAGACAAGAAAATAAAGAGTCGTTTAACCCCGCTGAGCACTTCTTTGTCTTGTCTTCTGTCTTCTGTCTCATAGTCTTCTGTCTTGATTTGATTCCCCTTCCTAACAAAAAACAAACAAACACACACCATGGACTACACCACCATTGTTGAAATCCGCGGCCGCGAAGTCATCGACTCACGCGGCAACCCCACCGTCGAAGTTGACGTGCATCTCGAAGGCGGCGCCATCGGCCGCGCCTCAGTGCCCTCGGGCGCTTCCACCGGCGAGAACGAAGCCGTCGAACTGCGCGACGGCGACAAGGCCCGCTTCCTCGGCAAAGGCGTGCTCAAGGCCGTTGAAAACGTCAACTCCCGGCTGGCACCCGCCCTGATCGGCTTCGATGCCACCGAGCAAGCGTCGATTGATGCCGCGATGATCGCGCTGGACGGCACCTCCACCAAGAAGGAACTCGGTGCCAATGCCATCCTTGGCGTGTCCCTCGCGGTGGCCAAGGCCGCCGCCATTCAGTTGGGCGTGCCGCTCTACAAATACCTCGGCGGCCCCAACGCCAAGGTGCTGCCCGTTCCGATGATGAACGTCATCAACGGCGGCGCGCACTCGGATGCTCCCATCGACTTCCAGGAGTTCATGATCATGCCCATCGGTGCCCCCACTTTCCGTGAGGCCGTTCGCTATGGTGCGGAAGTGTTCCACTCCCTCAAGAAAGTCCTGCATGATCGCGGCCTGTCCACCGCCGTCGGGGATGAGGGCGGTTTCGCCCCCAACCTCAACAGTGCCGACGATGCCCTCGGCGTCATCGCCCAAGCCATTGAAAAGGCCGGATACAAACTCGGCATCGACATTGCCATCGCGCTGGACCCAGCCAGTTCCGAGTTCTTCGACACGGAGAAAAACGCCTATGTCTTCAAGAAGTCCGACAAGTCGGTCAAGAGCGCCGAGGAACTCGTCGCCTATTATGCCGAACTGCAGCGGAACTATCCGATCATCTCCATCGAAGACGGCTGCGCCGAAAACGATTGGGACGGCTGGAAGGTTCTAACCGACAGACTCGGCAAGACCACCCAGATCGTGGGCGACGACCTGTTTGTCACCAACACCGAGTTTCTTGCCAAGGGCATCAAGCTCGGCGTCGCCAATTCCATCCTCGTCAAGGTCAACCAGATCGGCACCCTCACCGAAACGTTCGATGCCGTCGAAATGGCCAAGGAAAGCGCCTACACCGCCGTGCTCAGCCATCGCTCCGGCGAAACCGAGGACGCCACCATCGCCGACATCGCCGTGGCCACCAATTGCGGCCAGATCAAGACCGGTTCGATGAGCCGCTCCGATCGGATCGCCAAGTACAACCAACTCCTCCGCATCGAGGAAGAGCTGGGCGATGACGCCATCTTCGGCATCCACAAAATGAAGGTCCTGCGCTGAGCCATTGTCGCGGCGGTCTGTGACCGTCGAGCCAATGCATTGCGATGGAGTGCGCTGGAGCGCGAGCTTCAGCCCGCGTGTGATCTTATCTATCCACACCCCCCTCCGGCGGCGGACCCCACCCGGTCCGCTGTCGTCATGGAGATGCGGTGGCTTATCGCCGCCATGGAGTGCGGTGACTTGTCACCGCCTTGGAGGGGGCGGACTTGTCCGCCGTGGCGCGGAGCCGCACATAAGGTGCCAATGACTCGTCGGAGCGTCTGCTCCAATGTGCAGCATGCGTGGCAGAATTGAGGCAGGAGAATTCCGGGCCGGAAAATTGAAGCACGACCGAAGCGAAGAAGTGATTTGAGAATCTGCCAGAGCGCGAGCAGCAGGCCCCTCGGTGCGATGTTCGTCGTCGCCGAGTAGCCGCTCAGCCCTCGACCCGCTGAAACACCTTGCGCGCATATTTGCAGCGAAACGGCGGCGCGGATTTCTCCGGCGTCCAGCCGTTGCTGCGACCAAACTCGATGGCTTCAACGACCATCTCGTGATTGACGACGCGCGGCAGCTCCGCCAGCAACAATTGGCCATTGACCGAGGCACTCAATTCCACCTGCAGCTCGTTGAGAACCGTTCGGTTGTGAATGATCCACTGGTAATGGGTGTCGCGGCAAATCACGGTCTTCTTGTTATTTCGCTGGGGTCGGGGCATCGGCGGGGCTGGCTGAAACCACAGCCTGCCTGCAGCCGGGCGCCAGCGCAACCCCAAAGCCCATCCCGCAAGCAAAATTTGATTATTTATCTGACACTCTGTAAGCATTGAGGTGTTAGCCAACAGCGTTCATGCCAGGCGGCGGCGGGGGCGGCAAATGCCAGCGGCGTGAAAAAAGCCTCGTCAGGGGGGCCGGTTTGCGGCCTGATTGGGGCGTGATCCATTCCACCGCCATTGTCTCACCGTTAGCCACGCTCGGAGCCAACGTCCGGGTCGGGCCTTACTGCCTGATTGGCCCGCACGTTGAGCTGGGCGACGAGTGCGTGCTGCATTCCAACGTGATTGTGGAAGGCAGCGCGAAAATCGGGCGAGGCAACGAGTTTTTCCCGTTTGCCGTCATCGGCGGCAAGACCCAGGATCTCAAATACGCCGGCGAACCGACGTATTTGGAAGTGGGGGACCACAACGTGTTTCGCGAAAGCGTCACCATTCATCGCGGCACCAGCGGGGAGGTCCCCACCCGCATCGGGTCCCACAACTATTTCCTCTGCTATGCCCACGTCGCCCATGATTGCCAGCTTGGCGACCACATCATCATGTCGAACAACGCCACGCTCGGCGGCCACATTACGGTGGACGATCATGCCATCTTGGGGGGCTTGTGCGCGGTGCATCAATTCAACCGCATCGGGCGGCACTCGATGATCGGCGGTCTCACCAAGGTGCAGCAGGACGTGCCGCCCTTCATGGTGATCGATGGCAATCCGCCCGCCACCCGCGGGCTCAATGTCGTCGGCCTGCAACGCCGCGGTTTCAGCGAAGAGGACATCCGCGCGCTCAAATCCGCCTATAAGAAACTCTTCCTCAAAAAGGACGCCAATCTTGCCATGGCCCTCAGCTCGCTGAAGGCCGCCGCCGCCGCCTCGACCCCGCACGTGGCCCACCTCATCCATTTCATCGAATCGTCGCAACGGGGCGTGACTCGATGAAGACGCAAGACACAAGATGGCGCAAACGCGAGAACCCGAGAGGAGAACTCGCGAATTGGTCGCTTCGGGGTCATCTTTTCTTGAGTCTTGCGTCTTGTTGTCTTGTGTTTATACTGCTTTGCTGAGTACCGATCCGCGCGAACCGCCGCGCCCTTTTTATGCACCCGTCCTCCCTTGCCAAATACCGACCGTTCCCAGCGGTCGCGCTGCCAGACCGCGCCTGGCCTAACAAAACCCTGACGCGAGCGCCGGAGTGGTGCTCGGTGGATTTGCGCGACGGCAATCAGGCGCTGCCCCAGCCGATGTCGGTGGAGGAGAAACTCGAATTCTTCGATCTGCTGGTGCGGGTGGGATTCAAGCAGATCGAGGTGGGGTTTCCGTCCGCGGCGGAGACTGAATTCAATTTCCTGCGGCGCCTGATTGACGAAGACCGCATCCCGGAGGACGTCACGGTGCAAGTGCTGGTGCAAACCCGCGAGCATCTGATCCGCCGCAGCTTCGAGGCGATCGCCGGAGCCAGGCGCGCCATCGTGCATATCTATAACTCCACCTCACCGCTGCAGCGCCGGGTGACCTTCGGCAATGCCTCGCGCGAGGACATCAAGCGCATTGCCCTCGAGGGCACCGAGCTGGTCAAGGCCCTTGTGCCCAGCGTGCCGGGCACCGAGGTGGTCCTGCAGTATTCGCCCGAATCGTTTTCCGACACAGAGCTGGATTTCGCCCTGGAGTGTTGCAATGGCGTCATCGACGTCTGGCGGCCCACCCCGGAGCACAAGATGATCATCAACCTGCCCGACACCGTCCAGTGGACCACCCCCAACATCCACGCCGACATGATCGAGTGGATGTGCCGCCACCTCACCCGGCGCGATTCGGTCATCGTCTCGCTGCACACCCACAACGACCGCGGCACCGGCGTTGCCGCCACCGAATTGGGCCTGATGGCCGGTGCCGAGCGGGTCGAAGGCACGCTCTTCGGCAATGGCGAGCGCACCGGCAACCTTGACATCGTCACGGTGGCGCTCAACCTCAACAGCCACGGCATACCGACCGGACTGGATTTTTCCGATCTGCAATCGGTGCGCACGGTTTACGAGCGGGTGACGCGGCTCAATGTGCCCGAGCGCCAGCCCTATGCGGGCGAGTTGGTGTTCACGGCGTTTTCCGGCTCGCATCAGGATGCGATCAAAAAGGGCCTCGACCTGCGAGCTGCCGAACTCAAACACGGTCCGGTCGAATGGCAGGTGCCCTACCTGACGATTGATCCGCAGGACATCGGGCGCTCATACGAGGCGATCATCCGCATCAATTCGCAGTCCGGCAAGGGCGGCGTCGCCTATGTGCTGGACCGCGAGCACGGTTTTGATCTGCCCAAGACGATGCATCCGCAGGTGGGCAAACGCATTTACGATTTGGCCGACCGGCTCGGCCGCGAACTGTCTGCCGATGAAATCCGCGATGCGTTTTTCCGCGAGTTTGTTAATCTCACCAGCCCGCTGGATGTCACGGATTACGAGCTGGTGCATCACACCACCGAGCGCGGCCGGGTGCAGTGCAAGGCCCTCATCCTGCTGCGCGGCGACCAACTCAACATCGAAGGCCTGGGCAACGGCCCGATCAACGCCTTCGTCCAAGCCCTCGAAGCCATTGGCATCAAGGATTTCAAGGTCACCGACTATCGCTCACACGCGGTGCGCGGCGGCTCGGACGCCAGCGCTGCCGCCTATGTCCAACTCCAGCATAACGACGGCCGCCTGTTGTGGGGCGCGGGTGTGGATCCGTCCATCGAAATGGCCGGTCTCAAGGCCTTGGTCAGCGCCTGGAACCTGCTGCGCTGAGCCGGGGCCTTTGGTGACTTTCAGAGGGGCACGGTCAGCTTGACCATGTGCTTGAGATGCCTCACGGGCGGCCCGCCCAATACGGTTCGTATAGGCGGCGCTGGAATGGAAAGGAAGAATGGCGGCGGGCAGGATGCCCGCGCCACCGTGGACCGGGCATCCTGCCCGGAGCCATCAATTGCCAATCAATCTGCTAACCGAACTGTATTGGGCGGGCCGCCCGCGTCCCTCTGGTGATTCTCCAGCTTCTGACTTGGAATCCGCCGGGAGTCCGTGCACACTCCGCTCATGTCAAAGCCGCTGGACACTTCCGCCGTGCCGATGGAGCGCGATTTCACCGCCGGGATGGTGCGGGCTGGGAGGCGGCGCTCGTTTGCCGGTTCGACCGGGGATGCGGCGTTGGACCACCGCATCGGGGACCTCGCCGCGAGCATTCCCGGGGTGCGCGATCCGGAGTTGCTGGTGGAGATGATGATCACCAGCGCGCGCACCGCGCGGATGGACATCGCGGCCGGGGAGTTCAAGTTGTTCAACCGCACGCTCAAGGAAATGCGGCGAGCCGAGGAGGTTTTCAAGCCGTGGCGCAATGTGCGCAAGGTGTCGGTGTTCGGGTCGGCCCGCACCCGTCCGGAGGAGCCGGAATACCAGGCGGCGGTGGCGTTCGCCCGGCGCATGCGCGAGGTCGGTTTCATGACCATCACCGGGGCGGGGCCTGGCATCATGGCCGCCGGCAACGAGGGTGCCGGCCGCGCCGACAGCTTCGGGCTGAACATCGTACTGCCGTTTGAAGCGGTGGCCAATGAGTTCATCGCCGGCGACGACAAGCTGGTGGCTTTCAACTATTTCTTCACCCGCAAGCTCACTTTCGTGAAGGAAAGCGATGCGTTGGTTGGCTTGCCCGGCGGCTTTGGCACGATGGACGAGGTGTTCGAATCGCTCACCCTGATTCAAACCGGCAAGTCCGCGATTCATCCGATCGTGCTCATCGATGCCAAGGGTGGCACCTATTGGGAATTCTGGGCGCGCTTCGTTCGCGAGCATCTGCTGCGCCTTGCCCTCATCTCCGAATCCGATCTGTCACTCTTCAAGGTCACCGATGACATCGAGGAGGCGGTGGCCGAAATCACCGGCTTCTATCGGGTGTTCCATTCCTATCGCTATGTCGGCGACAAGCTGGTGATGCGCCTCATGACCCCGCTGGCCGCCGACGAGCCCGCGCGCTTGCAGGAGCAATTTGCCGATCTCATCAAGGCCGGTGCCATGACCCAGCGTGGCGCGCTGGACGAGGAGGACGACGAACCGGAGATGGCCGCGCTGCCGCGTTTGGTGTTCCGCCACCAGCGCCGCGACTTCGGCCGCCTGCGCCAACTCATCGATGCGGTGAATCTCGCCCGCGTCGAGACGTGTTAGATAGGTCGGGTAAGAAACCACGGATTACACGGATTGCACGGATTGTGAAGATGAAGCTAGGGTGTTTAATGAGGGGTTTCCATGACGGACTGCAAAAGGTTGGACAGCCTAATATGACCACTGAAGCCACTGAAACCCACTGATGACACTGATTTCATCCTGTCTTTCAGTGCTCTCAGTGGCCTTCAGTGTAATCAGTGGTTTTGTTCGTCCCGAAACACAATGATGTCCTCATGTCCTTCAAGCCCGGAAGGTCCCAACAATTCCAAATTCGATCCGTGTAATCCGCGTAATCCGTGTAATCTGTGGTTCAGAGAAGCAACAAACCACCATGGCATCCCCGAATCCTAACAAACAGAAAACCGATCGTGCCGACGCCCTGCTAACCGCTCGGGGGTTGTGCGATTCGCGCGAGCAGGCGAAGCGCCTGATCCTCGCCGGCGAGGTGCGCAGCGGTGACCGGTTGATCGACAAACCCAGCACCAAACTGCCGGTGGATTCGCCGTTGGAGGTGAAGGAGAGACCGCGCTTCGTGGGTCGCGGCGGGTTCAAGCTCGAAGGCGCCCTGGATGCCTTCGCGATCGACCCGAGCGGCTGGGTGTGTCTCGATGTGGGCGCGTCCACCGGCGGGTTCACCGATTGCTTGTTGCAGCGCGGGGCTCTGCGCGTGCATGCGGTGGATGTGGGCACCAACCAGTTGGCATGGAAATTGCGCAACGACCCGCGGGTGATTGTTAGGGAGCGGTTCAACGCCCGCCACATGGTCCCGGCGGACCTCGGTGAAAGCGTCCGCCTGGCGGTGATGGACTTGTCGTTCATCTCTCTAACAAAAGTCTTGCCGGCGGTGTTCCCGGTACTGGCGGAGGGCGGCAGCGTGGTGTGTCTCATCAAGCCGCAGTTCGAGTTGCGGCGCGAGGATGTCGGCAAGGGCGGTATTGTTAGGGAGGAGGCCCAGCACCAGCGGGCGGTCGAAAAAATCCGCCGTTTTGTTACTGAGGACCATGGCCGCGAGTGGCGCGGGCTGATTGCCTCGCCGATCACCGGCGCGGATGGGAATCAGGAGTTCCTGGCGTGGATCGGGTAGGAGACGTGCGCTCGTTGCCCGGGCCTTGCATCGCAACGTTTCACTGACACACGGGCGGGCCGCCCGTGCCCCTTTTGCAACGAAGACCGCACAGACGACTGTGCGGACTACTCTGGTAGCGGGTCATGGGCGAAGCGGTAATTCTGGCGCCGGACATCATCGTCGGCGGGCATGAAATTGACCGATTTGTCGGACCACTCGACGGCTTGTTTGCGGTTGCCGCGGGCGAATTGGAGTTCGGCCATGGTATCGAGATAGGCGGCTTGGTTCGGGTGGGTGGCCAGCGCCTGTTGGAGGTGGGACTCGGCTTCGTCGAGGTGGCGCATGGCGCGGGCGGCGAGCCAGGCGGCGGTGTTGCGGGTGTTGTGGGAGAGGGGATAGCGTTGGATGACCTGTTGGAGGTGGTCCCAGGTGATTGCAAACCAGGCGTCGAGTTGTTCGGTGAGGCCGGCCTGGCGCAGGGCGGGGAAAAAGTAATCGGCCAGTGAGCCATCGCAGGGCATCAGGGCGTGGCATTTTTCCAACATGGCGAGGGCGGTGTCGCGCTCGCTGGCGAGGAGGCTCAGCGCATGCGCCTGATCCGCCTGGAGGCGCAAGCGCAGAAACACCAGCGGCGAGCTGCTGCCGCTGAAACTGCTGCCGCTGTAGATTTGGGCCAGCGCCTCGGAAGTTGCGGCGGCCTGGCTCCACAGGCCGCGCTTGAGCAGGTCGGTGGAGAGGGTGGTCAGGATGCTCGAGTACGAATCGTTTTCGGGTGCGGCCTCGCGCGCGGCGCGGTCCCACCACAACGAGCAGCGCTCGTAATCGCCGCCAAAGGCATAGCCATGGCCGATACGGATGTAATTGGCGGCCTCGCCGAGGGCGAGCTTCTCGACCCAAGCGTCGTGTACGGCGGCCTCTTTGGGGTGGCCGGCGCGGCGCAGGCTGGAGGCCGCGTAGGCGTGGAGGTCGGGGCGGGCATTCGCGCCGGGATCGGTTTTGCTGGTCAGGAGTTTGAGGATGATTTGCGAGGCCTCTTCCCAGCGGCCGGCGGCGGAAAACTGTAGCAGAACAAGCCCGTCCAACTCGGTGGCCGGCTCGTTGGCGGGGCGCAGGTCATGGATTTTCATGCCGGTGGCGGCGTCGCCGGTCGGGCCGATGAGCGAGGCGAGGTGCTTGAGGAGGATCCCCTGTTGGTCGGCATCGGCCTTGTTGATGGCGGCCCAGGCGAGGGCGAGCCATTGGTCGCGAAGGTGGTCGGGGTCGGCGCCGCAGCCGGCGATGGCCAGCATGGCGGCGAGTCGCTGCTTGCGGGTGGCGTCGGGTTGGAGTTCGGCGAGCCATTTCCAGCACGCGACATTGTCATCGTTGTCACCGAAGGCGGCGATGACGAGCTGCTCCCAGCGGTCCGCATCATCGGCGGCCCACTTGGTGCCTGCCCCCATGAGCGGGCCGACGATGCCGGTGCGGACCAAGCGACCCCCGAACAGAGCGCTGAGGAAACTGGTGAAGGTGTCGAGATCCTTTTTGGCAAGGCGTGCGAGTGGGGCGTCGAAGGCCTTGGCGAGTTCCGCGTCGAGGCCGCGGTTTTCCAGGAAACTGGCCAGGGCGATCAATTCGCTGGTTGCGGATTCGCTGGCGTCGGGTTCTTTGATGAGGCGGTCAAAGCGGGTGCGGGCCCAGATGCTGTAGTCGGGATTGTCGGGGTCGAGGCCGATGGCGGCCAGCGCCTCGGGGATGCGTTCCAAGGCCTCGAAATAGACAAACGCATCCAAGGGCGAAGACTTGGAGTACGCCGCTTCCACCGCAGCGGGCTCGCCGAGCAGGAACAGCGAGTTGAGGGCAAGGGTGCGGGCGGATGAGTTGCGCGAGTTGAGCAGTTTGACGACGGGCTCCAGGTCGCTCTTGCGCAGGGCATGGTCCTGCCAGCGTTTGAGGGCCAGCGGCGAGTAAAGGTCCATCTCCTGGACGGCGCGGCGGCTGTTGGTCGGATGGTGCTCAAGCCAGGGCACCGGATCGCCGGCGAGCAAGGCCAGGGTGGTGGCGAGGGCGGGTTCGTCCGCATCGACGGCGGCGGCGTGGGCCTCGGCGAGCCTGCCGGCGGCGCGCAGCAGGGCGAGTTGCCAGGCGAGCGCGCCCTTGGCCTTGGAGGCTTTGGCGCGCTGGAGTTCGTCCTCGAGGGTGCCGTTAGCGCGGTGGAACGCGGCGAGCGACATCAGGCTTCTGGCATCCGCGGGTGCCATTTCCAACAACTCACGGGCACCCGTGCCGTCGCCCTTGAGCAGGCATTCGCGGGCGGCGGTGATGGCGATGCCAGTGACGGTGGATTGTAGGTCGGCGCGGATTTTCGGGTCGGTCTCTGCGGCGTAAAGGGTGAGGATTTGGCGGTAGGCGCGCTTTTGCCGCATTTCCTTGAGCAGTGCGATTTTGTCACCCAGCGCGGCCTTTTTGTAGCGCTCCACCAAGGCAATGACCGATGGA
>Ga0209697_10010482_pt1 | contig 10018 bp, 11 predicted proteins | sample AliMusrvi5mmetaG_FD_184115 | JGI IMG/M metagenome (GOLD analysis project Ga0209697, IMG submission 184115) | Freshwater lake bacterial and archeal communities from Alinen Mustajarvi, Finland, to study Microbial Dark Matter (Phase II) - Alinen... | ecosystem: Environmental > Aquatic > Freshwater... | reverse complement strand
CATCATCGAACCATTTGGACCTTCGGCCACCCGTGCTTGTTGCAAGCACTCACGGGGTCCGCGGGGACGTTGAACCAAACCTTGCAGTCTGCCCAGCGCCGGTTGCTGAATGACTTCATGCCGTCACAGGGGTGGAAAGATGCATCCCGGAGACGTCTGTGGGCCTAGTCCACACTTCGGGCGCGTCTTTGCATCAGTAAGCGCACCCAGTGTGTTTGATCTGATTGAAGGTGCTGGGGTGGGATAAAACTCACCATTCAAATGAATACCACACCACACGGTTTCCTTATCGGAATCACCCGGGTACCAAGGCAACGGGCGGGGGTTAATCTGAAATAGCGTTCTTGTGGACACTATTTCGCTGGCTGACACACAGTCCTTTCATATTTACTGGCTCACTTAATCGGCAGCATGACGTGCCCTACCATTTTCCCTTCGTCTTCTCCTTAACCATTTCAAGATCAAGCGCTTGGCTGTCTCTGACCTGGCCACGCTGGGATCCAGCTTCCTGACTGGCTGTTCCGGTGTGTGTCATTTTCTTTTCATGGTTAGATTTGACCGTGACCAGCCAAAAAAACTCATTGAGTCTGGTTCAATTCCAAGAGCGCACCCCGGATTCAAATAAGGACACTACCCCTAATGCACATAGCAAGCCATGACTAAGGATCGATACTTCTACTGCGTGCCCGGGGAAGCTCCGCGCGGGCCATTACCCATTCAGGCCATCCGCACAGCCGTGGCCTCCGGTCAGCTCCCTGGGAGTGTGAACCTGTCCACTACTCCCACGGGGCCATGGAATCTTCTATCATCCGTTGATTCCCGTCATTACCGCAAGGTCAAGGCGCGTGATTCAAATAAGCGGCTCGCGGGAATGATGATTTTGCTCGCGCTCACACTTGCGCTCTGTGGTTTGTGCGTCTGGGTACTCGTGCATCAAAACAAAGTGAAAAAACCAGACCAGCCAGAGCTGCTATCACCTGTGCAAGTCCGCTAAGGCACCACCATACGACGGGGGCAATAGTTCGGGAAATAGCCCGGCTTTGCAGAATGCGGTTGTGAGACACGGGGAATACCGATAGACACAGGGGTGGAAAGATGCATCCCGGAGACGTCCGACAACCTAATTACCAACAAACCGGGTTTATGAAATACTGCTTAATCCCCTGCCTGCTTCTGATGTCTTGTGCGAGCAAGAAAAATGACGGACTGCACAAACCATTCCCCCATTCCGAAGGCTGGTTGGCGTGGACAGAAACACGCGGTCAAGTGAGCCATGCTAAGATGCCGAAAAGTTGTGATGATTGGCCTTTGGCCCCAGAGGGGGAATTCAGTCAGATCAGGGTTCAATTCAAAGAATTCAACGCTAGCGAACATGTCCACAATGAACTAGGGTTAGACGGCATGGAAATTCATGGTATGGACGGTCAATTGCCCATTGTACGTCTGGCAAAGTACTTTGAAGTGGAAAACATCAGCATAACCTGGAAGAATCAAACCATCACCTTGCCTCCGGATGCCTACAAGAATGCATTTTTCCTGTTCGAGAAGGAATTTCCCCGGTACGATGAAGATAGTAATTGTTCGATAGATGAACGCCAGTTATTGGTCATGGATGCCAATCAAATTGCCAATCAAATTGCCAGTCAAAAAATGGTCAGTTTGTCACCCAACGAAAAGATGCTGATGATTGAACATGACGTCCACAACGCAGCTGGCAGCTACGGCATAAATTGGCTAATCGCCAGCGACGGATATCTTGGAAGATTTTTCAGGAATATTGGATCGTAAGAACCTCTCTTCATCATACCATTGGCCGGGCACCTGAATTAGAACCTTCTGCAATAAATCATCATGAACATGCTACTCGCAATTATTGTTACAATCACCGCGTTCCTTGTGGCATACCCCAGCCATGCCCAAGGTGCGCCAGAGCAAGCTGCAGAAGAACGCGAGAACCCAAAGGTCGATGAAGCACTGGAGAAGGCAAACAAGCTTTTCCAGGAGGATAAGCTTCAAGAGGCCGAAACCGCTTATCGAGCACTCCGGGAGCAGAAGACGAAATTATCCACATGGGGAGTCGCCTCATTTAATTTGGGGATTAATCTCCGGGCACAGAAGAAATACGACGAAGCCATTCAGGTTTTTACCGAGATTTTGGATTCCAAACTGAACGACAAAGATCCCGGATCCAATATAATGGAAAATTTCCAGAATTACCATTACAAGGCTTGTCTCCAGATTGCCTTTACTTACAAGGCGCAAAAAAAATACCCTAAGTCGTTAGAATATATGGAATTGGCGCACAGCAAACACAAATTTGTGTCTCATTGTGCGACTTGCGACGAAAATGCTCAGAAGGACTGGGATGAGGTTGTCAACGCCATTAAAGCAGCGATGAAGAAATAGAGCAGCGTGATTCACACGGCGCATTGAACCTGGCATTTCCCCCGACAATATAAGGACCAATAACTCTGTTCTCTGTAGAAAATGACAGGCCTCGCTCCAAACAAGAAGCCGTATCCCATAGCCGGGAGGGACTTGCCTGTCGAATGCCCGAAGTGCGGGAAAGTGATCAGGAAAAACCGGGTTGACGTGCGGCGGTTTAATTGGGGTGCCTTCGGAGGTATTAGGACTATTCTGGCTTCCATTTTCCCTATTCTTTCCACAAGAAACCATCGAGTATCAATGTGAACATTGCGGAAAAATATTCCCTATCCCACGAGCGATAGAGAAACGCTGGGGCCGTTGTGTGTCCGCAATCAACTGGCTGCTGAACATAGCGGTTGGCCTCTACTTCCTGTGGCTCATGTTCTTTCATAACCAGAAATGATTTTATCGATATGAACCTGTTCCTTCTGAAAAAGCTTGTTTACATCCTGCTACAGGTCGGTTTTGTTGCCGTATTTTTTGTTTTTACCATGCCTTTTGAGTGGCAGGAAACTCATAAGAGAGGAGTTAACTCATGGCTTTACGTTTTAATTGTAACGACTTTTGTGATCACAATTTTCAATATCGTGGCCTCATTCTTGAAGCCAATGAGGAAACCGAGGAATCTTAAGATCACAGACAGTTACGTGACCGTCAGTGGCATAAAAATAGCCCGGCGTGACATAAGGGATTGGCGCATCTTCAGGACAACCCACTACGGAGAACGCCGCAGATGCATAGAGATCGAACTCAAGAGGGTACCTGTTTCCCCGATTGAATGGGATCTGCTAAAGACGTGCGAGCCAGTGCCACCCTCAAACCGGTGTGACCGGGGAATCCCGCTAGGGCGTGAGCCAAGAATAGTGGCAATCCTTGGCACCCTTGATCTCACGAAGGATGAAATCGAACGCGCCATGGGAGCGGTAAGCAATGAACCGTGATAGATACCCCCGCAGGACTGGGAACCGACTCTAGCGGATATTGACACGAAATCCGACTTGCAAACCTGAAGGGAAACCCGATTCTCGCCTTGAAAACCCATAAGCCATCCCAGATGAGAATCAGGAAACAAAATTCATCAATCGCGTGTCTGGTCATTGCTGTCTTGTGCTGCATGCTGCACAGCCATTCTGTAGTAATTCTTGGTTTCAACATCCCAAACCTGACACATACGCCATGATAATTTCCGCTCGTTATCGCCATGCCTTACTCACAGCGCTTGCCATGCTAGTAGCCGTGTGTGGCATGGCGCGCGCGGCTACGTTTCCAACCGTTACAACTTACTCAGCCCCCCTAATCGATTTCACCACGGTGACACTGAACGGCAACGTGACCAGCGACGGGGGCTCCAAGATCATCGCACGCGGTGTGGTATATGCTCAAACCGCTATCAACAGCAATCCGCAACTTGGCGGTACAGGCGTGTCCAATATGTACGCCGCAGGCACCACCGGAATTTATTGCGGCAATGTGAGCGACCTCACACCTGGCACAATCTACTGCTGCGCAGCCTATGCGACCAACAGCATAGGGACTTCATACAGCGCAGTAAGCACTTTCTACACGTACACACCCTTCAGTTATTCGTCTGTGGGCGGAAACGTGACGATAACCGGCTACTCCTACAACGGTGCGACGTTTAGCTGTCCTCTCTCCATATACGGGATGCCTGTCACCAGCATCGGAAATAACGCATTTCAGAACTGCAATATCCGTAGTATTACCATTCCGTCCACCGTCACCAGCATTGGCAGCGGTGCGTTTCAGAACTGCACTGGCCTGACCAGCATCACGATCCCTTCCAGCATCACAAGCATCAAAGACAATACGTTCAGTGACTGCAGAAACCTGCAAAGTATCACTATCCCCGCCAGTGTCACCAGCATCGGGGATTATGCGTTCTATGCCTGCACGGGCCTGACCAGCATCACGATTCCCGCCAGTGTCATCAGCGTTGGAAGCGGGGCGTTTGAAGACTGCATGGGACTGACCAGCATCACGATCCCCGCCAGTGTCACCGACATCGGGGATTATGCGTTCTCTGGCTGCATGGGACTGACCAACATCACGATCCCCGCCGGTGTCATCAGCATCGGGGATTATGCGTTCGACTCGTGCGTGGGACTGACCAGCATCACGATTTCCGCCAGTGTCATCAGCATTGGAAGCGGGGCGTTTGAAGACTGCATGGGACTGGCCAGCATCACGATCCCCGCCAGTGTCACCGACATCGGGGATTATGCGTTCTCTGGCTGCATGGGACTGACCAACATCACGATCCCCGCCAGTGTCATCAGCATCGGGGATTCTGCGTTCGATGGCTGCACGGAACTGACTAGCATCACGGTGGATTCGCTCAATGCCAAGTATAGCAGTTTGGGCGGGGTGTTGTTCGACAAGAACCAAACCTTACTCATCCGATGTCCTAGCGGCAAGACCGGTGCTGTCACGATCCCCGCCAGTGTCACCGGCATCGGGAATTATGCGTTCTCTGGCTGCATGGGACTGACCAGCATCACGATCCCCGCCAGTGTTACCAGCATTGGATTTTGTGCGTTCGAAAACTGCTGTGGCCTGACCAGCATCGCCCTCCCCGCAGGCGTCACCAGCATCGGAGACTATGCATTCTCTTCCTGCGCCTACCTTACCAGCATCATCATTCCATCCAGTGTCACCAGCATTGGGGGTTGTGCGTTCTATAACTGCACCATGATGACCAGTGCCTTTTTTACCGGCAACGCCCCATCAATGGGAATCGGTGTTTTTGATCCCGCTGACAGTGACTTCACCGTGTATTACTTCAATGACAAATCCGGTTTCACCTCACCGTCATGGCAGGGCTACACGGCAGTGAACATGGGCAATTCCACTCCGGCGGCAACTTGGTTGCTGGTCAATAACCTGCCCTACAATGCGGACCTTCGGTCTGACCCTAACGGCGATGGCGTCAGTCTACTCATGGCCTACGCCCTCAATCTGGACCCGAAGCAGAACCTGAGCGGCAGCATGCCCAAGCCGGTGATAGCCGGGAATCAAATGAGCCTGTCATTCTACGCAGGAAGTGCGGGGGTCACCTACTCGGTCCAGTCCAGCACCGACCTGCAAACGTGGAGCACGACGGGCGTGACCCTATCAAATCCCGATGCCAACTATTTCCGCACAGCCACGGTCAATCAAAGCGGTCCCAAAAGGTTCCTGCGCATCGTGGCTGGTTATTGAGCAGGAGAATTCACGGGGTTTGGTTTTATTCTTGCCGTTACGCAGGCGTGGAATTGCGATTTAGTCCGCCCTTTCAGGGCTGGTTACATTGCGATCCAGATACCCAGGGCGTTGCCCTGGGCTGTTATAGGTTGGGCCTTTGGCCCGTCTATGAGTTACTAGGGTAGCCGAATCTCGACAACCCTACCGACAAGCTCAGGCCCTGTGGCAGCAGAAGGATGCAAGACGTTCTTCACACTTCCATGTCTTTTCCCATGGAAGGTGCGGCACACGCGAAACTATTTCCATTCGAGTTTATTGACTGGGACGGTGTCATTGATCTCTGCAGGCAGTGGCGCGGGGCCGTAACTATAGACCCAGTAGCAATACTCGTTGTTCCCGATGGGCTGCAAAGGTTCCGCAATGAATGGGGCCGCGTGGATGGCTTTGACATGCTCTACCTTGATAGATAGTTTTTCCTTCCCTTTGGTAAAGGCAGCAGGGATGTCAAAGTCTGAGTCTGAAAAAACCGCCTCACGCGGAGCTGGCAGATCACAGAAATACCATGGGGTCCCAATCTCCTGGCCATCCACGAAGACCTTGGCCTCCTGCACGTTGGCAAGATTCCTATTCAGGCGGCGACGCAGTCTGACACCTTCATTGTCCGGATTGATTTTCACGGTGAACGAACTAGCCCCGACGAATGACCGGCCCCGGTCTCTCACAGGGTAAGGAATTCCCTGCTCGCATCCTTGATAGGCGCTAATGGTGTTATTCAGATCTTCTATCATTCCTGTCTGACCGGTAATGGCATATTGGTGGGCTTTCTGACTTGTTTCATCGGCCACGTGGAGCTCATCAGTGAGGGAAAGATTGCACTGACCCGGATCACGCAGATAATACCAAACAATGGAATCGGTCTGCTGCCCCTTGGTAACCGGTTGACACAACGAATGCTCATAGTTGATGGCTATCTCCCGATTGAAAATATACGAATCATTGAGATACAAGCGGTAGGAACCCTTGAATCCAGTGACCAGGCCTCCCCAGCAGGGCTGCTGAATCGCATACCCACCCCAGCCTTGATTGTGATCATCCTCCGTGCCATCGCCATGAATCTGTGGGTTATTGGAACCATCGATGTAGGTGAGTTCGTCTCCATCCTCCAAATAATTGTGGCTGTACATCATAAGCCCCATCACCTTCCCATCGCCTAACACGTGAAATGCCCGTGACCAAAGGGCATTGTCCGGAGAGATGTCGATGGTTCGCTTGGCGAAGAAATAGCCGCAACGCTGGCGAGGGTATTGCTGGATAGACGCTGGAAGATGCGAGGCTTCCAGTTTGAGTTCCTGAATGTCCGTCTGGCTCCGGTTGATCAGTTCGATTCTTGCATGAGACCAAAACGGCATGGGCCAATAGGAATAAAATTGTTTGGTCTTCGCATCGAATCCAAACATGAGCGTCTGCAAGGACTCCCCCGAGACGTCTTTTTCCCCTATCGTATCGCCACCGCCCCCGAAGAGGCAACCGATAGGCATTTCCACGGCTGGGGTCTTATGATCGTCCCAAGTAATCCGGAGGACCGCATGGTAAAAGAGGTCCTTATTCCACGGCGTCATGGTAAGGCGCAGGCTGGCCAGGCTACCGCTGCCATTGAGATCGAGTAGTGTCTCTTCCTTCCCCTTGAGAATGTTAGCGGTTTTCTGGATAGATTGGGCACCTTCCAGCGGATGCTTCGGATCCTGGCCACAGTTTTTCCACATCTGACGGACTTGCGCATTGTCCACCTGCGTTCCACGCCAGGTCTCAACTGCAGTCCCCGGTGGATACTTCACGTAGGTGAACTGAAAAAAGTCGCACTCGAATGCCTTCATTCCGCCTTCCAGGAATAGGGCGATCTTCAGGCGCTTTCCGAAGGGCAGGGGATAGTAGAGGTTGGCAAACGAATCTTTGGGCCCGGTGGCTTTACCCAGATCGTAAAACGCCAGTGGTGGCGTGAATGGCGCGGTATAATTGCCGCCCTTGCCAAAAAACTCGTCCAATGTCTTGTCAATGCGCGGCTGAGCTTCGTCGTCGAAGTAAAAACGGATGCGGCCCTTTCCGGATGGGAATGGTGTAAATTTAAACAGATTCATCTGCATGCGGTAGAGGCAACCCGGTCCCTTCTCGTCGAAAAATATCCACTGGCCGTTTTCCTCGTAGCGGCGGAAGTTGGCAACGCTGTAGCTGTTCCGAGCACTCGTGTCATAGGTGCAGTATTGCTTGGTCTGTGTCCCGTTAGCAGGGAGGAAAGGCAGCAGGTCCAATCTCTCCATCGCCTCAAACCCATAGGGCTGAGCCTTCTTGGAACCATCCGTAGGTGAGGTAATATCGCCGTAAACACCGGGCAAAGAAGCCGTGGAGAAGATTGCAGTGAGACGTATCAATGATACGAGTATTGGTATGATTTTCATAAACTTTTGTCCTCTGTTGCAAAACGAATGTCCCATGGGCCGTCACAGGCTGGAAATCCGGGCATTGCTAAATCTGGCCTGATTTAACGGCAGAAACACCGTCTATATTTCAGTAAAGTGAAAGGAATCTGCGGGCGCGTTTGGCATGGCCCAGCCTGTGTCATGCCACGACAGCCGGTCTAGGCGCCTCCCGGCATGTAGGGCGCGCAGCGGATCTTCAACAGGCTGACAAGCGCCGGGTCCATGTATTCGTATTCATCAGGGATATTGAGCACGGCGATTCGCTTGCCTGCCAATGAGCTCTTAAATTTCCGGTTCAGTCGGATCCGGTGTGCCGTCTCCATGACGATGATTAGATCCGCCCACTCGATTTGCTCCACAGAAAGCGGAACCACGGCATCGTTGTTTATGCCTGCGGAATCGACATCCACTCCGGGATATCCCGTGAAAACTGCCTCAGCAGTCGGGCTGCGAAGTAGATTCTGTGAGCAGAGAAAGAGGATATTTTTGTTCATTTGGTGGGGGGGCCAATCTGAGGGAGTGGGATATTACCACAAATGCCAACCAATGTCTCCAAGACATTTGTGCCAGCCCTCTGTCCGTAGGCAAAAAATTCCAAACACTGCCCATGAAGATACCTGTGCATTGCTCCAAGCGATACGGGATGAACCCGAAAAAATATCATTAAACGATACTTTCTTGTTCCAAGAGCGAATTGTTTCCTGACAGGAGGGTCGCTCCCTAGGGAATCCTGGGGTGTGGCCTATACTGGTTGCCAAAAGACATCGCTGAAAAGCCGAGCTCGGAAGCGCCGGGTCCAAGACGTGAGGAGGTCGTGGATGGACATCCTAGACCGGAGAACAACGCTGGAAGCGGTGTTTCCGGGCCGGAATCTGAATTCTTGATCCCGCGCAGCGGCAAGCATTCCCATCCGTGCTCGCCCTTGGTTCCCCTTCCTCATTCCTAATTGCCTTCGGCTATGCCATGCAGGGTTCAATAGGTTTTTCCAAGCTCGCAAGTGCTCGCCCCGCGTTCACCATTCTGCCCCCCATTTCGGAAAGAACTTTTGGCCATCAGTATAGCTCCCTGACTTCATTTGTTCAAAGCAAACAAGAGTAGGAGAAAAAGCGGAACGATCAGCAACAGAAACCAACCAGCCCACCGGAGGAAGACGGGATGGGACGGTGTATCTATGTAGCGCCCTCTCCCCAATACGACTCCACTGTACGACGCCATGGCGTCGGGAAACCAAATGCATGAAAGCGGGAGCATATAATAGACGGCAGTTCTAAATGCCTGCGCAAGACCATGCGCGTGTAAAGCTAGCAAGACCCAGCACGCAAACACGATTCCCGATGCGATGCGGTGAATCCTCTGCTTCTCATCAACTGCGTATTCCGGTCCTTCTTCCATGGTCTCTGGGGGGGGTCCAGTGTCCTAGATGCTACCCCACCGGCGCGCCCTAAGGCAGCCTGTGGCGGGAAAAGGACCAGGTTCATTCCGCTTTCATTCGATCTCATGGGTGTCTGTCTTTGGATTCGGTGGCGGACTTCCGGGCACATCCGGATAGAAGAAGCGCGCAATCCGTGGAGCCATGGTGAGAAACAATCCTGCTAAAAACGCAGTAGCAAGAAAGTGGGCAATATAAGCCTCCGGCCGCGTACTTCCCAATCTTACCATATTCTCATAAATATTGAAAAGTGAGGCTGCTTGGTCAAAGGCACTAATAGCCTCCCATATTCCGAAGCTGAGCAGGATACTGACTAGTCTTTAGCATAGACTACACTAGCCGCGCTAAAAAATGAGCGTGCCAACTTTGGTTTTGCTTTGATGGCTGCCATATCACTTTTCACACGTTCCTTGAGTGATTCGTTCTTCTTGAGTGGCTTTTTGGCGACTCCGTTAGTTTTGACATACTGCCACACGAACTCGTCGGG
>Ga0209697_10010474_pt1 | contig 10024 bp, 12 predicted proteins | sample AliMusrvi5mmetaG_FD_184115 | JGI IMG/M metagenome (GOLD analysis project Ga0209697, IMG submission 184115) | Freshwater lake bacterial and archeal communities from Alinen Mustajarvi, Finland, to study Microbial Dark Matter (Phase II) - Alinen... | ecosystem: Environmental > Aquatic > Freshwater... | reverse complement strand
ATAAAGCGCGCGTTTCGCTTGCGCATAGCTTTGGCCACCGTTCTTCCGAGATACTCAAACTCGTTCTGTATCATGCTCTTGCAAAACTTCCCGAACCTCCTTGTTCACACAAATTCTGCTGACGAGGTATAAATTACTTCATTTCAAAGCAGGACTCTGGACGGCATCAGCTCTCCCAAATGACCTGAATGTCAGATTTGATGAGCTAGGAGCAGAGGGATGGGAATATGTCGAGATGCAGCCTATACATGGCGGAGGATTCTTTTTATTCGGCTTTGGAATATTCACAAGCACCAAGAACTTCGTTGCTGTTTTCCGGAGGATGCATGAACTTAATCGATAATGCCAATTCATCGCGAACCGCTCCGGCCGACCGGCACGATCACCCGTAACTACAACCCCGTCTCGACGTTGCCCCCCCGGGGGGGTGGCCAGCACGTGACGTTATACCACTAAATTATGATACATACCTTATATCTCATCGTCGCTGTTTCCCTTCGTGTCGTCGGACTGCTGGTTATAATCTGTTCAGTTTTTTCCATGCTGGTTACCTTGCCCAGATTTCTGCCTGTTCCATTTGTTGGTGGTTCTCAGGGGACCTTGTCGATGTTCGCGCTATTGCCCACATTCGTTCCACTCGTCGTTGGAATCGTCATATGGAGGTGGGCGAAGGCGTTTGCAACTGCCGTGACATCGAATCTGGAATGATTGTTATGATCTGAACCTCGACTCAATGTCCCATCCTCCGGTCATCAGCGCCTCTGCGCATTGAACCAATGAAACTCCTTCTCACCATCCCCGTATTATTGCTTTGCGGCATGATCGCCTCCATGGCCGGGGAGCTGCCTGAGCTTTTCTCCCGCGAGAAGTTCAACAGCGCCACTCTAGCGACTGCCGCGAATTACTACATTGCATTGGGCGAGGAGCGTGCGACCAAAGAACTTAAATCGTTGGAGGTGGATACAATGAAGTCCCCCCCGCAGACCGGCATCCAGCGCAACGAAAGAATCGGATGGATTTGCCGGATCATCTTCGAAGCCAAGAATAATGAGCCTCTGCGGGGTCCTAGATACGGTGCGCTACGCCTTCCATTCCTGTCCATGCCGCTAGAGCGGTGGCCGCGTTATCCCGTGGCAGAATCGGATGGTGTTTTCTTCGTGCTTTCCCAGGGCTACGTGTTGGCGGGACTTCCGGAGGGCGCCTCAGCCTACATCGACTATTGCAGCAGCAATGGAAAATTCCGGAAGACACCGGTCAAGGTGCCAAGCAGAGCCGAGGCTCTGAGTGCCTTGGAATCCCTGAAACAGTCCGCTGCGTGGAAGGCGATCAAATGGAAGGACCAAGGGCCGGGACATAAATACACCCTGAACAAGGATTACGTTTGGCGTGATATTGAACCCCAAGCAAGCTCCATCCCCATGCCCATGACTGAACAATAAGGGGTGCGGATGGGATTTCGAGGAAATTGGGGAATCTGATTGCTGGCCGTACGATAAGCAGGTAACATATCGGCGTACCGAATGACAGTTACTAATGAGTCCGTATTTAGAGGGACGCAAAAATCATCTATCGGTACGGCAAAAGAGCTTCAATTTTCATGATATATGGTCCTTACAATTATGGACTCATTAGTAAACCCCGAAATATCCAATCCAATAACAAGTCAACTGCTGGTCATCGGTGGCCTTGACGTTCGGAGAAGAATTCAGTAAGTCACACCCAGAAATGAAAATACTCATCATCATTTTTCTATTAGCCCCGCTTCTTTGTTTTGCGGCCCCACCTCAGGGAGACTTTGTAGGATCGCGAACCTGCAGCTTTGAGGGTACATTCTATATCTTTAATCTCACAAAGACCGCCCTTGAGAAGTCGCCAAAGTGGAATCCGGACAAATCCGAATTTCCTTCGATGTCCCCGAAACAAGCTCAGGTTTCTGCGTTAAAACAGATCACGAAGTTACTTCCTGGTTACCAGCAGCACATGCATATTTACACTATTACGCTGGAAGCGCTTTACGATACCGTCTGGGTCTACCTAGTAACCTATGATTACTTTCCTCCTAACGGGTCCACTGGTCCGCCGCGGCGCTTCACGGTCCCCGTCTATTTCGATGGTTCGACCATCACGCCCGAAATCCGAGTAGTAAATCAAAGTTCTTCGTGATTCTCGTGGGTTTCCATTTCAAGCAATGCAGATGTCGTATTTGCCAAGGTAGAACAGCACACGGATGAGAAGCATAGGATGAAGACTATCAAACCATAAGCTTCCAATCGCCCTGCGGCAGAGTGAGGCGTTCAGAGAAAGGAAACCTATGAAGACAAAAAGTGATGTTGCCGTGGAAAAGTTTCTTTCCGGTTATAACTGTGCTCAAGCGGTTCTCTACTCATACTGCGATGATCTCCATTTCGACAAGCACACAGCCCTTAGATTGGCCTGCGGGTTCGGAGCGGGGATGGGGAGAGCACAAGATGTTTGTGGCGCAATCTCCGGGGGAATAATCGCCATTGGACTCAAGCACGGACGTGGGGAAGGACAGGACAAGGCGGCAACAGAGGAAACCTACCAGAAAGTTCGGGAACTGATGTCCCGGTTTGAAGCAAAGCATGGCACATGTAATTGCCGCGCCCTGCTGTGTGGATGCGACCTGAATACCCCTGAATGCCTGCAACACTTCAAGGAAAACGATCTCTTGAACAAGACCTGCAAAGGTTGCGTCCTGACAGTCGTGGAAGCACTTGAGGAAATCATTTGAAGAAGACACCGAACCACATAGGCATACACACAGAGAACTCCTTTGCCTGTGCCCTCCCTTGATGCACATTGAACGTTGGGCAGAGCAAAAGGGCGCGCCGAACGAATGGCAGGAAGGCGGATTTAGGGTTGCACTTGGGCTACTTTTCGGGTAGTTTCGTCTGGACGAATGAACAATCATGCCGGTCATTTCGATGTTTTATGGGATCATTGTGTCGATGTACTTCCCTGACAACAGGAGGCACAAACGACCGCATGTCCACGTCCGCTATCAGGAGTACGAAGTTGTCCTTGCAATTCCAGACGGTGAAATCTTGGAAGGGTCGATTCCCGGTAGCAAGCTCAAGCTGGCGCTGGCGTGGATGGAGATTCACCGGGATGAACTTCTCGCTGACTGGGACCTGGCTGCGATTGGCCAGCAGCCATACAAAATCGAACCACTGAAGTAAACGATGAATCCGCGCGTCGCTTCCATTCAAGCCGAGCCAAACTATCGGCTCCGCATTCTCTTCACGAATGGAGAGACGGGAGTGTTCGACTGTTCACATCTGCTCGATTTCGGCGTGTTTAGCGAACTTCGTGATGTGGAGTATTTCAGCCGGGTCGCCGTGACATACGGCACGGCATCATGGCCGCATGAACAGGACATCTGTCCCGACACGCTCTACGAGGAGTCAGTGCTGGGGGAAAGTAACGATCAACAAGACATGGCTGGGCGACCGGCGTAACATGCTAGAACAATTTTCCTTCAGGCTAGCGGACATACTGCCCCGTCCCCAAGCCCCCGCCCGTCTTACAGCGAACGGGGGCTTATTATGCTTACAATACACACAGGGAACTACTTTGCCTGCGGCTACCCTTGAACAGGGGGCTTTGGCTGGCTGATCTTGGTGCGTGGACGGGTTTTTTGGAGGAAATCGGGGAATGTGATTGCTGGCTGGCTGGCGATCGGGTAACACATAAGGCCTATGCGAGAAGTTCCTACTTACATCAAAAATTTCCAAAGAGTCGTGGATACATACGGATACTGGCCTAGTTTCCATGACTCCCCCGTGCTGAAGTTTGCGGTTGATTCTGATACCATCCAACTCGAAGTTAAAGCTTGGGAGATGACATCTGAAGTGGACGCCAAGGGATATTTTGTACTCACTAAGAAACACAATATCGGATTCATATTCACAGGATTGGTGTCAACCGAACTTGATGCGTTTATTCCGGAAAACATTCTCTACGATCTCGGCTTTACCCCTCTGGATGAACACAATTCTCAAGGATACTTTAACATAGAATTAGATTCAGCAATGGGGTCTGATCTTTGTGGGAGATTTTCAGCTACCGTAGGAGAAGTCACACACGTCACTCCCTCTGAAGACTAAACCACGTTGCCGAACCATTTGCTCCGGGCTGCGGCGGATGTGGACTGCGTGCGCTTGGAGTTCACCTCCGCCCCACCACAAAACCCCCGCCCGCCTTGCAGCGGACGAGGGCCTGTTATGCAGACAATACGACACAGGGACGGCAATAGAATTTTGGGGTTTGTGGAGGCGTTCCACTTCCTAGTGGGCGGCAAGAGCAGGAGGGACCGACCTAGGCCTTGTTGCGGAGTCATCGTGCGTGGCCTCGCATGCTGTTCTGAAAGCACTCCACGCATAACAATAACGGCAGCCCCAAAGAAGTATTGCTGGCGGAGTCCAGGATGTTATCTTCACGCCAGAAACCATGAGTGACCGAGTCGCCATCCAACCCAAGCTTTTTCAATGGGCGCAGGAGCGCTCGCGGATGAGCAAGGAGGATTTGTGCACGAAATTCCCGAAGTATCTGGAGTGGTTGAGCGGTAATCAGCAGCCGACCATTAAACAACTGGAGAAGTTTGCCGCGCAAACATACACTCCACTCGGCTACTTTTTTCTGTCCGATCCGCCGGAGGAGCGCCTGCCTATCCCGGATTTCCGAACGGTAACGGATCAACGGGTTTCCCGCCCTTCGCCGCACTTACTGGATACGATTTTCGCGATCCAACTGCGTCAGGAATGGATGCGCGGGTTCTTGATCGAACAAGGAGAGCCCCGGCTACCCTTCGTAGGCTCCCGCACCTTGCAAGACAAGCCGGAGGAGGTGGCGCGGGAGATCCGCCGGACCTTGGGCCTCGAAGCCCGGTGGAGCCGAACCCTGCCGACATGGGAGGAGGCTTTGCGCACCTTGGTTCAGAATATCGAGTCTGTTGGTGTGCTGGTGATGATCAATGGGGTGGTCGAAAACAATACCCATCGTCCCTTGGATGTGGAGGAGTTCAGGGGTTTTGTACTTTGCGACCATCATGCGCCTGTGATCTTCATTAACGGGCGGGACGCCAAAGCCGCCCAGATGTTCACGCTAGTTCACGAGTTGGCGCATCTTTGGCTCGGCCAGGGTGGAATTCCCGACTTCAACGCGCTGTTGCCATCCGGTAACGCCGTGGAAATTTTCTGCAATAAGGTGGCGGCGGAATTTTTGGTTCCTGCAGGGGAAATGAAAAATGCATGGGAAGAAGTGAAGCGTGCAGAGAAACCGTTTGAGCGACTGGCCCGCTTCTTCAAGGTGAGTCCTGTGGTGGTAGCACGCCGGGTGCTTGAAATGGAGTTGATTAACCGGAAGCGCTTTTTTGACTTCTATCAGGAATACCTGGAAACCACCGCAGAACGGAGAGCCAGAAGCGCTGGCGGGGGGGACTTTTACCGGACACTTGGGAGTCGGCTTGGCATGCGTTTCCCGTCCGCCGTTTATGGCGCTGCCAGGGAAGGCCGTTTGCAATATCGGGATGCCTATCAGCTCACCGGCTTGAGCGGCAGCAGCTATGATCGCTTTGGGAGGGAGCTTGGATTGACACCATGACAGATGAAGAGCACGTTTTCCTCATCGATGCGAACGTGCTGATAGCTGCGCATCGTTCCTATTATGCCTTCGATATCTGTCCGGGATTTTGGGAGGCCGTGAAGTCGGGCCATGCTGCGGGGAGAATTTTCAGCATCCAGCATATTAAGGCCGAACTTGAAAAGGGTAAAGACGCCCTCACAGATTGGATCAATAAGGAATTGCCACAGGAGTTTTTCATCAACGATTCATCCGCAGCGATTGCCAAAGAATTTGGGCCTATGATGGAATGGGTAAAAGCAGGCAATTTTCATCCTAGTGCCATGGCTAAGTTCGCCACCGATGCCGATGGCTGGCTTGTGGCTGCAGCCAAACAAACCGGCCATTATCTCGTGACGCATGAAACCCGAAAGCCTGAGGCGAAAGCGAGTGTTCCGATGCCCAATGTCTGTGACGAATTTGGCGTGCGCTACTGTAACAGCTTTGATATGCTCAGGTTCCTTGGCCGCAGCTTCGCATAATATTCATGCCCGGCCCGACATAAGCCACGCGTGCTCCGCCAGTCTCCCCCACCACAAAACCCCCGCCCGCCTTGCAGCGGACGAGGGCCTGTTATGCAGACAATACGACACAGAGAACTACTTTGCCCATGCCTTCCCATGATCGGGAGGCTTGGACTGCGGGTTATCCTTGATCACCTCAACCTGGCGGAAGTGTTTCCACGCGGCGAGTTGTGAACCGGTGATGTTGGCGGGAACGACGTCGCCCCTTTTCAGGAGCTGCGGAACGCGGTGGGTGGTCCCGTCACCGGCAGCTTTGGTGCCGATAACGAGTCCCTTGGGATCGATGACGATGTGACAAGACATTGAATAGTGAATATTGATTATTGAATCAGTTATCCCAGAACCTCGCTGAGGTGGTATCCTGCCTCTGCGCCCACGAGTTTTTCGTCGGTGTATTGGCGGGCGCGGTGGATGAAGGAGCTGGCGTCCTCGTCGCGGTAGGATTCCACGCGGATGCCGCCCTCGCCGGAGCCGCCCATGGACGTCCAGTTGAAGGTGCGCCCGAAGTTAGGCGAGCGCAGATCCTGCGCGGGGTTGCGCACGGCCAGGATGACGCTTTTCCCCCACACCTTGGCGATGTTCATGGCCTGCCCCTCGTTGGCTGTGTTGGTCAAGCCACCAGCGATGATCATTTCCTCCACGCCGAAAACCATGGCCAGCAGGTCGGCAGTGACGACGCCCTTCTGAGTGTATTTGATCTTATCGAGGATGGAAGGGTGTTCCTTCAGCACGTTGAACACATCCCGGGAGATGAGCATCACGTTGGGATCCATGCCGGTGTTGTCGTGGATGACTTCACGCGCCATGGACACGTCGCCTATCGGATTGGAGCCGGTCCCTGCATTCCACTTGGTGGTGGGCGAGCTGTGAGGCACGGCGGCGGAGGTGGCGATGTCTCTCACGCGCATCTCGTGATTCATCAGGACGATATAGAGGGCGCGATTGAGAGCGCTCTTGTCCGCATCCAGACGGGAGGCGTATTTCCTGGCCTCCGAGTCGTCGATGGGCTCTGCGATGCCGTAGTCGCGGCAATAGTAGCCATCCGAGGAAAGCTGGCTCATGGAACGCTTGTAGGGCGTGCCAGGGGCGCGGCGGATGTCGGTGGGGATGTTCAGCAGGTTCTCGCGGTCCAGCACGTAGTAGTCGCCGGATTGCTCGTTGGTGTTGAACACCGGGAAGAGGCGGACGCCCGCGAGTTCGCTGGTGTTGGCCAGGAACCTGGCGGCGTAGGTGGATAGAACCGGATTGAGTGTGGCAAATGATTTCATTGGATGTTAGGTGATGGGATGGATGTTTGGTTTATTGGTGTGATTGCTTAAGCAACGGCGATGCGCTCGATGACATCGAGGATCTCGATGATGTCGCCATCGGCGGAGTTGCCGGGTGTGAGGCTGCGCCCCAATGTGCGATAGGTCCCCGTGGTGGTGGGCTGGGCGACGACCTTGCCGCCGGTGCCCCAGACTACGCGGCCACCCTTGGCGATGACGCCGCCGGCCTTGACCTTGACGGTGCCGCCCTTGCCGAGCAGGCGCACGGAAACCGTGTCGCCCTTCTCGAATTTTTCAAACATGACGCCAATGGCGGTATCAGCCCCGCTGGCGAGTTGCACGGTGTTATCCGCAGTTCCGAGTTCCAGCAGATATCCGTTCTTTCCGGAGAGATCACCAAGAGTGACCTCTTGGTGTGATAGATAGGGTGAATCAGTGTAGGTCTTCATTTGATTTTATAATTTTGTTTCAGTTAGGATGGGGCGGTTTAGTGTGAGCTGAGGGATTCCATGAACGATTCGTAGAGGTCCGGGCGGGATGCGGCCACCAGGGTGAACGCCTCGTTGGTGTCGGCGGCCTGCTTGGCGGCGACCAGCTTGTGGGCCTCCGCGATGAACGCATGCTGGCCATGGGCACCGGTGCCGCGCTCGCCGTGGGTGGCGTGGATGATGGGCTTGTCCAGGCCCGTGTGCTGACGGGGCAGGGCGTGCAGCGCATCCTCCGCATCGGCATCGCCGGCGGTGATGAGACGGGCGAAAAAGCCCTTCGTCTTGTCGTCATTGGCGGCGATGCGGCCATCGGCCACGGCTGCAGTAACGAGTCCCTCGGCGCGGAGCTTCGCGGCATCCGCGCACTTGGCGTTGGCCTTGGCGCATTCCGCCTTCATGTCATCACGTTGTTTCGTGAGATCGGCGATTTGTGCGTCCAGCGCGGTGATCTTGTCTTTGGAGGTGGAACAATCGATCTTGAGTTTTTCGATTGCTTGGACTGCTAGCGTTTCGGCGTCGGCATGGGCGGCGCTGATAGCAAGGGCGGCGAATATGAGTTTGGACATGTTAGTTTGTGTTTGGTTGGTTAGTGCCGCATCACTTGCGGCGATGCGTGGAATCTCCCGAAAAGCAGGTTCGTTCACCAGCGCTCCGAGTGGTCCCCGGTTTGGAAGGCCCGCGGGGAAGCCATCGTCATCGAGCAGAAACGATGGCGAGAAATACGAAAAATCCTTGCCCTCTATGGCCGCGCGACCGGCTCCGGACCACTCCACGGAACACATCACGCCCTTCCCAGGTTCATAACGAAACTCCTTGGGAAACGCGCTGGACGCCCCGCCCTTGTGCTCGAAGTCGAACCACGGCCGCACGTTGTCGGCCTGGCGTTTCACCAGAGCCGCCTGCAATGAAGCGGCGATGGCTGCGCCCTTATCTGCGGGCACGTTCACGGTGATGGTCTGCGCTTTCCCGTCCACGTAGGGCGTGATCTTGTTCGTGCCCTCGGGCAGATAGACGATTTCAGTAGGAATGCCGCCGTCAGGCAGCAGATTGGCAAATGCGGTAATTAGGCGGTGTGACATGCCCCCCATTTAAGCCCCGCCGGGGAAAATTCCTACTCAGCGCAGTGGGCCACGATTGAATAGTGAATGCGGAGCGAGCACTTGCGAGCATGAGAGAAACCGACGCAGCCCTGAATGGCATGGCCGCAGGCAATTAGCCCCTTACCCAACAAAAGTGGATAGGTTTGCTTCGATTTTTTGGCAGGGAATGCAAGTGACTACTGAGCGGCACTGAAGTCACTGAAAATACCGGGAAACGGGATACCCAAGGCGTAATGCTCCAATGGTTCAGTGTTTTCAGAGGTTCTCAGTAACTCAGTGGTTCCCTTGTGATGCGGCCATTGGGATCGTTGAGGATGCTGGAAATCGTTGTGTCTGTGAGGGTTGCACGTGTCCCCCTGTTGTCCCTCTGGATGACCGCAAGTTAGCACTTTTCAAGCCTTTTGATAGTCTACTGATAGGATTTTGGCAATCGGTCTAGCGGACCCCTCATCACGCCTCAGGCAGATCTATTCGGCCTCGAGCTTATGGCTGAAGGAACCATCGAATAAATTGCACGCAAGCGCCATCCACGGAGTGATGCTCGCCGCCGCCCGCACCCTCCGGGTGGCTGGTGCCATGTGTAACGCCGGAGGTCTGCGCGTTATGCCTGGCCAAGCTGCCTCTCGATAAGCGCGATCCCCGCATCTTTCATCTGCTTAAGGGTGAGTATCCCCATAATTAACGAAACGATTGATATAAGTATACCCAGGTATGGAATGATAGAGCAGCAGACGAGGATACAGACAGTAAGGCTCATGCCCTCATTGACTTCCTTGTTCGGAATTGAGAGCCTTCTCGTCTCTGCGTTAAGGGCTTGGGCAAGGCCATGAAACGCGACAAAATTCCAGTAGAGGTTGAAGAATGGGATAAAGAGAAATCACCTCGTCAGCAGAATTTGTGTGAACAAGGAGGTTCGGGAAGTTTTGCAAGAGCATGATACAGAACGAGTTTGAGTATCTCGGAAGAACGGTGGCCAAAGCTATGCGCAAGCGAAACGCGCGCTT
>Ga0209697_10010472_pt1 | contig 10025 bp, 7 predicted proteins | sample AliMusrvi5mmetaG_FD_184115 | JGI IMG/M metagenome (GOLD analysis project Ga0209697, IMG submission 184115) | Freshwater lake bacterial and archeal communities from Alinen Mustajarvi, Finland, to study Microbial Dark Matter (Phase II) - Alinen... | ecosystem: Environmental > Aquatic > Freshwater... | reverse complement strand
GAAGCCTTCTACCTTGAAGCCGTAAACGTCTACCTCAAGTCCGCATTCAAGCCCAGGAAACCACGCTCGACCAAGAAGCCAGCCAAAGGGACACCACCAGCTTCAGATCAGGCCTGAACGGTTACTCGCGGCTTTCGTGGTTCCAGTGTTGTACGCTGTGGGCGGAGTGACCCATGTTCCATCCGCCGCACCCCGAGACCTACCGCGACCAGCTGCGCGCCTTCCTGCGCGAGGACTGGGGCACCCAGGACTGGACCACCGCCGCCGTGCCGGATCGGCCCATGGTGGCCCGGGTGGTGGCCAAGGGGGATCTGGTCCTCGCGGGCCTGCCCGTGGCCCGGGAGGTCTTCCACCTGGCCGATCCCGGGCTGGCTGTGGTGCTTTCGGCCGTGGACGGCCAGCGGGTGGCCAAGGGCACCGAAGTGCTGCGCATCGAGGGCTCCAGCCACGGCATCCTCCTGGCGGAGCGGGTCATGCTGAACCTGCTGCAGCGCCTCTCGGGCACGGCGACCCTCACCCGCAAATTCGTGGAGGCCATCGAGGGCACCGGCGCCCGCATCCTGGATACCCGCAAGACCACGCCGGGTCTCAAGCTGCTGGAGAAGTACGCCGTGCGCTGCGGGGGCGGCGTGAACCACCGCCTCACCCTGGGTGATGGCGTCCTCCTCAAGGAGAACCACCTGGCCGCAGCCGGGGGCATCCGCGCCGCTGTGGAGTCCGCCCGGCGCTCGGCCCCAAACCTGGTGAAGATCGAGGTTGAAGTGGAGAACCTCGGCCAGCTCAAGGCCTGCCTGGAACTGCCCGAGGTGGACGGCGTCCTGCTGGACAACATGGACCTGGACCAGATGCGCGAGGCCGTGGCCCTGCGGGACCGCAGCGGGCGGCGGCTCTTCCTGGAGGCCAGCGGCAACCTGAGCCTGGAGCGGGCCCGGGCCGTGGCCGAGACCGGCGTGGACTTCCTCAGCGTGGGGGCACTCACACACAGTGCGCCGTCGGTGGATTTGAGCCTTCGGATGGACTGAGGGGCCGGTTGGGCTCCGCCGTTGGGCGGCGTAGTGAGAAAAGACCACTGGGAATTTCCGGTGGCGATTGATGGTTTGCATGACGCGAAAATCGTTGGGGGCTCCATGAAATCAATCGCAGGTGGATGCGCGCTTGGGCTGCTGTTGGCAGCCTTTCCCCTACTGGCCCAGGCCCCTGAGCCAGCCAAGCCGGGAGCTCCAGCAGTATCCCAACGTCCCATGACCTTCATGGACGTCATGGACATGCGCAGTGTGGGGGCAGGGCAGCTCTCCCCGGATGGGACACAGGTGGTCTACACCGTGGGCATCCCGCACTGGAAATCCGGCAAGGTCTTCACAGACCTCTTTGTGGCCGACACGAGCAGTGGCGCCATCCGCCAGATGACCTTTACGCGGGAGAAGAACGAGACGGCCCCCCAGTGGGCCCGGGATGGCCGCCACTTCGGTTTCCTCAGCGACCGGGAGGGTACCCAGCAGGTTTACCTAATGGCCCTGGCGGGCGGCGAGGCCAGGAAGCTCACGGAGGCCAAGGAGGGCGTCCACGCCTTCGCCTTCAGCCGCGATGGCCGCTGGCTGGTCTTCAGCGCGGGCAAGGCCGAGGAGCGTCAGCTCTCCCTGGTGGACCTGAGTTCGGAGGAGCTGACCGTCACGGCTCTGCCCAAGCACGCCACGCCCGTCCGGGACTTCAGCCTCACCGAGGACTCCCAGCACATCTACTTCACGAGCCCCGACCGCATCGACAAGGACGACCTGAAGCGGAAGGAGAAGAAGTTCGATGTGCGCTTGGCAGAACCAGAGCAGGCCCCGGTGCACCTCTGGTCCCTGGACCTGAAGGACAAGGCTGAGAAACGCTGGACCGAAGGCGCGGTCTTTACGCTCCTCGGCTTCCAGCTTTCCAAGGATGGGCACTGGGCCTCGTACCGGGCCCTGCCCGCGCTGCGGCATCCCGGAGACATCACGCAGGAGGCCGCCAGCCTCCACCTGCTGGACCTCGGCACGGGCCAGTCGCGCTGCGTGCTGGAGCGCCAGGCCCAGTTCTCGGCCTTCTCGCCGGACGGCCAATGGCTGGCCTATGAGGCGCCGGAGCAGCCTGGCCGCCTGCGCAACGGCAAGCTCTGGGTGCAGCCCACGGCGGGCGGCGCCACGAAGAATCTGCTGGTGGGCCGGGACTTCAGCGCGGCTCAGGCCAGCTGGTCCGAAGATTCCCGCACCCTCTACACCACCGTGGCCCAGGGCGTGGATCAGCACCTCTTCTCGCTGTCCGTGGCCGACGGCACCCTCAGGCAGCTCACCCATGAGATCGGCGTCCTGGCGGGCACTTACAACCCCGAGGCCAGGGCCTTCCTGCTGAGCCAGACCCAGCCCTGCAAGCCGCTGGACTACGTGGTGTTTAAGGCTGATCAGGCGGGCCAACCCGGGAGCTGGGTGCAGGTCTCCAGGGCGAACCACCAGGTGGCGAAGCTGGCCCTGGGCCACACTGAGACCCTGCGCTGGAAGAGCCTGGATGGCGTGGAGGTCGAAGGCCTGCTCATCAAGCCCCTGAAGTTCGAGCCGGGCCGGAAGTACCCCCTCATCGTGCAGCTCCACGGGGGCCCCGCGGCCGCGGACATGAACACCTTCCAGGGCCGCTATGTCACCTATCCCCACATCTACGCCGCCGCGGGCTACCTGGTCTTCCAGCCCAACTACCGGGGTTCCACGAACTACGGCGAGGCCTTCACCCGGGCCATCGGCGGCAACTTCCTGCGCCTCTCCTACGCCGACATCATGAGCGGGGTGGACGCCCTCATCGCTCAGGGACTCGCAGATCCAGATCGCATGGGCATGATGGGCTGGAGCGCCGGGGGCCACCTGTCCAGCTGGACTCTCACGCAGACGAACCGCTTCAAGGCCATCAGCACCGGGGCCGGGGCCGTGAACTGGCTCTCCATGTATGCGGAAAGCGACGTCCAGTCCGTGCGCGAGTTCTACCTGGGCGGCAAGCCCTACGAGGCCTGGGACAACTTCGTCAATGAGTCGGCGCTGAAGTTCATCAAGCAGGCCCAGACGCCGACGCTGATCCACGTGGGCGAGGCAGACCAGCGGGTGCCCAAGCCCCAGAGTGACGAGCTCTACATGGCCCTGAAGCAGCTGGGCGTACCCGTGGAGTACCTGGTCTACCCCGGCATGCCCCACGGCCTCACGGAGCCCCGCTACCAGCTTGTGAAGATGGTGGCGGAGTTCAACTGGTTTGAGAAATGGATCCAGGGGCAGAAGACCTGGTTCGACTGGAAAGTGTTGTTGGAGACGTTGCCCGAAGATGCTGATTCGAAGGCGGAGCCTCCAGGCTCCGCCGCTGCGCGGCGGAGATAGAAACTGATCAAACCATGGGCCGCGAAGCGGCGCTCCCTGCAAATCGGGCCCCGCATGGGGCCCGATTTGCAGGTGTGAACGGCAAGGGAATGCCTACTTGACCTCGAACTTCCGGGCTTCCAGGAGGTGGCCCATGGCCTTCTCCAGAGCGGTCACGGACTTGGCGTAGGTGATCTGCGCCTGCAGCTCGTTGCCCTTGGCGGTGTTCAGGTCGTTGAGCTTGGACAGCACCAGGAAGTTGGTGCTCATGCCGTTGTCGAACTTCTTCTTCTCCGCGTCCAGATCCTTCTCACGGAAGATGCGGGTCTTCTCCGCGGCGGCGACGCCCTTGCCGGAGGCCTCCAGGGTGCGGTAGGCGGTGCGCACCTCGAGGGTGATTCCCAGCTCCTGGTCGTGGAGGTTCAGCTCACTGGAACGAAGGCTGGCGCGGGCCTGAGCCTGGTTGCCCTTGGCGGCGCGGTTCTGGATGGGCATGGAGAACTGGAGCCCCACGGTGTAGCCGGGGTAGTTGCCCTTGAAGAGGTCCTTGTTCACGGCAGAGAGGCCATCGGAGGCAGTCTGTGAGGCGGCATTGGCGTTGTAGGTGGCGAAGGCGTTCAGCTGGGGCAGGGTGCGGTTGGCGGCGGCGTGCTCAAGCACCTGCTTGGATTCCAGATCCAGGCGGGCGGCCTTCAGCTCCAGGCGGCTGGCCATGGCCTGCTTCTCGGTATCGGCCTCGTTGAAGGCCAGGGGCTGGACACTGGGGGCGTCGAGCATCTCCACGCCGGCGGGGCGATCGGAAGCGGGGTAGAGGGCCCGGATAAGGGCGTCCTTGGCATTGAGGAGCTGGGCCTCGGCGGCGATGATGTCCTGCTCCGCCTGGGCCACAGAAGCCTCGGAGGAGGTGACCTCGATGGGGGCCAGAGTGCCCACCTGCACGCGGATCTGGTTCTCCTTGAGCTGCTGCTGGGACAGGGCCAGGGCCTGCTGCTTGTTGCCCAGGTTCTTCTGGGCGTAGACCACATCCCAGTAGGCGGACTCGGTGCTGGCCACCAGGTTGATGATGGTGAGCTGGAAGGTCAGGTCCGCAGCCTGGGCGCTCTTGCGGGCCACGATGAGGCGGCTCTCGGTGACGTCGCGGCCGAAGTTCTGGAGCAGGCTCTGGGAGTAGGTGGCGGAAAAGCTGCCGTCATAGGGGGTGGCCGTGGAACTGTAGCCGAGGCGGGGATCCACGACCGTGCCATAGGTGGGCGCGTAGCTCAGGTTGAGGCTGCCGCCCCAGCCGAAGGCCTTGGTAGAGCCCACCGTGAGGCCACGGCTGAAGCTGGTGTTGCTTTCGAAGCCGGGGGCTCCACTCAGGACGGGGTTGATGCCGTTCTTGATCTTGCTGACATTCAGCCCGGCGTTGAGGTTCCAGTCGAAGGCGCCCTCTTCGATCCACACACCAGCCTGGGTGGACTTGCGGGTCTCCTTGGCGATCTGGACCTGAAGGTTGTTCTTGAGGGAGGTCTCGATGGCGTCCTGAAGGGTCAGCTTGGTGGCGGCGGCCACCTTGGGCGCATCCTGGGCCACCAGGGAGAAGGCCACCAGCAGGGCCGGGAGGATCGGGAGACGCGTCATCACCACTCCTTGAAGATCGTAAAGAACTGCCACCGGGAACACAGGGCCTACGGACGAGTCCTGGGACCGGTTTAGATTAACCCACCTGCAAGGATGTCTCCCTCGCAAGATGAGGGCAAGCGGTAATTCATCATGTGTTGAATAAACTTACTTCAACAATTCCCGGGCGATCACCATGCGCTGGATCTCGCTGGTGCCCTCGTAAATGGTGGTCACCCGGATGTCGCGGTAGAGGCGCTCCACCAGGTACTCGTGGGAATACCCATAGCCCCCGTGGATCTGGACGGCCCGGTCACAGATCCACACGGCGCTTTCGGTGGTGAAGAGCTTGGCCGTGGCTGCCTCCACGGTGCAGGGGCGGCCAGCCTCCTTCAGGGCGGCGGCGCGGTAGACCAGCAGGCGCGAGGCCTGGAGCCGGGCCTCCATCTCCGCCAGGTAGGTCTGGATCATCTGGTGCTCGCCGATGGGCTTGCCGAAGGAGATCCGGGTCCGGGCATAGGCCAGACTCTCGTCCATGGCCCGCTGGGCGATGCCCAGGGCCTGGGCGGCGATACCCACGCGGCCCCCGTCCAGGCCGCCGAAGGCGACCTTCAAGCCATCTCCGGGTTTGCCCAAGATGGCGTCGTCGGGCACGAAGGCGTCCTCCAGGGTGACCATGACCGTCTTGCTGGAGCGCAGGCCCATCTTGGCCTCGGGGCGGCCCATGAGCACCCCGGGCTGGTGGGCGTCGAGGATGAAGGCGCTGATGCCCCGCTTGCCCTTGTCGGGGTCCGTGCGGGCCATGGTGACGAAGTAGCGACCCACGCCGCCATTGGTGATCCAGGCCTTGGCGCCGTTCAGGTGCCACCCGCCCTCGACCTTGATGGCCCGGCACTTGAGAGCCGAAGCATCGGAACCCGCATCGGGTTCCGTGAGCATGAAGCCCCCCAGCAGCTCGCCGTTCGCCAGGGGCCGCAGGTAGGTCTGCTTTTGCGCCTCGGTGCCGAAGGCGAGGATGGGCCCGCAGGCCACGGAATTGTTCACGCTCATGGTCACGGCCACAGAGGCGTCCGCGTAGGCCACCTGCTCCAGGGCCAGGATGTAGCTGAGGAAGTCCACACCCGCGCCTCCGTAAGCCTCGGGCACGGTCATGCCCAGGAAGCCCATCTCGCCCAGCTGCCGGATGATCTCGGCGGGGAACTCGCTGTTGAGATCCCGGGCCGCGGCGCCGGGCTCGATCTCCGCCTTGGCGAAGTCCCGCGCGGCTTCGCGGATGGCAGACTGGTCCTCGGTGAAGACTGGGAACATGGGATCTCCGGAGTGTGCGTTCCAGGTTACCAAGGCAGAGTCTTCCAGCAGGCGTGGAAGCCTGGGCCATGACGGGAATCACATACTGGGACCGGGCTGGAGCCTGATTCTCAGCTCCGCAGCGGGAACCTCAGGCAGAAGCAGCTGCCCTGGCCGGGCTCGGAAACCACCTCGATGGTGCCGCCACAGGCCAGCACCAGGTGCCGCACGGAGCTGAGGCCCAGGCCCGTGCCCTTGCCCGGGGCCTTGGTGGTGTAGAGGGGCTCGAAGATTCGCTCCAGCACCTTTACCTCCATGCCGTGGCCATCATCGGCCACCTCCAGGATGGCCACGGGGGCCTTGCCCTGCCGCTCCGCCCGGAGCCGGATCTGGATGGACCCGCCGTCGGGCATGGCGTCGCGGGCATTGGCCACCAAGTTCACGAGGATCTGCTCCAGGTGGTTGCGCGAGCCCGTGACCGCTACCAGCCCTTCGCAGAGGTCCAGGCGCAGTGCGATTTGTTTGGCCAGGATCATTCGCAGGATGGGCTCCAGGTGGCCGAGTTCTTCGACCAGATTCAGGAGGCCCAGCTGCTCATCTTCCTGGCGGGCGAAGGCCATGAGCCGTCCGGTGAGGGCCGCGGACTGGTCCGCGGCTACAAGAATCCGGTCCAGGTCGGCCATGGCTGGAGGCAGGCCCTCCTGGGTTTTGAGCCAGGCCAACTCCGTGGACGCCCGCACCACCATGAGGGCGTTGTTCAGGTCGTGCGCCAAGCCAGCGCCAAGCACCCCCACAGCGTTCAGGCGCTCCGAGCGGAGCATGATGCGTTGCATCTCCTCCAGCTTGCGGGTCCGCTCCAGCACCCGGGTCTCCAGGTGCTCGTTGGCTCGGCGCACCTCACGCAGCAGGAGGAACTGCCGCACCAGGAGCAGGGCGCTCACCGCCACGAAGCCCATGAGGGGGATGGTGAGTCGGCCCCGGTGCTGCAGCGCCGCGCGGATCAGCACGCCCCCCACGGCCAGGAAGGGCAGGTAGAGCAGGCCCTCCACCAGGGGCACCCGGAGCCGGGCCTGGCCTTCGGACACCTCCACGGGCAGCCGCAGCCAAGCCGCGAGGCCGAAGGCCACGGGGGCACCCAGGACGATGCCCAGCAAGGGGGAGCCCTGGAGGACGGAGTGGCTGTCGTAGAGGACGGGCCGCAGCAGCAGGATGACGGTGCCCAGCACCACGGCCGCCAGGAAGACCAGCCCGATCGGTCCCCGCAGCCGCCGGGGGTCGTCCGCCAGGAAGTAGGAGGTGGCCCCGCCCACCAGGGCCAGGCGCAGGCTGAGGCCCAGCATCCGGAAGAAGATGGGCCAGTGGCCCCGCTCCAGCTCGGGCCCGAGAGTCAGGGTCCAGGCGAGCAGGAAGAGTGAGGCCGCGAACAGGAGGCTGCCCAGGAAACTCATGAGCTGGTGGCTGCGCCGGTCTGGGGTGCGCAGGGGCCAGGCGAGGAGGGCGCCGGCCTGAAGGCAGGCCATGACGCCATGCAGACTGAAGAAGGCCACCTCGGCCGGACTGACCTGGGTCAGCGGAGAGGGCGTCGCTGCAAGAATGAGGTTGGAGACCACGGCCCCCACGAAGCTGAGGGCCAGCAGCCGCCAGCCCCAGTGCTCAGGACCCGGTTCCGAGGACCGGCGGATCATGAGGGCCAGGACCACCAGGTTGGCGCCGAGGAGCCCCAAGCCCACCGCGGGCTGCACCATGGACTGGGGCAGGACGGAAAGCAAACCCCCAAAGCTGGCCAGGAGCAGCGTGCTTCCGCCCAGGATGAGGGGGAGGGAGTACCTGGGCTGAATGGGAGCGCCTGAAGCCATGAGCACCTGGGAAGTGGGCTGTAGCCTTCTCATCGGCCCTGGGCGTCACGAGGCTGAGGAATCGGCCCCGGGGCTCCTCAGGCCTGAAGGGCCGCCTGCAGCAGCCGGATGGCGGCTTTGGAGCCCTCCCACTTGGTGAGGTCGTGGGCCTCAGCCAGGCCGCACCAGAAGTACTCGCTGTGCTCCGCGGGCTCCAGACGGACCGCGGCCTCCGGGGCCACCTCCATGGAAAAGCAGATTTCGGTATTGAAGCGGGGCTCGGGATCCGGGAAGTGGATGATGGTGGAATCCACCCAGAAACTGTGGGAAAGGCCCAGGGGGCGCAGCGTGCCCGTGAGCCCCGTCTCTTCCATGAGCTCCCGGTGGGCGGTCTGCTCGGGCTCCTCGCCGGGCTCCATCATGCCCGTGACGCTCTGCCACCAGAGGCCATGGGAGGGCACCCGCAGCATCATGAGCACCTCGGGCCCCCCGGCGCCCCGGCGCCAGGTGAGGGCGGAGACGCTGCGGCTGGGGGCCCGGGTGGGCTGCAGCTCCAGGGCCAGCAGTTGGAGCAGGTGGGCCTGGAGGCGATCCGCGGCCTCAGTCCAGGTGGGGACCGCGTCGCCCAGCAAGGAGGCCAGGCTGCACACACCCTTGTCCGTGAAGCCGCAGGGGGTGATCCACTTGAAGTGGTCAAGGTTGGGGGCCACGTTGAAGGCGATGCCGTGGGTGCTGATCCAGCGGCTGAGGTGGAGGCCGATGGCGCCCAGTTTCTCAGGGCCCCGGGGGGTTTCTACCCAGATGCCGGGAGCGCCCTTGAGGCGGTCCGCCACCACGCCAAAGTCTGCAGCCGTGCGGATCATGGCCTCTTCCAGGCCCCGCACCAGGCGGCCCACATCCTCGCGGCCCCCACGCAGGTTGCAGATGGGATAGGCCACGATCTGGCCGGGGCCGTGGTAGGTGACCTCGCCACCGCGATCCGTGCGGTGGACGCTGACCCCCTGGGTGGCCAGGAAGTCGTCGCTCACATGGATATCGGCAGGCGTGGCGTTGCGGCCCAGGGTGAAGACCGGGTCATGCTCCAGGAGCACCAGTTGGTCTGGCCGTCCCGGCTCATCCACATAGGCCGCCAGGGCCTTCTGCAGCCGCTGGCCCGCGGGGTAGAACACCCGGCCGAAGCGGCGGAGCTGGGCGGGGTGGGGGGTGCTGAAACCGATGCGGGACATGCCTCAGTCTAGCCGCTTGGGGCCGCCTTCAGAGCCTCAGGGCAGGCGGTCATTCAGCAGGACCTTCTGCGTCTGGGCCTCGCGGTAGGCCCGCAGGCGGGCGCGGAGGGAATCGTCGGTGCCCGCCAGGATGGCCGCCGCCAGGAGGGCTGCATTCACGGCCCCGGCCTTGCCGATGGCCAGGGTGCCCACGGGGATGCCTGCGGGCATCTGCACGATGGACAGCAGAGAGTCCATGCCATTCAGAGCCTTGCTCTGCACGGGGACGCCCAGCACGGGCAGGGCGGTCTTGGCGGCGGCCATGCCCGGCAGGTGGGCGGCGCCTCCGGCCCCGGCGATGATTACGCGCAGCCCCCGGCCCTCGGCCTGCTCGCAGTAGCTGAAGAGCTTGTCTGGCGTGCGGTGGGCGCTGACCACTTCCGCCTCGAAGGGCACGCCCAGCTCCTTCAGCGTCGCCGCCGCATGCTCCATGGTCTCCCAGTCCGAGCGAGAGCCCATGATGAGGCCCACAAGCGGTGAGTTAGCCATGAAGCGCCTCCAAGGTGTGCGGTCGGACAGACTTTAAGATTACCTGCAATGAAAACAGAGTCGTAACCCCTACGCTATCAATCCTGAATCCGGGAGGGGTTCGAGAGTGACACGATAGCCGAGAGCTTGGAGGCGGCGGCTGAGCTTATCGACTTTGACGGTCTTCTCCCGCTTGTCGAGGAAGGCTTCCCCGAGAT
>Ga0209697_10010470_pt1 | contig 10025 bp, 10 predicted proteins | sample AliMusrvi5mmetaG_FD_184115 | JGI IMG/M metagenome (GOLD analysis project Ga0209697, IMG submission 184115) | Freshwater lake bacterial and archeal communities from Alinen Mustajarvi, Finland, to study Microbial Dark Matter (Phase II) - Alinen... | ecosystem: Environmental > Aquatic > Freshwater... | reverse complement strand
GTCTGCTTGAGTCCAGAGGGCGATAGCCAGGCCGAGCGCCGCTATGCCGATCGAAGTTCCGGCGATGGCTTTCCAAGGGGCGATCAGGCTTTCAATCCTGGACTGTGAGTTGCGCACGTTCCGTGACGGTCGGGAAGCCGTCTTCCCACTTGCGTGGCGGACGGCGTCAAGGCTCTGCCAAAGACCGTCTAGCATGAAGGCGATGCCCAGTCCCGCGCCCAGGAGAAAGGGGCCATTCCATTTATCGGGATTACGGATGGTATCGAAGTAGGGCAACAGCCAGAGAAGTCGATAGACCACGAAGTATTTGCCGACCACCAACATCAAGGCCAAAACGCAACCGACGCATACCATCCAGGCAAATGCACGTGAAGGTGGAAGGGGTACCTTCGCGGCAGATGAAATGCGTCCGTCGTTGGCCTGTTGCGGCTCTGAACCCGCGTTATTCGCCGCAGGAGCCACGCCACTCTTTTGCTGGTTGAGTGATAACGCCATTTTGCGGGTCAAGATCATCCACAAAGGCAGCGCGAGCAATAGAATGCAGGGAATGACTCCAAGGTGCCAGCCTGTTAGACTAAAGTTTCGGAATCCCTGCTTTGTCTTTTCCCACCCCTCGCTTTTTCCCATTCGTCCCCAGTATGGTGTCGTATCGGACCGCATAGTCGTTCCGAAATAGGAACCCGAAACCGTGTTCCACAACTCGGCCGGTGGAATGCTCCACTGTGTGGCCCAGGCAAAGCGGGCGGCGGGGGTCTCTTCCGTGCCTTGCGTTACCCCTTGAACTGTAGTCGTGAATGTGAGGTCCAGCGTTTGCCATGCGAGCAGAACGCTGAAGACGACATAGAGAGCGAATCTCGGGACCGCAGGCCAGAAACGGGAACCCGGCGACTGCCGTCCGGCGACCCCCAGCCCTATATCACTGGCTTCCGACCGGCGACTTCTACCGTCACTCTCCGTCATATGCATCCACCAGAAGATGAACGAAGAGGCAATAGCCAAGAGGGCGCCGACATCGGGTACTTCGGAAATGCCCAAGCCAAGGCAGGCGCCACCGATGGCGTAGGGAAGCCACCGCCCGGTGACTCTTCCCCGCTCGACAAAGCCGAGGGCCAGGAAAGTAAAGGTCAGGGCTAAGGGGCGAACGGCAAGTCCGGTGAAGGCGAACGTTGTGGCCCAGCCCGTGTTGACGAGAATGGCGGCGGTGACGGCGGCCGCGGGGCGTCCAATGCGGTACTGCCGCAGAGCCCAAAATATGGCTAGTCCGCACAGGGCCAATAGGATCGGCTGTGCTGTTCGTCTCCAAAATACAGGGCCCACCGACTCGCCAAGGGCGGTAACGGAGAGCATGTATTGCTTGCTTCCGGCCCCGAAGAAGAACTGGTTGTCCCAAATTCGGATCAGAGCTTCAGGGTAGTGAAGAGTGGGCGAAAGGACACATTCGATGTTCCCATCGTTAAACGCCAGAACCTGTTCGGGATCCGAGAGGACATTCCAGCAGGTGGCGACCGCCATTGCGGACAGAATCAGAAAGAGGGATATCGCCCAGATGCATTGTCTTTGCCGTGGTGTCATGGGACAGAATTGTCATCGGTCGACGGGGGGCATGTCAAGCGTCATGAGATTCTGTACTCGCACCGCGTTTTACTCTACACTCTCGTCTATCTTGTCGAGAAAGGGGACCGACGTGAGACCTGATCATTTGACGACGTTGATTCTACGAAGCGTTATCGTTCTTGTTATAGGCTTGGTAGTGGCTGGGGGTGGTGGATGTGATTCTGGTCGACATGGAGATACGCAAGGCATGCCAGGCAAGGCGTGCCCCTATAGTAAGTTCGTTGAGGGGTTGACGGACCCTGATCGCGTTTGCGCCGTGGACTCGCCTTCGTCGGAACTAGTTTCTTCAGCCGATCCGCAGGGCGGCAATAATGACTACAACAATTTCTTGGAAGCGCTTCCGAATGGATGGGCTCTACTGGCTGATCTTAAAGGTCCCGGGTGTATGTTCCGGTTCTGGGAGACTGGGGGGAACAACAATCGGCAACGGTTTCAGTTCTACTTTGATGACGAGCGAACGCCGCGGATTGACGCGACTGTTGGGGAGTTGCATCGGTGGGGAGTGCCGTTCATGGCGCCTCTGAGTCGGCATGAGCAGGGTAGTTCTTGGTGGTCATATGTTCCGTTGACTTACCGCAGGCGCTTGCGAATCACGACTGATGTGTCAACCGCAGCCACGAGGGCTTCCCGCGGTTGTTTTACCAAATAAACTATTCGTCATTCCCTGCCGCAAAGGCCGTAGAATCGTTTCCGGTCCGACTGTCCCCGGCAGATACAAACGCATTGCGGCATTTTTCGGACTATTGGGACGGACGGGGTACGAACGCCGATGCGACGCTAGCGCCACTCGGGAAAGAAACTGTTGTGGCGCCCGGGCAGACCTCGCTGTTAGCTACAGTTCAGGGGCCCGCGGTGTTGCGGCAGTTGCAGATCGACATCAAGGGTGACAAGCAAGAGGCTTTGCCCGTTGACTGGGGGGTGGCTCGGGATCTTTTGCTGCGTATCTACTGGGACGATTCGCGTCGACCGAGCGTGGATGTGCCTTTGGGGACGCTTTTCGGCGACATGTGGTGTACGCCGGCATTTCAGTCACGCTTCTTTGGCTTCAGCAACGGCACGTTCTCCTGCCGTTTCCCAATGCCTTTCAAGGGCGCTGCACGGTTTGAGGCTGTGAACAGCGGAACGAACAGTGTTGTAATATCGACCTCGGGGGTTCTGCAGTCGCTGGCGGAGTGGGATCGGCGCATGGGTTACTTTCACGCCGTCTGGCGACGCAGTGGTCCGAACGATTTGGGCAGAGCGCACCAGATCGTAGGGGCGGCGGGCTGTGGGAAGTACGTGGGCTGCGTTCTGGCCGTCATGAGTCTCGATAGGAATTGGTGGTTGCTGGAAGGCAACGAGTCTATTCGGCGGGATGGCGAGGCTGTGCCACGATGGCTGGGAACCGGACTCGAGGATTATTTCAATGCAGGGTGGTACTACAGAAATAATTTTGTGCGGCCACTCCATGGGCTGCTCTACAAGGTCCCGTTCCATACAGTGCAGTACCGCGTTCATACGGATGACGCGCCGACTTTTCGAACGGCCATCGAGGTCCAGTTTGAACGTGGACCGGGGCAAGCCAGTCACGCTTGGATGGAAAGTGTTGGTTTCTACTATCTTGCGGAACCAGCGAGCGCGAGTTCATCGCCCCTGACGCCCGAGAATCGGGAGCGCCCCGTTGATCCCATGTCTCAGGTAACGATAATGACGGACCTTTGTAACTACGAACGGTTCGGAGACTATTTGGGTGCCAAGGCCTTTATCGATGATTATTTGCGGAAGAACCCGGACTGTCCCTTTGCGGCCATCCTTAGACTGCGACAGATGGCCTATGTGGAGAGAACACAAGGATCTGAGGTCGCCATCCCTCTTTACAGGCGGTTATTGGAAGTGGAACAAAGTCCTGAGGCCCGCAAGTTTGCTGAGTTGTTGCTGTGGTTCCATGAGGTCCCTTCGCATGCGCTGCTCAGTGTGTATTGTGGCAACAAGACCAGTGTGTTCTTGGATCGACATGAAGTAGGAGAAGTGAACAACCCTCAACTCTTTGCCGTGTTCCCAGTCACGGTGAGTCCTGGCAAACACGTTTTGGGACTTGAGGCAACGCAACGCGGCCAGGCGGATTGGGTGCAGGCGTGTCTGCACACGCACCAGGGAAACGTCATGACAGAGCAAGATTGGCAATTTTCATTCAGCCCGGATCGTGCGTGGCGGGAACCGGAGTTCGACTCACACTCATGGGCGACTACCGGAGACGCTGTGATGGAGGGTCCCCCGGTCCTGCCGGTCTACTGGACTTCGCCTCATCCGTTCGTGGATATGCAGGCCAAACCCTTGGCAATATGGGTATCGTCCGACTGGCCGGCTAACGAATCCGTGGCCGTGTTCAGGAAAGAGTTCGAGGTTAGATAGAGGTGCGTGCCCATGCCCTACCCGCAACTTGACCGCCATGCCTTGAAAATCAAGCCGCTGACGGCGCGGCACAACAAATTGAGTTTGGACCGCGATCTCGTCGCGCTTGACCAGCCGCCAAGCGGGCTCAGTGCGGATGCCCGTGCCGCCACGGCCGACATCGCCGTCCGCATCCGGGCCGCCCGGAAGGTGCTGGTGAATGGCAGCATCGGCTTGGCATGTGCCGCTTCTGACCAAAATCGATAATCATTCGAGCCTCTTGCAGAACTATCGGAATAGCCACAAAGGAACGCAAAGAACACAAAGAAAATGCCATGTTTTGCGTTCTTTGTGTTCTTTCGCGGCCATTCTGCAAGAGCCTCGGTCTATGGTAGGGATTCCGCTTTATGAGCCCGTGACCCTGTAGTATTCTGACACAATGGTACACCGGCATCTGAATCACCAAGACTACACCGCGGCCGCGATTGACGACACGATTGCGCGCGGCAAGCGGGTCGATTGGGATCGTCTGCGCACTGCGGTGACGGAAGATCCGGCGCTCGGCACCCGGATTCTCCGGGTTTGTCGCGTCCATGCGGCCGCTCCGTATGCCCAGCGCTATCCGAGTACCGGGATCTGGACCCGAAATGGCAGGACTGGGCTCGCGTCAAGACCGCCTGCGCCCGCTTGGCGCTCATGCTTTTCGATCGCTCCGGAAAGTAGGCAATCTGCCGTCCGACCCGTAGCGCTTGATGTGGGGCGGATGTCCCCATCCGCCTGAACGGCTGAGGCAATCGGGACAAGTCGTGAACGGCAGACAGTGAACAGTAAACGGTGCCTTGCAAAAGCCTCATCCCGATGTCATTATTGATGCAAGTTAGCGCGAAGTTTGAGGGAATTCGCCATGAGGATTACCGTTGATATTGATGATGAGACGATGCGTTCGATTCAGCATGTGACCGGGGTAGCCAAGAAGTCACCGGCGGTCAGCCAAGCCCTCCACGATTATCTGCGCGAGATTCGGAAGCGGCGGCTGCTCCGGCAGGTGATGGAAGGGAAGACCGACTACTCGGCGACAAACGAGACGTTGGAGGCCTCGGCGACGTATGATCCTCGTTGATACTTCTGCGTGGGTTCAGTTCTTTCGCCGGCAGGGAGAGCGTGGCGCCAAGGAGCGCGTGGCAGCGGCATTGAGCAGCGATGCGGCTGGGTTCACCTGTCCTGTCCTGCTCGAACTGCTGGCGGGTGCCCGCCTGCCGGCCGAGATTGACCTTGTTCTCGAGACGTTGGGGTTGTGCACCCGATACTACTTCGCGGCCGAATATTGGGAACGGGCCGCGCATATGGAAAGGACGCTGCGGCAGCGCGGCTTCGTCGTTCCCCGCGATGACATACTGGTGGCAACCGTTGCCTGTGAGTGTCGCTTGCCCCTCATGTGCCGAGATGCCCATTTTGGCCTGATCCACGATCACGGTGATCGATCCCTGAAACTAGAATGCGTGTGACAGACGTTCCGCAAGCGCGGAGCCATGTGGGGCCGATGTCTTCTCGGCCTTGCGACAGGGGCGTCCCGGTTGAGGTGGATGAGGACATCCACCCCACATCAAGAGGGCCGTGAGACGCGATCGTTGGACATTTCCGGCATTGGCACGGTCGCGCGACCGTGGCATAACTCAGTGAGAGGTGATTCATGCCCTATCCGCAACTGGACCGTCATGCCTTGAAGATCAAGCCGCTCAAAGCGCGGCATAACAAACTGAACCTGAGCCGGGATCTCGTCGCGCTTGACCAGCCGCCAAGCGGGCTCAGTGCGGATGCCCGTGCCGCCACGGCTGACATCGCCATCCGAATCCGGGTTGCCCGGAAGGCCGGTCGACCGGTCATGTTGACGTTCGGTGCCCATACCATCAAGAACGGTCTCGCCCCCGTGCTGATCCGGCTGATGGAGAAAGGGTGGGTGACGCATCTGGCCACCAATGGCGCCGGTATTATCCATGATTGGGAGTTCGCCTTCCAAGCCGCGACCGGCGAGGACGTGCAAGGCAATGTCGCCCGGGGCGAGTTCGGCGTGTGGGAAGAAACGGGCTTCTTCATCAATCTTGCGCTCGTCGTGGGCGCATACGAAGGACTCGGGTACGGCGAGTCCGTGGGCGCGCTCATCGAGCGGGAGGGGTTGCAGATTCCGGAGGAGGCGGAGTTGCGGGCGGAGTGTTCAGTCCCACCTCTGGAGGGCGGGGTTCCACCCCCGCCGCGGCCGGCGTGGAAGCCGGCCCTCCAGTTGGAAAGAGACTATCTGAAACCCGAGTGTCAGTGTTCAGTAAAGAGCGGACAGGACGCTCCCAGGGCGCAATCTCCATCAACTGTCGCTCCCCTTGAGCGCGCTGCTGCGGCGCTCGATTTGTTGGATGTGATCCGGCGGTTCGGGCTAAAGCCCGGATGGCTGGCGGTTCCGCACCCGTCCAAGCGCCTGAGCGTTCAGGCTACGGCCTACCGACTGGGCATCCCGTTCACGGGGCATCCTATGTTTGGACATGATATCATCTATACCCACCCCATGAACCACGGCGCGGCCATCGGGCGCACGGCGCAGAGGGACTTCCTGGCCTTTGCCCACTCGGTCCGCCAGTTGCAGGACGGGGTTTACCTGTCCGTCGGATCGGCGGTCATGTCGCCGATGATTTTCGAGAAAGCCCTCTCCATGGCTCAGAACCTGAGCCTGCAACGGGGCGAGGCGATCGACCGGCATTTCATTGGCGTGGTCGACCTGGCCGAGTCGCGCTGGGACTGGCAGAAGAACGGCGAGCCGCCCATGGACAACCCGGCGTATTATCTGCGCTACTGCAAGACGTTCAGCCGTATGGGCGGGACCATGCGCTATGTCTCCGCCGACAATCGCGACTTCCTGCTGGGGCTCAGCCAGGCACTGGGGTGAACGGGGGGCGTCCGCAGGAACGCCAAGGCTGAAGTGGATTAGCCTGAAGGTTGTAGGCAATCAGCCTGTGTCCTGGCGAGCGGCTTGCACAAAGGTCGACGGGGACGTCGACCCCACATTGGGCTACGCACGGGGATAAGCATGATGTGGGGCGGATGTCCCCATCCGCCTGACTCTGTGGCGGAACATCATGAAGTGCCAACCGGACGTCGGCACGTGACCCATCTCAGTCGTGTCTGAAGACCATCTTCTTGGCTTCGATACCGCGGATGGTTGCGAGCTTCTTGAGGATCGTCAGGCACTGGCGTTCGCCGCCGACCATTTCGAGGATGATGATGCCGTTTGGCGAGGAGAATTCCTCCCCGATATCGTGCAGCCCAAGCCGCGTCTTGATGTGCGCGCCATAGTCGGTGAGAACCTTCTGGACGACTCCCGCATGCTTTACCCGATCCGTGACGTGAATGCCGACGATGACGTGACTGTGCTTCTTCATGGCGTTCTCCTTTGTGCGCAGTCTAGCATGACGGTGAGGCGGGGAAAGCCTGAAGACAGGCGATTGCCGGGCGCCGCCGCCTTGTGTTAGCATCCCGTCATGTCCAACGAACCCGAAAACATTCTTGTCGTCGAACGGAGTCTGATTGAGCGCATCGGCATGTTCCAGGGCTTGATGCTGGATACCGATCGCTACCTGCCGACGCTGCTCGAACCCCGCAATTACCGTTTTGTGCCCCGACCGGCCGCCGAGGAGAACGAATCGCTCAAACAGTTGATCCCCTATTTCCTGATCGTCCACGGCGACCGGATCTGGTGCTACGTGCGCGGCAAGAAGTCGGGCGAGACGCGCCTCGTGGCCAAGGCCTCCATGGGTATCGGCGGGCATATCAACAACCAGGATCTGGATCTGTTCGGCGATGTCTACACAACGGCGGCATTGCGTGAACTGACAGAAGAGGTCGTGATCGAGGGCCCGTACACTCATCGCATCGCGGCGCTCCTTAACGATGACTCCACGCCCGTAGGGCGCGTGCATCTGGGGGTCGTTCATGTATTGCGTACGACCACGGAAGACGTCCGCAAGCGGGAGGGCGTGATTACGGAGTCAGGATTCCGCACGCTCCCGGAACTTCGTGCCATGCACGACCGCATGGAAACCTGGTCGCAGATCTGCCTCGACCAGATGGACGCCCTGCTGGCGAAACGGTAGCGTCGAGGGCGTCAACTCCGGCTTTAGCGATGTGGGGTCGATGTCCTCATCGACCTTGTCGGACGCGTGCCAGCGCAGGCGGATGGGGACGTCCGCCCCACATTTCAGGTACAGGCGGATGGGGACATCCGCCCCATATTCAAGAGCATCAAGGACGCGTCACCGGGTCGTCACGTATCCCTTGCGCTTCAGGGCGGCGGCGATCCGCGCTTCGACCGGTTCGTCGGTCACCTTGAACGCCTGGCCGGTCACCGTCTCATAGGCCTGGATGTAGCGGCGCGCGGCTTCCAGTCGCACATCGTCCGTCAACACCGGCGGCGTGCCGTCGCCGCGAAAGCCCTGCGACACGAGCCACTCGCGCACGTACTCCTTGTCGATCTTGCGCTGATCCTTCCCCGCCGCGAAGAGCTCGGCGTAGGTATCGGCGAACCAATAGCGCGATGAGTCGGGCGTATGGATTTCGTCCGAGACCACGAGCTTGCCGTTGAGCCGGCCGATCTCGTACTTGGTGTCGACGAGGATCAGGCCCCGGCTGGCCGCATGCTTGACGCCCGCCTCGAACAACCGGAAGCAGAGCGCGGCGGCCTCGTCGAATGTCCCGGCGTCGATCAGGCCTTCCTGGATCGCTTCGTCACGCGAGATGGGTCGATCGTGCACTTCGTGTTTCGTGGTCGGCGTCAGGATGGGCCGCGCGAGCTTCTGGTCCTTCTTCAGGCTCTCCGGCAGGTCATTGCCGCAGAAGTGGCGCACACCGCGTTCGTAGTTGTACCACGCCGACGTTTTGGTCACGCCGGTGATGTAGCCGCGCACGATGAATTCCAGCGGGAGTTGCTCGCACTCATGCACGACCATCACATTGGGATCGGGGATGTCGATGACGTGGTTGGGGGCAATCGCCCGGGTGTTTTCGAACCAGAACCCGGCCAACTGATTCAGCACCTGGCCTTTGAAGGGAATGGTCCCGATGATGCAGTCGAACGCCGATACCCGGTCGGTCGTCACGATGATCCGCCGGTCCTTCTGAAGGTAGCTCTCGCGCACTTTGCCCTGCTGGCGTTCGCCCAGGCCGGCAAAGCGCGTTTCGTTGAGGGTGCGGTTGAGTTCGGCGCGCAGTCGGCTATCAGGAATCATGGGAGTTCTTGTTTCCTTCGTATTCTTCGTGGTTGGTGGTTACGCCTGGCGAAGCTGGGCGACGTAGGGGTAGAGGCGACGGCCCGGGCAGGCGGTGGGGCTCAGGTCGCGATGCCCGTAGACACGTGAGGCGCGAATCCGATACTGGCGGCGCAGCAAGGCCACGAGGTTATTCTGGGTGGCGAGCTGGGCCGCTGAAGGATCCTGCTTTTCGAAATTGCCTAGCAACATGACGCCGATATTGCCTTCGTTGGCGTTCATGGTGTGCGCTCCCTCGTAGGCGAGTGAGCGTCCCTCCCACACGCGGCCGGCGTAGTCGATGACCAGGTGGTAGGCGATGTCACCGTAATGCAGGGCAAGATGGCCGCCCTGAATATTGCTGATCTCCTGGGCCACGAGGTGGGGGGCCGTCATGCGGAGCGCCTGGGTTCCCGTGTGATGCAGGGTGATGCGGGTGAAGGTGCTGGCGGGGTGCAGACGCGTGGCGTTGACCGGCGTCCTGGCCCAGATGGATCGGCGGATGACGCCGATTTGTGTGCCCAGAAAGTCGATTGTGGCGCGCGGCGCCATGGATCGCAGCGTCGCCGCCGCTGCCGGACGCCCGAGCCAGACGCCGACCGCGCCCATGATGCCCAGGCGCAGAAATGTGCGTCGGTCGAGCAGCCCGGGTTGGTTCGTTATCTCGCTCATGGGTTTCGCTCAGGAATGGAGGCACATCACCAGGGGCACGCCCAGCCAGGCCCGCCGCGTGCGCATGACCTCGAGCCGGTCGGC
>Ga0209697_10010468_pt1 | contig 10026 bp, 8 predicted proteins | sample AliMusrvi5mmetaG_FD_184115 | JGI IMG/M metagenome (GOLD analysis project Ga0209697, IMG submission 184115) | Freshwater lake bacterial and archeal communities from Alinen Mustajarvi, Finland, to study Microbial Dark Matter (Phase II) - Alinen... | ecosystem: Environmental > Aquatic > Freshwater... | reverse complement strand
ACAGATGGACTGCGCGCCCGGGTCAGTGATTTCGGACTGGCAAAACGGGTCAATCCACTGACCCTACTTGCGACCGCCGCCGGCACCATCACTTTCAAACCGCCGGAGACATTCACCGAAAGCAAGGGCGACTCATGCGCGGCCGATGTCTGGGCTCTCGGCACTACCCTCTATCTGTTGTTAACCGATCAACTGCCTTACAATGTCCCAGTTGATCTTGGATGGGGGAGCAACAAGCTCTTCCAGCAACCCATACGCCCCCCTTCGGAGTTCAACGCAGACGTGAACAGTGCATTGGATGAAATCGTAGCCAAAGCACTTAGTTTTGCTCTGTCGGACCGATACCAGAATGCCATGGAAATGCTGAATGCTCTGGAACATTGGACACCCGGACAGAGGCCGACATCCTCCAAGCAAATGGCACCAGACTTTTCTAAAGAGGCTCTGGGCCTTCCGCAACTATCCCGGAACGAGGAACTCGGCGACAAAATGGCCCGGCAGTCCATTGATCTCAAGCGACAAGGCCGTCTTTCGGAGGCCGCCGACATGATGGAAGAGGCATTCAACAAGTGGCCCGAACTTCGCCAGAAATATGCTCCACAGGTCCGACTGTGGCGCTGTGGTATCTCCATGTAGCGTCCAAACCAAATGAACACTCCGGCAACAGGTAACGCGTGCTCGCCCATGATGGAGGCCTGCACGCTTACTCTTTATCAGAAGAACATCTTCAGGGTGACCGGGCTGCCCGTCGATGCGACTTCCAAGGAGGTCTCGCGGCAGGCTCAGAAGCTCCAGATGTTCGAGGAAATGGGCGGAGGAGTTACCTTTCCGCAACCAGCATTTGCGTTGGCGACTCCACCAACCACAGATGAAATCCGGGATGCTCTGTCCCGAATGAAGGAGCCCGAGAGCCGGATCGTCGATGAATTCTTCTGGTACTGGCCGGAGGAGTTCGGAGCGAGCAAGTCCGACCCGGCTATCCAGGCGATGCTTGCTGGGGACGCTGAACGTGCGGTTCTCCTTTGGAGGGACCGGGAGAAGAATGGTTCACACGTTGCCCTACACAACATGGCGATCATGTATCACATGTTCGCGGTCGATTGGACCAATTACCACGTTTCCTATGATATTGATCACGCCCTTGACGATCAAATTAAAGGATACTGGAGGAAATCATTCGAGCGTTGGGAGAAAATCGTCAAGGAAGACGAAACATGGGATATGCTGAAAGAGCGGGTGCGCTCGCTGGAGGATGAGGCTCTGACAACCGGTTTTGTTCGCCGCATGCTCAGGCAACTACCCGTGGCATTGGACCGGGTCAATGCCGAAGCTGCGCTCAAACTTGCAGTACAGGGGCGAATGGATTGGGCCAGATTCCATGTGGAATTCATGAGTCAAACGCATTCAGGACTTGATGATGTAGACAGCACTGCAGATCTTGTCCTTACACCAATCCGAAAGCAAATAACACAACATTTGGAAGCATGTTTGAGCCAGACGAAAAAGTCACCAGGACAGGCTCCCGAGCTGATTAAGCAGATTGTCGCTCAATGCCAACCCCTGATGGGAGTTTATGATTTATTCCATGGAAAGGATGCGCATCAGCGGAGCGAACTGTTTGATGAAGTCGCGGACGTAATTACTAACATAATAGTTTTGTTCCAGAAGAACACCGGAGACAATAAGACGTTCGTCACGTATCTTAAGACCGCTTTAGAGTTTGCTTCAGGATCTAGAGTCAGGGAGAGGATTATTCAGAACATCTCAATCGGCGATGGTAATATTGCTGGCAAAATTGTTCAGCCATTCTTTGAACGTTTGCATGCAACCAATGAAGCGAACATTACCCCTTCTCAGAAGCTTGGCCGAATCAACAGCGAAATCATTACGATGTTGCCTCAGATTGCTCAATCAATTAAGACTACAAGCGAGGCATATATTGAGTTTATTAATTCCATTGCCCTCTGTTTGCGCTCCATTTCTGTTGATGCGCATAATCAATCACGTGACTATCGTACAGCCGAGACAGCAATCCAGCTTGCTCTCAAACTTGCAACTAGCGTGGATTTGAAACAACGGATTCAAGAAGATATCAAAGCTCTCCGCGAAAGTGAGGAGTCCTATAAATGCGCAATTTGCAACCAAGCCAAGGCAGACCCAGGTTGCGTGCTCCAATTGCCGATCTCATCGGTGCCTCAGGCAGCACGCTCAAAGCTTTCACGCGATGACATTCTACGCGGCCATGTGGATATTCCTCGATGTCGGGGTTGTCGTGATCGGCAATCACAATCCAAAGCAAAGTCTGGCTCCGGATGTCTGATTCTCGTTGCCATACCATTTATATTGTTTGCTGGCGTGGTAGTCTTACATTTTGCCTAATAAACAAACTTATCCAATATAGTATCCAGCGCTCACAAATCAATAACCTATTAGTATGAAACGTAAAATACCGAATAAACTCGATTTACCTAGACCTTCTTATCCACTAGGCAAGGAATTGCTTGTTCAGGCTGTCCAACTAGTCGGCAATTCACAAGCACAGAATATGAGCGATGCAACCCCTGAGCGCGTGGCGTTAGACGGCTTATCCAAAGCATTGATCGTTATCGCGAATCAATCATGGAGAATGACTACCGCTATCCATGACTCGGACTCGAGGGAGCCGAAAGCCGAATTGTCGCCTCAGGATATAAAAAAGATCAGCAATTCCCATGATGCAATGAAGGAAACTATTGAGACGCTTGGCATCAAGGTATATGACCGTTTGAACGAGCCTTTCAATCCTGGTTTGCCAGATCATGTCGTGACAGAGGAGCCCCGCGAGGGCATATCACAAGAGTTGATTAGCCGAACGATTCGGCCGACCATCATGTGGAACCAGACAATGGTCCAGCGCGGTGAGATCGACATTGCCGTGCCACAAGTAAAGAAATGCAATTGATAAAGAGTGAACAGAAGCACCATTGATTTTGGAATCGATCTCGGGATTACGCATAGCGTAATTGCCGTGCTCAACGACGTGGAGCCAGAAGTGATTAAGAATTTAGATGCGCAGGAGAGAACCCCGTCTGCGGTCTTCATCAACAAGCAGGGAGTTCTGAGAGTTGGGTCGAGAGCCAAGAGCGCCACGGTCAGCGAGCGCAGCCATCAGGACGCCTATACCGAGTTCAGGAGGCGGATGGGAACTCCGCATGAATATCTATTTGCATCCAGCGGCCGACGAATGAAGGCCGAGGAACTATCTGCGGAGGTTTTAAGGGATTTGAGAAACTCGGTTGAGGCTAGGACCGGCGAGGTCATCCAGGCCGCAGTCATAACGGTGCCAGCGGCTTTTGAACTCCATCAATGTGACGCCACCCGCCGGGCGGCGGAACTCGCGGGCTTCAAGGCGAGCCCGCTCCTCCAGGAACCGGTGGCAGCGGCGCTCGCCTATGGATTCCAGATTGCCTCGGAAAAAGCCTACTGGATGGTGTATGATTTTGGAGGTGGCACCTTTGATGCTGCTCTGATCAGGGCCGAGGAAGGGATGATCAGCGTGGTGCATCACGGTGGTGACAATTTTCTCGGTGGCTCGGATATTGATTGGGCGGTAGTGGAGAGAATCATCATTCCCCAGCTTGCCAAGAATTTCAAATTGCCTGGGTTCGCACGTGGCTCGGATCGGTGGGGTCTTGAGTTGATGCGCATCAAACATGCTGTGGAATCAGCCAAGATCGAATTATCGACCAAGGACCGGACCACACTGGGCGGTGGAATATCCTTTGAAGATGCCGAGGGAGAGACCATCGAATGCGATGAGATCGTGATCAGCCGTAACGACCTGATCAAAGTCGCCGAGCCCCTCATCACGCGGTCAGTGGAGATCAGCCGGCGCGTGCTGAAAGAGAAGAATCTCGGCTTGCACGCGGTCCAGCGGGTGATTGTGGTGGGCGGCCCGACCAAAGCAACCTACTTTAGGGAGATTCTCAGTTCGGGTTTGGGGATTCCCATCGACTTTAGCCAGGATCCGCTGACCGTGGTTGCCCGCGGGGCAGCTGTTTTCTCAGGAACCCAGAAGGTGGATGCCAGGTTCCAGAAGAAGGCTATCGTTGGTGAGTTCCAGATTCAGATTTCGGATAAATACAAGACGGTTGGGCACGATGCTGAACCGTTAATCGCGGGCAAGGTGACGAGTCCGGACGAGACCTCCACCAATGGCTTTTCCATTGAATTTGTGAATCGTGACACAAAGTGGCGCAGCGGACAGATACCACTGAATGCGGATGGAGCCTTCATGGCCAACCTATTGGCTGAGAAGGGTTCCCGGAACAATTTTCACATCGAACTGTCTAATCAACAGGGAAGCCTGCAGAAGGTTGTGCCGGATCACGTGGTTTACACAATCGGCGCGGTGATTGAGGAACAACCGCTGCTGAAATCGATTGGTCTCGGCAAAGCCGACAACAGTGTGGACTGGTATTTCAAGGCCGGTGCCGGTTTGCCACAGAAAAAGCGCTGGCCGTCGGCGTATAAAACAACGGTTGCAGTAAAGGCCGGGCAAGCGGGCGCGGCGATAAAGATTCCAATTGTCGAAGGCGAAGAGCCACGTGCAGACCGCAACCGCGTGGTTGGATTACTGGAGATTGACTCGTCCATGTTGCGTCGTGATCTACCAGCTGGCTCTGAGTTTGAAATCACCCTCAAAATTAGCGAGTCCAGAACCATCGTTCTGGAAGCGTATTTCCCGCTCTTGGACGAGGAATTCACAGAGCAGGTTGATGTCGAGAAACAGGGTGCTAACCCTGCTGAGATTGCCAAGAATTATTCCGATGAAAAGAAGCGCCTGAAGGAGCTTAAAGAAATAGCGGAAGAGGCCGGTGATTCCGCAGCAGTTCAGGAATTGGAACAACTCGAATCAGATCGGGATCTAAAGGATGCCGTCCGTGCCGCAAAGGGCGATCCCGCTGCAGCGGAAAAGGCACAGGCGCGCCTGCTTGAACTTCAGAAGAAGCTCGACGTTGCTGAGGAAAAGCAGAAGTGGCCAACACTAGTCGCCGAAGCCCGGACATTGCAGGAGGATCTGAATAAACTTGCGGATGATCATGGCAATAGCAACCAGCAGGAGAAAGCGGAAGACTGGTGTGATAAAGTTGAATCGATCATCGAAAAGAAGCAAACAGAACGCTTGCCACGGACAATCGAAGAGGGGCATTCGATTTATGCCCAGATCCTGTTTTCTATACCAGCTTATTGGGTAGGAGCCTTTCAACGGATGGAACGTGATCGGCAACAGTTTGCGGGCAACGACGCCGCCGAGCGCCTTTTTGAACGGGGTAGAGCCTACCTTCAACAGAATAATGTGGAGGGACTCACGGATGTAGTCCGAAAGCTATGGAATCTGTTGCCAAGAGAGGAAGCGGAAAAACAACAACGCGGCATTGGCGCGACCATCATATGATGTCTATGACCCAAGGTCCAATGAACGAGCGCCGTGCAGAAATACAGCAGATAGCAAAACGGTTCGAGGATCGCTTGCGGTTGGCCCGCGCCAGCGAACTGGCTTCATATGGTCACCTTCTCGAAGCGGAGGCTCTACTTTGTCCAGGGATGCACTTGCCAATGTCGTCTGACGAGCTGGATATGTTGGCAAGGATCCACGTGATGCAGGGGCGGTATGATCTAGCGAGGAGACGGTGGGAGGATGCGGCTAAATCCGGTGATTGCCGTGCCGAGTTCGAAGAGTGCATCAAGGTGTTGGACGATTGGCTGGCATTCAGGCAATGTCTGTTGATTTGGAGGATCAAGCTCGCTCTATGCTTGACGACGATTCTGCTCAGCATTTGGATCCTGGTAAAATTGAGTAGTGTCTCCAGCATGTAAACCATTGTCATGAGTTCCCAACCACTAAGGCATTCCAACGCTCTGCTGATTTCCTGGCGGCTTGCTGAGCTGGAAGCAGCAAACCTGCGCTCCCCAGAGTTGGAACCTATTCATTTCTTTCTGGGCCTGCTCAAACTTAGCGAACTGTCGATTGAGCCTATCCTGTCCGAAAACACCACCCTGACGAATCCACAGATCCTCCGGGAAATCTCTTCTGTTCAGCAACTGACCTCCAGCTTTTCCCAGGTAGGGCTGGAGACCACTCAAACCCGGCGGCGATTGCGGCGGTCCTTGTCGGTCGGATCGGGCAGGGTTGAAATGGGACAGCATATCAGGCGCAGCGAGCTAACGAGGGTTGCCTTCGACAAAGCCGAGAAGTTGGCTTTGAAATGTGGTGGTGACGCCGTGGAGCCACTCCACCTCCTTGCTGCTATTATGGAGACAGAATGTCCATGGGTATCTGCAGCTTTGGAGAGATCCGGTATCGGCAAGAGTGATCTGGCTGAGGCGGTTGCCGCAACACTTGGTGGAAACCCCGGTGCCGATGCAAAGGTGGCGACCTCGAAACGCCCGGCGAAGAGGGTTCAGGAGATTGAGCCCAATAAACCCAAAGAAGGTCCAGGTTTTGCGGAGCGATTCGGCCGGGATTTGACTAAGTTGGCCCGGTTGAAACAACTTTCCCCGGTGATCGGCAGGAACTCTGAAATGCGTTCGCTGATACAAACTCTGTTGCGAAGTCGGAAAAGCAATGCGATTTTGATTGGCGAGGCAGGTGTGGGAAAGACCGGCGTCGTCGAGGGATTGGCCCAGCGAATCGCCGACGGCTTGGTGCCGCCCGAATTTGCCACCAAGCGGATTGTTGAGATTTCCATGGGCAGCTTGGTAGCCGGTACCAATTTCAGGGGAGATATCGAAGAGCGCTTGCAATCCTTGATTGCTGAGTCCAAGCGAAATCCGGATCTCATCCTCTTCATTGATGAAATTCATCTGCTTGCCGGAGCAGGGCAGGGATCCGGCTCAGCCATGGATGCCGCAAACCTCCTCAAGCCAGCCTTGGCACGGGGTGAGGTTCGCGTCATTGGTGCCACCACCACTCAGGATTTCAGAAGGTATATTGAAGTGGATCCGGCTCTTACGCGCAGGTTCGAGATAATCGAGGTGGTTGAGCCAGACAGAGCTGATACGATTGCCATTCTCCAAGGTCTCCGCTCAGCCATTGAAGAACATCACGGGGTGAAAATTCACGATGAGGCATTGAAAGCGGCGATCGATTTCACTGTCCGCTATCTCCCCTCGCAAAGGCTCCCGGACAAAGCAATTGATGTGCTCGATCAGGCTTGCGCCCAGGCGAGAATGCGCTCCCTATCAGGGGACTTCAGAGCGCAGCTTACGGCAGGTATCTCGATCATGCGCAAGGACGTGGCCGCCGCCGTAGCGCACCGATGCAAGGTTCCAGTTGACGAGCTGGCTCAAGACGAATCGGACCGCTTGCTCGGCCTTGAATCGGAACTCGAAAAGCGGGTTAAGGGTCAGCCCAAAGCCATAGCGGCGGTGAGCGAAGCGATACGCCTGGCGCGATCCGGCCTCAAGATGCCAGGCAGGCCAATCGCTGCTTTCCTGTTTGCCGGACCAAGCGGCACAGGGAAAACCGAATTGTCCAAAGCTCTGGCCGAATCCCTTTTCGGCAACGAAAGCCAACTGATCCGGATCGACATGTCGGAGTTCATGGAAGCACACAGCGTCTCCAAATTGATCGGAGCGCCTCCCGGATTCATTGGCTACGAAGAGCGAGGGCAACTCACGGAAAGAGTAAGAAGCCAGCCATACAGCGTGGTCCTGCTGGACGAGGTGGAGAAAGCACATTCCAAGATTCTCGATCTGTTTCTTCAGGTCTTTGATAGCGGCATTCTGACCGACGCACATGGGGTGAAGTGCGACTTTCGAGAAACCGTTATCATCATGACCTCCAATTTGGGAGCTGAAATCACAAATCGTCCCATTGGTTTCAGCGAGTCGAACCGGACATCCGATGTTAAAGATGACCTTGTGAATTCCGTCCAATCAGCCGCGAAACGCTTTTTCCGGCCCGAATTCATCAATCGCCTAACGGATGTAGTGGTGTTCCAACCTCTTGAGAGGACCCACGTACACCAAATTCTCGGCCTGCTTATAGCACGGCTGAATGAGAGGCTGAAGGATAAGGCTGCAAGCGTCGAACTAACTCCAGAGGCAATGGAATTTGTAATCGAAGTGGGCTATGGCGCGGAATCCGGAGCCCGAGGCTTGGAGAGGGCGCTGGAAAGGGAAATATCCTCGCCTCTTTCGAAACTACTCCTGAGTGGCGTCCATAGAGTAGGCGGCGTTTTCAGGGTCGGATATAAAACAGGTGATGGAATGTTGACAATTGATTAATTCAAATTTGTAGAATTATGGAGGACCAGGAATTGAAAACCTCACCTTTCAACAAGGCCCTGCAAAACTGCGGTTCGGATGATTTTGAGCTGCCAATAGGCCCACCACCAGCCCCCCTTCGACAAGCCACTGATCCGGATAATGGGAAGCAACTTCTGGCGAATCCATTTGGGCCACGCGTCGGCGTGGTTTTCCGGAATAACATCCATGTATCTGATTTTACCAATGCTCCTGTTCCCCCTGCCCATTTGGACATTCTGAATCCCAAGTCATGGAACGCTGCAGCAGCACAAGGAAACCCGCTTGCTAGGGCGGTTCTTGGAGATGCGCTCTGCTGGGGTGGGTTCGCGCCTCACGGAATAGCCAGAGACGTGCCACAGGGAATCCGCTTCCTTGAGGAGTCATCACATCAGGGACATCCACTTGGCCTATATATGCTCTCACGTGCTCAGCGCGATCTTTCAGGTTACAGGCAACATCCGAACATTGCCAATCAGACTGAAACTCGAGCGGTCCATGCCGGGTTTCTAAAGCATGATGGCGCCGGCGGGGCTGTGTGGTGGACGGCTGAGGCGATTGCTTGCCAGGAAGGGCGCATTGTGCCATTCGACGTTGACCGCAAGTTGGCGCTAATACGGAGGAGTCTTGATGTCGGCTACACGGATGCATGGGCATTATACGCGATTTGTCTCATCGAGGGGGAAGGGATTCCCAAAAACGTGAGCGAGGGAATCGGATGGCTGAAGCGAGCGGCAGAGGCCCAAAATGGGGTGGCGATGATGCAGCTTGCCAATTGTTACAGACTTGGCATCGGTGTCAAACGTAACACCGAGACTGCAGTGCTTCTGTATAACATGGCGGCGCAGAATGGACAAGACGATGCGTGGAATTTATTGGGAGTGTGGCTGCGAAGTGGAATTGGGCACAAACGCGACGAACTCGAAGCCTATCGCTGCTATCAGAAGGCTGCTGGTGCTGGAAATCCTCATGGTTTCTACAACGTCGGATTCTGTTTCGAGAAAGGCATTGGAGTGAAGATTGATATGCATAGTGCGGCCTTTTGGTACGCGAAGGCAGTGGAATTAGGAAATAGGAAGGCAGAGGATGGCATCAACCGCGTTGGAAAACATCGATGAATCACAAATTATCATACCAAGAGGAAATAACGAAGAGTTCACCACATCATGAATGTCTGCGAGGCAGCATGTCAGAGGATTGCGTTTCCATGATGGCGCTTGTTGTGGTCAAATTTACTACACTACGTTCGAACTTTTACATTGAACTAAGAATGCGGTGACAGACAAGAAACCAGACATTTCCTCTAAAGCAACGACTGCTCAAATCGGCCAGTCGGAAGATTTTGTTTTGCCAATTGCGCCACCACCTCCGCCTGCGGGACGTGCGCTGAATCCCGGCCATCTGAGCGGCAGTATGGCGGAGTCGTCACCTACTTGTGCTGCCAGTGACGGTGCTGACGGTGGTCCCGTTTCGTGTGAGATGGTGGACGTTTCGGAACCTGCCGTTGAAAAGCTTGTTGGCAACTCGGAGAGCCATGTAGCTTCCCAGGGTTCGGATACTTCCGCCAAATTGCTTCCGTGGTTTTTGGTTCTCATTCTGGTATTTCTGGTTATTGGACTATTGTTGGCGCTCCTGAATTTTTAGTGGGTAATTGCGGTGCGGGTTTGAATGTCCAGTCCGCCTGCTATCCAATATGCTATAGCTTGGAAGTTACGGAATGTGCGGTATCCTCGGGCT
>Ga0209697_10010465_pt1 | contig 10027 bp, 8 predicted proteins | sample AliMusrvi5mmetaG_FD_184115 | JGI IMG/M metagenome (GOLD analysis project Ga0209697, IMG submission 184115) | Freshwater lake bacterial and archeal communities from Alinen Mustajarvi, Finland, to study Microbial Dark Matter (Phase II) - Alinen... | ecosystem: Environmental > Aquatic > Freshwater... | reverse complement strand
TGAAGATTCGTTCTATTAGGATAGGCTGCCATTTGATTTTATGCCAATGCTTTTCGTTATTAACGACAGTTCGGCGTCCTGTTAAACCTTAGCCCAGATCTGCGCTACGTTCGCCGGTACTAATACGACCGCCTTCCAGCATATCAATCACATAAATTTTGCCATCACCATGATTGCCGCTATGCGCTGCTTTCATGATAGCTTCGAAAATAATCTCCACTAAAGCATCTGGTGCGAAAATTTCTAGGCGTTTTTTAGCCAAGAATGGTTTGTAATCTTGGATATGCTGAGTGCGTTCACGTCCAAAGCCATCGCAATCAATAACGGACATGCCGGGGAAACCCGGAATCTCCAACAAAGCCATGGTGACATGGCTGAGCTTGTGGGGCTGGATAAAAGCGCGGATTTCTTTCATAAGGTTCCTTTACGGTTCGTCAGGCTCTGCAAAATAGCGATAAAGTGCCGGCAATAAGGTTAACGTCAATAAGGTTGCTGTTAATAATCCACCGATAATAACAACAGCAAAAGGTTTTGCTGTTTCTGATCCGACACTGGTTGAGAGTGCAGCAGGAAATAACCCTAGCATTGCCATTAATGCCGTCATGACGACGGGTCTAAGACGACTGACCGAGCCGTTTACAATGGCATCATGTAGGCATTGCCCTTCTCGTCGGAGCTTGTTTAATTGAGAAACAAGAATAACACCGTTTTGTACAGCAATACCAAATAGAGCGATAAAACCAACGGCTGCTGACACACTGAGATTAATCCCCGTGGCAAGTAGAATGAGAATACCACCGATCATGGCGAAAGGCACGTTCATGAGTATGAGTAGGGCATTCTTAATGGACATGAAAGCCCAGAACAACAATATAAATATGAGTCCTAAACTGATAGGGACAATAATGGCTAAGCGCTTCATGGCGCGTTGTTGATTTTCGAATTGACCACTCCAAACGATATGATAGCCCGGTGGCATATCGACTTGAGCCGCTACTTTTTGTTGAGCTTCAGCGACAAAGCTGCCTTGGTCACGGTCTATCAAGTTGCATTTGATAGCAATGCGACGCATATTGTCTTCGCGGCTGATTCTGGATGCGCCTTGATTAATTTTAATGGTCGCCAGTTCAGATAATGGGATACGCTGACCACCTGGAGCTAGTACCGTTAAGTTTTCTAAGCCTGATACCGAGTTACGGGCATCTTCGTCATAACGTAGTGTGATATCAAAACGTCGCTCGCCTTCTAGGAATTGCGAAGCCGCTTTGCCGCCCATGCCCATTTCCATGACAGCTTCTACATCAGCAACATTAATGCCATAACGCGATACTTTGGCACGGTCTATATCAACCATTACTTGTGCGAGTCCCGCTTGCTGCTCAGCGGCTACATCGGTAGCGCCTTGTATAGAGGCAAGAATTCGAGTTACCTGATCGGCTTTATCTTGCAGTGTTTTTAAGTCACTGCCGAATATTTTAATAGCAATTTCGCCTTTGACGCCTGAAATGGCTTCTTCGACGTTATCTTGTATAACCTGTGAAAAGTTAGTGAGTATGCCTGGAAAAATAGCGAGTTCCTTATCCATGGCTTGGACGAGCTGATCTTTTTTCTTATAGCGCCAAGTGTCTTTGGAATTAAGGTCGATTAATACTTCTAAGTTATTAAATCCTTTGGGGTCTGTGCCATCTTCAGGTCTACCTAGTTGGGTTAAGACCATTTTAGCTTCAGAAAATTGTTCTAACTTTTCGCGTACTTCCCGCTCTAACTCCTTAGCCGTCGTGAGTGAAACGGGGGTAGGTAAAGTAATGGTTAGCCAAATATTACCTTCGTCTAACTTAGGCATAAATTCGGTGCCTATTAATTTTACCGACATAAAACTCAATAGTAATGAGATGACGGCAGTAATAAAGACTAGGCGAGCATTTTTAAGTACCCATTCCAGTAAGCGTCGGTAATGGTGTTCCATGCCATGAACTAAGGGGTTGTGGGTTTCGGCAAGCTTTGGCCCCAGTAAATAAGTGAGCATCGCTGGCACAAAAGTTAGACTGAACAGCATTGAAGCGACCAGTGCAAAACTCAGGGTGAAAGCCATCGGTGAGAATATCTTGGCTTCTACGCGTTGAAACGTAAATATAGGTAAAAAAGCAGTGATGATAATAGCTTTTGAAAATAGGATAGGTCTACCCATTTCTGTTGCTGTAATAAGCAGTGTTTGCCGCATAGTACGCATGTCAACATTACGCTGTAAATCTAAGGTAACCTGTACCATAACCGCTTCGACTAAGACCACCGCACTATCGACAATAATACCAAAGTCAATCGCGCCCAGTGAAATTAGGTTGGCGGAAATGCCGCCTAGATCGACCAGAATAAAGGCGAATAATAAAGATAAGGGAATAATCAAGGTGACTAAAAGTGCCGCTACAAAACGTCTTAGAAAGACCATTAAAATGATCAAAATCAGCACTGCGCCTTCCAGCATGTTGTGCTCAACAGTATGTATGGTATGACCGACTAATTCAGTACGATCATAAATCGGTCTGATTTGAACGCCAGGAGGCAGACCAAAGTCGTTCAGCTCTGCGATTTTTTGTTTGACGCCATTGAGTACTTCAACCGCATCACGACCTTTGATTAATAATACGATGCCTTCGACGACATCATCGCGTTGGTTCATAGCCACCATACCGGTGCGCGGTTGCGGACCTACACTAATATCAGCGACATCTTTAATACGTATGGGCACGCCATCGTTGGTGTTGACAACAATTTCTCCTATTTCCTCGGCAGACTTTAATAAACCTATGCCTCTGACAACTAAGGCTTCATCTCCATGTTCTATATAGCCACCACCTGTATTGTTATTATTGGCGGCTATCGCATCGAATACTTGTTGGAGACTAATATTGAAATTTCTTAGGCGATCTGGTTTGGCAGCAACTTTATATTCTTTGACGCCACCACCGTAGGAGACTACGTCGGCAACGCCTTGCATGGTTCGTATCTTAGGTTCAATGACCCAGTCTTGAAGGGCGCGCTGCTCAACTAAAGACAAATTTTTAGCATCGATTACATAGCGTAAAATTTCACCGACACCGGTAGACAAAGGCCCCAACTGTGGCTTGGTATCGGAGGGAATGTCAGCATTATGTAAACGTTCTAATACTTGCTGCCGTGAAAAATAATCCTCTGCACTATCATCAAAGGTCAGAGTGACCACGGAAAGTCCAAAGATCGACACTGAGCGCATATTCATCAAATGCGGCAGACCATTCATGACCCGCTCAATCGGTAATGAAATTAGTTTTTCTACTTCTTCTGGTGCTTGACCTGGGTATTGGGTGACGACTTGCACGAAGACGTTCTGTACATCAGGAAAAGCTTGTACAGGTAAGTTTTCAAAAGCGATGATCCCAGAAATAGCAATGGTTAGGGTGGCGCCAATAACCATGAGTCGTTGCTGTAGACAAAATGCAATAATACGTTCAATCATTTCGGTATGCTCAGTTTGCTTTATTGCTGTCGATTTCGACTTCTTCTTCAGCGCGCAGTGTTAATGCGCCTTCAATCACTACTTGTTCATTAGCTTGTAGTCCACCGGTAATGACCGCTTTATCTTTCAGACGCAAACCAATATTAACCGGACGTTGTTTATAGTGATGATCTTCAAGTGCAACAAATACATAATCGGCATCACCTTCGGTAAATACGGCTGTTAAAGGAATGACGATGGCCTGATCGTTAGGGTCACTGTTGACGGTGATTGTTGCGTACATCCCAGGTAATAAAAGGCCATCAGCATTGGGCAGGTCGCAGCGTACTTGGACGGTACGAGTGTTTTCATCGAGTATTTGAGCAATATATTGTACGCTGGCAGGAAACACGACTCCCGGATAAGCAGGTACTGAAACGGAAAGTTTTTGTCCTAGTTTTATTTTGCTGAGGTTAGCTTCAAAAACTTCCATGAGTAGCGTAAGTTTTTTTAAATCGGAGACTACATACAGGGGCTTATCAAGATCGGATCGTACTTCCATGCCCGGATTAACATTGCGTTCAACCACTATGCCAGAAACAGGCGAACGTAAGCTAAAACGACCATCACTCAGTCCAGTGTTGATATGCAGGTTTTTTAAGCGTTGTTGGGCGCGTTGCAGAGCACTGCGAGCGTCATTAACAGCATCTTGCGCCTGCTCTAAATCCTTTTGAGAAATAGCTTTGCCGGCATAGAGCTCTTGCTGGCGAGTCCAAGCTTTTTGCGCTAGCGTGTAATCGGCTTCAGCAGCGCTATAGTCGGCTTCGGCAGAGGCTACATCTGGGCTATCGAGTTCTAATAAGGTTGCGCCTATTTGTACTGGTGTACCTAAATTTATCGGTGTGGCAATTACACGGCCAGCAACGGGGGAGCTGATACGTGAAGTCAGCTTTTCGTCATAGCTAATTTTACCAACCAGTGGTTCTAATAATGGATGTTGACTCAGCGTTAGCGTGGCTGTTTTGATATAAGCTTTTTTGGGTGAGTCCTCAGCCAAAAACACTTCGCCGGGTATGGGGGCGATCTTGATGATTTCTTTAGTCTTATCAACTGGATCAGAGCAGGCACTTAATAGAACAGTGACTAGCAGGCTGCATAAGAAGGGTATTTTTCTTTGTTGTGGCATGGGTTTACTTATGTCCATTATCTGTACAAGGCTTTGTTAGTTTTGATGAATAGCTCAATAAAAGCTTTATTTATGGTTGCGAGCGACGGGCGCTTTGTCGGTATCTAATTGCACACCTAGGGCTTTTTCCAAGTCATAGTAAGCATTCGCTCTAGCTATCTCTGCCGCATAATAATCGTGCATGATATTTTTATAGGTACGTTGCGCTTCGATAAAGTCCAATACGCTGGCAGCGCCTTTACTGTAAGACAGTTCAGAACTGTTTCTCACTGTTAGCGCATCATCTAATAAGCCTTCTTTGAAGCGTTGCACAATTTTGTTGGTGCTAGTCCATGTCGCTAGGGCGGTGATGACATCATTACGTATATCAAGTTCGGTTTGTTCTGCGGCCAGTCGGCTTTGGCTTAAATGAACGGCGGCTTTGTCCGCTTCACCTTGATATTGATAAAATAGGGGTAAGGGCACACTGAAGCCGACAAAACCCGATGTCAAAACGGTGTTGCCAGGATCACGGGCATAACCGGCATTGATGGTGACATCAGGGTATTTAAGTCTGCGTGCTAATTCGAGTTGTTTATCAGCTTGATCTGCGCGCAGTTTATCGCCTTCTAGGTCAGGACGTTGTTGTAGGGCTTTGTTGATAAACTCTTCTTTGGTGGTTGGCTGTCCGAAATCTTTAGCGTCAGGCCATTGTTCTTTTGCTTCAAATTGTAGGCTTTTGGCGGGCCAGCGTAATATAACCGCTAAATTCGCTTGAGCTTGCTCTACCATGGTTTGCGAGGCATCTAAATCTGATTGTGCACGCATAGCTTCCATTTTTACACGTAAGAAGTCTGATTCGGATATATCGCCACCCTTCATGCGTAAGCGGTTGGCTTTGGATATGTCGGCATAATGATCGACAATTTCCTGAGCTAGCCATAGATTCTTTTGGCTTTGCAGTAATTGATAATAGGCATTCCTGACCATGTTGGAAAAGATACGTATGGCGTCGCGGAAATCACTTTCTGCGGCCTGTGTGCCAAAATTACTGCTTTCTATGCGAAGGCCGCGTTTGCCGGCTACTTCTATGAGTTGACTAAATGAATAATATTCTGCTGCCCCGCAAGCAGCACCCGACGTGGGACAACCTGCCGCACCCGAATTTTTATTAAGATTACTGCCTAGTTCACTAATTTGGATATTGACAGTAGGATTAGGAATAGCACTAGCAATAATGGTGTCAGCCCGTGCTTGATCAATATTATATTGAGCAGCAATTAAATCTAGATTACGTTGATAAAATATTGAAACCACCTCATCAACAGAGAGCTGTTGATTTTCAGCTTGTGCTTTTAAAGCAAATAGAGAGCTTACTAGTAGTAATGAGGTGATTGCTTTAAAAAAAATAGATTTCATGAGTGTTAGTGGTAAGTAGTCATTGAGATCAATCATTGTTATGTCGATATGACTGTGGACATGGTTTGTTGATAGGGTTTCAATATTGTCATAAGGTGGAGATTTAGGTCTATACATCCCATTATGTAGGGGAATAATGACAATGCTGTGACGATATAGTGTTAGCTCTTAAGGTTGCAAGGGATTAGAAGCCATTTTAGTGATTGACATGATAGGTTAACTGTCTAATATCAGAAAGTAATATTATTAGATGACTATATCTTATAAATCGACTGCTCCTGTTGAAAATAACATAAGCTATAATTGTGCCAAGCGTTGTTATCTTTGGTTTAGCTGATTTTACTGCTATGACTAGGTCATTATGTAGTAATGATTTGCAATGGTGGAGGGACTATAGGTGCAAAGCAACCCACTAATAGGTTGTTTTGCACTGACTGATCGTGTGATTATTTGAGCTTATGAGTTTTTAAGGTATTCCAAGGTCATAAAGAGTGCTGCAATTGAACGAGCTTCCGTACATTCGCCGGTCGCCAATAATTCATTGATGTTATTAAGCTTCCAAGGGATTACTTCCAATTCTTCGGGTTCATCGCCGACTAATCTTTCGGCATATAGGTCCTGAGCGAGCACAATTTCGGTACTATGTTCCAAATAAGAAGGTGCCAGGGATAGTGAGCTTAAATGATGCAATTTTTTAGCGCCATAACCGACTTCTTCTTTGAGTTCTCGGTTAGCGGCTTCAAAAAAGGATTCGCCTTCATCAGTTTTGCCTTTTGGTAGCCCGACTTCATAGCGGTGGACTCCTGCAGAATATTCTCTTATTAAAAGTACCGTTTCAGAATCTAGCATAGGTACAATCAAGACAGCTCCACCAGGCTTGCCTCGAGCTAAGCGTTCATAGTTGCGTAACTCACCATTACTGAATTGTATGTCTAGTGATTCAATACGAAATAAACGGCTTTGAGCGATGGTTGTTCTTTTTAGAATGGTCGGTCTGTTTGGCATTGTGGTATTTTATGATTTTTTTTTCTTACTAAATATAACTCATCATGATTGATTGGCAAAAAATTGATACTGTTTTACTGGATATGGACGGAACTTTATTAGATTTGAACTTTGATAATCATTTCTGGAAAGAGTTCGTGCCATTAAAGTTTGCTCAATTACACGATATGGATCTAAGTTTGGCAAAGTTGAAATTAGAGCCTCAGTTTAAAAGTATGGAAGGTCAGTTGGAGTGGTATTGTTTAGATTATTGGAGTGAGGTTTTGCAGCTAGATATTGTTGGCTTAAAGCGAGAACTTTCCGAGTTAATTGCTGTGTTGCCTCATGTGACTGAGTTTTTAGAAAAGTTACAACAGTCCTCTAAGCAAGTGTTATTGGTAACCAATGCGCACCGTGACAGCTTGGCTCTAAAAATGGAAAAGACGTGTTTGCAGTCTTTTTTTGATGGCATTGTCAGTTCTCATGATTTGGGCTTCCCTAAAGAGCATGCTGGTTTTTGGCCCTTATTGCAGCAATGTCAAGTTTTTAACAAAGAAAATACACTAATGGTTGATGACAGTTTGGCGGTGTTAAATTCAGCCCAGTTGTTTGGCATCGGGCATTTAATCTCTGTGAGCAAGCCGGATAGCCAGCAGCCCAAAAAACAAATCAGCGAATTCCGATCTATTGAGGATTTTCGGGAGTTGATGGTCGGCTGGTAAATTTTTTGTGCTTGTCTGAGGTAGGACGCTTGCCTTGATGGTCGGCTTTAGGTTTGGGTGGTCTTCTTTCAGGTGTGATGACTTCTGCTAATAGATTGGCGGTGATGGCGTTGACTGGTATTTTCTGGCCTATGTAGGTTTCAATATCGGGCATGGAGTAAGCGTAATGTTCACAAATAAAACTAATAGCAATGCCGCTCGCACCAAAGCGAGCTGTTCTGCCAATTCTGTGTACATAATCTTCTACATCTTGGGGTAAATCATAATTAATAACATGAGAAACGTCAGCTATATGAAGACCTCTTGCAGCAACATCCGTAGCAATGAGTAAGGTAATTTTGTTGTCCTGAAAATCAGCCAGTAGCCGCTGACGTTTGTCTTGTGGCACATCACCACTAAGTGCCGCAGTTTTATAGCCATTGGCGTTAAGGGTATCGTCCAACAGTTCTGCGCAACGCTTGGTGTTGACAAAAATAATGCTACGTTGCGGTTGATGATGGTTTAACAAGCCGATTAATAAGGGTATTTTTTGTTCGTTGGCTGGGCAATAGGCACTTTGCTGTATCGCCTTAGAAGTCACTTCCTCGGATTCTATGCGTATGAGTATGGGGTTGTTCATGTGCTCATAGGCAAGCTCAGTGACTTTATAAGATAGGGTCGCTGAAAACAGCATGTTTAAGCGCTGTTCGGGTGCTGGCATGCGATGTAATAAATAACGGATGTCCTTGATAAAACCTAAATCAAACATGCGGTCAGCTTCATCCATTACGGTGACCTGGATGTGATTCAGTGTGAAAGCATTTTGTTTATAAAAATCAATAATCCGTCCTGGAGTGCCGATGATAATATCAATATTGGATTTTAAGGTATCCAATTGTTTTTGATAATCGGTGCCACCATAAATGAGAGCGAACTTTAAATTAAGATGCTTGCTTAGAGAGAGAGCGTCTTTATGAATTTGTATCGCCAGCTCACGGGTCGGGGCAAGAATGAGTGCCCTTGGATTTTTAATAGCTTCACTTTCATCATTCAATAGATGTTGAAAAGTAGCCAGCAAAAAGGTGGCGGTTTTACCTGTTCCCGTTTGCGCTTGTCCGGCAATATCTTTGCTGCGCAACAATAAAGGCAAGGCTTTGTCTTGAATTGGCGTGCAATGATTAAAAGCGGCATCGTTTAAGCCTAGCAATATAGAGTCAGACAGTTCTAGATTGCAAAAGCGTGTTTCAGTTAAATGAGTAGTATTCATGGGCCATAGCATAACGTAAAAATCAAATTGCTTGAAATTGATTGACTCGATAAGCTATCCCTCCTATAGTTTTGTTTTTTATTTTGGAGAAATAGTGTGAGCGATTCAGTTCTACATGTAAGTGATAGTGAATTTAACGAAACCGTTATTAAAGCTAGTGGACCTGTATTGGTTGACTATTGGGCAGAATGGTGTGGCCCTTGTAAAATGATTGCTCCAGTATTGGATGCTATTGCCGCAGAATATGCCGGTAAAGTAACGGTTGTTAAAATAAATATAGATGATAATCCACAGACTCCACAACACTATGGCGTGCGCGGCATTCCAACGTTGATGTTGTTTAAAGATGGTGAAGTGGAAGCGACTAAAGTGGGCGCATTGACTAAAATAGAACTTGCCAAATTTCTTGATAGCAACATTTAAAAAAAGTTTTCATTATTCAGACCGCTCATAAAAGTTGGACGGTTCTGAATACTTGATATATACTTCCTCCGTGCGATATTCTCGCGCAATCAATCATATCGTCTGATACTTACCCTCCGAATTCTAAATTCTATCCTATGTTGTTACGGTGTATAGCCGAACTACTTTTCTCCGAGTTGTCTTTTTATGAATCTTACCGAGTTAAAACTAAAACAAATTAGTGAAGTTATTGAAATCGCCGAGTCCCTTGGGCTTGAAAATGTCGCTAGATCACGCAAGCAAGATTTGATCTTTGCTATTCTTAAAAAGCAGGCAAAAGCCGGTGATGATATTTCTGGTGATGGTGTTCTTGAAATTTTGCAAGATGGTTTTGGTTTTTTACGAACACCCGGTTGTTCTTATTTAGCAGGCCCCGATGATATTTATGTATCACCCAGTCAAATTAGACGTTTTTCTTTAAAAACCGGCGATACGATTACGGGTAAGATTAGGCCACCTAAAGATAACGAGCGTTACTTTGCGATGCTCAAAGTTGATCAGATCAACTTTGAATCACCAGAGAATACTAAAAATAAAATCACCTTTTCTAATCTGAC
>Ga0209697_10010444_pt1 | contig 10050 bp, 4 predicted proteins | sample AliMusrvi5mmetaG_FD_184115 | JGI IMG/M metagenome (GOLD analysis project Ga0209697, IMG submission 184115) | Freshwater lake bacterial and archeal communities from Alinen Mustajarvi, Finland, to study Microbial Dark Matter (Phase II) - Alinen... | ecosystem: Environmental > Aquatic > Freshwater... | reverse complement strand
AGGGACATTTATCAGGGCTGAAGCAAGAGAGGAGAGTAAAAATAAAAAGATATGCGGCTATAAAGTCGAAATAAAAGATGAAGACGGAACCTTGATCGCGTCGTTCTCAGGTTTGGGGTATAGAAAAAAGAGTGAATAAGGGGAGCAAAAAGAAAAATCAGCAAAAATGAAAACTTCCTTTCTAATCAAGAATTGAGGATACAGCAGTATCAAGTTCATCCGATGTAAAGACAAAACCCTCCTGATTGATATACTCCAGCTTTGCCTCAACATCTTCAATCATGATCACCGTCTCTCTAAACGTCTCATCACGCTTCATCTTTTCAAGGAAAGCAATTGCAAGTTCCTGACACATGTACAACTCCTCAGACTGCAATAGGGATTGGGAGTAAATCAGCCCGTAATACTTCTTTATATATTACAGGTGCATTTATTTCTATATACTGAATCTGTATTTATTTTCAAAAAGGCAAGTGGCAACTCAATTGAAATGGAGGTATGGTAATTGTTGGTAATGTTTTTTTTGCGATTCAAAATGAATATATCCGCTGAATGGTATTCTTTCTATGAGCACTCTATAGTTATATCAGGCATTTATAGTTAGAGCCCTGATTGTCGGCGCTGGCTCAACGCCTATAGCACCACAACTTTCAAATAACAACCCAAAACCAACCTTCTTCACTCAGCCCACTCTACCTAGCACCATTCCTAAATACCGTAACGCAATTTTTTCCATTACTTTTCGAAAAGTACATGGCATCATCGGCATTTTTGATCAATGTCAGTTCATCCTCCCCATGATCCGGAAAAATAGCGATACCGATACTGCATGAAATATTGATCGCATGACCCTCAATCTCAAAAGGTTCTTGAAGGGTTTTCAGGATTTTGTCTGCAATAGTAACCGCATTTTCAATTGCAGCAATCTGAGGCAGCAGCACTACAAACTCATCTCCACCAAGACGAGCCAGAGTATCGCTGCTCCTCTGCATGATTCGGAGAGTACGGCTTGCTACCTGCTGGAGCAGAACATCACCAATTCCATGGCCGAGCGTGTCGTTAACCGGCTTGAATTTATCCAGATCAAATATCATCAGCGCGGCCATGGTTTTGCTCCGTTGACAAAGGGCAATGGTTAATTTTATCTGCTCCGACAGAAGCCTGCGATTTGGAAGACCCGTCAGGTAGTCATGCATTGCCAGATTCTCAATGGCATATTTCTGAGCTTGCAGTATTTTACGTTCATTCTCAACCATTTTTTTAGCAACAATATCCCAGGCAATATCCGCCACGATGCCCACCCATTTTATATCATGCTCATCATACAGAGTCCCTTTGTTTCCCACACCGAGAATAGCAACAACCTTATTGCCCCGCACAACCGGAACAACCACTTCACGCTTTACTTCAGCGTGTCCCTCCGGCAACCCTTTGCGATCCTTGATGGCTGCATAATCGTTATGGATCACCGCTCTGTGTTCCCGCGCAGCATCAGCCCATACACCAGCACTGTCCATCGCATAGTGCCTTTCCTCCCCCACCGCTTGGCACATGTTCTTTTTAGTATTGGTTGACCACGCCTGAAGCGATAGTGTCATCTCATCTTCAGCTACGAAGTGAAAAAAGCCGATCGAACTTTCCGTCAGCAGTTCGGCTTTATCGAGAGTCAATTGCAGCATCTCCTCTATCGAATGACTTTCCGACATCTCAAGAAGATCGATGTGCAGTTCAGTGGTAATTTCGTAGTGCTTTCGTTCAGTGACATCATGAACAATTGTATAAAGAAAAGATTTGCCATCGGTTACAATCGTCCGGCTATAGACCTCTACATCACGGATGCTTTCGTCCGCCCTGCGATGGCAGAACAGAAAGTGTGTATTTTCTCCTGTTTTGGTTTGCTCAATAGCTCGCTCAACCTCTTCAGCAGACAAGGTATTGATATCCTGAATACGCTTCTTGCGGATTTCATCGATCGTCCAGCCGTAAAACTCAATTGCAGCCTTATTGGCCTCCATAATAAAGCCGGTATCAGTATTGATAATGAGCATAATGGCCGAATGCCCTTCAAACATATCCTTGAAGTGCTTTTCGCTCTCTAAGAGCAAAGCTTCCGTTTGCTTTTGCAGCTCTGCCATGTATAGGGTATCCAAGGCAAACGACACATCAGCACCGATTTCTTGAAGTAGCCTTATCTCCTCTTCATCGGTAACCATATCCATATGGTCAGAATAGAGATTGAGCACTGCTACAATCACTCCATCTTGTCGAATAGGCACCGAAGCCGCTGAATAAAAACCATTGGCAACTGCCATATCGCGCCAATGCTGCATAGAAGGGTCGGTCTGAATATTTTTGCAGGCAACAACTTTTCCTGTTGCCACAGCCGAACCGATAATATCACCGGTAAAAGGAGCTTCTTTTATATCGATCGATCTATAGGGAATGGATACCTCTACATTGCCATACTCAACTGCCGGTGTAACAACACCGCTTACAGCATCAATCACTCCGATCCAGGCCAGCCCGAATTTGCCGGACTCCACTGCAACCCGGCAGATGCTCGGAAACAATTGCTCCTTATCTTTAACCCGCACAAGAGTTTCATTTATCTGCGAAAGTGTTGCATACAATCGGTTGAGGTGCTCAATTCTCAACTCGTTTTGTCTCCGGACGCTGATATTGCGTGCGACCTTGGCAAAACCCGTCAATTTGTTGGTTTTATCAAAAATGGAGGTTATAACAACATCGGCAAAGAATAGCGAGCCATCCTTGCGCACCCGCAAGCCCTCATCCTCCACTCTTCCATTTTCAATCGCAGTTTTCAGTAAAAGATATGGCTTGCCTGTAGCAAGATCTTCCTTGGTAAAGAACAGTGAAAAGTTTTGCCCAATAATCTCTTCAGCCTTGTAGCCCTTCAAAAGTTCAGCACCTGTATTCCAGCTTATTACATTCCCATTCAGATCGAGCATAAAAATGGCATAGTCCTTAACGCTTCCCACCATCAGCTTATAACTCTCTTCGCTCTTTCGTAACGCTTCAACACGCTCTTCAATACGCACATTCAGCTCGTTATTGAGTTGCTGCAATGCTTCCTCAGCCAGCTTCCGTATGCCCGTTTCCCGGTTGACCACAACGGTAGATAACACCAGCAATGAAATAGCCGAACCCAGCCCTGCCACCATGGCAATAATCGTATTCCGCATGTTTTCAGCTGCATCATTGGAGTGCTGCAGGCGTATCATACTCTCGTGGTCGTGCATCTCCAGCAGTTCATGACGGACTTGAACCATCATCTGTCTGCCCATATCGGTTGCTATCAACTCCTTCGCAGCTTCAAACCCTGCATTTCTTCTCAACGCAACGACTTTTTTCATAAAGTCAAGTTTCTCCCTGACAAGAGGCTCAAGCTTGTCAAGTCGTCGTTGTTGACTAATATTGTCAAACGTCAATCGACGCAGCTGCTGTATATGCGGAATAATGCCGTCTGTTGATGCTATGGCGGCGTAATAAGGCTCAAGGAAGACCTCTTTGCCCATAATGACATAACCGCGAGGGCCTGTTTCGGCGTCAGTCGCCAGCGAAAGCGTTTCATCAAGTTTATGTTCAATCTGAAGCGATCGCTCACCCTGACGTGTGCTGACTCCCAAGGCCTGCAGATGCATGGCCAAATAGATGCTGGAGCCGAGAATCATTACAAAAGCCAGAATAAATGCAATCCTTGGAATGTGGCTTTTATTGACTGTGGTCATAAAAATTGTTGTTTACAATCTCAAGACAGATACTCCTTTTTCAACTGTTGCCTCTTCACCTCAATGCGCATCTGTGGGAAATTGTCTGCCCGACTGTTCCCCTTTATTTCGGGCCGGATATCTCTTCAAATACGACATAGAGCAAGTATGGATTCATATCGTTTTCAATAAAAAGCGGAATGGCATCAGCCAATATCCAATGATATTGTTGATCCTGAGAAAAGGCTAAACCAATCATGACTCCCTTAACCTCCTTTCCGCTCTTGAAAGCTGAAATAAACGGGTCAGTGTCCGCTGTAAATGCCCTGCCATCTTCTCCTGCCATCATCAACCTCATTGCATCAAGGCTTTTACCCCCCATATCAAGACGGTTCAACTTGAAAAAACGATCAGCAACAGGATTTATCATGCCGATTGTTCCCTCTTTTTTAATAAAAAAACACCCTTTGCTCATTGTTTGAAAAACAGCAAAAAATTGTTTTTCAATATCAACGAGTTTAATTTCAAGCCGTTTGCTCTGGGTGATATCAATAAACGTGATCACAAGGCCAATGATGTGGTTGTCCTGCGTGCAATAAGGCATGATGCGCACCAGAAACCATCGGCCATCAGTGGTGCTGATCTGCGTTTCCTTAAAAATAAGCGTTTCCAATACCTCAAGCGCATCGTTTTTAAGGTCGGGATAGTTCAGTGTTGATGCAATATCTGTAAATGAGCGGCCTTTATCGAGAGGAATCAGACTGCTGATGGTCGACATCGCCTTTGTAAAGCTCCGGATGTTAAGCTTTTCATCAAGAAAGAGTGTTGCTATTTCCGTACAGTTCAAAAGGTTTTTCATATCATCACTTGTCCGGCCAAGCTCATCAACCTTCCCTTGAAGCTCCTGATTAACGGTTTGCAGCTCCTCATTGAGCGACTGCATCTCCTCCTTTGCTGTTGAAAGCTCTTCATTGGTGCTTTGCAGCTCTTCATTTGCGCTGAGAAGCTCCTCATTCATGCTTTTCAGCTCCTCCTGAGAGCTCTGCATGTCTTCATGAGTGGAAAGCAGCTCTGAACGGACTGACTTGAGCTCTTCCATAAGCAGAAGCTTGTCCGAGGCTATCGGTTTACCCTCATCCATAGTTGGAGTAACCGCACTCTCATGAACAGCATTTTTTTCAGTAAACACAAAAATGAACATGCCTGAAAGCTGATCAGGTTTTACGATAGGCTCCACTGTTATGTCCACCAATACTGACTCGGTATTGGTACTGACAAGAACATCATGAATAGCGGTTTTTTTATTTGTTCGGACTGCCTTTTCAAAGGAGTTGCTCAATGAATACTTGAGCCCTTCACGAAGCATCACAAAAATATTCCAGTTAGCCTTGCCTGAAGTCGGTTCAAGATACTTTCCCGTACGGCCGTTGATATAAATAATATCACCCTGGCGGTTTGTGATTACAGATACCGGAGCATACTCCTTCAAAATCATCCGATCAGCAAATATCGATATATTCCCCGCAGACTCTTTTGGTGATGTACTCTCTTTTTGGGGATAGACTCCGTGAAGCATACCCGTAAAAGTAGTTGAAAAATCAACAAATCTGTTTGTGGAAACATTGGTCACGCGTCGAAAAATATGTGATGGGCCTGAAATCTGGGTAAAAAAATCAGTGTCACCATACATGTTTTCAGCACTGCCAAGAAAGAGGACTCCTCCTGGGGTCAAGCTGTAATGAAATAATGGAACAAGCCGTTTTTGAAGTTCAGTTTCGAGGTAAATGAGAAGATTGCGGCAAATCAGGATATCTATTTTGGTAAAAGGGGGGTCTTTGATAAGGTTTTGAGGCGCAAATACTATCTGCTCCCGTATGATTTTATTGACGCGATATCCTCCGGTCGGATCCTTTAAAAAAAAACGATTAAGCCTCTCTTCTGAAACATCTGCTGCAATGTTAGGGGGGTATAACCCTTCACGAGCGATATCAATTGCATGTTTATCGAGGTCTGTTGCAAAGATATGGAATGAAAACATCTGGGGCGACTGTATCTCCTCAATGCACTCCTTAAAAAGTATTGCAAGAGAGTAGGCCTCCTCACCTGTTGAGCATCCGGCTGACCATGCCCGCAACTCGGCTCCCTTGGGATAAGACGCAAGCAATGGGTGTATCACCTCTTTTTTCAACGTATCCCATGCTGATGGATCGCGGAAAAAACTTGTCACACCAATGAGCATTTCGTTAAACAGCATCACCGATTCTACAGTGTTATCCTGCAGAAACCGGACATAGTTTTGGATTTTCTCAATCTTGTGAATGCCCATGCGTCTTTCAATCCGGCGATACATGGTGTTTTTCTTGTAGAGAGAGAAGTCATGACCCGTCTGCTGTCGCAAAATCAGCATGATCTTTTCAAACGAGCTCTGCGTTTTGTCCTGTATCATTGTCTCGGAAGGGGTGCTCAGATGAGGACGATGCTGAAAAAAGTCAATAATTTTTTCAGGGAGTTCTTCTGCAGTGGCAATCACATCAGCCAGGCCGGCATTAATGGAGCTGCGAGGCATGCTGTCAAACTTGCTCGTTCCGGGATCCTGTACAAAAGAGGCTCCTCCAATCTCCTTAATGGCTCTCAATCCGAGCATGCCGTCTGAGCCCATCCCCGAAAGGATGACGCCGATACTGAATTCCAAGAGGTCATCAGCCAGAGAACGGAAAAAATAATCAATCGGCAGGCGCAGTCCCCTTGGTTTTACAGGGTCAAGCAGATGTAATGTACCGTGAAAGAGAGTCAGGTCTTTGTTGGGCGGTATGACATAGACATGGTTTTTTTGAACAACCAGATCATCCGTTATTTGCAAAACAGGCATTTTGGTCGATCGTTGGAGCAGTTCGGCCATGATGCCCTTATGCGTCGGGTCAAGATGCTGAACAATGATATACGCCATTCCTGACGCCTCAGGAACATTCTGAAAAAACAGTTCCAGTGCTTCAAGGCCACCAGCCGACGCACCTATACCGACAATAGGAAACAGGTCACTTTCCTTTTTTTTGATCACATTCGCCCTCAAAGGGCGAGCTTTTTTCGGCGTAGAAGTTTTTTCCCCTGGCTTCGTAAGTTTTTTCATGGTTTGTGGTATGCTGGCCGTAGTATATCAAAGCAAATCAAACAATTCGGTCATCTATTTCCTACTGTAAAATATATATATAAAAATACACGTTAAAGAGTTTTTTTTGAATAAAAGAGTGCTTTATCTGCCACAGTTACCTCTGTGTTTAGAGCAGGTTGCCAGTCAGTCGAAGTTCGTCAGCTCCTTAAATAGCAGATAACTCAATGAGAAATACGTTTATGTTATGCCCCGATTGTTTTATGTGCTGCATGGAACGGCCAGTTTGAGAGGCGAGTGCCGGGGAAAATAAAATAGTTATATATAGTATATATATATATATTGTGGTTGGTATGTTACCTGTTAACCACTATGGCTTTTCCTCTCCGGGTATCATGAAAAAAGATAAATCCAGACTCTCTGACAGCTCCCTTTCAGGGGCAAGTGGTGAAGAACCCGTCAAACCAACTGGCTCAGCTTCAGGTTTTCCCGCCACCAAAGCTGAGTGGCAGCACATACTGGCTGATCTCTCTGCTCATCAGGTTGAGCTTGAGATGCAGAAAGAACAGTTGCAGTATTCGATGGATGAAATCCAGAAGGAGCATAAGCGCTTCAACGATCTCTACGATTTTGCGCCTGTCGGCTATTTGACGCTTTCAGCCGACAGCACGATACGTGAGGCAAATCTTACTGCAGCCAGCATGTTCTCTTTAGGGCGCAATGAGTTGAAGGGAGTCCGCTTTCGCAGCTTGATTGCCAAGGCTGATCTTCCCGCATTTAACAGCATGATGCAGAGGGCCTTCAAGAGCGGAGAATTTGAGTACTGTGAGGTCATGCTTAAACGCTTTTTGGCCTCGGAAGAGGCAACTTCACTCCAGCGAACCTTTCGTCTTGATGCAATTATCAGCGAAACAATGCCTGAGTGCCGCCTCACGCTTACTGATATAAGCGATACCAGAAGGGCGGTAGAAGCGCTGAAAAATAAAGAAGCTCAGTACAGACGCCTGTTTGAAGCTGCACAGGAAGGGATTTTGATACTCGACTACCAAACGGCCAGAGTCATCGAAGCAAACCCTTTCATAGCCGATCTTCTTGGCCTTGGCTGTGATGAAATCATAGGAAAAGAGATGTGGGAAATAGGGGTTTTCGTCGATAAGGAGCATGCTCAAAAGACCTATCTGGAACTCCAGTCAAAAAATTACCTCCACTACCGCGACATCTCTCTGCACCCTAAATCAGGCGGAATCATTGACGTTGATTTTAAAGGCTATGTCTACAACGTTGGTGATGAAAAAGCGATACAGTGCTTCATTCGCGATATCACTATCGAGAAAAAAGTGAGGGAGTATGAAAAGACATTTTTAATCAGCAGCAAGGAAACGATTGATGCTCTGGCGGGCATGGTCGAGATTCGCGACCACTATACAGCAGGCCATCAGGAGCGTGTGGCTGAAATCGCCGTGGCTATCGGCAAAGAGCTGCACCTCTCGCCAAACGCCTTGGAGGGGTTGCACATGAGCTCGATTCTCCACGACATTGGAAAGGTTACTATACCTACTGAGATACTGGTAAAGGCAACTCCATTGAGCGAGCCTGAAAAAGATATGTTACGCACTCATTCCCAGGCGGGATATAATGTTTTAAAAAATGTTCACTTTCCCTGGCCTATAGCTCTCAATGTGCTGCAGCACCACGAGCGCCTTGATGGAAGCGGTTATCCAAACCGCCTCAAAGGCGACAGCATCAGTGAAGAGGCAAGAATCATTGCGGTGGCCGATACGGTTGAAGCGATGACCGGAGCACGCCCCTATAGACCCGCGGTTGGTATCGATAAGGCACTCCGCCATATCCAGCTTGAGCGCGGCAGATTGTTTGACCCCGCCGTTGTTGATGTCTGCGTCAGGCTCTTTCGTGAAAAGAAGTTCAGCTTTTCAGCCAGGCCAGTCGTGGACTCACCTGTTCCAAAGGAGATGACAGGTCCGGCTCAAGTTTATAAATCACTGTAATTCGTTCAGAGGCAATCCAGATGAATTGAAGCGCTGCAGATCTCAGAGCTGTTGAGTTATTTCATGCACGAAATTCCTGAAAAAAAACAATATTGCTCCATAAAAGATGTGGTTATTCTTCGCCTCTTTTTTGTCATGCAGCCAAATACGACTATTGCACTTTCGGTCGATCTGCGCGTAACTGTTCCGGACTCCATCTTGCCTGAGGCTCTTTCATGAAAAGAAGTTCAGCGGCCTTTACAAGTCCCGCTTTTGAGCGGCTTGTCACCCTGGGGAGAGAGTGAAAAAAGTTTATAAAAGCAGTAATAGAATCTCCCGATAAGATCCTGCGAGTTAAGGGTGCTGGTCCAATAACAGGGAGCAGTTACCCGTTATAGTGTTTCATGGTACTTCTGAAAATGACGTAAAAAACACAAATCTTGATCCCAATATCGGTTTATATCCCTGATAATAGTTAAATTTGCTATACGCCTTTCTAAAAAAACGGATTCTACATGCAAACGGATAAAAGTCTGAAAAAAAGCCATGAGAATCGCCATCTTTCCATAGTAGCGTTCGCATTGGCCCTCTTCATCATTCTGGGGACTGGTACCTTTATTTTCTTCAGTTTACGCACCCTCATCGAGAGTAACCGGACAGTCAGCCATACTCTCAAAACCATCAACAGCCTTGAGCATCTCCTTGTCCACCTTACAGAGTTTGAAATAAGCGAGCGCGGGTATGTCATTACAGGCGATGAACACTATCTTGAGCCCTATTTTTCAGAGCTTTCACCTGACGGAATTCAGCAGCAGCTCTTTGATCTTCGTCAATTGAGCGCAGACGATCCTGTACTGCAGAGCTCTCTGGCATCGCTTGCCCCTCTTGTTTCTAAAAAAATCCTCTTTATGCAGCAGGTCATTAATTTGCGAGTAGCCAGAGGGTTTGAAGCCGCAAAGGCATCAATTACGAGCAATATCGGTAATGAAATGACCAAAGCGAGCCTTAGTCTGATTGATACGATGAAACAGCGCCAGACAAGGATTCTTCAGCAAGCCTCCACCGATGCTGCTGCAAGTCTCCAATACTCGATATTTTCAATAGCGGCAGGCGGAGTAACGGGCAGTCTTCTTCTCTTGCTCTCATTAATCCTGCTCAATCGTGAATCCTCGGCAAGGATAAGGGCTGCAGAGGCGCTGCAGCAACTCAACAGCGAACTCGATCAGCGCGT
>Ga0209697_10010442_pt1 | contig 10051 bp, 8 predicted proteins | sample AliMusrvi5mmetaG_FD_184115 | JGI IMG/M metagenome (GOLD analysis project Ga0209697, IMG submission 184115) | Freshwater lake bacterial and archeal communities from Alinen Mustajarvi, Finland, to study Microbial Dark Matter (Phase II) - Alinen... | ecosystem: Environmental > Aquatic > Freshwater... | reverse complement strand
ACCTTCATCTGGTAATTTCCAGAAAAACATTTTCCAGGCTTGATTCCTGCTTATTCAACGTTAAAATAGTTAACTGGTTGGCAACTGCATATCTAAAAATAATTGGACGGAGATCGTCCTGTCCACCGGTGATGATAAATATTTGGTCCGAGACAGGCTGAATCCCGGTTACTCCATGAATCTCGGACAATTTATCTGGATTGATCGATTCTTCAAATTCAACCAGGATGGATTGATTACCCGTGATAGCAAGGTTTTTGATATTGGCAGTAGAATCGGTCGCAATAATCTTTCCGTGATTAAGAATCATAATACGGTCGCAAAGTGCTTCAACTTCCTGCATAATATGTGTTGAAAGCATAACAGTCTTTTCGGTGCTTATATGACGTATCAGTTGCCGAATTTCCACAATCTGGGTTGGATCCAGTCCCGAAGTTGGCTCATCAAGGATCAGTACAGAGGGATCGTGGATCAGAGCCTGCGCAATCCCGACACGTTGTCTGTATCCTTTAGAGAGGGCCCCTATTTTCTTGTGTTGTTCCCGTTCGAGACCGGTCATACCAATCATCTCTTTAATACGGCTCCTGACAGACTTAACGGAGTATAGGCCCGCGGCATATTCAAGGTATTCTTTTACATATAAATCGGTATAAAGCGGATTATTTTCGGGAAGATATCCAATGTGGCGCCTGATGTCAAGGCTGTTTTCGCCAATATCCACACCATTTACCAGGACTGCGCCGGCATCCGGGTGCAGAAATCCGGTAATTATTTTCATCATAGTTGACTTGCCGGCCCCATTAGGTCCTAAAATCCCAACAATTTCCCCGGAATTAATCGTAAAGGAAACCCTATCCAGCGCTCTTTGACTCCCGTATATTTTCGTGACAGATTCTACAAATACCGACATTTCAGCTATTTTTTAACAAATCTAATTTAAAATCGCGAACCAGATTCAATTTTGTAATTTTAACAGAACTCAAATATCCGAAATAAAGAATAAATTTGCCAAAGCTATCGACCATAACAGACAAGTGGAATGAAGAACGAGAATTTCAATTATATCGATTCCCTTTTAAGATTCAAAAGACAAGACACTGCAATTGTTAAAATTGGGATGGTTACACTTGGAGGTATGTATCCGATCAGGTTACAATCGATGACTGACACCGACACTAAAGATACCGAAAGCACAGTTAATCAGGTGATTAAAATAATCGATGCAGGAGCTGATTTTGTAAGGGTAACCGTTCAGGGGATTCGGGAAGCTGAAAATTTAAAGAATATCAGGGCAGAACTCGATCGCAGAGGATACTTGAACCCGTTGGTTGCAGATGTCCATTTCAATCCAGCAGCAGCCGATATCGCCATTAAATATGTCCGTAAAGTTCGGATCAACCCCGGGAATTTCTATGATAAGCGGGCTAAATTCGAACATCTTCTCTATACCAACGAAGAATACCGCGAAGAACTTGCCAAAATTGAAGAACGTTTTGTCCCTTTTATTAAGGAATGTAAAGCCCGGGGCACTGCTTTACGGATAGGTGCCAACCAGGGTTCACTCTCTGACAGAATTATGAGCCGGTATGGCGACACTCCTGCCGGCATCGTAGAATCGGTCATGGAATTCCTGAGAATCTGCAAAAGAGAAGATTATCACAACATTGTGGTGTCTATCAAATCCAGCAATACAAGGACCATGGTTTATACAGTCAGGCTGATGAATTATCGGATGAGGCTGGAGGATATGAATTATCCGTTTCATATTGGGGTAACTGAGGCGGGTGAAGGAGAGGATGGAAGAATAAAATCGGCTGTTGGTTCAGGGGCACTCCTAGCTGACGGAATAGGTGATACAATTCGTATTTCTCTTACTGAAGACCCTGCTGCAGAAATCCCATTTGCCCGTAAGCTGGTTGATGTTTTTAAGGGTAGGGAGAACCACGCAGCCATTAAAGCTCCTCTTGTTGCACAGACTAATCCCTTTGAATATGAACGTCGCTCAAACAGACCCGTCAGTGATATCGGAGGGAAAAAACCTGCTGTTGTTATCGGCAGTCTCAATAAATATACCAGGGAAGAGATTCGAACCCTGAATTCCGGAAGTGAACCCGAATATTTCTACGATGGAAAACGGATTCTTGATCGCGGGAACAAGTCCTATCCGATACTTTCGTGCGAAGATTACCTTTTCAACGATAACTATACTGGACAGATGCGCTTTGTACGGATCAATAAAAATGAATACGACGTTTTTAAAGAGGAGAACCCTGAAATCATTGAGAAATTGAAGCGGGAGCGCAAAGTTATCCTGATTATGGAGAGCGATAACCTGAATTGTTATGCGGAAATGCGCGCTTTTTTTATGGAATTGGATGCGCACATTATAAAATGTCCTGTAATTCTGCACCGCGGTTACTGGGAAAATAATTATGAAGATTTGCTGGTTAGAGCGTCAACGGATCTGGGAGGACTATTCATCGATGGATATGGAGATGGCATTCTATTGACAAACGAAGGGAATACAGGTTATAACGAATTAAAAAACCTTGCTTTTGGCATCCTTCAGGCCAGCCGGATGCGAGTAACAAAAACTGAATTTATATCCTGCCCGGGGTGCGGCAGAACACTTTTTGATATCCGGGATACTCTTGCTGAAATTAAACACAACTTCAATCACCTGAAGAATCTGAAAATTGGAATCATGGGATGTGTGGTGAACGGTCCCGGTGAAATGGGAGATGTTGATTATGGTTTTGTAGGTTCCGGGAAACGAAAAATCAATCTGTATAAAGGACAGAAATTAATTAAACGTCATGTTGATATCGAAAATGCAGTGGAAGAGCTTAAGAAACTGATCAAGGAATACGGCGAATGGAAAGAGCCTCACTGATTTTCAAAAGAAATCACTTTCACTACCATGCGTATCCTTATCTTTCATCACCTTCGAGCAATCAAGATCCATCCTGAATCCTTCCGGCACCTCAAACCGAGTTCCTTGTGAGTATCCTAATATAGGATCACTATAGATCTTATTCATGAAATAACCATAAACCGGCAATGCCATATTTGCACCCTGGCCCATGGTAAGCCCTTCAAAGTGGATGGCCCGTAAATCTCCTCCTGTCCAGACCCCGGTAACCAATTCGGGTGTAATACCCATAAACCATCCGTCAGATTGATTTTGAGTGGTCCCCGTTTTCCCTGCAATATCTGCGGTTAGATTCCCATAGATCAATCCTTCCCTTCGAAGTCTCTGGCTGGTTCCCTCGTTAACAACACCTTCCATAAGATTAAGCATCAAATAGGCTGTTTTTGGATCGATCGCGTCATGATGATCAGGAGAGAAGCGGGCCAGGATATTCCCATTCTTATCTTCAATACGTGTTACAAAGATTGGTTTCGTATAAACCCCATGATTGGCATAAGTACCATATGCCCCAACCATTTCATAAATGCTGACATCAGAAGTTCCCAGGAACATCGATGGGACTGCATCGATCGGACTGGTTATCCCCATTTTTCGCATCATATTCGCCATCGATTCCGGATTAAATTGCTTCATTACCCATCCTGAAACCTGATTGACTGAATTGGCAAGGCCCCATTTTAAAGTAACCATTTGACCGTCAAAATCGGTATTTCCCGAATTCTTGGCGGTCCAGGTCGTTCCATCCGGCAAATAAAAAGTTTGTTCGGCATTCGGTACCATGGTACATGGCGAATAACCGTTCTGCATGGCCAGGGTATAAAGGAACGGCTTAACGGTCGATCCGACCTGCCGCTTCCCTAGCTTCACCATGTCGTACATGAAATATTTGTAATTGGGACCTCCTACCCAGGCTTTCACATGACCGGTTTTAGTCTCCATGGTCATCATCGCAGATCGCAGGAACCCAAGTGAATATTTTACAGAGTCAAGTGGGGTCATGGTTGTATCAATTTCACCGCGCCAGCTAAATACGGTCATTTCAGCGGGTTTCCTGAATTCCCGTTGAATCTCTTCCTGACTAAGCCCCTGACTTTTTAGTTGCCGGTAATGTTCACTTTGTCTGACCGCAATATTGAGCAGGTTATGTGCCTCTTCATCGGACATTGAATTCGGGAACGGACGGTTCCTCAGCCCCCTTAACCGCTGATTGAATACAGGTTGAATTTCAACACTAAGATGCTGCCTGATTGCGTATTCTGCATATTTTTGCATCCTCATATCAATCGTCGAATAGATTTTCAATCCATCTGAATGAATATTATAGGATGTTCCATCAGGTTTGGGATTTTTATGACACCATCCGTACAATGGATTAGTTACCCATTCTATGGAGTCGTCCCTGAACTGCAGGTTTTGCCAGGCACCATATCTGGCACGGTCAGGCTTTTGGGCCATCAATGTGGTCCGAAGGTACTCTGTAAAATAGATTCCAGGGCTTGATTTAAAATCCTCTTTATGGTAATTCAAACTTAATGGTTGTGATTTCAGGCTATTACACTCTGTTGTTGAGATGGATCCGAATTTGCGAACCTGATTCAGTACAACATTACGCCGCTGTTTCACTATTTCAGGGCGTCTTACCGGATTGTACAATGAGGGATTTTTAGCCATTCCAATAAGCATTGCAGACTGTTCCAGGGTCAGTCGATCAGGGGTGGTTCCAAAATATATCTGGGCAGCCGATTTTATGCCAACAGCCAGATTGAGAAAGTCAAACTTATTAAGGTACATTGTCAGGATCTCCTCCTTGGTGAAGTTCCGTTCAAGTTTAACGGCGATCACCCATTCCCTGAATTTTCGAAATGCCAGGTTCAACTTATGGTCCATCTCTTCACGAGGAAATAACATCTTTGCCAACTGCTGACTGATGGTACTACCTCCGCCTGAACTCTCATTCCCGGTGACTACACCTTTTGCGACCCTGAGTAATCCCCTGACATCAATTCCGGAATGGTGGTAAAACCGTTCATCTTCGGTCGCAATCAGGGCTGTTATAACATTTTGACTGATCTGTTCATAAGGAACATAGGTTCTGTTCTCTTTATAAAAAAATTTACGGAGTACCAATCCATCAGAGGAATAGACCTCCGAGGCCAACGATGTCTCAATATTTTCAAGTTCCGTTAGCGAAGGCATAAACCCGAGTTTGCCGTTTGCAACAAGGGTAAACAGAATAATAATCAACAGGATACCAATGCCGAACAGGCTCCAGAATATTTTAATATAATTATGAAAAGAATGATTTTTAACGGTCATAAACAGAATTATTTGGATGCTGCAAAATTACATCAAAAACGCAAATGAATAAATGAACTTATTTCGTTTATTCTTTTGCGTTTTTGTAATGGAAGCAGTCTATTTGTAGAAGCATTGGGAGATTTCTGTCTTTTTCGGAGAGTTTTATCTCTTCAGGATAAAGAAGCCAGTCAATATTTATTGTAGGATCATTCCAGATCAAGCCTCCATCGGCAGCTGGGTTGTAATAATTATCACATTTATAAGAGAATACAGCAGTTTCGCTGAGTACTGCAAATCCATGGGCAAATCCTCTTGGAATATAAAGCTGGCTATGGTTTGTTTCTGACAAACGAACTGACACATATTTCCCATACGTTGGAGATCCGATTCTGAGATCTACCGCAATATCAAGAACCTCTCCCTGAAGACATTGGACTAGTTTTGCCTGAGTAAATGGGGGACGCTGAAAATGGAGCCCGCGTAAAACCCCAAATCCTGATTTGGACTGATTATCCTGAATAAATGGCACTTCCCCAACGTATTGATTAAAAATATCCTGGCGAAAGGATTCGAAAAAATACCCGCGGTGGTCGCCAAAAACGTCGGGTTCAAATATTAATACTTCAGGAATGGAGGTTGATATTACTTTCATCTGTATATAATTTGTTTTTTCAAGGCCAGATGGAATAGCCATGATGATAAATTCATTTCGGTTGGTGATTTCTCAACCATGGCTATTTCATCAATCTTTAATTTGTTTATTAATCAAATTTCCCTATCGTGTTTGCTCCTGACAAAACAGCTAAGCTTTTGAATTTGTTCCGTTAAACTAATTAATCTCCGGCTAATCTGACCAGGTATTGCCCATACTGATTTTTGATCATTGGCTGAGCCAATGAAATCAACTGCTCTTTTGATATCCACCGGTTATGATAGGCAATCTCCTCAGGGCAGGCAACTTTTAAACCCTGACGAGTCTCTATGGTTTCTATAAAATTGGAAGCCTGGATCAGAGAGGTGTGAGTCCCGGTATCAAGCCAGGCAAAACCGCGTCCCATAGTCGACAATTTCAGCCTTTTTTGCTGCATATATTCCTGATTGACTGTCGTTATCTCTAATTCTCCACGGGGTGAAGGTTTTATCTTTTTAGCAACTTCAATGACTGAATTCGGATAAAAATAGAGCCCCACAACTGCGAAGTTTGATTTCGGAACCTCTGGTTTCTCTTCCAACGAAAGGACGTTTCCCTCCTTATCAATTTCTGCGACGCCATATCGTTCAGGATCTGAAACAACATACCCAAAGATTACCGCTTTCTTCTCCTTTTTTACCAGCTTAACTGATTCATGTAGCATTCCTGAGAAGCCGTAACCATAAAAGATATTGTCTCCCAGTACCAGACACACATCATCATCTCCTATAAATTCCTCACCAAGAAGAAAAGCTTGCGCAAGTCCGTCAGGTGAAGGTTGAATTTTATATGTTATGTGAATACCCCAGTCGTTCCCTGTTCCCAATAATCGCTCATACATGACAATATCTTCCGGCGTTGAGATTACCAGAATTTCTCGGATTCCCGAAAGCATCAGTGTAGATAAAGGGTAATAAACCATTGGCTTATCATAAACTGGTAACAATTGCTTTGAAACCCCTTTGGTGATTGGGTACAACCTGGTACCTGAACCGCCTGCAAGTATTATTCCTTTCATAATTGAATATTTAGTTTAACTTATTAAATTACAGGTATTTAATTCAGAAACCATTCATATTAATTGCCTAATTACCGGAAGATTTAAACTTCGGTAAGATTAAAAAATATTTTTGAATTGATGCCCATATTGCAGAAAGCAGATGAATTAAATCTTCACCACAACCTGTTTTCTGCCTTTTTGAATTAATTGTTTATTCAATTGAACAAGAATCATGTAGATAGAAACGCCAATTAAGGCTCCGATTGAATTGGCAAGAATATCGTATAATTCAAAAGAACGTCCCATGTGCATTAAATATTGAGATATCTCCATCATTGTCCCCCAGCCAATTGCAAAGAAAATTACTGCGTAATACCATTGACGTTTAATCTCAGCATGCATTGACCAACAGGCAAGTACAGCAAGACCAAGATACATGCAGATATGGACGATTTTATCGGCTCCAGGGAATAAAGGCAATTGGGGAAAATCATTTGCCGGGAGCAAAGAAAGAAAGGCAACCAGAATCATATAAATGAGACTTAGTGTTATCCGTAACCATTGCCGGATTGAGAAAAGGATAGAAATCATTAATATTTTAAGATGTATTTGTTAACCGCTAACCTAGACAGGGTAGGTTGTAATTTTAAATCACAAACAACTTTCCTGATCTTTTTTGACAAAGATATCTAATTTAATGCTAAATGTAAAAATTATAAAACAGTGAGTTTTTATTGTAATCCTTGTCCTGTCCCTTGGTTGGTAAGGGGTATTAACGATTTATATTTTATGGAAATTTTCTTAGGGAATAAACCGGTTTTTCTCCAATCTGGTTTACTATACATAACTTTCACCTGGGTATAGCCAGGACTCTACCAAAGATTAAATTTCTGAAGAAATGTCTGTCGGGTTAAAGGTTGTAAATCAGCCCTGCGGCGTTTGATTCTTGAAATAGTTTTTCTTCTGTCCTTTTCATCCGGGAACCCCGGAATCAATAGCTGTTGGAAGGGATCATCCTGTTTAATAAGTTTCTTCTTTCTGAGGATGAAGGCCGGAATCATAAAGAGCATGGAACCAACAAGTGTGATATAGGTCGTAAGTCGAAGCACACCATAGGTATGCATAATAAAAACCACCAATATAAAAATTGTGTTTGCGCTTATAATGGTATAAGTGGCTTGAATATGAGAAAACCCTAAAGCGAGCAGGCGATGGTGCAAATGATTTCTATCTGCACTGAATGGTGAACGGCGATGTCTAATTCGAATGGCCATAACTCTTAAAGTATCTATTAAGGGATAAGAAAGTATTCCAAATGAAATAATTGGAGCAGAAGATATGGCAAATGGCTGAGTCTGATCTATGTTAAATTCATTGAACCGGATTACAAGGATCGTAATTATGGTTCCAAGTAAAAGTGACCCGGTATCTCCCATGAAAATCTTATACTCCTTCCCGTAAACATTAAAATAGAAAAAACCGGAAATTGCACCAATCAGTGAAAAACAGATTATCGCATATTCAAAATGACCACTAACCAGAAACCAACTGCCGAAAACCAATGAAATCAACATGCTTAATCCGGAGGCCAATCCGTCAATCCCATCCATCAGATTAAATGCATTAATGATCACCACAAACGTAAAACCGGTGATTAAAATACTGGGAATCATCCCAATTTCTGTTATGCCGAGCAGTCCGTGGAGATTTGTAAACCGGATATCAGCAAGGAAAATTAATAATCCTGCTGTAATAAGTTGAGCAATAATCTTTTTAAATGGTGACAAGTTAACGATATCGTCTTTTAATCCAACAAAGAAAATAACGATTATGGCAACCAGAATATAAGGCCATTCAGGGAGTTCATTTCCGTGTAATCCTATGGTTGTAACAAAAACAAAGCTGATGAATATAGCTATTCCACCAAGAGTTGGAATCGTCTTGGTAGTAGAAGATCTTGCGTTTGGCTTATCAAAAAGGCCCAGCTTATTTACCGCATGAACCACTATGCGTAAAACATAAAGTGAAATGCATAAAGCCAAGATAAAAATAGAGCTTAATTGTATTGCAATTTGCAGTCCGTACATATCTTGATAGGGTATAGGTTCAAATTTTTTTAGACAAAACCAATCTTTTTGAAAATTAAAATTGATTTAACTATTGTTCAGATCATATCAATTAAATTCTTACAGAAATCTCGCTCCTTCTCTCCTAACCAACAAAATCTAAAATTTCTATAAGGAAGAATAGATATATTGTTTTTTACCAATATTTGTTACCATAGTTTACCGTTTCATAAAATAGCCTCTAATTTGACAATTTTTTGAATCGAATCTTTATAAAAATACCAATAAAATTCCACTAATGTGTAAGGGATACAATTAGAATCAGTTTAAATTAATAAGCGGGAATCAGTTCTTAATAAGCGTAAGGGATTTCTTAATAAGCGTAAAAACAAGATCGTTTTGTTCGGCGATTATGAAGGGGAATAGGATCGCAGATTTTTACCGGGGGCCTCAAGAAGGACAGTATACCCAAGCGGAGGAATACGGAGTGCAACTTTATCTTTCCCTTTGAAATCGATAAGTTCTCCAATTACACCCAAAAGCGGACCGGCAACGATTTCGACCTTTTGTCCCGGTCTAAATTGCTCAGCAGTGATTTCAATCGCGACCTCAACCTGTCCGAGCATCCTTTTTAAAAGATTTATATCCTCTTCCCGAATAATTGCAGCCTTCCCTTCGAAATATATGTAACTCACAACATTGTAGATCTTAAGTACCGATTCGTACTCCTTACGACTAATGTAAACAAATACGTAGCCAGAGATAAGGGGCATCTCAACCCATTTTTTACGGTCACTCCATTGCCTCAGTTTTCGTTGCATGGGTAGATATGCCTCAATCTTCTGTTCCTCCAGGTCAAAAAATACTTTTTTTTCAGATCTTGATTTTACACGAATTGCGTACCAGTTATACTTAAATGTATTGTCTTCCATTATTTCTCTTATGCTGTGCAAATATAGCGATTTTCGTACTTCATGTTTGTTTTACTCATGAAACAAGTGTTTTTCAATGGTTTTGCATTCATACTGACTATCATCTAAATAAAGTAATATGAAGAATTATAT
>Ga0209697_10010439_pt1 | contig 10052 bp, 6 predicted proteins | sample AliMusrvi5mmetaG_FD_184115 | JGI IMG/M metagenome (GOLD analysis project Ga0209697, IMG submission 184115) | Freshwater lake bacterial and archeal communities from Alinen Mustajarvi, Finland, to study Microbial Dark Matter (Phase II) - Alinen... | ecosystem: Environmental > Aquatic > Freshwater... | reverse complement strand
GATTCCTTGTCACGCTCAATCAGCTCCTGATCGTCTTCGGAACCCTTGTCGGAATGATTGTGAGTTTTGAGATCGCGCGGAACATCCCCGGCAGTTGGCGGCTCATGTTCTTCCTCGGCGGCTTGCCCGCCATCGCGCTCACCATCGCAACCACATGGATTCCCGAAAGTCCCCGCTGGCTGCTTCAGCAGGGCAAGCGCGACCGCGCCGAAGCCGTCCTGCGCAGGATAGCCTCAGAGGCCGAAGTCCAGACCACCATCGAAGAAATTACCCGCGCCATCCGCGAAGAATCCGGCAGCTATCGCGAGTTGCTCAGCAAGGCCGTCCGCAAGCCGATGGTCATTGCCGTCACGCTCGCCATCATTCAGCAGATTACCGGCTTCAACGCGGTCCTCTACTACGGCAACATCATCTTCAAGGAGCAGACCGGCGCTACCGCAATGCAGTCTTTTGGCATGAACGTCGTAGTGGGCGCTACTAACTTCCTGTTCACCATCGTTGGCCTCCTGCTGATTGACAAGCTTGGCCGCCGTCCGCTTCTCCTCATCGCCCTCGGCGGCATGGCCACCTCGTTCATCGCTTTCGCCATCTGCCTTAACACCCCGGTCGGCCACACCATTTATGTGCTCGTCCCCGTCCTTTGCCTGGTCGCCAGCTTCGCCTTCGGCCTTGGCACAGGCGTCTGGGTTTGCATGTCCGAACTCTTCCCCAACCGCATTCGCGGCCGCGCCCTCTCCATCTCCAATATGGCCCTCTGGATCTCGGTCACCATTTTGACCGCGACTTTCCTGAGCCTGACAAGAATGTTCAGCGCGGCAGGCGTCTTTATGGGCTATGCGGCCATCTGCATCCTCTCGTTCATCTATATCTACTTCCAGCTGCCTGAAACCAAGAACCGCACCCTGGAGGAAATTGAAGCCAGTTGGACCAAGGCAAAGGCATAATCGCTGCCAGGAACGGCGTCATCCCCACAAGAGCCGTGCCCCATCCATTCCGCGTTTTTTGCGGAATGGGTGGTATACCGCGAGCCTCAACCTGCCCGGTTTATCCTGAGCACCTTTACTCGCAATGGCGGATGGCCACTCTCTCGACGACGGGTCCTAACCCACATGAGGGTGCCACCGGTCCCTCGCTGTTGGGGACCGGTGATGGCGGCTAGAACACAGACAAAAGCCTGAGTCGCCAACCTGTCATCGCCAACTCGAAATTCCCCCACTTCAACATGCATCAACATAAACATCTGAGACGTCCCATCCGTCTTCTGTGGCCTTGCCACATGGAGCCCGGCATGCTAATGTGGTCTCACCACAGGAGAGACCGATGGGAGAGTCCAAACTCGATTTGTTGCAGGGAACACTTGACTTGATGGTGCTGCAAACCCTCGCGGCCATGGGAGAAATGCACGGCTACGGAATCGCCCGGCGCATCGAGCAGGCCAGCGGCGACGAGGTGCTGCTCAACCAGGGCACCATCTATGCATCTCTTGTCCGCTTGCAGCAGCGGGGATGGATTGCCGCCAAGTGGGGCACTTCTGAAAACAACCGGAAAGCAAAATTCTATTCAATTTCGCGAAGCGGCCGCAAACAACTTGCTCGGGATGCTGCGTATTGGCAGCGCCTTACTGACGTAATGGGCCGCATGCTCGCCATGGGCCAGGATGGGGGCGGACAATGACGGGAAAAGCAAAAACCACGTCTGGTAGTTGGCAGTCATTTGCCAACCGTGTTTGGGCGTTCTTTCACAAGAAGCCTCTCGACCTCGACCTCGATGCGGAAGTCGCGGCTCATCTCGAATTTGCCGTCGAAGAAAATATCCGCAACGGCATGTCAGCGGAAGAAGCGCGGCGTCAGGCCCTGGTCCGGTTTGGCGGAGTCGTTCAAGCCAAAGAGTTGCAGAGGCAAACGCGCGGCCTGCCCTGGATGGACGTCCTGGGCCAGGATTTGCGCTACACCCTGCGCACGCTGCGCCGTGAGCCTGGATTCACGATCGTCGCCGTGCTCATTCTCGCTCTCGGCATCGGTGCCAACATCGCGGTTTTCAGCGTGGTAAACACACTTCTGCTGCGGCCGCTTCCTTTCACCAACTCTGAGCAACTGGTGTGGATTGCCCCGCCGCCAACCAAGTGCGGACTATCTTGCGCCACCTACTCCACCGACGCCTACGATCAGTTCCGCAGCCACACCCGCTCGTTTCAGGATGTGACCGGCTACTTCGCCTTTTCGGGAACTGACAACCTGAGTCTTACCCGTGGTGGCCAACCCATACCCGCCACCAGCATCGACGTCATCGCCAACTTCTTCCAGGTTCTCGGTATCCGGCCCGCCATGGGCCGTGCGTTCACTGCCGACGATGCACACGACGGGGCGCCACCGGTGGTTTTGCTAACCGACGCGTGGTGGAGGCGGCAGTTCGCAGCCGATCCGGCAATTGTGGGCAAGGCTTTCGACATGAACGGCAAACAGACAACCGTGATCGGCGTGCTGCCTGCGAGCTTCGATTTTGGGGCCGTGTTCTCTCCCGGCGTAAAGGTCGACGCCATTACGCCGCTGGACCTTTACGGCCCTCCCCGCGACGAGGGAAATATCATCACCTTCATCGGGCGGCTCAAGCCCGGTGTGACGCTGGCCCAGGCTCGTGACGATTCCAAGGCTGCATCGCACATCATGTGCTGGAATCTGAAGTATCCGCAGACCTGCGGCGACTACAAGGATGCAGTGGTCCCGGTACCCCTGAAGAGCTACATAGCGGGCAGCCTGCGCCGCTCGCTGGTGGTTCTGTGGTCGGCGGTGGGAATGATCCTGCTGATTGCCTGCGTGAACCTCTCAAACCTCATGCTGGCGCGGGCAGCGGCGCGCAGCAAAGAATTCGCCATGCGCAGCGCGTTGGGAGCAAGCCGCGGGCGCATTGTGCGGCAGCTTCTGACAGAGAGCCTGGTGCTCGCCGGTGCGGGCTCGGTCCTCGGTTTGTTTCTGGCGCTGATCATCGTGCGTTGGCTTGCCCACCAGGGCGCAATTGCGTTGCCGTTGCTCAGCACCCTGCACATCGACGGCGCGGCGCTGGGCTGGACGGCGCTGATCGCAATATTTGCCGCCATGTTGTTTGGACTTGCGCCGGGCTTGAAAATGGCCGGCGGAAACCTGCAGGAAGCGCTGAAAGACTCGGGCCCGGGTTCGGGCCAGGGACGCAAGCATGAGCGTACGCGCTCTGTGCTGGTGGTTACCGAGGTTGCGCTGGCTTGCATGTTGCTGGTGGGTGCCGGGCTGCTGCTGCGCAGCTTCTTGAAAGTCCTCGAAGTCGATCTCGGTTTCCAGCCGGATCGCGCCGCGGCCGTCAAGCTGGATTACGATGACAGCGTTCCCGGAGACAAGACCGGCGAATTGAGCGAAGAGAAGCGACGCGTTATCTTCCAGCAGGTTCTGACGCGGGTCAGATCTATCCCGGGCGTGGACGCGGCCGGCATGGTCGACTATCTTCCACTTGGGCAAAATCGCGCCTGGGGATTGCCCTTTCCCAAAGGCAAAACGCGCGACCAATTCAAGAATGTGGCCGGCCCCCTGGTCTACGTTGTTTCGCCCGGATATATTCGCGCCATGGGCACCAGGCTCAGTGGGCGCGACTTCACCTGGGACGACGGCCCGAAGAGCCAATCGGTTGTGCTCATAAGCCAATCCATGGCGCACTTCTTCTGGCCCAACGAGAGTGGTGTCGGAAAGGAACTCACTCATGGCGGATCGGAGGATTTGCACGTGGTGGGCGTCGTGGACGATGTCCGCGAGGTAAACGTGGAGGACTCAACCGGCTGGCAGATTTACTACCCGATGACGCAAGCGGGACCGAATGGCGCGGAACTGGTGGTGCGCACAACGCTCCCGCCGGCATCGCTGGCCACGAGCGTGATGGGGAAATTGCGCGAACTCAATCCGAAACAGACAGCATCGGAGTTCCGGCCGATCAAGGCGTTGGTAAGTCATGCTGTTTCGCCGCGGCGCTTTTTCATGATGCTGGTTGCGGCCTTTGCAGTGCTCGGCTTGTTGCTGGCCGCGCTCGGCATCTATGGCGTCATTTCGTACTCCGTCACGCGGAAGACGCAGGAGATCGGCATCCGCATGGCGCTGGGAGCCACTCGCGGAAAGGTGCAGGCAGAGGTCATTTCGCAGACCCTGCGCCTGGTGGCAACCGGCATTGTCGTGGGTGTAGTCGCATCGTCGGGAGTTGCCGCGCTGATTGCGTCGCTTCTTTTTGGCACACGGCCCGCTGACCCGGCGACCTTCGTCGGGGTGGTGACCCTCTTGGCGGCAGTGGCGTTGTTGGCTGGATATCTGCCCGCCCGGCGAGCGTCTCGGATCAACCCGATGGTGGCGCTTAGAAATAACTAAGTCTCCGCGCGTAGGTCTACTTTGTTTTGGAAGGGCGCGGGTTCAGCCGCGCCACCAAACACGCGAACGAGATTCTGGTCTTTACAAATTGCCAAATAGCGCATCCAGAGTCGCACGGAGTGTCAGGGCACGACTTCAGTCGTGCCGCAAGTGCCCCAAAACAGTTGAAGGCTTTAGCCCCTGCGGCGCACTCCTCTCGGCTTGGATCAAACTCCGCAACTTTTCCCGCAGCCTCGAACTGCCCGCGGATCGCAGTTCTGCCGTCGCCAGTCGACTATTGCGCCAGCGGCAGCCGGATAGTTGCGCAAGCGCCCGGTTCGTCCACGCGGTTGGCGAGCCGGACCTCGCCGCCGTGGGCGCGCGCGATCTGTTGAGCCAGGGCAAGCCCCACGCCGCTGCCGGTTGGCTTGGTGGTATAGAAAGGCACAAAGAGATTGTCTGCGTTCGCAATGCCCAAGCCGCGATCTTCAATCTCGATAAACAGGTTCGAGCCTTCAACTCGCCAGGTCGCAGACACCGCCGTCGACTGATTGGCCAGCGAGGCGTCCCCTGCATTCGCCAGGATATTGATCAGCATCTGCTCTAGCTGGTCGGGGTCAGCATGCAGCACGACAGGGGGCCCCGGATCGAGTTGAACGGCAAGCCGCTGCTCAAGCAGGACAACCCGCTCCACCAGTTGAGCAAGCGAAACGGACCTGAACTGCGGCTGCGGCAGCTGGGCAAGCTGCCGGTAAGATTGCACAAAGCGATGAAGGGCGTCGGCGCGGCTTTCAACCACGCCCAGGCCGCGGCGAAAATCACGCAGCGCGCTTTCCTCGCCACTCATTGAGCCCATTTGCGCAAGCAGGCTACCGGCGATCGACTTAATCGGAGCAAGCGAGTTGGAGAGTTCGTGGCCCAACACGCGGATGAGCCGCTTCCATGCGGGCGGCCCTCCTGGCGAAACACTGCCTTGCGCAGCAGCCAGCGGGTCGGCTTGGACCCAAGCGTGTGGATGGTCTGGTCATTCGCCGCGAGCAATTCCCCGAGTCCAATTTCTTGCGCGGTTCTTCCATAGCTGCGCGCGTGATGCAGGCCAAGCAACTGCAATCCTGCGTTGTTCGCCAGCTGCAACTGGTCGTTGCGGTCAAAGGCAAAAAGCGGCGCGCTCATCACTTCTAGAATTCGCGCCAGCAGCGCCGTGGCTTCAAGCGACCGAACCCGCTGCTTTTGCAACAGATCCGCAAGCGCGTTAATTTCCGACGCCAATTCGCCCAGTGCGTCGGGCAGCCCAGCACCGCGCGCGCGAAATGAGAAGTCGCCCTCCCGCAAGGACGACACCACGTTTGAGAGCGTTTGCAGAGGCCGAATCATGCCTTCAATAAGCGCCGCAGATACCAGGACGAGGTACACAAGCAGGCAGCCAACCACCAACAGCGCCGTGGAGAGCGCCACAGACTGCCGGTAGAAAAGGTAGGCCATAATCGAGAATTCCGGCAGAGACAGCAGCAGGCAATAGAGCCACGCCCGGCGAACAGCCGAGCGCTTGCGGCTTACCTTTCTTTCATAGGCCATATTTTTCGATGCGGCGATAAAGCGCGGCGCGGCTCAGTCCGAGCGACTCGGCGGCCTGGGAGATGTTGCCCTCGCAGCGGCGAAGAACCTTGCGGATAAGCAGAGCCTCCACTTCGTCGATGCTCATGTTGTCGAACGACTGGATTGAAGTGCGCGTGGCGGCAATGGCCAGGTTGGCCGGCTCAATCTCTTCGCCGCGGCAAAGCAAAACGGCGCGCTCTACCGTGTGCTCAAGCTCGCGCACATTGCCGGGCCAAGCATACTGCATCATTTGCTGCATCGCCGCAGGGGAAAAGTTGCTCACCTGCTTGCGATAGCGGGCCCGGCTGTGACTCAAAAAATGTTGCGCCAGCAAAGGAATATCTTCGTGCCTGTCGCGCAGCGCGGGCAGGTGAATTTCAACGGTGTTGATGCGGAACAGCAGGTCTTCGCGGAAGTTGCCGGCCTTGGCCTCATCGTGAAGCTGCGCATTGGTGGCAGAAAGTATCCTGACGTCAACACGCCGGGTCTGTGACGATCCCACGCGCTCCAGTTCGCCGGTCTCTAATACACGCAACAATTTGGCCTGCTGCCGTAGAGGGACGTTGGCGATCTCATCGAGAAACAGCGTACCTCCGTTGGCCAGTTCGAACCGGCCGATGCGGTCGGCGCGCGCGTCGGTAAAGGCGCCTTTGACGTGGCCAAAGATTTCGCTCTCGAATGTGCCTTCGGGCAGCCCGCCGGCATTAACGGCCACCAGCGCCATGCGAGAGCGGGGCGAAGCAGCGTGAAGCAATTTGGCAACTATTTCTTTTCCTGTTCCGTGTTCGCCGGTGATCAGCACGTTGGCGTCGGAAGGGCCAACCTGTGCAATCAACTCGAGTACCGGCTGCATGGCTGGCGCTGAGGCTACAAACTCCGGCATGCCCTCGGCGCGAAGCAGGCGGTTCTCAAGCTCCAGTTGTCGCGCGCGTCGCAACGCCTGGTGCAGCTCGGCGTGCACGCGAATCAGCGATATCAAGCGTTCGTTCTCCCACGGCTTCTGGATAAAGTCGCGGGCTCCGTGTTTGATCGACTCGACAGCCAGTTCGATGTTGCCCCAGGCAGTCATCACGATCACCGGCAGCCGCGAGTCGTATTCCCGGATGCGAGCCAGCAGATCCAGGCCTTCCTGCCCAGAGGTCGTGTCGCGCGTATAGTTCAGGTCGATCAGCGCTACATCGTAGTCGCTCTGCCCCAGCGCTTCCAGCATCAGTTGGGGCGAACGCACGCAGTCAACAGCGATTCCCTGTGGCCTCAGCAAAAGCTCGACCGCTTCCAGGATGTGAGGCTGATCGTCGGCAACGAGCACCTTGATCGGTTCTGTCTTACTGTTGATGGCTTGCCTCCTGGGCGCCGGCTTTCGCTCCGGTGATCGAAACGGCGCGAGCTAAGAAAACCGGGGCGGTCGCGCGCCGGCTGCCGGTGCCGCAGCTTTCACCGGGGAATCCATCGGCTCCAAGCTTCGGCACAGCGGCTCGTTGCAATACGGGCTGTTCTAAAACGATCATGATTCCTTCCAGCAATTCTACGGCGCATGCGTCACGACGCCCAATTTCGCGTCGTCGATGGAAACTCCTGTCCGCTCCAGCGTTTCGCCCACGGCGCGGTCAATATCTACCTTGGCCTTCTCGTACGCTGTTTGAGCGGCGTCCAAAGCGGCCTCGGCCACTGAGAATGCATTCTCCGCGCTCAGCGTATCGGCGCTCGATTTTGCACCAAGCAACTGTTCCTGCTTGGTGATTTCGAATGTCTTCTGCGCCAGATCGCGCGCCTTCTGGGCTGCTTTAACGTTGGCCTGCCTCTGTTCAAGAGCAAACTTCGAGTTGCGAACGTCGAAGAGAATGGTTTTCTGCTGCTGCTCAGAAGATATCTGGCTCTGGCGGTATTGCAAGACCGCACGGAATTGGTCGGCCTTGGCCTGGCGATTGCGCAGAGGGATGGAAAGCGTCATCCCAACCTGGTATTCCGGGGATGAGTAGTTGAACGTGTTCGCGAACATGCTGGGGAAGCCGGTGGGCAAATCGGTAGAGCATTGATCCCCGGGGAGATCGCAGTAGGGGTTCTTGGGTCCGGCAGTTCCTGCGCCGGCATAGAGACCATACAGGTCGAGTCTCGGCAGAAGTTCGCTATTGATGTCCTTTAGAGCTTGCTTTTGCACTTCCGCCTGCATCTTGTAGATGGCAACCTCGGGCCGCATCTTCTCGGCCTCCGCAATCAGGTCACCGATGGCTTTGTCAGCGTTGGGGTCTGGCTCTCCCAGTAGGTCGAGCGGAATCACTGGCATCTCGTCAATCGTGGGATCGTCGACCTTGGTAAGCGCGTTCTTCATCAGCAGTTCATTCAGTCGAAGGCTGGCACGCGCCACCGTGAGATTGCCTTCGGCGGTAGCCACGGCAGATTGATCCGTCATAACCTGTAGCGCAGGAATGGCCTGGAGTTCAAGCTGCTTCTGATCGTCAGAGAGATTCTTGTTGGTGAAGCCGAGAGAGCGCTCACTGATTTGCTCGGCCTGGTACGCATTCACCAGGTCCCAATAGATGTTCGCCACCTGCGTCACGGTGGCGATGACCTGGGCTTTGAATGCGAGGTCGGTGATCTGGGAGTTGCGCTTCGCAATGCGAATGTAGCGCTCGTTGGTGGCAACCCCAAAGCCGGCCAGAATAGGCTGCTGGACTATCGCCTGAAATTGAGAATAGAGCTCCGGATTGATGCCGTTGTAAGGAGTGTTGCTTGCGACACGCTGGCCGAGATAGTTGATCTGGACGCCCGTGCCGATGGGGAACGACTGGGTGTAGCTCGAAAGCACCTCAATCGTATTGGTCTTCAGAACCGGCACGCCTGTCTGGAACTGGTTGGGCTCCTGGATGACGGTGTGATCGACGTAGCCTTTGAAGGTGAGAAAGGGATCGAATGACGAGACGGCGGTACCGGCGCCGAGGGTCGAGGTGACGATGCCGCCGTTACCGGCGGAGTATCCAGCACTGGACGAGCCACCTCCGCCGCCGGAAGAGGCGAAGCCGCCCTGGGTGGATTGAACGACAGCGGTATTGACGCCGTTGGCCGGGCTGCCCGCCTTGGTGCGCAGAATGTCCGTTTGAGCGATGGGGAAGTTATAGCGGAAGTAGGCCAGATCGAGGTTGTTCTCAATGGCAACTGCGATCGCGTCATGCAGTGAAAGGTAGATCTTTCCGTCGCGGATTAGGTTCTGCAGGCGCGGTGAGTTGTTGAGGTTCAGCTCCGGCGCGGTACTGGGTCTATAGGGCGCAAACGGTTTGCGCGAGCGGGGCATGGGCACTTCAAACGATTGTGGCAAAGCAAACGACTGCTGCTGGACCTGTTTCATCTCTTGAGCCAACGAAGCAGGCGCTGCGGCGGTGTTCTGCGTTGCGGGCGAAGGGCTATCCGGCACTGATTGCGGGGGCGGGGCCGTCTGCTGTGCAGCCGCCGGAACCGTAACCAACGCAAGGTTTACCTGCATCAACAGAATGGCCACTGCGGCCTGAATCAACCTGATCGAACTTGTCTTGAATGGATTCACTTGGAGCCAACCTCCGTTGCATTTGCCGGTAGTAATTCGTCCCTTGTCATCCATCCATCGCGCAGTTCGAGAATGCGCTTGCCGTAGCGGGCGTTCTCCTCGGAGTGCGTTACCTGGACGATCGTCGTTCCCTGGCGGTTGAGTTCGCAAAAGAGATCCATGATTTCGCGTGCCTGGGTTGAGTGCAGGTTGCCGGTTGGCTCATCGGCCAACAACAATGATGGCGCATGCACCACAGCCCGCGCGATACCAACAAGTTGCTGCTGTCCGCCCGATAGCTGCGAAGGAAACAGGTCCTTCTTGGCCACAATCTGAAAGCGGTCCAGAATGTCGGCAACCATGCCCTGCCGTTCCTTGGCAGGGAGGTTCTTGTATGAGAGAGGCAAGTCGATATTTTCGGCAACGGTTAGATCGTCGAGCAGGTGATAGCTCTGGAAGACCATGCCGATGCGCTCGCGCGCCAAATCGCCGCGCTGCTTGCGGTTCAGCTTCTGCACCGGCGTTTCTCCAAACCAGTACTCGCCTTCCCACCCGTCGTCCAGCAGCGCAAGGACGTTCAGCAG
>Ga0209697_10010435_pt1 | contig 10055 bp, 9 predicted proteins | sample AliMusrvi5mmetaG_FD_184115 | JGI IMG/M metagenome (GOLD analysis project Ga0209697, IMG submission 184115) | Freshwater lake bacterial and archeal communities from Alinen Mustajarvi, Finland, to study Microbial Dark Matter (Phase II) - Alinen... | ecosystem: Environmental > Aquatic > Freshwater... | reverse complement strand
TAGAAACGAAATAACTTGGTCATACGGCGCGGGAGGTAGTCCTGTTAATTTTTACCCAAGGAAACATGATTCTATATTTTTCTATGCAAAAGGGAAAAATAATTTATTTTGTACAAATTCCCCAGTAATGCATGTTCCTTATGATGAATCGACACTTCAAACCCACTACCGCAACGTTGATGAAAAAGGAAGGCGTTACAGAATGCAGAAAGTAAACGGACGTGAATATCTAACCTATGCTGACGAAGGAAAGTTGGTGACTGATGTCTGGACTGATATCGGCGCGCAGAATGCAACCTCCCCCATCTCCAAAGAAAGTACCGGGTACCCGACACAAAAACCAGAAAAATTATTGGAACGAATTATTTTTGCGACCTCCAATGAGGGCGACCTTGTCGCCGACTTCTTCTGTGGCTCCGGCACCACTCTTGCTGTTGCTGAAAAACTTGGTCGCAAATGGATCGGCACGGATATTGGAAAATTTGCTATACACACTAGCCGCAAACGCATGATCGGCGTACAGCGCACGCTCAAGGTGGAAGAAAAAGACTATCGCGCGTTTGAGATCCTCAACCTCGGCAAATATGAGCGCCAACACTATGCGGGAGTCAATCTGAACCTGCGAGAAGAGGAACAGCAGCGGCAACTAGCGGAGCGCGAGAAGAATTTCACCCAGCTCATTATTTCCGCATACAAAGCCGAAGTGGTGGACGGTTGGCGCACTTGCGTTGCCAAGAAGAATTCTCGCCTTGTTTCCATCGGGCCGATCAACCTGCCAGTGTCGCGATTGTTTGTGGAGGAAGTAATCGCCGAGTGCGTCGAAAAGAAAGTAACGCGCGTTGATATTCTTGCGTTTGAGTTTGAAATGGGATTGTTTCCGCATATTCAAGAAGAAGCGAAGCAAAAGGGAATTGATCTATCGCTCAAATATATCCCGCGCGAGGTGTTTGATAAGCGTGCGATTGAAAAGAATCAGGTGGTCTTCCACGATGTCTCATATATTGAAGTGAAGCCGATCGTGAAGAAAAATACCATTGCAATCGAACTGACCGATTTCTCCGTATTCTATAACCAAGATTCTATCAAGGAGGTGGAGGAAAATTTGAAAGCCGGCGGCACCAAGATAATTGTGGAGCAAGGTGTCATCATTAAGATCGCCAAAGACAAGAGTGGTATACTGACCCGCGAAACACTGACCAAGAAATGGACTGACTGGATCGACTACTGGGCGGTGGACTTCGATTTCGAAAGTAAGAAAGAGATCATTCATGTAAAAAACGAGGAAACCGGCGAATACGAAGATCGCTGGACCGGTGACTACATCTTCGAGAACGAGTGGCAGGACTTCCGCACCAAGAAGAAGCGCGATCTCTTACTTACTACTCCGCCGACTGACGTAACTTCCGGCAAACGCAAAATCGCCGTCAAGGTGGTGGATATTTTTGGTAACGACACGATGAAGGTGGTGGAGATAACTATATAACCATGTCTGAATTTCGCATATCAAAACAGACGGAGGCAGAAAAAGACCAATATTTGTTGGAGTGTTTCCATGATGCTGGATTCATAAATGAGCTATTAAAATCAACATCATCCATTATTTCGGGAAGAAAGGGCGCGGGAAAAACGGCTCTAGCGAGATTTCTCGAAAATAAGCCTTTAGATTACGGATTAGATTATGTCTGTCGTCTTTCCGTAAGGAACCTTGATGTGAGCGCGGATACTGAACGTCACGAGCGAGTGAATTCAATTTTATTTTTTATATTAATCCAGTCGATTCAAAAATTGTTAGAAAAAGAACAATTGTCGAGTGAGTCAAAAAAGTTCTGGGGTGATTTTCTGATTCAAAACAATCTTCAAGCTGTGTCGGATTACGAGACTTTTATTGAGTCGAAGCGCACGCATACATCGGGGTTTTCAATAAAGGCAAAAATAGCAGCTTGGTTAATGGGTTCCGAAGGTTCCGTTAATGGAGGGGAGTCCCAAGAGTCAACAAGGACGGTAATATCAAACACGCCCGCCGCATTGGTTAGTGCGCTCATCCAGAGCTTGCCTGAAAATAAAAAATTCGTATTCTTTATTGACGATATTAGTGATTATCTTGATAGCTCTGATGACGATCAATTGTCTGATGACGTAAATGCGATAAAGGATGTTTTGCTGAACTTGGAAACATATAATATGCAGTTTTTGGAGGCAAACAAGAATATGCGTTTTGTATCATTGATTCGCAACGATCTGTTCGATTTTATGGTTGGGTCAAATGTAAACAAGTTGCGTACCGACGCCCTCGAATTGGAATGGAACGAAAAAAGCTTTGCTAGTTTGATTATCCGAAGATTACCATTTTTTGCTGAAAATCTCGAAGATCATCTGAGGAATCCTTTGGAAGCGATCCGTTCCCAATTCCCGGACGAAGTCTTTTCTGGCATTATCGAGAAATTCGATACTAAACATTACGCGCTCAATTTTTATTCATACATGGTAGCGATTTCCTTTAATCGCCCGAGGGATTTTTTGAAATTCTGCTATGCAATGCGAGATAGACTCAGCGACAAACATCCGGCGACCGCTGAGAATATAGACTCAGCTGAAGGTGAGTATTCTGATTATTTTAATAAGGAATTGAGAGACGAACTCTTCATTGCGAGCAGGATGCTGAAGCATGAGCTTGATCAAGAGGAATTAAATAGATTGATCGATCTCTTGAGTCAAGAAAATGGGTTCAGTTCTGGACAGTTACGAAGTGAATTTGCGAAATATTTGGGCGTCAGAACAGGTGTTGGACATAAGAAAATCGAAGCTTTCATCCTTGAATTGTGGCGATATGGTGTGATTGGGGTTCGAGAAGAACGTCCGTCCCTCATCCACTTCAAGTATATGTCGGGGTTTGTGTTGACAATTGACAAGATAAAGCACTCTGTCTTTTGTCTGCATCGCGGATTGTGGTGGTTTTCCAGAAAGCGACAATCAAAAAAAATGGTAAAAGATTATTCGCAGACGCCACCCAACACACCATAAAAGCAAAAAGTCCCTTGCGGGACCTCGTGCCGATCGGGGACACCCCAATCCATATCTCATATATATCACAGATACCGCCACCAAGCAAAGTTTTCCACAACAGCAACAATATAAATAATAAACAAACCTATGGCACTCCACCCCAATTTCCCCAAATCACCGCACGAGGTTCTTGATCCGGCTATTCGCTGGTTTCCGGCTGACGAGACCTTGCGCGAACAAGGTTACGAAAAGCTGCTGCCTCCGCTCGTTGCAGAATTACGCAAGAAAGTAAAGGCATGGCGCGACGCCGGATATGAGGGTGCGAGCAGTACCAGTAAAGCGCTGCTGCGCTGGTGGTTCCTCACTGATCATCCGACCGGGAACTCCGACGGCACTACGTTCCTGTTTCAATACTATTTCTCCCAACGCGAAGCATTGGAAACGATCGTGTGGCTCTATGAGGTCGCCAAAGCCCGCGATAAATACGATCTGATCCGCTACGATACGTCCGGCGCAGTGTCGCCCGGCATGTTCTCAGAAACATGGACGCGGTATGTGATCAAGATGGCGACCGGCGCAGGCAAGACGAAGGTGTTGAGTCTGGTGCTTGCGTGGAGTTACTTCCACAAGCTCTATGAGGAGAACTCGGAACTCGCCCGCAACTTCCTTGTCATCGCTCCGAACATTATCGTTCTTGATCGCATCCGTACCGACTTTGACGGTCTAAAGATATTCTTTCAGGATCCAGTGTTGCCGGATGATGGGTATGACGGCCGTGACTGGCGCAGCGACTTCCAGCTTACGCTCCATATTCAAGACGATATCGGAGTGGTGCGGCAGACCGGCAACATATTCCTCACCAACATCCATCGCGTATATCAAGGCACCGAGGATGTGGCGAGTTTTGCCGATGAGGACACCACCGACTATTTCCTTGGAAAGAAGCCGACCGGAGCGACCAATGAGTCGAAGCTTGATCTGGGTGATATTGTCCGAAATATAGATGAGCTGGTGGTGCTGAACGACGAGGCGCACCACATCCACGACTCGCGCCTCGCATGGTTTAAGACCATTGAGGACATACACAATCGGTTGTTGTTGAAGGGAGGGAAGCTTGCACTGCAAGTGGATGTAACGGCAACCCCTCGACGCGAGAATGGCTCCATATTCGTGCAGACGGTTTCAGACTATCCGCTCGTCGAGGCAATCTATCAAAATGTCGTGAAGCATCCAGTATTGCCTGATTCAGCAAGTCGAGCCAAGCTACAGGAACATCAGAGTGCCCACTACACCGAGCGATACAAAGACTACTTGCACCTCGGTTACTTGGAATGGAAGCAGGTCTACGACGCGCACCTTAAGCTAGACAAGAAAGCGGTGTTGTTTATTATGACCGACGATACTCAGAACTGCGACGACGTTGCAGAGTACATGGCAACCACCTACCCGGAACTGAAAGGCGCGGTACTTACAATTCACACCAATAAAAGCGGCGAGGTCTCCGAGAGTGTGAGCGGCAAGAATGAGGAAGAGCTGAAGAAACTCCGCGAAGAATCAAACAAGATTGACCGGCTCGATAGTCCGTATAAAGTTATCGTGTCGGTGCTTATGCTCAAAGAGGGCTGGGATGTTCGTAATGTGACGACCATTGTAGGGCTTCGTGCATACAGCTCCAAGAGTAATATTCTGCCGGAACAAACACTCGGGCGCGGTCTTCGACGCATGTATCGTCGTGATCCCGATCTTGCGGAGCAGGTGAGCGTCGTCGGCACGGACGCATTCATGGATTTCGTGGAGTCCATCAAGAGCGAGGGCGTTGATTTGGAACATCGGAAGATGGGCGAAGGAAGCGAGCCGAAAGCACCGATCATTGTGGAAGTGGACCGCGAGAATACCAAGAAAGATCTGGAGAAGCTGGATATTGAGATCCCCATATTGACGGCTCGCGTGTATCGCGAATACAAGAACCTGTCGGAACTGAATCCTGCGGGGTTTGAGGCGCACCGATTGCCGGTCAAAGAATTTTCGGAGGCGGAAAAGCGCGAGATTGTCTTCCGTGACATCGCTTCTGGTGATGTAACCCATAAGACCGAACTTGATTCCAACTTCATCCCCGACTATCACAGTGTTATCGGCTATTTCGCCAATGCCATTAAGAAAGAATTGCGATTGGTGGGTGGGTACGACGTACTGTACGAAAAGGTAAAAGACTTCATTCAGCACTATCTCTTTGCGCAGCCGGTCGATCTTGAGGATTTGAACTCACTCCGTAATCTTTCGGAGCTTGAAGCTTCGCGCACCGTTCTTGAGACATTCAAGAAGCAGATCAACGCGCTTACGGTTCGGGATAAGGGGGAAGCGGAGATACAAAACTACATCAAGGTAAGTCAGAGTCGTCCGTTCGTGGTGAAAGACCAGGGGTATGTAGTGCCGCGCAAGAGCGTTTTCAACCGAGTGGTGGGTGACAATCATTTCGAGCTTCAGTTTGCGGACTTCTTGGAGAGCTGTGAAGATGTTGTTTCCTACGCCAAAAACTACTTTGCCGTGAACTTCCGTCTTGATTACCAAAACGCGTCTGGCGATATATCAAACTATTACCCGGACTTCTTGGTGAAGGTATCGCCGACCGAAGTGTATGTGGTGGAACTAAAGGGAAGGGAGGATCTCGACGATATTGAGAAGATAAAGCGCCTACGACAGTGGTGTGACGATGTGAATACAAACCAGAAGAAGGTGGCTTATAATGCGCTGTATATAAAGCAGGAGGTGTGGGAGGGGTTGGAGCATAAGCCGCGCAGTTTTGAGGAAGTTGTCAGGGTGTTTGTTTGGTAGTTGTACAGTCTTTTTCTCACCTTGTATATGAACATCGCCCCGCAAGAAATCAGGAAAAGCATACTCCAAAGTCTTCATGAAAGAAGAAGTGACGACTTTGTGGAACCAGAAAAAATGCTTGAAGTAATTGGCGCCACGGAAGAGAGTCTTGATACGGAAATAAGGTACTTGGAGGAAAGAGGCTTGTTAACGGTTATGGGCGAATATTTAGGGAAAAGATTTCTGAATTTCGCAGGAGTTAAATTAAGTGCTCGTGGCGTAGATGAGGTAGAACGAGGTTACCCACACGTAATGCCGAATACAAGACACGAACATATTGCAGTTAAAATGACCGAAACTGCCCGGAATAATTTTTTTATAAACTCACGAATCAATGGACAGTTAAATCTTGCTGGGCATGGTAATAGGTTTATAGGAACAGATATTCACACCGCCTCTAAAGAAGAGAGAATATCTGCTTTGAAGCAAGATAAAAAAGAAATTTGGTATAAAGAATGGTGGATGGTCTACCTGGTCTATCCTTTGTTTGTTCTTGTGGCTGGGACCCTCTTCCTTTATTTTGTATTTGGAATCGGCGATTCCAGTCCCTCCGAGAAGGTTATTGGGTCAATAGTTACTAAAAATCAAAGTGGGGGAACAAATGTGGTCGTTAACGATCCTGTATCACTGCGTACAGAAGAAGACTTTTCCGCCTCCAATCTGAGAAATAACTTTATATCAAGCTCAAGTCCACAAAACGAAACGTTACGAATTGTATTAAAACACTACCCCGTACTCGGTTCTGTAAATATTTGGTGGGGCGCCATGTCCCTTACTCCTGCGGATTTTAGGGTAATCGGAAAGAGGATTGAAGTAGATTTTCTGAAGGAACAAGCAGCGGCTATTCGATCTATAAAGCAAGGTTCAAACAATGAATCGGAATTGAGTTTTGTGGTGACTTATATTCCAGATAATTCAAAGGACTAGTTTAAAATCTGATAAAATAACATGCCCAACAAACCCACCGCCATCCTCCTAACCCTCATCTGCCTCGCCACTCTACTCTGGTTCTTCCACGAGCCCAACACCGGCTGCAATGTCGCCTATCTCAAGCTTCATGGCGACGTTGTAACCTATATCCCCGTAACAGACAGCACCACCACCTCAAGCAACCCAGTAGACGAGACTGCTTCTGAAGATATAACCAAACAGATACGAGATGCTAATAGGGACAGTCACATTAAAGCGATTGTGTTGGAAATAGACAGCCCGGGTGGATCTCCTGTTGGTGGTGAAGAGATGGAGCTGGCCTTGAAACGCTCTCAGAAGTCCACGGTAGCCCTGATACGCAGCCAAGGTGATTCTGCTGCATATGAAGTGGCAACCGGAGCTAACGTGATATTTGCTTCTGCTGAATCCGAAGTAGGAGACATCGGCATCACACAATCTTACATCGACAACACAAAGAAAGACAATCAAGACGGCCTCACATTCCACCAGCTCTCCATAGGCAAATATAAAGACATGCTAGACCCAGATAAACCCCTTACTCCAGCCGAGAAGGATCTAATTATGTCGCAGCTCCAAGTTGGCTATGACCGCTTCGTAGAAATGGTTGCAGATGGTCGCCATATGAGTACCACCACCGCATTGAAGCTCGCCGATGGTTCTGAAGTCATAGGTCAAACTGCGCTCGCGGAGGGGTTGATTGATAAGATTGGCAACGTGGATGATGTGCGTGATTACCTGACGCAGAAGCTCAAGACTCCGGCGGTTATATGCAGCATTGATCAGTAAAACAAAACACAAAGCAACACCGCCACCTCGCCCCTTGATCCTCGCTACGCATCTTCTCAAACAACTCGAATTAAACAGTGTGCGGCATTGAGTCTGGTGCTATTTCCAGTCACACGCATCGCAGCTCCAAACTTCAAACATCTACAATTAAGACGCACGCATATAGAAACACATGGATCTTGGGGGCTGGGGGGCTCTGTTTCTTCTGCTCCGTCTAAAACAAAAAAACGACCAGTCATACAGCAAAGAACGAAGCGTAGAAACAGCTATTTCTACTCAATGCCGCCAACTGCTGAGATTCTCGTTGTAGGAAATCATGCAACTAGAAACAAGACGCAACCTGAGCGATCCTGTGAGGTCTGGCGGGGTTTTAATGGCTGTTTTCGTGATTTATTTGTTGAAGGTTTTAATGATGCGAGACTCTGTGTATAGAGTCTTAAGTGATGCAGCTCAGTTACAGGTGACTAAGCTCAACAGTTCCATGTAACTCACAAGTTAGGGGTCGTGCAGCTGGGAATTAGGCACACATAACCTGATCCAAGCCATACATACTAAACACATCCCGCCATTGTAGTATTGTGGATTCGATTGTGTTCCATTCCAGTCCGAGTAGGGGGATTTTCAAAAGCATCTTCCCGCAAAAAACACCGGCTCTTTGCCGGTGTTTTTTGTTTTCATATCCGCGTGCTCCATTATCCCCGCAGTCCCTGCAACCAAGCCTTCGCTCGCGCCGCACCTCTCCTGACCAAACTCTTATGTTTCGATTTATACGCCGCCGCCTCCCGTGCCAATTCCGCCGCCGCGATGTCGATCGCCTCGTACGCTGTATGCCCGCCGGCTTCCGTGTAGAGCGTGGTGCCGTTAATGATGAGGGTAAATGTAGCCGTAAACTTTTTGTCCGCAATGCCCGCATCGTATTTCAAATCCGCATCCAGCGTATACGCCGCATTTGCGTGCATAAACTTCTCCACGTGCACCAACTTCTTTTCCAGATACGCCCGAATATCCGCCGTTATCTCAACCCCTATACCACTGAAATTATAGTTCATAAAATGATGAGATTAGCGCCCGTGACTAATACCTACAGTATACTCCACCCGGCACTATCATCTCCGCATCTCTTTCAAATACCGCACAATATCCGCCGATTCATACATCTCCACCCCGCGCTCCGTGTCCCGAAAGTACGGCACCTGCGCCTTCCCGCCGCGCATAATCAACTCGCTCCGCACCACCGAATCCCCAATATCCAACACCACATCAAACTCCACCCCCAACTTCCTGCCCGCCTCCACCACCACCTCACAAAACGGACAATGTTCCCGGACATACAGTACCAACATCCCCCCATTCTACCACTCTCCCCATCATTTCCACTGGCATTCCCACGAACCCCATTTTGGTTTATACTAGAAATGAGCAGGGAAGCGGCATCCAGTCGCAACCCCGCCACGCAGTCACACACATTCCGCGGTAGCTCAATGGTAGAGCAGCTCCCTGTTAAGGAGTTGGTTGTAGGTTCGAGTCCTACCCGCGGAGCAGATGGTTGCACCATATTACAAAAAAGACAACTTCACTCTATATAATGCCAACAGCATAGCCTTTTTAGACTCTCTTCCAGAAAATTCAGTGGATATGATCTTTGCGGATCCCCCCTACCTCCTCTCCAATGGCGGCTTTACGGTGCACGCCGGAAAGATGGTGAGTGTAGATAAGGGCGAATGGGATAAAAGTAATGGACTGAAAAAAGATTTTGAATTTCATCTTCAGTGGATACAAGCCGCAAGGCGTGTGTTAAAGCCACAAGGAACGATTTGGATCAGTGGAACCTATCATTCAATCTATCAATGCGGTTTTGCGCTTCAGGTTGCAGGATTTCATGTATTAAATGATGTGGCGTGGTTTAAACCAAACGCCTCCCCCAACTTGAGTTGTCGTTTTTTACGGCAAGTCACGAGACGCTTGTCTGGGCAAGAAAGGATAAGAAGGCGAAACATATATTCAATTATGATTTAATGAAAAATGGCGCTTGGCCAGAAGACGCATTAAAGAAACCAGGACTTCAGATGCGCTCAGTCTGGTCAATGGGTACACCAAAACCACAAGAAAAAACTTTTGGTAAACATCCAACACAAAAACCCTTTGATCTACTTAGAAGGATAGTTCTTTCGAGCACAAATGAGGGTGATGTTATTTTAGATCCATTTACTGGCAGTTCCACAACAGGATTGGCAGCGTATTTTTACAAACGAACATTTATTGGTATTGACCTAGAAAAAAAATACTTAGACCTCTCGATTAAGAGGTTTGAAGAGCTCCAAAAGCATTTAGAAATTAAAAAGGCTAAAAAGAAATAATATGCAAATTGTTATACCATCCCTAACAAACCCTTCCACATTGTTCCAATATCCAATCATAGCCCAGTAGCCGCTTCATTCCCTCAA
>Ga0209697_10010433_pt1 | contig 10056 bp, 12 predicted proteins | sample AliMusrvi5mmetaG_FD_184115 | JGI IMG/M metagenome (GOLD analysis project Ga0209697, IMG submission 184115) | Freshwater lake bacterial and archeal communities from Alinen Mustajarvi, Finland, to study Microbial Dark Matter (Phase II) - Alinen... | ecosystem: Environmental > Aquatic > Freshwater... | reverse complement strand
TTCATAGCCGTTGTCGTTGCGATAAAAAATGGCGAACGTTCCCTGTTTACGCCTCTTAATAAAGTGCAGCTTGCATATCTCAATGCATTGGAAGTTAACCCTGACATATTTACTAAAATGGATTTAACTCCAGATGGCATCAGTTCCGGATAGTTTTGGACCGTTTTGCAGCCGGTCGGAAAATGTCATTTTGGACTCAACGTTTAGTGCGAAATATAGGTTACAGGCATGTTGTGGTTATGTAATTATTGTGTAGAAAATTGTCGAGTCGAAAAACGTTACACAATATTAACATGGTGCAAACACGTCCGACATAATTTTCGTATATGATCCTGACCAGTGAAGACCTTCCGGCTCTTATTAATCGGAGACGGAACAATAAACCCATGCAATTAACAGAATGAGAAAGGAATCGGTCATGAACAAAAACAAATGTCTTACAAAACAATTTGTAACCTCGGAAGCTTCAGGTTGTCTGGTTGAAACACCGAAATGCAATTTCGCCCATAAATTCGGTTTCAGCTTTGTATGCCGCCACCCTGATCACTCGAAATTTCACGCTCATACCGTCAGCGCGTTGACGAACGGCGATGCCCGCGAGCTGTACGACACGTTGAGACGCAAACGGCGCGACGAATTCACGGCGAACCTGGATGAAACCAGCAAAAAATATTTCTGCCATCAAACGGACTTCTTCGGCCGGCCTCTGGATAGCATGGATCTGAATGAACGTCAGCAGGCACGTTACAACGAACAACCGTAACAGACATAAATAGCGGTTATCGATCCATCCGAGGAGAACATTACATGAAAATCGCTACAAAGTTGATACTGGGATTTGGGGCCTCTCTTTTTTTTCTGCTGCTTCTGGGCGGGGTAGAAATGTATTGGATAAACGATATCGCCGCCAAGAGCGACAAGGCCATCGAAGTGGACTCGAAGGTCGTGGAAAACGCACAGCGCTTACAAACCTCTATCAACATGATGCGCCGCTATGAGAAGGATGCCTTCATAAATATCGCCGAGCCGGTCAAGGTCGAAGAATACGTGAAAAAATGGGGTGAGGCCCGCGAACAGGCGAAGAAGCGCCTGGACGTTCTGAACAGGCTGGAGGATGAACCGAAGGAAAAAGCGATACTGGCCGGTATCGGCAGGTCGTTCGAAGGGTACGAGACCGGTTTCAAAATGGTTGTTGAGCAGATAAAGAACGGTAAAATACCTACAACTCAGGATGCCAACAAAGCCATTGGTGATTACAAAGAGGCCATCCATCAGACCGAAAAGCAGATCACGGAGTATGCCGCCATCAATGACGAGACGATGGGCACGGTAAAAAAAGGATTGGATGCGGATGAACAGCGCGCCATGATTCTTTCGGCAGCAATTGAAACCTGTTCCTTCATTGTTGTCCTGCTCATAATGACGCTGCTGGTCCGATCCATCAAGAGGCCGCTAACCCAGATCGAACTACTTGTCAACGACATCGCGCAGGGGGAGGGGGACCTGACCAGGCGGCTTGCCTACGACGGCAGAGATGAGCTGGGCGCCATCTGTATCGGCTTCAACGTCTTCATCGAGAAGCTGCGCGGCATCATTTATCAGGTCGCCCAGTCTGCCGTGCAGGTGGCCTCGGCTTCAAACCAGCTTCGTTCCTCCGCCGAGCAGATTGCCGCCGGTGCTGAAGAGGTCGCTTCCCAGACCGGTAGCGTGGCCACCGCCAGCGAGGAGATGTCGTCTACCTCGGGCAGTATCGCCCAAAGCTGTCTTTTGGCCGCCGATACTTCCAATCGGGCCAGCGAGACGGCGCGTTCCGGAGCATCGGTAGTGCAGGAGACCATCCATGGCATGGAGCGAATCACTTCCCGGGTGCGGGATGCCGCCAAAACCGTCGAAGAGCTGGGGGCCCGCTCGGACCAGATCGGCCAGATCATCGGTACCATTGAGGATATTGCCGATCAGACAAACCTGCTGGCATTGAATGCGGCCATCGAGGCAGCCAGGGCCGGCGAACAGGGGCGCGGCTTTGCCGTTGTAGCAGATGAGGTGCGCGCTCTGGCCGAGCGTACCACTCGCGCTACCCGCGAGATCGGAGCGATGATCAAGGCTATTCAGAGCGAGACCCAGGGGGCTGTGGCGGCCATGGAAGAGGGGGTGAGTGAGGTTGGAAAGGGTACCGAATCATCTGCGCAGTCGGGAGAGGCGCTACAGATGATCCTCCGCCAGATTAACGACGTCACCATGCAGGTCAACCAGATCGCCACCGCTGCCGAAGAACAGACCGCCACTACCAGTGAAATTACGTCGAACATTTCCCGGATAACCGATGTTGTCCAATCGACTGCCCGGGGCGCCACCGAGACCGCCGCTGCGTCATTACAACTCTCTCGCGAGGCCATGCACCTGCAGCAGCTGGTCGGCCAGTTTAAACTTTAGTTTTCTATGCAGCGAGCGCACAGCTTATTACAATCGGGGCGGCACCTCATGGTGCATGCCCCTTTATTCAAGCGGATTGCATCTCCTCTGCTGAAACGTCTGCAGAGCATTATGGCATCTGGATTAACACCTCGTAAACTTGCTCTGACATTTTGTCTCGGCACCGCCTTCGGGATTATACCGCTCGTATGGGGTACATCGGTAATCTGTTTCATTCTTGCGCATGTTTTCAGGCTCAACCATGTCGCGCTTCAGTCGGTCAACCTGCTGCTCTGTCCGGTCCATTTGGCGCTTCTGGTTCCCTTTTTTAAACTGGGATCGTGGCTGTTCCCCTGGGGGCCGCCGGTGTCTCCGCATACGTTTCCCATGCTGATTCAAAACCCCGGTACCTCATTGTATCTCCTCGGCTGGATAACGCTCAAATCGGTTGCGGCCTGGCTGGTGACTGTTATTCCGGCACTGCTGCTCACGTGCGGAATCCTGATAGCGGCTGCATCAGGAAAAAAGGATCCCGGTCCTGGTCATGAGGCGTGACTCATTGTAGAGAGGAGAGTTGCATGCGTCCGGACAATACCCTTGCGGAAGTAGAATCACAGAGTGTGCTGATCAAGACCAGCCACATGGCAAAAAAGGTGGAGGAAACCTTTGAAGCCAACCCCGAACTGGCCGGTGTTATCATTGTGGATGATGATTACGGGCAGCTCCGGGGCATGATTTCCCGCAAGCGCTTTATGGAACTGTACAGTAAACCATTTCGAAAAGAACTGTACAACAAGAAGCCCCTCAAACTGATCATCAAATACGACTTCGATGCACCTCTTTCTTTGCATGACACGGATAGCATCGACCATGCCGTCCGTGTTGCATTAGCGCGGCCTCTCGATCAGATGTATGAGCCGATCGTCGTAACGACCGTGAATGGCGGCTGGAAACTGATCGATATGCAGGTGCTTCTGCTGGAACTGGCTAGGGTGCATGAGCGCCAGTCCATGGAATTGCAGGAGACGCTCTCGCGGGTCAAGCATCTGGAGGGGATTATCTCTATCTGCATGTACTGCAAGAAAATCCATAATGACGTCAATTCATGGGACCAGCTGGAAGTCTACATATCCAATCATTCGGAAGCGCTCTTCAGTCACGGCATCTGTCCGGAATGTTACAAACAGCAGATGGACGAGATCAAGAAACGGCATTGACGGCGCGGTTCAAGTAAACGGGCGAGGGAGTACCACATGAAAATCATAACGCTCTATTCATGAAACAGTATTATTCAACGATACCTGAATCCGTAACACCTCCATACCTCCACTTCCGGAAGTCCTCTGCCTGTGCATTTCAGGAAATTATCGTCAGTCCATCGGAGGACCAACGGAGTGAGCGGTCTGCTACACCTTGGCGACGTTCGAGCCCCGGCTCTTCCGGCCACGGTGGCATTCCGGCGTCACGGGTTCAGGTGATACTCTTCCTCATCATTATTCTGGCACCACTTATTAGTTCTTTTGCGGGCATTCCGGTCAAAACGGTAACACAGTATTCGGTATCGACAACCGGATTCACTGTTGGTGATGTAATTACCACCCAGCGCATGATTGATGAAGGCGGTGAGGCCGGTACTCAGTTCGAAACCAGAACGGCAATCAACGCATCATTTTTGTGGATGAAGTACCATCAGAATATTATTGAGAAAGGATTATTTCTCAAACAGGAGTTAGTCAGCTATTCCCGCAAGGGTCAGGATAATGGGGCCATAATCGATATCGAGGCGCGCCGGCTTGAAAATGCTTCCTTCAAGTATGATATCCATGAGCACGGGACAACGAGGTCTATCGTTATTCCGCGTAACAGCTATGACTACAACTCCATGGAATGCCCTGAGGCAAGACTCGATTTTCCGGACAACACACCGGTCACCCTGAAAATCCTGGTAATGGATAAAATGACCGTGGTCAAGCGGCATTACCGTCTGGTTCGCAATTCCCATTATTCGGTTGGCGGTAAAGAGTACCCCTGCCGGATAATTGATTATTCGGACCAGGACAGCAAGGTCCGGCGCTGGATCGCGTGGGATGGAACCACGATGGTGATGTACCGTCAGGATGGCAGGGGAGATAAAAGCTCGTATTCCGTCCAGGCAACTTCGGTGACCAGGCATATGTAGGAAGCCGTGCCGGTTCCCCGCTCAACACTACAGTCACAGTATGTTTGACGCAATCTCTGCCAATTCGGACCGCTCGCCCTGAGTCAGGGTTACGTGCCCGGCAATGGCCTCATCTTTGAACTTCTCCACCAGATAGGTTAGTCCGTTGGAGGACGCGTCGAGGTATGGGTTGTCGATCTGTGCGGGATCCCCCGTGAAAACGAACTTGGTATTGATACCGGCTCTCGTCACGATGGTTTTAATTTCATGCGGAGTTAAGTTCTGCGCTTCGTCTATGATCATGTACTGGTTTGGGATTGAGCGGCCACGAATGTACGTCAGTGCCTCGATATCCATAATACCCGCCGCGACCAGTTCCATGTGCCCCTTGCCCAGCATCCCGAACTCCTTTTCCTCCTGAACCGCTTGCGCCTGGTTATCCGCTTTGGTCTGACGCTTCGCGGGCTTTGCAACTTTTATTTTCGGAGCAAGCTGCCCGGACATGAGGTATTCGATATTGTCGTAAATAGGTTGCATATACGGCGCAAGCTTCTCATTAATGTCGCCTGGGAGAAAACCGATATCCTTGCCCATCGGAAACACCGGTCGAGAAACCAGCATTTTTTTGTAGATGAATTCATCGGTAACTTTTCGTAATCCGGCGGCGATGCTCAGCAATGTTTTTCCTGTCCCTGCTTTCCCGACCAGAGTCACCAACTTGATATCATCGTTCAACAGCAGGTCCATTGCCATCTTCTGCTCGTTATTTCTCGGTGACAAGCCCCAGGCTTCCAGATCGGACCGGAGCGGTACCAGCATATCCTGTGTTTTGTCGTATCTTCTTATGGCGCCGTCATCGTTTCTGGTGACGAACTGGTTTGCCTTGAGCTGATCAATAAACTCCGTGTGGCCCGAGAAAAGCGTTTCAAAATCCACTTTATCGTTTTCGTAAGACTCTGCCGATAAGCCGAGGGCATCCGCCTTAATACGGAGATTAATGTCTTTGGTAATCAAAATGGTGGGATTTGAGTCGTGCTTCTGAATAAAAAGGGCAATCGCAAGGATACGGTTGTCGGCTAACTTCGGATCCATCTCGGAAGGGAGCAGGTTCAGGGCATCTTTCCTGCTGAAGCCGACGGAGATAACGCCGTTACCGATCTTGACTCCTTCTATCAACGAACCTTGCGCTCTGAACGAGTCCATTATTTTACTAAACTGTCGAGCATTTCTCCCGAGCTCATTCATCTCTTTCTTGAAATGATCAAGCTCTTCTATGACCGTCATCGGTATAATGACATTGTTGTCATCGAAATTAAAAATCGCTTGGCAGTCGTGAAGGATAATGTTGGTGTCCAGGATGAAGTTTTTTATCATGTCGGGATATGTCCTTTTAGGGATTTAACTACATAATTGAAATACAGAAATCCGGTAACCCGGCTCGGTGCGGATGCGATTGGAATCAAATCGGTGTTTTTTCCGTCAGAAGATACTGGCAGCCATTTCACACCAGAAGCGGGCTCGATGTGCTTCACCGGACCAGACGTGGAATGAGGGCTGTATTCCTTTCCGGTGAAGAACATCCCTGAATTGCAGATTGTTTTCTATAAACAGGTCTGATTCGCCGATTGCAATGGTCAGTTCCATCTTGCGGATCTGATCCAGCAGTTCGGGATCATCGATATTGGGAACAAAATGGGACGGGTTGTGGAAATACACATCTTCATCGTAATAGCCATCCAGCAGGTCGCGAAAGCTGCCGACCTCGCACGTCAGGTCGTACCTGCCACTGAAAGCTACAACTCGTGAGAAGAGCCGGGGATAGCGCATGGCAATGTTGACGGCATGATAGGCACCCATGCTGCACCCATGGGCGATAAGCGTGGAATCGGGATTTCTGCTTCGGGTAAAGGAAATTACTTCTTTCAGGATGTAATCCTCATATTGTTTATGCCGGGCTATCCGGTCGCGTGGAGGACACCAGTTACAGTAGAAACTCTCGGCATCGATACTGTCGATACAGCATAATTGGATCCAGCCATTTTCGATCTTATCCCTCAAAGCAGCGATAAGTCCCCAGTTTTCATAATCGAAAAATCTGCCGGCGCGGGTCGGAAATACGATGACCCTCGCTCCGCCTTCTCCAAAAAGGAGCAGTTCCATATCCCGTCCCAGATGCGGACTATGCCAGCAATGATATTCACGGCGCATACCGTCAGCATACAACAATCAATCCAAAGAGGTGTGTCAGCCATGTTACTATTATGTAAAAATATAGTGGCAACGAATGGTTACGCCATTAATTACCACGGTATCACCACGCAATAAGAGTTAAAATGCTAAAATATATCGCCCGAGCGGCTGAGAAGTAGTTTCTTCCAGACGGCGTATCCCTCTGGACTGACATGCAGACCGTCTTCCAGAAAGAGAGATCGGTCCGGAAGACCGTCACTTCCCAGCATGGCGGGAAAGATGTTTATGAAATGTCCGCAGTCATCATCACTCTATTGATTGGTAGGAATCAGACCTTGGTCATACTCACTTCTTCCGGTCGCCGCCGCATGCAGTAGACGCAATCTTCAACGCCGTGGGGAATAAACCCTTTTTGCTTTATTGTTTCTTTATTGCGCTTCACTCCGCAGCGCTTTGGGACAGGAAACCGGTGAAGTATGTTGTCTTTCACAAAGAAAAGCACGCTACTCTCCTTTCAAGAAAATGGATTATTGCTGCAGGTTCTACGCTGACTCAGAAACAATCTTCTCGCCAAAAACAGCTATACTGCACACATTCCCCGGAGCTTTTACTGTTAAAACAGGGTGTGTTTTCCTCAGTTTTCTTGATTGCCCGCTCCAGATGACTCTTTGCTGACTGGCCTGCCCTAATGTTCAGTTTTGTGGCTGTATTAAAATAAACGTCATAAATGTTTCATAAAGCTGCATAGGATTTTCTGTAACAGCCGCATTTATATAAAGTTATGCCAAGTTTCGCCTCCCAATATGTGCACAGTTGAAAAGCATTTTTTTTGGTAAATGGCAAAGTGCGTAATGGTAGCAAGAATCGGAGGATATCGCAGTAGCCGCAGCGGACCACCTCCTGGCTATCAATTGATGTTGCAGGGGTATTATAAGTTGAGATTAATGTGTTATGGGTATGCGCTAAGATGTTAGAGTTGTATTATTATATTTGTGGGTACAGGGGAGGGCTAGCCCAACCCCGCTGCTATGCTGTTGTTGACGACAACACCATTCATCAAGTCCGGCAGGTTCATCGGCCGATGGCAGGCGCCGCATGTGGTGCCATCCTGTAATTTTGTCCAGAGCATAAGATTTTCCGAGTCACACCAGTCGCAGCACCAGAAGTAATAGTCTTCATTTAATCTGATTTTCATCATTGTTTCCTCCTCTTTTTTTCCAGTATATACGATCAGTATTACAATCACGTGTAGGTATGATAAAATCTTTGTAACATCTTAGGAGTCGACTGCACATTAGATTTATGGGATAGCTCAAGCAATGTACCCAGACAAGGTGGAACACCGATACTCGTTGCAATGCCTTTTATTTCCTGGCCAATCAGCTCCGGTTCGCTCATCTCTCGCCTCCTGATATCTTGTTCAAACTCCTTTCTAAAGAATATCATCGTAAATAGAGTTGAAAAGTAGCTGAAATTATTAGCGGCTAACAGCAGATTTGGTTTCTCCCCCTGTTTTTCGCCTTATAGAGCGCCTCGTCGGCTGCTTTCATGACCTCGTCGGGATATATCAATTCTTCGTTACGTTCAGCCACGCCGATACTGATAGTAACCGAGGCATACGCAGCTTCCCGCCGATTACCACGCTGCTTGCTCCCCTGTTTTTGATTTTTGGGACGCTCACTATCGCGCAGGGCGAGTTGATAGCCGGCAATGGTCTTGCGAAGTTCCTCCAGATACGGAATAGCGTCGTCTGCCCGGCGACCGGGAAAGAGGATCGTAAACTCCTCTCCGCCATAGCGATAGGCCTTGCCTCCCCCACTCACATCCATCATCTTCTGAGCCACCATTTTCAGCACCTGATCGCCCACATCATGGCCATACGTGTCGTTAAACTTTTTGAAATGGTCAACATCCAGCATGGCAACCGTATAGCGGCGTCCGAGCCTCTGCAGGCTTTCGTTAAGGGAGCGGCGCGAGGGGAGGCCGCTCAGATCGTCGCGGAAAGCCATATTGTAGGAATCGCGCAGAATGCTCAGGGTAATGATACCTGCTCCGGAGGCGCAAAATGCCGCATGAATATCGCGGTCCGTCACCCAATTACAGGCGATGAAAAACGCTGTCAGCGCCCCGAGCATGCCGCTGTCGATGGGGGATTGACGACGTATCCCCAACACTGCAATCACGACAAAGGAGAGAGCACCCGCCACGAGAGCAGGCTGAGGGACCAGCATGTTTTTAAAAAATGAAAGATTGATATAACTGCGGACGATATACGGCAGGAGATCGGCAAAATTGGTGCGAAAAATCCAATATGTTGCCAGTGCCTGCAGTGTAAAAAATGTCAAGCGGAGGCGACTGGCCATCGAGAAAACCCCCCGTTCGCGCATAACGGCAATCAGGGCAATGTTGGCGGGGATCAAAAGTATGAAAAGCTGGTAGATTTCATTGAGACCGGGTTCAAAATATTTTCCGGCAAGAAAGCTTCGGGAACCCCAGTAGAAGATAACCAACAACAGCTGAACCATAAAGGGGCGACCGCGATGAAAATGAATGGCGAGAAACATCCCGAGTACGGCAATCAGATAGGGAGAGAGCAACACCATTTCCAGCCGGCCTGGAGTAAGGCCGGCTATCCGGGGAACCAGTAGCCAGGTCGCGATGAGAATTAAAGCAGGGACGCCAAAGATGGGCATTCTTTTGATGACCATGGAAAACAATCGTCACATGCCCCCGGAAGGTAAATAGTTTTCCGCTCGCATACCCCCACGGTCCGTTTCGCTGCATATCGAACCACCTTTATTCTTGGCGGTCATTGCTTTCCCCCCCTCTGCTGGTAATCTTTCAATACCGCCTGGATAACATCAGCAAAGGCCTGTCCCTCAGGATGGATATAACCATCATCGTCAAACAGAGAATCAGACTCATGCCGAAGAATATAAGCGTCATGGTGCGCCGCCGCCCATAGACGCTTTTTAAGGACTTCATAGGATGGTGGAGAGGCCGAGGTCAGGGCAGCTCTGACCATGTTCGCTGCCATACTCTTGAATAGGTCGCTTGGTTTAATTACGGGCATTCGATAGTACCCCTTGCCGACAAACGGGAACGCCGGCAGAAAATCAGCCGTGCAGACGGGAGGCCAAATGCTGAATGCACTCCGAGAGTTCCGGAACGCTGATCATCTTCAGGGCTTTGTGAAGCGGCAGCACCGCCCGCTTCCGCCAATCCATCTCCGGCCATTTTTTCAACACGGTGGTAACTTTCAGCGGATAAATATGAAGTATCTTCTCCCCCTTGCG